>Ga0207667_10001518_pt1 | contig 29168 bp, 12 predicted proteins | sample KBSCornC52_FD_184301 | JGI IMG/M metagenome (GOLD analysis project Ga0207667, IMG submission 184301) | Corn rhizosphere microbial communities from Kellogg Biological Station, Michigan, USA - KBS Corn C5-2 (SPAdes) (version 2) | ecosystem: Host-associated > Plants > Roots > Rhizosphere > Soil ...
CGATTGCCAAAAGAAGCCTGGTGAGATATATCAGCAACCAGGCAGCATAATATCTTCTACCCATCCGCCCTAAGATGACTGAATGATCAGATAATCTTAGCATATGCTCCGGAAATATTTAAAAATCGCCTGGAGAGTACAATACGCGGTGACCACCTATTGGGACGATACCTATACATTCCGGAGAGAAGACTGGGCGCTCAAGGCCATCGAGAAAATTATGTAGACTTGTTTGATCTTCTATTGGCAACTCATTAATTTGCTTTTTTAGGCGGGTCATATTTCTCATTTAAGATAAATTTACCCCTTAAACTTCCATGAAAACCCCTTCGCCATTTTGTATTTGCCAGAGGCTACCCCTCTGATTTGCGAAGCTGACGTATTGGTGGCTCTCGATGCGGCAGAAAGGCTGTCATATTCTCTTACCTTTCTGCCATGTAAGTTATACTGAATTAAGGGTTTTGACATTTTCCTAACTCTTGATTGTAAAGTTTTGTTAGCTTTTGTTACATCAATTTTCGCGCTTCGTTTTCCTAATCGCCAGAAATATCTTTTAAAGGTCAGATACTTGCCTTCCAATGTAGCTCCAAGACCATTAACCTGTCCGTTTACCGCTTTGGCTGCTTCTTTCAAAGAAGAATATTGTGCTACGCGCACTCCCTGCATGTTATACTGCGTGACATGCTGTTGAAACAATTTATCAAGATAATATTTCCGTTTAATAGTTGAATTTACCTTAATCTTCGCCGGCCCATTACCATATGTCCAAAGAAACCCCTTAGCAATGTAATTACCTTCATTTCTTAGGGCATCAAAAATATTCATAGAATGAAGAATAAGGACTCGGGATGCTTCTGCTATGCTCTTATAAGCCTTGATCTTATTACCCTGCAGATCATATTGAGTTATAGGGCGGCATATTTTTTCTTCCCATTTCCTTCTGTTTTCATTAATATGCTGTAAGGAAATCTTGTCTTTCCCTGGTCCCAGCGCCCAGTAATATTTCTTCGCACTCAAGCGAATACCTAATATAACAGCCCGGATTGAGTTGGTTGGCACTTTAACAGCTTTGGCTGCAGCCTTTAAGCTCGAATATTCCTTGACCTTGTTACCCTGCATGTCATACTGGCTTATAATCTGGGAGTGAAGCCTTTCAAATGTCAGTCGCTTTTTTACCGATGTAGAGATCTTAATTCTCTTTTTATTACTTCCATAACGCCATAGGTAGCCGCATGTGTAGGTGCTTCTATGATTCAATGACTCGCATATATTGGAGCTGTCAATACCTGTTATGCTTGCAGCCTGGGACAAAGACAGATATGTGCACATCCATTTACCCGTCGTATCGTATTGGCTGACTGGTCTGGCTTTATTACCAAAAGATTCTCTTGGGCGACGGTTTTCTCTGTAAGCCTTTGACATATTTTTAGACGCAGTTGTCAGTATAAGATTTTTAGGCATAATGTTGAAGGGGTTATCGTCTCTATAACTCACTACCAGGCGGCGGTCTTCCAGGTCGAATTTTTTAACAAAGAGGTAATATACTATCCTGGCGATCGCCAAGGAATGCTTCTTCCCATCGAAAGAAACAGAAATACCCAAACGATGCAACTTTCTCTTACCCTTGTTAACAATCTGCGTCGAAATCCGGGCTTTTAGGATTTTTTCGGAAATCCAAAACCCTCCGCGCGAGCTTCTTTCCAACCATCTTCTTAAAGATTTTATTCTGCCATAATTAGATATTTGGTATGCACCGTCTAAAAAAGGAATATCATCCCATTCTTCGCTTTTCCTGTCTTTCAGCGAATAATCCTGATATGGATACTTTATCTTATTTGATGAACCCATTTTTGGATCGCTATTTTACCTCCCATTTAATAAATTTTCATGTCTAATTTGCATGGGGTTGAACCGCCTCTAATAAAAGTCCCATCGATGGCTTTTCCACAAGCGGGGAAAGCAACTTCCTCAGGGTTAGTAAGGAGCTGCCGGGTATTCTTTTTTAACCGCCTTTTAATTTTTCTATGTTGCAGGCATTTGAATCACTTAGGTACGCTCCATGCTTGATTGCCTTTATAACTGCGGCTCATACGCGTAGTTTGATGGTGTTTTATTCACAAAGACAAAATTTAAATATAATGAGGGCTTTATTCGGCCAACGAATCCTATTTTTGTATTGCTTACTTTTTAGTTTTCTACCTCCGCCAATACCGCCTCACTCTTGATCTTGAGGATCTCTTCTCAGTGGTCCCACTGTAACCTCCCGGTATAGAGATAGCCGTAACATCCTGCCCAGCATGATCAAGGATCTGTCGTTCGCTAAAGATACACCGATTTCCTTATCCGTAATAGTCACCAGCACATTCCCTAAATGGTTCGCCTACTTGCTTCTTTTTATAAAAACACCTTAGCGCTCTTACTGTATGGAAGATAAAAAAATAGAGGGTGATGAGCCCTCTATTGTGTGAGTAATATATCACGAAAGTTTATCTTCGATATTTCTTCCGGGGGTCTCTACTGGTGTGATAAATAGAGCTGATATATATCTGCCCTTTTCGCTTCTTGATCTTGTAGACAATTAAATATGGGAAATAATCCACTTTAGCCTCTCGAAACTCTTTTCTATCTCTACTACCATACGTTTCAGGGTGTACAATTATTTCCTCTATCTTTAAACGAACAGCTTTCATAAACCGTTCTCCTACTCCAACCTCTTTACTCTCATACCAGATATACGCCTCACTATATTCCTCTAATGCTAATGGATGCAAATAATAGGTATAGGTCATTGTTTCTTTCGTTTCCTGGTTTTAAAAGCCTGCCTTGCATGTGCCTCTACCTCATCCAAAGTGTAAAGTTTTACTTTGCCACTCTCCATCTCTTTGAAACGTCGATCCATTTCCTCAATGAAGGCTTCATCTTTCCAGGGTTCGGCATCCTGTTTTTCCGCAATGGCCATCACAATACCTAGCACAGCCTCTTTATCTTTCGCATTCATTTGCGCCACATACTTATGTATCCTTTTGTCAATGGTGGAGATTGCAGTACCCATATTGCTTATCATTTTCAACAAATTTAGTTTATAAAATCCTGATTCTCAAATCACCCAAAGGGATGATACTTAGCCAGTTGGTCGGTCAGGCTCCCCATCTCCTGTAGGACATATTGCTCCGTACTGCTGATGTACTTATGCCCAGCCTTATACTGCACCTCCCTTTTGTTATATTGGGTCAGCCAATGCTTCAAGGTTGGGATTAAGGTATGCCGTTTCGATAGCAGCAATGTAGGTGGTATAATGCTCCCGAATTCCTTGGCGACGGAGCATTGCCCCGTCGTAGCAGCCGTAAAAGCCATAATGAACAGCAAAAGCATTAAGCCTTTCATAATAATAAGTTTAGGGCTATAAAATCCGAAGATAACAAATGCGGCCTAATTAGACCACATTCAGGGTATAATAAAGCCAGGATGTAACTCCTGGCCATTTTTCTAGTCAACAACTACTTTGAATTATTACCATCCTCCCAAGGGAATTTCTCGATTAACCTCAATTGTGGCGGTCCTCCAGCTTGCATTTCAGGATACAAATGCTCCTCGATCCATTTTTCGCCCGTTATTTCATCAAGGTAATATGTCACCCAATTAACCGCATCAATTTTTACTAGGTGCAGCGTTGCCACCTTCTTATAAAGTTCATCCAGATTATCAATTATTTTGCTCATATCAATTAACAACTTTTTGTGTCACGTTTTTAAGTTCACCTATTTTTAGGTTAGGTATAATATATTCCGTTGCTCCACCAGCCGTTTTACCTCCATTTATGTATCCAGGGTTACTACGGTTCACAGGCTGGGCTAGACCTTCAGGAGGAGTATCAAACTCAATTACTCTAAAAGGTCCTTTGACGAGATTTCCATTTCTATCAATAAGGGTTAGTTTTTGGGCGATCTCTTCAGATGACTTTAGGCCCTTTAATTGTGATGCCTCAGTTACAAAAACATCCGGAGCTCCTGGCGCTCCGAGTGTTGGGGATGCTGCATATTTCTCTTCGATAACTCTTACCAACCTCGATGGAATGTTAGCAGAAGCTGCTGCATTCGCAGAATAGATACCAAGACCTGCATCTACTAACGAGACCAATCCGGCGGCTGCTTCGGCACCGTAAGTTACTTTACTCCAAGTATCAAAATGTTTTTTATTCGGTATAAAGAACTCATTATAATCATACGCAGCATCCGATTTTTTAAACTTGGGATCAGACATTCGGGCATCCAGATATTTTCTAAACGCAGGTGACGCTTCATAATACTTTACTAACGTATGGATATCTTGATCATTTCTTGTCACCAACCCTAAGGTGAACGGCCACGGCGACGATGTTAAGCCGGTCTTACTATTCGGCACAAATGGGAAAAATTGTGTAACTTTTTCCGTTTCCCCTTTACTGTAATGGTTGTCCCAATGAAAGTGTTTATGATGATAAAATCTGTCAGGCCCATTGGTTTTTACGACTTCTATATAGGCCGTCCTATATGTAAGTAATACAGGGTACCCTAAATCATAATTTGTAACAGAGTGTGTGATAAAGTGAAAATGAATGTCATCCTTTCCATCCGGATCAATCTTATTTGTAGGACTGTTGCTGGCAAACTGATAGGGAGATAAGTAGCTCTTATCTTTATCGTCGGTTGCAAACCATCTACCGATCCGAGTATCGTATACTCTGGCCCCATAGTCTATCTGATCCCCTATCCCCTTCACCTCATCATCCTTCTCCTTCCCATTGAACCCATACCGGTACTTGCTTGTCCCTGCTACCGCACTTCCATCATCATCGCCATTGCCTCCTCCCGCATAAGAAGTATCTGCTATATAGGCTGCCACATCATCATTTGCCCCCGATTCAAACCCATCATCAAATTCGATGCTGTGTGTAGCTGTATACGTCGATGGCGTAGTCCCGGTCCGGGAAGAAACAGTCAGATCCACCGGCAGGGTATATCCGTTCACCGTAGTAGTCCCGGAGTAGGTGCCCCCCGGTATCGAGATAGCCGTAAACATCCTCCCCGGCATGATCATCCCAAAGGGATAATAATCCTGCGCCGTCTTTACATCCGCCTCATAATGGTCTATCAAAGAGCTGTCGCTGGTTAAAGATACACCAATCTTTTTATCCGTTATCGTCGCCAGCACATTCCCTAAATGGTTCGCCAGCTCGTATTGTTTCCGGCCCGTATAGTATGGCAGGTGTACTCCCGTCCAGGGCGATACATAGTTATTCAACCCTGTCGTATTCCCATCCACCGACCGGTTCGCCGTCAATATCCCCAACCGGCTGCTGGCATAGATATGCTGCTCATTCAACTGCAGGTCCGCACTATCCAGCAGCTTGGTGCTGTCGATGCTCGCCGTATACGTCGCCATCACATTCCCGCTCGCATCCCGTACATACCACGTATAGCTGACAGCACTCGTATCGCCCCGCACCACCTTCTTCCCGATCCGGTGACCTGCGGCATCATAGTAGTAGTACATCCTCCTCGAAGGCCGGGACGGGCTTGTCACACTTCGATCGATCTCCGTGATCTTCCCATACACATTCCACTTAATGGCGCTGATCTTTTCACTGCTGTCCCGGACCAGGTTGCCAATAGAGTCATACCCGTAATTATTCCCCGGCTGGGTATGCAGGTCATAGCCTCCTCCTATGGCATCCGAGGCGCTGTCCCGGATAAAATCCAGCTTATTCGTCCCTGTAATGTAATTATAATGCAGGCTGTCCATCGGCAATCCCGTCTCGCCAAAATTGTTCCGCTTGTACCCCAGGATATTGCCGTTCCCATCATACGATACCCGTTCCCTGAAGTCCGCCGTCGGCGTCAGACCCGCCCAGCTGTTCGTCTCCTGGTTCAGCCCATAATACGCATCCATCCCCGTGATCCGGTTCAGCTGGTCATAACGATAATTGTATAGCAACGGTCCCCGCCAATGGCTCGTATCCGACCCTCCGGGGTTCCGGTACAGCGGCCCCAGGTTCACCGCCATGCTGCTGATATTTCCATTGAACAATGGCCGGTATTCCGTATTCAGATAGGCACTTACTCCAGGGAATTGATTGACGCCCGTACCAATGGGGCTGTAATCTCCGCTAAAGTAGTTCAGCCCAAATCCATATACATCCTTTGCTATATACCGGTTCTGATACGTCGTATCCGCATCCCGGCCCATGTCATACACCGGCAGCAGGCTCGTGCTGTTCACCCCCTTCAGCCACCCCTGCAGGGTATAGGCATAGTCCAGCCCCTGGATCATCTTGTCCCCCAGCACCACCCTCGCCAGCGGGCCATGCTTATAGTATTCATATCTGGCTTCCCGGTCCCAATAGACACTATCCGTGCTCGTCTCGGCCAGGGTTAGTCTGTTCTCCGCATCGTACGTGTACCGGTGATAAAATGCATCCACCTCGTGCGGCTGATACGCCACACTGTTCACCTTCCCGCTCACCAAATCATACTGATACACCATCCGCTTGAACCGGTTGCCGTTCAGGTTCATTACATTCTGCGCTGTCCCTATCGTACTGCTCCCATAATCCTGCAGCAGCGTATCCACATTCCCCTCAATATCGTAGGTGTAGAACGTTCCCTGGTTGTATTGGGCCGGGTTATTGCCCAGCGAAAACGTGGTATAAGCCACCCGGTTCCGTAAATTGCGTTGCACCACCGGTGTAAATGGCACGTCTGTAAAGCCCCCATATGCCATGTCATACACCGTCTGCGTGATCTGTTCCTTGTTCGCCACGGATCCAGCCATCCAGCTCGAAAGGTTCACCTCCACCCGGCTGATTGAATCGGTCATGGGTGCGCTGCCCGCATTGCTGAGCTGGCCTACCTCCGTGATACGTCCTATATCGTCATACAGTGTATAACTATACTGTCTCCCCGCTTCCGTCCCGCTCGCCGCCTTCTGCCTTGCATTCTGCGAGATCGCCAGCCTGCCTAATCTATCGTACCAGAACCGGCTCTGCCCTCCATCCGGCGTCTGCTGGCTTACCACCTGGTTCAATGTATTATACCGATACTGCGTATTCAGTCCATGTGACGGCGGCAGTACCTGGTCCGCTGCCCGTGCATCCCGCACCGCATCCAGCCACACAGGATCATAGTTCTCATGTACCCCTGCCGGCGGCACGGTCTTGATCAGGTTGCCCGCCTGGTCATAGTAATACAACGTATGATGATACTCACTAACCGTATGCGTTACGGTGAACTGCTCATACTTGTACGCCTGCATACACTGTGCATGGTAATTGCTGTCGAAATTACCCCTTAGCGAGTCGGTATAGACATTATACAGCTCGGTGCTCTTGCTTACGGCAAAGAAAGTAGAGTCACTGCAGTTCGTCACGCTGTTCAACGACACAGGAGACAGCACAGGCTCGGCCCTGCCGCAGAGGAACATGGTGTCTGTAACAATACGAGGGCATAAGTTTCGCGAACATATCGTTTCAATAGGGCTCGGCCGGGTAGTGGCGGACAAAGACCTTAAAGTATTGGTAACCGTAAGATCATTAGATGTCAAAGTATCCAAATATTGATGGATCTCCGGCTTGGCATTACCCAAAATTTCCGATGAATCATAACAACCTGTTCTGCCAAGACTGTCCACTCTCAAATGAATTAGGTCAGCGCCCAATCCTGAACTCTTATATCCAGCTCCGGTATAGGTTCCATCACTATTGACAATAAGAGCAGACAAATATTGATCAGTCGTATATCTTATACGATTGCTCCATACAATATTCCCCTCGCTGCTGGTCTTGTAAATATGAATGCTGCGGTTTACGCCGTCTTCAGATTGAGAAGATATATATCCCCCGTCAGCAGTTGGATAGACCGTTGCGGGTCCTGTCTGAGCCCCGGCAGGGGACGATATTTTCCTGACCCGGGCTGTATCCCCACTTTTGGTCAGTTCTACGACTACAGGTTGCACATTACCAAAATTAGGGCCATAATCATCTGTCATTACGCTGTGGATGATATAGCCATTCGGTGTATTATAGATGTTAAAAAACCAATTGCAACGCCCATCGAAATCATAGGACTTAGCCCATATCACATGCCCGTTGCTTTTATTTATCTTCATCAATACACCGTCATAGTCTGTGGCAGGGTGCCCTAATGTTGAAGCAATGAACAGTCCGGACAACACCAGCGTATCATGGTCCTCTACCAATCCTCCCGTGTTATCCGAACTCGTTGTTCCAATGGTTTTTGCCCAAATCGTATTCCCATTGCTATCCAGACGAACCACTTCCCAATCAGCCAATCCTGGGGTATTATTGTAATTGGCCGCCATAGCATATCCACCATCTGAAGTCTGGATTACATCAACACCGGCTTCTCCATAGGCAGAATTTGCGCCCAAGGTGCGTATCCACTGGGTGGTGCCGTCAGAATTGCCTTTGACGAGAATTGGTTCGCCCTGTGTTTGCGAAAATGCAGTAGTAGACCCTACTGCGATAAAGCCACCGTCTCTGGTATTCTTTATGCGTGTCATTTGCACCGAATTCGAGGTTGCATAGGATGTTGACAATTTGTAGTTACCTTTTTCATCTGTTTTAATATTGCCACCACCATACAATACCAAGTAACCACCGTCGCCTGTTTGTATAAGGCCGGTTGCCGCTGTATTATGATAGCCGTAAATAAACTGGTAGTTCTTGCATGAATCCTTTGGAGGTATCACCGCCGTCTTCATTGTATCCGGCGTCGTCAAATCCGGCAACGTCCCGCACTTTCGTTTGAAAAGATCATTGACCTCCGACCAGTTCATCGAAGTACCAAGCTTACTATTGATAAAGTCGTCGAAGTTGGAAGAAGCCGGATAAAAATTCTTCAATTCAACTGTATCCTTATGCACTGTCTCCCAAAGCCCCGGATTGATGTTATCCGTTGGAGTTGCAACACTCCAATGCTTGGAAGTCAGCCGGGCCACTGCCGCATCGCTGGCGCTACTGCGAGGTTGCCCACCCAGGCCGATCCCGCCCGTATCCACTGTCGTTGAGAATGCTATTTGGTTTAGTATACGGTCCACCTGCGTGGTAGAACTCAGATTCGGGATATTCCCACTTTGGAAATAGCTCAGGGACAGGTTGGCCGAATCAGAATAAGCAGCCCCAGGAAAGTACAATAGCCGCAGCAACGGGAAATTCAATGGTATATTGGGCAGAATCGTATCGATACCGGGATGAAAAGGGTCAGCATCCTGCAAACGAAACTCCCGCAGTGTATGGAACCGGGCAAGACTCCCAAAATTGAAGTTCTTGAAAATTATAGCGCCACCGTCACCTGACATGAAGTTCGCGAATGCCAGCCCTGAAAGTTTGTCCTTGTTTGCAAAACCATCCAACGTATTCAGCGTGCTGTCTTGCGTGCTATGAAAACGAAGCATATACAACTCCTCGGGAGCATAACCCCTTAAATTCTTTAGCCCTGGCAAATATCTGGCATGAGCACCAACCAGATAGTTATCAAATCCGACGACGCCATGTATGTCGGTATGATATACGGTTACAGTCCTGTTCTGTGTGCCTGAATAGACATGTGATACCCAGAAAAAGGTAGCATAATGCGACGTAGAAGAAGAATACACTTCCCCGATCGTCGTCTGCGAAGAACTATAATTAGAATCCACCCGGATATGCTGACCATCTCCAAAATCTACATAAGATCCCAGGTTGGTGCTTATCGCATCCAGCGTATCATACGGAATGTCGAACTGGTAATACCGCATCCCGATGATCCCATTGGCCGGAACCAGCTGTCCCTGGTTCAATTGTAAATGGAGCTTCCCGTTATCCAGGGCGCTCAACGTGCCTATCCGCTGATCAGCCGTATCGCTGTTCCACAGCTGTGCAAAAGAATTATTCACCTGGCTGACCGTTCCGTCCGTGGTATTGCCGATCAATATGCCATTTACGTTGAATACTCCCTTGGGGCCTTCCGACGGCGTAATATTTCCCGCAAAGGTCCGCATATCCAGATCCGCATATCCACCCGTTGGGGACAGGTACTTACTCTTATACTCCTTTACCAGCGAATCCAGGTCCTTGCAGGCCAATGTCGCGCTATCGTAAGTCTTGTACCCGTCAAGGCTTATGCCGTGCAAGTGATACAAGGAGTCTATCTGGCTAAAACTGTAGCTTGATCCTGACCTTGAATTGAAGTACGTAGTAAACCCATCTTGCCACGGACTCTTGCAGGAAAAGGCGAGAGGATAGTTCGACATGGATTGACGGGCGTCTTCAAACTCTTCGCTGTATTGCAAGGCTCCATTCTTATCATATACCCGGAAATAATCCACATAGCCATGATCCGCAAATGTTCCGAACAGCGTTTCAAGAGCAACGAGCCGGTAAACACTGTCGTTGGATAATACCTCCCCTATCAGTGCCCCATTATAATAAGCTTGCCACCTATCCTTCAAATGTGTTATCCGAACTACAGCCCAGTCCTTTAGGTCTGTCACCATACGTGCCTTAAAAGGATAAAAGGCGCCTGCTCCATTATGAGCCAGGCCCATGACATCTGTATAGCTGCTCGGATCTGCAATACCTGCTGTATCGGCTGCCGTAGGATTTTCAGGTAGTACTCCAAATATAGCTCCGAATAACCCATAAGCGCCACCCTGGTTAAATTCCAGCTGGACTTGAGCGAGGGATACCGCCGTATCGTTGACTCCCACCTTTATTTTTGCCTCGAAGGAAAATTCGTTATCTACACAAAGCGTATCGCGTTTGTAATAGTCGTTAAACGCCGTACGGGTCGGAGGGTTCAGCTGGAACATGTCGTCCGGGATATGAGCTATTCCATTCTTGAAGATCTGCGAATAATAATAAGGGGTCACCGTCTCGAGCAGATCTATCGCATAAAAATGCGTGGAGTCAATAGAACTGGTATCCGGATAATATCCCTTATTATAATCATTCACTATCTTCTGCAATGAATCAAGATAGGAGCTCGCTATCCCATTACAGCTGTTCAAAAATGCCAGGTACTCCGCCGCCGTCTTCGTAAAGCCCAGCCGGTAATTCATAAATTGCTCATACAGCCGGTTGATCCCCAACTGTGCCGAATCGGTGGTCAAAGGCGCCATCACAGGTGTCAATCCCGGATATCGTCCCCGAAACTCGGCATCCAGCGACTTGAACTGCGTACAGCCCACACATATATCCCCCGTGCTGCACTGCAGGGCAGGCGGCAGCTGTATAGGCGTGGATATATATACACATCCCCCACCCGCAGGGTCCACCGAACACAGATTCCTCAGCTGTGTCAGCGTAGAGTCGGCAATAGAGGTCTGGTAGGCCTTGTACATATAGTCGGAGAAGGACAGATAATGGCCAGCCACTGACAGGTAACTTTGATATACTGATTGGATATGATCGCACTCGCAGCTATCGGGCCTGGTCCACAAAGGTTTGCTGTTGTATGTCAGCTGCTGGTCATAGGGTTTGGGAGCCTTGATACCATATGCATTACAGGTAGTCGACGAATAGCCCTTGGTAGCATTGTATTGCTCCAGCACATCCTCGAAGCTCGTATATTGATAGGTGCTGGAAGGCTTCACGGAACTGGCCCCGTAAGGGTGACGGACATCCGATCCCTCCTTGCACACCTGTAGCAGCCGGGGGATAATGATAGCCGAATCCGCACTGTTATAGCAGGATTTCAAGGACTGCCACCACAACGTCACATACGACAGGCAGGTGGAATCATAGTAATTATTGACGGTCGACTGGTTCTGTGCCGAGGCGGCGCTGGTATCTGATGGTGGCGTCAAGCCCGCAGCCTGCACTAATTCCGCCGCATCGGTAAAATGAGGCTGATGGCCTGAAGCTAACAAATCGCTTGCTTTAATGGAAGAGCTGCAGGCGCTCTTGATCTGGGCATTGATCAGCTTGTGCTTCACATCCAGGTACATCTGCCGGAACGTGCGCCAAACCATGTCCAGGTCCCCGGAACACATATTAACATTAAACGCGCTATCATCATTGGTCCCTTCATAATATGGTGTAAAACAGGTAGATCCCTTTCCCGCACACCGGATGGAGGCCGTCGCAAGTGTCCACATGGTCATCACGCGTGTGTCCCCTCCGGGTATGTTTACAGTGATATACTTTTGCAGGCTATCCTCCAGATTGCTCTTGTAGTTGTTCGTACCATTACTGTAAGTCGTCGCCAATGGATCGTAATCCGCGGTCGCGGTCGCATTAAATCGTGTGAACAACGATGTGCTGCCTTGGGTAGGATTCAAATACCCCTTGCTCAGCGCCTCGCCATACGTATCCGTCGCCTCGAATCGTTTGTCCCAGTCAACGCTTGACTGAAGCGACTCATACTGTTGCAGCTTGCAATACTCCGGATGATACTGTAATAAGCTCTGCGCCCACGAAAGCTTGAACTTCTGCGCAAAAGCATCCTGCGGCAGGTCCTGCGGCGCCACCATCTCGCCTGCGTTCTCATCATACACCGAATCCACCCGGCCATTCTCATCTACGTAATTGTTATTGTACCGTGTGTACAAGGCGCTGTCGATGACATTTCCACCCGCATCTGTACGGACATAAAAAATGGAATAAGGATCTGAAGTGCTGTCTACCGTGGCGTACTGACCGGATGGAGGGGTCATATCCAGCAACATGGCCTGACGTATATTATCCAGATCATTGATGCTGTCACACAACATGCGGCAATCGGCCTGCGCCTGCTGATACGCCGAAAAGATCATATCCTTATAGGACGAGTCGCTGGAGGCAATACCCGCCTTGGTGATAAATCGCTGGTAATACGTCGGCCAATCTCCCAGCTGCGCCTTACAGCTGTCACAGGACGGCGCACATTGCGTCATGCTGGCCTGGATAGCTTTTTGCTCCAGTAAAAAAGTGTTGACATTCTTACAGGCATTCCTTCTCATAAAGACGCTGTCCCGGTAATAGCTCTCACCCCAGCGGCTTACGGACAGGCGCTTGGTGATCTCATAGCTTCCCGCGGGCAGCCATTTGGAAAAACTTACAGCAAAACTGTCCGCTGCCTTTCCACAGGTTGTATCCGGTCTTCCTCCTAAAGAAAAATTATGAAATACCGTATCGAAGGGCTGCCCTCCCAGCTTCTGGTTATTGCAATCATCCGTCATGGATATCTCCAGGTCATACAAACAATCATAACAGACAGCGCTGTCACGACAATCCGGCATTTGCAGGCTGGCGGGGTTCAGCTTATAATTGAAGACATGGGTTCCCGCTACAGCTACAACAAGTCCCTTCTTGCTCTCCATTACCAGGTCATGTACTACATTGGCCGCAGGGTTTGTCAGCGATTCCGTGATCAGGGCGCTACGGTACGAGGACAGGGTATCCAGCTTCGTGCTGTCTGGCACTCCTGCCAACGCCGTAGCAATGGTACGCCCATGCATATCGGTATAGCTGACACTGAATTGTCCATTGGCGTCCTGGACCATCGTCTTGAAATAATGCGAAGCATCCCCCACCTCCGTCCCAAAAAGCGCATCCAGCTCATGCTGATCGGGTGTTCCATAGAAATACCTGGTCTCATGGCCGCTGCCAAGCTGATGCCGGGGCCCCACCCCACTCTGACGGCTGATCCTGCCGGTGTTGTCCTGCACATACTCGACCTCCGTGAATGGATAGCCTCCCGCGTCCGGTATATATTTGTTGATCCCCGTATCCTTGTCCGGGTTGGCAGTGGAATAATATTGCGCGGCTCCTCCACTCGTACTCATCGCCGCCGCGCTGCTGCTGCAATATTGGGACGCATCTCCCAGGCTGTCGAAGTCGTTCTTGTCATAGGCGACGCCGTTCAATCCCAGGTTGAAATTCTTGGAGTATTGTATGACATTGTTAAAGGTGGGCGCCGGCAATACCTGTATCACAGGGCGGCCCTGATAATCATAAAAGCTCTCGGCTACCACGGTCGTATTGGTGGTATTGTCTTTTGTTACCGTCTGTCTACCCCGGAGGCTCCCGTCGTAATATTGCACCACTACCTTTCGCTTGCCTTCCTCCGCATAGCTTGCGGTAGACTGCCAGTTCAGGTTCCGTTGATGGCCCTTGAAATAGAAGCTTCCCGGCGCCTGCTTGTCACTGCTCCACTGACCTTCGATACGGCTCCCATCCGCCAGCAGACGCACCGGCCTCACCCGGAAGAACAGCGTACCTGCGCCATCATAGAATATGGGAATATTATAGGCAGTGCCTGTAATGGTCACGCGGCTGGCCCCGTTCTCAAAAATAAGAGAAGCGCTGGGGCTGGAAGGATTGCCATAAGGTTGCCGGGAGTTCCGCAACGCGCTGGAGTCGACATAGGTCCATTCCAGGTCATATTGATCGGCACTGGCGACCTGCGTCCAGCTCACGGTCAGTTCGTCCGACGTAGTGCTGGAATCCAATGCGGCATGGCTCACTGACTGGATGGTGTCCCTTGTGCAGACAAAACTAAAGGCAGGAAAGGTTTCCAGTTCATTTTCCAGTGTCAGGGACTTCCATACATCCCAGTCTGCATCCGTCTGGCGATCTATCACGGTCACCTTTACCCTGTAGCCGCCGCTGAAAACATAGCTGTCCCCATCCCGGATAAGACTGTCCTTATTATATCGCACAGTTAGAGAAGTGTCAAGCGTCGTCACACTCCCATCTGACCCTGTCATCGCCAATTCCAGCCGCAGGGTCGCCGAAAAGCTCCGTTTGAGATAATAAGGAGAATATGGGTTAATGCGCAGCCTCACCATATTTCTCACCGGATAATGCCTTGCAAGTACGGTAGTGTCGTACGAAGTGCTGAAAAAGAAGGTGTCCGATACGATATTGAACGAGTCCTTGCTCAGCTGCCCCAGACTACCGTCCAGCACCTGCAATACGGGCGGTTGACCGCCTCCGGCCCGGGCAGGATATCCGATACTGTCAAGCAGCAACAATACTATGGGAAAAACTATGAATACAAGTAGCTTCTTCATACACTATAAGGTTATAGGTCAGGAGAACCCAGAAATATTTTATACGATTGATACGGAGGTTGAGGAATATATTCCTTCCCCTCCTTTTTAAACAGCCGCCCAGGATCCCATTCCTCTTTCATCACATTTGTCTCACGATAGCCGGAAAGATCCGTTTCCACAATAGCATAGGTAGCATCATTCACCACCTTCTGTTGTACGGATACGTCGTATAGCTCCCGGGCAGAGACAACATTGACCATCTTTGTTATAAACCCTGTGTGTCTGTCGACGACATATTCAATACGCTTAGTCTTTTTTGCCGGATGGAACGAAAGGGTTATGACCTGCCAGTCCTTTGTTTCCCTTATGCTGCAGCCCACACTGTCATCTTTCAACAGCAGGCTATCCAGCAATGCCATGGGATTGATATTCCGGGTGTCTGCTCCTGGCCTCGCCAGGTACATTACCTGGTCCTGTTTGAACAGGATCACTGACAGGTCCTTACCCCCCATAAACTCCGTGCTGTCCAGCCGATAGCGATACCGATCGCCGTAAACGACAAAATCGCCCTTTAGAGAATCCAGCCATACGGTTGGTTTATCTTCCGCGGCATATCGATAACGCATGTTAAAATGCAGCTCCTTATTGCTCTTATAATGCTCTGCTACTTCTCTGAAAATGGACATTGCATGCTGCTTGGCTGCCAGATCCTGGGCCGGGGCCGGTGCCACCATACAACATACGATGACGAATAACAAAAATATCGCTGGTCTCATGGTTATTGTTTTAACAAGGCGCTCCTCGTCTCCTTGATAGTTTGAATGCCTCTTTCCGTCTCCTTCTTCACCCTAATCAACGTCCCGTCATCGTCATATTCATAGAAGGTGGAATAATTGTTCTCGTCCTGTTCCGCCATCAGCCGGAGGTTGACAGGATTGTACACAAAGGATTTCATGTTCGCATTAAAAGGATGTATCCGCAAGTCATCGAAGTATGCCTGGCTCGTGCCTGTCGTTTCTAAATTGACACTCAGCATATCTGCCCCCTCTGGAATGGTAAAGACGCCTTCACAGCGCTGCCAGCCTTCAATTATCGGCCCTGACGGCATAAAGGTGGCGCTCAATGTGGCCCCGCCGGTACATTCGATCTTGATATCCTCGTTGACATACGAGGTGCAGGTGCAGGTCTGCGCTTCTTTTACCCAGACACTGACCACCATTTTCCTGCCCCTGAAAGGCGAGAAGGTTGGTAGCAGTATGGTATTGGGAGTTTTGACGGCGCTCAATACAGTCCCCACCCCTGGACAGGCATCCGTTGCCGTGATAAAATTCAACGTGGGCTGCGTCGTATCCTGGCTGATGAGCGGGAAAGCCAACCCTACCTGGTCATGCCCATCCAATAATAAGCTGCTCTTCCCGCTGTGTTTTTGCTCCGTGCTCAGTTTGTTGAGATAAGGCCCAAAATCCACATGCCGGGCCGAAGGACAGGCGGTATCACAGGTTTGGGTGACGAAACCATAGTCCTCGAATCCCTCGAAAGCCGACTCCCGGTAATGCCCGTTTTGTATCACTGCTATTGGAAGAGTGTTATAATACCCATACAGGATGGAATTGTACCTGCCCAGCGGATCCTTGTTCTCGATCTCCATGCCTTTGGGATTGAAAAGGGTCAGCTCACTGTTCCAGACCCAACGGGTAGTATCCGGCTGCGGCTGCAGCAATTTATTCTGGAAGACCCAGTACGAAGCAAAATCATGGAATGCCCCATTGTGCCGGATGTTGGTCCCCGAGGTTGGATCGGTCTCCGCTCGGGTGCCATAATAGGTATAGCTGCGATTGCCCCGCCAGTTGCCCAGCACCCCGGTGGTATAGGGGTTCAAGCTGGTGTCGGTGACTATACTGTTGCAAGAGTAGTCGATCAGGGTGTCGCAGGTGGGATTGTAGTGGATCAGCATATAGCCGGTGATAGTATCCGGTTGCTGGGTCACGACAGAATAAGTAACATCAATATGGGGTATTTTATCACTTGAGGCAGTGTTACCATAAAATTTTGAATAGTATGGCGAATTTGATTCTACATAATTAGGGTTTACTCTAAATATTAATCCTCTGTTTCCATTCGCAAACCAGTCATTAATGAAATCTTTCGCATCAATGGCAAAACTTTGGTAAGGGCTGGTGGCATAATATTGATAGGTCGGGGCCTGACCATAGTATATCAAACTGTTATATGTCCAGTTTGCACCTGGAATTTGTATCCTAAATGGATAATTGCCGCCCCCATCCAGTCCGTTACCTGAATGAGAAAATAAGAAAGAGGGTGGATGGAATGCCGGTCCGCCAGTAAGATATAACGTAGCTTGTAAGATTTGGGCATTCGTCGGAATGGTAGGATGCTGGACACTGTCAAATTTCATCAATGAACGTACTTCCCAATTAGAAACAAAACCGCCTTCAAGGAAATACCCTTTTCTCGCCGCCATGATAAAGTCCGATATAGTGTCGACATGCTCTCCGTTTGAGGGAAGATTACCAAAATAATTGGCCGTATCCCACTCCTGATAATCGACAGCTAACTTTGTTATATTAAATGTTCTCTGAATAGTATCTATCCTTCCGGGACTCGCATCCACCGTATCCCTGAAAGGCAACACCCTCCCACCCCCGCAGGTATCCGGATAAAAATGATACAGGTTCTCTATCCTGGTATTATTCCAGCTCACCTCAAAATCCCCGATCCTTGCCGCATACGTATTGCTGATGCTATCCTTTGTCACCGCATAGAACAGCTTGTTCTGGTTCACCTGCAGCACAGGGCAGTCATTCACGGTCAAAGGATATCCCGCACTGTTGGCGCTGCTTACCAGCGACGCCACGGTCACCTCATCCGACTGCTGAATAAACAGCCTCCTGCTGGCGATCAAATACCGGAACAAGCTTCTCAAACACTGACAGGTGCAGGATGTCCCGCCGCCCGAACAGTCATAGGGAATGCTGTCGACACAATTCACCGAGGTCTTGTGCACTTTCCGGTCCTCCACCTTCCACAGCTGCCTGAATTCCCCCGCGCTGGCATTCACCACCTGGCTGGCAGTGGTCAGATCCAGCTTATAGCTACCCGCAGCATTGTCCCATACCAGCGGGTTCTGCAGACAGGTCACTGCCCCCACCATGGTATTCATATTCCGGCGCCCGCTGCGGATCACCTTCAATGTAGCGTCGTTGCCGGTAAAAGGCTGCCCATTCCCATCGATAAAATAAATACGATGCGGACCGCCACTTAGCACGCTGCTATCTATTGCCCATATCTTCGAATAATCCGCAAACGTCGCAGGTATGGGCGAACAATCCGTCCCTCCGGTCTGTAGCTTGCCCGCGACCAGTATCTCATCGCCACTGGCAAACAAGGTAAACAAAGAGCTGTCCGGCACGGGCGAACCGCTGATGATCCTACCACTCCTGATAAAGACATGCTTCAGAAGAAGATCGATATTCTTATACGCCAGACCCATGCCATCATACGCCCAATGGGACGGATAGCTGAAACTGTAGATAGGGTCGTTGAATTCATTCTGCGTCCGGGTCAGCAATACATCGCCTGTCTCGCTGTCGTATAGGATATCTTTGGTGGACACTTTGCTGCCCTTGTCGATATGGATCACACTATCGAGTATGCCATAACGCTGTATTACTTTTAAGGTAGCTGTTGATCGAAACCGGTTTTCCTCCCGCTGGCTGAGGTTGATCGCCGAAGGAATTACCCATATAGGTGGGAAGGGCATGCTGAACATATCGGTATTGGGACTTATATTGAACCCATTCGTAATGGACAGCTGTTCGCGCATATCCATCATCAGCTCCACATCCTTGCCGATATAGGCCGCCGTATCGATCGTCCCGTCCGGATGCATCACGCTGACAACATTCGATAGCTTTTTCTCATCGGCGGTGGGATCTTCTACCTTATAAACATTCTCCGTATAGGAAGTATAATGCAATGGATCTGTCTCAGGATAAAAGGCCTGTGACCGCATCTTTCCATGCATGTCGTTCAGCTCCACCTTAAAGCCCTGCGAAAAGGTCAGATAATGATACGCGTTGATCCGCAGGAAATTCGCCAATCCGGGCTTGTACCTTTTCTTCGTATCGTTATCCAGCACAGTCCTGTCTGTAAATGTGGGGAAATCATATGCCGTATAAAACGTGGTTTCCTCATACCCATTGGCGGACTTGCGGTTTTTGTAATTGATGGTTCGCACCCGCACCTTGCTATAGCCGACACTGGCTCCGGGAAAGATGGATTCGCCAAGAGGTTCTTCCGAATAGCCCAACGTCACAGGTCCCAGCGGCGCAATCTTCTCCACATATTCTATGGGCTGACGGAAGGGATTCTCCTCGCCTCCGATGCCAGGCTCATAAGATGCAACCCCACTGCTGATCGTCGTCGTCACCCCATTGATCTCCTGCTGGGTGGTATAGGTATAATCCTGCCCGTACATGGCGGCCCGCTGCCCTGTCATCTTATCCCAGTTGTCATAGATCGTGATCCTTTTTACCCGATGCCCACCGCCATATTTCTTGTAATAGGGATTGTCCAGCCGGATAAAGGTCCGGTTGAGGTCCGCATCCGTACACCATTGCTTACCTCTGGCCGTCTTATCAAAGGATTCAAAAGCTGTACGGATATTATCTGCCAGGGAAAAAACCATTTTAACGGCACCGGAAAGATCCAGGTTGTCCCCTATCTCGGAGCCGGGATACGCCTTGGAAGGAAGGTTCAGCCGGAGATACTGGATCGCCGCCTTGGCCAGCGGACTATACGAACCGCCCCCATCTCCCGCCAGCGATATGCCGCTGATCTTTACCCAGATGACCCCTCCATTGACGATCCCATAACTATTACCCTGATCGAGGTCTGCGTAACAGGGTACGTATTCGGAACCGCTGCCATAAGCGTCATCCGGCATCCTGACAAATAGCTTGAAATAAAGCTTGCTTACTCCCGATAAATATTTTTCATACAGATCCGCCTTGCTGGTCACCGCACGCGGGACATTGATAAACACATACAGGTTGTCTTCTCCCAGTAGACCCGGGTCGTACAATTTGTTGCTGCTGTGCCCAATCAAGGTATCCGGCCCAAGTCCCGCCAGTTTGAACAGGTTCATAGCACGTTTGTGCTGCACATAGGCATAGTCGTCGCTTTCATAGGCCACCTTGATGGCGCCGCCGGAAGGGAGGTAGATGGAATCCAAATCCCAGGCAGCGGCATTCTTTGCCGCCAGCGTACTATCCTGAAGGGCATAAGGATATTCTGCATTGGTGAGCGTGCTGCCGGTGGTAGGATTCTGTGAAGGGTCTTTGTAATTGCCCCACCGGTCGTAGCTTCGTATGTTATACCTCGGGTTTAGCGTGTTGTAGTTGAATACATAAGGATTCTGTTTGCCTTTATCGTTACCATTATAGGTGAACCATACCTTCTTCAGGGTGAGCTTACCACGACTTGGATCTTTGTCCTGGTTGGCGCCAGGACAAAGCTCATAGCTGTACTCGAAATGCACTGTTTTCACCGGTATCGCCGCCGTTCCATTCTTGATAAAGTCAGCCTTGCTGTACAAGTTGATCTCCTTCAGCCTTTTCCCCAGGCTGTCGGGTAGAAGATGCCCATTCTCGTCGATGGGAAACAGATCAGCCCTGTTCTCCGTCACAAACGTGGCGATCATGGTCTTTGACTCGATGGAATGGAGATACCACAGCTCTTTCTCTCCATAAACATAGTTACCCTTGTCATCCCGGCTGTCTGTCTTCAGCCCATCATTATAGGTGGCGCTGTCCTTTGTATAAGGCGCCCGCCATTTATAAGGATGCCCGATCCCGCAAACCTTGGAATAGTCGAACTTCACTGCATCTCCCTTATCGTCGTCCGAAATACCATTCCCCGTCAGGTCTACATAGTCCGGCGAAAGGATGCCTGTCAGCAAAAACGAGTGGGCATAGGCGGGTATTTCCTCGCTGTTGTAATACCAGTCCTTCCCCTGGTGATTACCGGCGGCTGTATTGTCTGCATTCCCCACATCATGCGAATAACCAACTAACCCTGTCGCGGTATTACCCTTGTTCTTGTCAACGGAAAAGGTCGCTTCTTTCTGCCGGAGATTATAGACCGGTATGCCGTATACATATCTCCTCCCGTCGTTGTTCAATACATCGATCTCCGAAATATGGTTGGATTTTCGGAAGCTGTTGACCCGCTTTTCCTGCACCAAATAATTGCCGACAGGGAAGGTATCGATAGCCGGAGGGTAAAGATATTGACGGCTCATATTGTCCTGGGGATGACCAGCATAGGCCCAGCGCAAAATGGCAACACGACCTCTAACGACCTGGTAATATTCAATTTTGATAGGATAAAACTCACCAGCCACAAGATTTACCGTAACGCTTTGTTGCGTATTGGCTTTGTAATTCCCCAACAGCAGCGAGTCATTCATCCAGAATCGAATACCGTCATCATGCAGTACCGTAAAAACATAAGTCCCCGTCACCGGCGCCTTTAACCGCCCCGTCCATCGAATAGAGAAAAAGTTATTCGGAAATCCGGGAGGCATCCCCGGCGGCGCATGGCTGGCCCAGTCATAATTGATGCTGTCATTGGGAATAATAACAGGCGTCCCGGTAAAATTCTCCTTGGGATAATACTCCCCCACCAGCCCCGTATTGTATCCCCCGTCATTTTGCTTCACCGGATTGCACGCATTCAGCGTAAAAACATTGGGCGTATAGCTTTCAATGTATTTATTCAGGCCCGCCGCATCCGCCTCCTGTGCATTCAGGTAAGAGATCACCTGCGTCCGCTTGTCCCTTTCCGGCTTAAATGCTTTCTGCGGTGTCAACAGGCTGTCGGCCACAGGCCGTTTGTTACGGTACAGCGTAAGATAGTTGGTACCCATGATCACCGAACTGTTGATCCCGCTCTGGAACAGCTTGGTGGTAACCACATCGTCGCCGCCGAGATTGTCATAGAATTTTTTCGAGTTGATGGACTTCTCCCCCGGATTACGGAAATAGGCTGCTTCGAACAACCCCGAATCCTGCTTGAAATGGACCACGCTGGCCATTGTGTTCTCACCCGTCCAGGGGCCATTTTGGGTAAAAGCGCGGGTAACATTCAAGTCGATGCCACCATGCACCAGGCTGGAAAAGCCAAGGTCCACACTTGCCCGATCCGAAATATCCTTTGTCCGGATAAAATGATCATTGATATATCCAATATCCCCCCGATAGGCCCGGAACATGCCGCCTGTGCCTTCTCCGGTGATAGAAAAAGCATCATAGGTGTAAAAAGGAACGGCAATATGCGGCATGGCGGGACTTTCCCTGTATGCCAGCTCCTTCTCCCGGTTCATATCCAAAAGGGCGCTTTTATTGCTCGCACCGTCCTGGTAATGCAGATACCCATATGCGGGTAGCGCCAACAGCGTATCGGACGGATCGATGCTTTGTTTGGAAACATAGCCGGTGAGATAAAAGCTGGGATGAAAAACATACTCCGCCAGCCCCAGCTTTGCCGTAAAGGAATAATTCCGGTTGGTCATCGGCATCGTGATCGTTGGCGTATAGGCCATATTAGCAAATGATATTAGTTCGCCCGTAAAAGAGCTGCTGACATTATGCGCGGCTTTCTGGTTATCGTCATCTATTTTGCTTTGACGGCTCCCTATGGTCAGCTCCAGCCCCTTCAGACCGCTTCGTGAATTATAGGGGGCTGAAATGGTCAGACCGCCGCCGATGCTTGAATTTTCCTCCATGTTGTGCTGTGCCAATTCCAGTGAAAGAGAAGGTGACAGCGTAAGTCCGTTCTGGGAATTGTTGTTTACGGAAAGGCCCATGCCCGCCGTTAGATTGCCTTTTCCTCCCTGCCCCGAGTTGATGCTGGCATTGATGCCATTTTCTACTCCCCAGCCTTTGTAATTATTGTGAAACACTCCCAGATTAGCCCCAAAACCCACGTTGATGGGAAATCCCGCCACTTCCACATCCCCCGAAAACCCACCGGTCAGGCCGACCGTCTTATTCTCCTTGATGCTGGTAACTTTCTTTATCGAGTCCTTGCTTGAAAAGTCATCAGGGAGCCCCCGTAAATTCCGCGTGATGGTGCCAGGGTTGATATTCCAGCCCAGGCCCACCCAGCTCGCTTCCTGGTCCATGGAAATGCCGCTGCGATACGATAAGCTCAGCGGATATCCACCCACATCCATCAACGGTATGTTATAGGAAAAATCACCTGAAAAAAGATCCACCATATTGTTGGAATTGACAGACTGAAAAGCCTGCATCTCCGGCTGTGTAGGTCCTCCTCCATAGGTTGCCCTTGCTTCAGGGGCCTTTGCGTCGGCTGTCGCCTCCGGCAGGGCGGATATAGGCCGTTCCTCCATCCCCAAAAGGGCCGGCATTGCAGATTCCGCATGCCTGTAGCCGGCTCCCTCGTGGACAGGAGCAGCCGATATACATTCGCTGCAAAAAAGAAAATAAAAGGACCAGGCTATTGTTTTGGTATGCCGGCTGAGGAATTGAATGATCATGCTTTGGACTTTATACAGCTATCAATGTTGTGAGTTAATGTCGGACCTTCGGTCAACGAACCTCCGGTCCGTTATGAAATTGAAACTTAATACACCAACGTTCTTTTCTGCTGTTCACCAGCTCCAGCAGGTAAACATGGTTATCTTTTAATGCATTGGTATGTGTAAAGTCCAATTGTCCCAGGTTGTCTCCATAATGGAGGTCTATATAGGCGGAATCCAGTGATATCGCCTTGCGTCCTGACTGGCTGATATCATATATGGAAAAGGGCACTCGTTTGTCGTTTACTTCGTTGAGATATTCATATCGAAGTATTCCATAGCATGGCGTAAAGCCTGCTTTGTCCTCCCGCTTCAGACGGATATAATATCCCAACGATGGTTTTGTGGCATCGGGCTTCAGAGGTTTTACACGAAAGGTCCAAACTTCGCTTTGCGCGACCTCTGCCCCTCCGCTTCGGGCAGTTACCTGCCAGGCATAAAGCCTGGCAGTATCCAAAGCAGGCAATGAAGAAGGATATTGAAGACTGGTGGTATTCAGATTACCTTGCCCGTGTAATGGCATATTTTGTTGCACCGCCTCAGCGCCTGTTTGCAGTTCCTGTACTTCCACGAGCTTAAAGTCATAGACCAGGTTGGTGAACAGTTGATAGGGAGAAGGTGGCAGCCAGTTGAACAAAGGACGGACAAGTTCCGTCTCCCCGCTGTCCGGCGGGTTGACCAGCTGTGGCGGGCTCACAGGCTCTATGACGACGGTTTCGCAATCTTCTGCTACTCTTTCCGATGTTTCCAGGTCTATTCTGATCACGGAATAGCACAATTGAAAAGTACCCACCGGCAAAAAACCCTCTGCACTACCATCCAGGTGGAAGTCGCCGCTGAGGATATTATAAGTCACCGGTGCTGCTTCCGCTGCACGCAATTGTTTCAGCCCCTTCGGAATATCCAGTACCCGGGTCGTAGCCGTCATGACAGGCTGATTATTGGAAGCATTGACCATGGACAGCTCTATTTGCGCCTGGATGGTTTGATTGCCCGTGTTCACCAGGGAAAGATTCCACAGCTGGCTCTTCATGGTGAGCCCTCCCGGTGGCAATTGGGGATTGATTACCACCTGCGCATACAGCCCCGGTAATATCAGCATTGAAAAAAAGAACAGTATATTTTTTTTCATACGCATAAATTCTTGTTATCTGAATGTCCTCATGTATTGCACCGTACCAATTACATTGGGCGCCAGCCTGGCCGTCGTGCCGCTTCCTGGCAAATACCCCTTCTCGACCTGGAAATACACCTTATCGCGGGGGCCAAGGACGAAATTGCCGCGGGCAAATCCGCCAACTCCCGCCAGCGACTGGTTTAACCGGTGCAGCTTGGCGCCCAGCCCGATGCTGGCGAACTTCGCCAGCGGCACTTCGACATTTCCTTCCAGCACATCATATTGATAACCCTTGCTCTCGCTGTGTGAAAGAGCAACAGTAGCCGTAAAATCGCTGAAAAAAATGCTTTGCCCCAGATACAGGTTGGCGGAATTGTAATAGATAAAACCGGTGTCCGCGCTGCTGTTAAAAAACTTCGTATACACCATATTCGTAGCAGCCTGCCGCTGCCCCAGGCGATAGAAATGGCTGACACCAGCAGTGAAGGTCTGAAACCTGCTTTCTTCCAGCTGGCTGCCGACCATCGTCAGTTGGGACATGGGCATATAGCCGGCTGTGATAACAGGTAACCCCCTTTTATGAAAAGTGAGCCCCAGGCTCTTGAACACTGTATTCGACTTGTAATTTTGTACGATATACGGATTTGAAAAGTCATTGGTGCGTAGGGATGCAGTAAGCTTCAGCTGCCGGTTGAAAAAATTCTGCTCCGCCTTGACAAACCATGACTTTAGCTGAGACAGGGTCTGAAAACTATTAAAAGATTGAAAGTTGGCTCCGGTGAATTTGTACTGAGCCTCTATCCGGGAAGAAGATGCTGGTATCCAGGAGGAGAACTTCAGTGACAATGCCTTGTTCGTCTTGTCTGAAAGATCCCATCCAGGTTTGGAATCGCTGCCTGGCATGGGCGGAGAAAAGGATTGAGCCGCCTCCGCCACCAAAAAAGTATTCCGCTCCAATTGCCATTTCGCTTCCGTGCTCAATCCCGTCATTTTGACTACTGGGGATAGACCCGCGCTGTTGACGCTGGTCAGCAGCTGCTTCTGCCCGCCGAATAAGGACACGATAAAATAACTCTTTTCCAGGCGTCCTAGCCCTGCCCTGATCATATACATGTACTGCTTTGGCTGCCGGAGGCGATGCACGGTAAGGTCGAGAAAACGATAATCGACCAATCCTGCTGTAAGCCCTAAATAATACCATGAATTATACTCAAAATGCACCCCGTTGATACTTAGGTTTTTTGCCGTCAATTCCGAAGTATTGATATTATTCCTGCCTATCCCGAAGCTCCGAACCCCTAGCAGCCAGCGCTCCCCTGCAGGTAATTGGCCGGCTCCGGGCGCATACTCCTGCAATTGCTGCTTCCACTGATCATATCCTCCCGGATTGGAAAAGGAGCCTGATACAAGCTGCCGGTATTTCTTTATCTTTTCTATAGACGCATCGTACAGGCCTTTCAGGGAATCCCTTTCATGTGTCAGCTGTTCATATCGCTCCTGGTTTTTTATATAAAGTTCCAACAGCAATGCGGCTTCTTTCCGCAATGAATCCGACCTTCGCAGGTTGATACTATCGCTCAGCTGCATATTATAGGTTACTTTAGGCACACGTACGATCTCATTTGCTTCTATGAGCTTTTGCTTTGTCAAAGGATCCTGCAGCCAGTTACCCAGGCTCCTGAGCTGCCACTTGCGGATACCATATAACCTTTTGGCAAGTGTGTCGGGCGACGGGGCCTGCTGTAACATTCGGTCCCTGGCCCTCGCGGCCAGCTGATTACGGTATGCCGCCGCGTCAAAAGCTACCTGTATGTCCGTTATATCCCTGAAGATGGCCGAGTTGCTCCGTCGGATAAAACTGTTTACCCGTATGGGTATCACCCCTTTGATGGCAAAATTCAAGGTGGACATCGCCTGGTGCTGCGCAATGTTCTTTTCCGCATAAGGAGTATCCAGGACGCTGCGATAATTGAATATATATCCCGTATATCCGCCCCTGAATTGCAGAAAAGCCGGACGATTGGGAATGTTGAATAGGGATGTCTTCACAGAGTCCTTACCGCGACTCTTCGCTAATAGCTTCCTGATAGAAAAGGTATCCTTGGTATGCATCGCGGTGTCACGCAGCAAAAGCAGGGGTACGGGAATGCTGAGCAGGGTCGTATCCCTTCGGGGAATAAGAACCTGGCCCGATACATACCTCTCCATAAACAACAGGAAAAGGATACATATGATGAACCTGACAGGCATCAATGACTTGCTTTACCCGGCTTATTGTTAAGTTTGGCTTTCAGACGACGTACTTCCCTTGTCAATGCTTCTACCCGTTTGTGCTCATCTTCTACTCTCTTATGCTCTTGGATCAGATAAAGCGTCAGCTCCTCTACCTTTTGAAGCAGCAGCGCCTGGTTGTCCGCCAGATCGATGGTCTGTTCCTGAGCTTTGTCCGCAGAAATGATCCCCGGCAGATGCTGGTTCACCCGGATGTAGCGCTCCAATGAATCCAGTCCTGGCAGCTTATAATCCTCCTTAAAGACATAGTCCGGCCAGCTGGCATAATTTCGGATACTCACTTTTGTGAAGATGGCATTGCCATTTACCGCCAGCTTATAGCCATGGGTGCTCTTGGTTCCGATGCCCACCGACCCGTCACCCAGCACGCTCACCCGCTCGACATTGTTGGTCCGGATGGCCAGGCGGTTGGTATCCACTGTGCCCAGGAAAAAGGTATCCGCATTCGTGGCAATATTGCCGGTGGTGGACCAGAAATAGTTCAACGACTCCACGGAAACATTCACCGACGAGGTGCTGATCGTTCCCACATTGTCCGTCGCCTTCGCCGTCAATTGATAATTTCCTGGGTCCGGATCAGCCCAGGTCATGGTATAAGGTGCCGCATCGGCTTCTCCAATCTTGACGGTATCCGCATAGAACTCCACTTTCGCAATGGTGCCGCCCGTCTCCGATGCTGTCGCCGATAGCTTGAAATCACCCCCCTCGGCCAGCCGGCTCCCATTCGCAGGCGCCGTCAGCGCTACCACGGGGACACCCACATTCGCACTACCCGAAAAAACCTGCAAGCCACAGAGAAAGACATAGGACACGCTGCTGGTGGCGTTGACGTATACTTTTATGTTGCCACTGGCATCGGGATACACGTGCTGAAAGGTCACGCCCTGGGTGGTATTCTTGTAGTTATTCAAGGATTGACTCCCCGATACGCTGGCGCCTGCCACCGTATACTGGGTGGGACCACCGTTAAAATTATCACTTCCACTCATTCGTATAATATAGCTGCTGTCTTTGTTGAGCCCGCTAAGCACCAGTTGGGGCGCCAGGGCGTTGTACAGCGCCAGGTTATACCCCGACCCGTTATATTGCATCCAGTTGGCGATCATCACGCCGACAGGAAAATAAGCTCCCGGATAACCACCATTCCCGTTGTACGCACAAATCCCCCCGGGTGTGGGTGACCAGTTCGCTGTGCTCACCGACGTAATGGAAATGCCCGACGGATCCGTAGCCGTCCGGACAGCGGTAGAAGGATCACCGGCTACATTGGTCCAGCCCGAAACGACCTGGGCCTCCGCAGAGAAATTGAAGCTGGCAATTTGAGCGTGCAGCCGGATGGCAGACAAGATCACGAACAATAGCAAGAGAATCCTTTTCATGTTTAATCAGTATTTGTATAAAGTCTGGTTTTAGGCAAGAATATTTTAGGCTACTTGTAGGCAGACGATGTATACCAGCGCCGGCCGTCACATCGGCCAGGGACTTCGTGAAAAATGTAAAAATTTGGAATCGAAGATCAAGGACAGAGCAGTCCTTATCAGAAATGTCCTGCACGTAGCAGGAATAGGACAGGTCATTGGGCGGCAAAAGCTTGCCTGCCCGTGATCTTAGCATAGTAAGCCGGTTTAGGAGTTAAAGGGTCAGCATTTATGCAATGCGCCCGGGGTTAGATTAATAGATCAGCCAGTTGATCAGTGTACAAAGGATAAGAGAGTGATAAGGAATGGATAAGGCTTCTCAGATGCAGTTTATCATTATTTATGGTAAACCATATCCAAAGAGAAACAAAATATCTAATTTGGCACAGCTAGACTTTACAGGCGTGTCGATAACTCCAACAGACGTGTCAATTCAGCCAATAGATGTGTCATCTAACTTGAAATGAAGACCGGGAAATGAGGACAACAATGGGTCAGGATCATCCCGGCAACTGCTAACTAATCAGAGTGTGAAAAGAGAACCTACAGATAAGAAAAATGCCTTAACGCGAAATAAGGGATTTTTTTTTAAAGTTCATATCCTGAACGATTTTTTTTATTGTAAATAATTTTTTAAAAATCGACTACTTTTATTTCTTACATGAAATACGCTCTTCGTCTGATCTTTTGCTCCTTATTATATTCC
>Ga0207667_10001520_pt1 | contig 29163 bp, 30 predicted proteins | sample KBSCornC52_FD_184301 | JGI IMG/M metagenome (GOLD analysis project Ga0207667, IMG submission 184301) | Corn rhizosphere microbial communities from Kellogg Biological Station, Michigan, USA - KBS Corn C5-2 (SPAdes) (version 2) | ecosystem: Host-associated > Plants > Roots > Rhizosphere > Soil ...
ACCGGCGGCCAGGTGTACGCGTCGCCCGACTCGGGCGAGACGTGGCAAGCGATTGTCCGCGATCTGCCGGCAGTGTTGTCGGTAGAGGCGCAGACGCTGCGCTAGAGAAGTGGCGGCCTACCGGTTCGGGCCGGTTAGAAGAACCGCTGATATGAATTAGAGGTTGAGTCTCAGGAGTCTTGCATTCATTCTCGCGTCTGCGATGCGGCGGGCGTGTGCCCGTTCCTGCGCTGCTTTCCCGCGATCCCCCAATGAAAAGATGGCGAGAAAGATGGCGACAAACGCGCCAGTAAAAACGGCTGCAAACACAGTTGTCAGACCCGCGATGGAGTGCATTTCAGTCTCCTGAGAAGAATCTACACCCTCTTAGGGTCGGTATTCTCGTCCAAGTTTTACTTGACGGCACACACTGTGTGCTATACAGTATGTGAAGTACAGTACATGCAGCCAACTTCTCAGAACGAATTATCCGACTCGCTCCGGCTGGAACTGCGGCGCGGCTGTCTCATTCTGGCGGTATTGGCCCAGCTGCGCGTGGAGCACTACGGATACACGCTGCGCAAGGCGCTGGCCGACCAGGGCCTGTCGATTGAGGAGAGCACGCTTTATCCCCTGCTGCGCCGACTGGAGACGCAAGGTCTGCTTACCAGCGAGTGGCGGGAGGAGGAGAAGCGCAACAAGCGCTTCTACCGGCTTTCCTCCGAGGGAGCGGCCGTGCTGGAGCTGCTGATGGCGGAGTGGAACGGAATTAACGATTCGCTGCACAGGATTCTAGAAGAGAAAGCCGTGAAGAAGGAGAGGTAACGGTATGGACCTGCTCGAGCGGTATTTGCAAAGCGTAGGAGAGTATCTGCCGGCCAGGAGCAAGGCCGACACTTTGGCCGAATTACGGGAGAATCTGCTGGCGGAGATGGAGAGCCGCGAAGAAGAGCTGGGCCGCGCACTCACTGAAAACGAGACCGCCGAGGTGCTGGAGAAGCACGGCCGGCCCGTACTGGTGGCCGCGCGCTATCTGCCGCAGCAGCATCTGATCGGGCCTGCATGGTTCCCCATCTACTGGTTCGCGTTGAAGAAGAGCTTCCCTTTCGTTGTGCTGATCTACGTAGCGACGCAGTGCATCGCATGGTTCTCCCAGGCGGAAAAGGGCGTGGACCTGGGCGCTCTAGTGGGACGCTTCCCCGGCATCATCTTAACGTTCTGGGCAGTGCTTACGCTGGGCTTTGCCTGCTTCGAATATGCGGAAGGACGATACTTCCACCGGGTCGATCTCTCGAAGGGCTGGAATCCAAACGAACTGCCCAAGCTGGAGCCCGCGCAAGGAAGACAGCCGTCGCTGGTCAACAGAGTGGCCAATGCTGTTATGGCTGCGGTCGGAATCGTATGGCTGCTGGCGCTTCCTTATATGCTACTGGGCCCGCGGCTGGGGTATTTGCGGCAGATGCCATTTACGCTCACTCCGGATTGGCACATCGTCTATTGGCAAATGATCTTTCTGTTGGCAGTGCAGCTGGTGTTGAAGACAGTCATGGTGTTTCTGCACACCGCGAGGGGATGGTACAACGCGCTTGAGGTTATCGTGCAGGTGAGCGGATTGGTCATCCTCGTAATCATGCTGCGAATGCGAACGTATCTGGTTCCGGGCACAACCCCTGCGGCGATGTCTCTCAAGGATGTGACCGGCTTGAACGCGCTGATCCATCTCGGCTTCCAGATCGCGCTGGTGGTTGCTGTCGTGAAGCTGCTTTGGGATCTGTGGAAGATGGTTACAGGCTCCCGTACAAGCCAGAAGGGCTTCGTTACGGTGCTTTAGCCGCGACTTCGGAGTGAGCTGAACTCAACTCAGCCCACACGGAAGATAGCGGCGCTGGCTGCAGGCACTCGGTTATCCTTCGATCCTTCCGCCGGGCCGAAGCGCACGTTGCTGTTCGCGGTCAGCGATGGCCCGGTGAGTGTGCGGTCGAGCTTCCAAGTGGGCTGGTCGAGCGTGAGATCGCGACTGGCATCCTTGTTGATGATGGCCACGAGAACCTCACCGCTGCCGAGCCGGGCGGCGTAGGCGGTGGCGTCGACGCCGCCGGGATCGAAGTCGAGCTTGACGAAGGTGGAGTCGGCGAAGGCTCCGGCGAATCGCATGCCGTAGGAGACGGGCTCCGCCACGTAGTCTTTGCCGATATCGGCGATCGGAGTATAGAACGGGCGAGGGTGCGGCACCTTGCGGTCGGGCATCAGCTCTTCGCCAGGCAATGTGCCGCCGAGCGAGTTCGCGACCATGTTGCCTTCGCCGCCGTGCAGGTTCGCTCCGGCGTAGCCGTAGGAGGCGAGCTTCAGCAGGTAATCGGCGGCCCACAGCGCCGCCCCGAAGACATCGGACACGCCGGGCTTGCCGCCGCGATAGCAGGTGTTGCCTTCGGTCATGCGATACGGCAGCGCACGGCGTTCGGTCTTGCCGAGACGCGCGGCCGCGGCGGAGACGTCCTGGTAGAGCTTGTCGACGTGCGGATCAGGCTGCAGCAGGGCGTCGAGCGTGACCTTGGGGTTCGAGGGCGGGCCGCCAAAATAATAATGATGCGTGAGGGCGGCGATGTCCGGGCGGTCTCGGCCGGGGATCTGAAGAAGGCGGTCCACGACTACTGCGTACCACTCCGGGTTGCCGGAGGTGTCGGGCAGTCCGAAGCGCGCGGTAGGCACGCGGGCCTTGATGGCGTTGGCGAAGACGATCCACTCGTCGAAGTACTTGTTCGCATTCCAGGTCTGGGGATCGCGGATAGTGGAACCAAAACGGTCCGCCTCATTGCCGATCTGGAAATATTCGAGCTGCAGGCCGAGCGTCTTGGCAACGAAGGTGGCCTCATCGGCGGCGAGCTCCGGCGTGTTCGTCCCGAAGTTGATGCCGTAGAGGCAGGTCCAGCCAGTGGCGTCGAGGAAGCCGCGAAGGTTCTCGACAGCCTCAGGCGTAACCGGGTATGAGAGGTTCGGGTTCGGATCGCCTACCTTGTTGGGCCGCTTCTTGCGCTTGGGTGGCCTGGACTCCGCAGTGGGCTTCCAAAAGCCGTAATCGGAGGTATTGCCCCCCAGACGCAGCACGCCGTTGGGCGAGAGCGCGCGGAACTGCTCTATGAGCCCGCGGTTCTCAGGCGAGAAGAAGTGAGGATTGGAGAGCTGCTGGGTTTCGTAGGAGACGCCGATGAAGTTCTGCGGTACGGTGACGCCACGCTCTTCGGCGTGAAGCTCAATCTTCAACGGCTGCACGGAGGCGGAGGTAGCGGGCGCCTGCTGCGTCGCGGAGGCAGCGGGTGTCTGCGCGAAGGATTTGAGGCCGGCGGCTGCGGCAGCTCCGGCGACGAGAAAGCGCCGGCGATCCATCTTCTTCATGGGAAGAAGCATAGAGCCGCGCCGGGCAGCAGGCAAGCGATTCGAACGGCGGCAGGCGCGGTGCGTGAGTCTATCCTTCCGTGATAGACATGAATCCGGATGGCTGAATACAGAATTCGCGTGGAACTGCCGCACCATCTGCGGACGCTTGCGTCGATTAGCGGCCATGAGGTGTCGATACCGGTTGCGCAGCCGACGGTAGGCGCAGTGCTGGACGCGCTGGAGTCCGAGTACCCGATGCTGTGCGGCACCATCCGCGACCACGGCACCCTGCAGCGGCGGGCTTTTCTGCGCTTCTTCGCTTGCATGCAGGACATCTCGTTGGAACCAGCCGATGCCACACTGCCGGATGCAGTGCGCGACGGCCGCGAGCCGCTGATTGTGCTGGGCGCGGTGGCAGGCGGAGTCCTGTAAGGCAGATGGCTCGTCTCTGGAACATAGCCATGATGGGATCCAGGATGAGCGGCAGGTTTGCTGCCGATAGCAGGTTTGCTGCCGATAGCAGGTTCGCTGCCGATAGCAGGTTCGCTGCCGATAGCAGGTTCGCTGCCCGCGCTGGTAGGGCGGCGCAGTTGTGTTTGGCGCTGTTTGCTATCTGCGGAGTCGCGGCCCATGCCCAGGGCAATTATGAGATTCAGGTGTATGGGTCGGATACAGTGCCGCCGGGAAACCTGATGGTGGAGCTCCACTCGAACTTCACGCCGAAGGGTCAGAAGCAAACGATCGACGGAGTATGGCCCACCAACCATCAGGAGCACGAGACCGTTGAGCTGACGCAGGGGCTCACGAGCTGGTCCGAGGTGGGCTTCTATCTCTTCACCAGCGAGCAGAACGGACACGGCGTGCAGTGGGTGGGCGATCACATCCGTCCGCGGGTGCGCGCGCCGGAGAGCTGGCACTGGCCGGTGGGCGCGAGCCTCTCCATGGAGATTGGGTACCAGCGCGCGGTGTACTCGCCGGACACATGGACGTGGGAGATACGGCCGATCGTGGACAAGACTCTGGGCCGCTGGTATCTGGCGTTCAATCCGGCGCTGGAGCGGAGCTGGCATGGACCGGGGGTGCGCGACGGACTCTCGTTTACTCCGGGGGTGAAGGTTGGGTATGACTTCACCAAGGTGGTGAATGCGGGCGTGGAGTATTACGCCGACTACGGAAGGTTGTGGAACTGGGACGGACTGCACGACCAGCAGCAACAGATCTTTCTCGTCACCGACCTGAACGTCTCGCCGAAGTGGGAGATCAACTTCGGCGTCGGAGTGGGACCGACGGCGGCAACCGACCACCTGATCGTGAAAGGCATTCTGGGACGGCGGTTCGACTGGGGCCACAATCGCGCGGCGAAACACAAAGCGGGAACCACGAGGCCACAGAAAGAGCCCAAGCAGTAGACGCTTAAGCCCGTGGCGACAGAACACCGCAGCTAGCTGAACCCTGCACCCTCAAGATCGTGCTGCTCTTCGCTCCCGTTTGGCGAGGCCGGGGTTTCGTTTGAGAGCGCCCACCAGATGCCGCCCGCGATCTGCGCCGCGCCGATAAGCCGGGTCAGCGTCGGACAACGTTTGAAGAATCGCATGGACCGGTTCCACCACTCCGGCCCGGCGGCCCACGCCTCCGCGTCATTGGTGGGATGGATGATCGCCATGACACCGTCGCCGATGGCCAGCATCGCGGCGAAGTGTTTCCATTGCCTTGCAGAATTCAGCATGCTCGCTTCCCCCAGGATGGTCAGATGGGAAACATTGCGGCGCCCGTTGCTCTTTCAACCCTGCCGGAGCAAGCGGAGCATCTCGGCAGCAGACAGGCCGGAGAGCGGATGGCGCGTCTCCGGAGCGATTTCGGCCAGCGGCTCGAGGACGAAGCGCCGCGAAGCAAGCGCGGGATGGGGCAGCGTGAGCTCCGGCGTATTCAGCACCGCGCCCTCCATCAGCAACAGGTCGAGATCGATGATGCGCGGGCCCTTCGGCGGCACTCCAGCGGAGCGGTCGCGTCCCATGGCGAGTTCGATGGCGAGCAAGGCGTGCATCAGATCGAGCGGTTCAAGATGCGTCTCCAGCAGCAGGGCGGCGTTAGTGAAGTCTGGCTGGGAGGTGTAGCCAACCGGTGCGGTAACCCGCAGTGAAGAAATCGCGCGCACGTCACCCAACGCTCTGATCCTCCGTACGGCCTCGGCGATGTTCTCCGCGGGAGTGCCCCAGGCTGAGCTGAGGTTGGAGCCGAGCGCGATGGCGGCGAGTCGCTTCATCGAATCTTTCCGCCGAGCCGCTCGTCACGGGAGTGAAAGCGCAGGTGTGGGCGGCCGACGACGGCAATCCTCGCGCTATCGCGGCACTTTGCAGTCTGGAGCAGCACAGCTTCGATTATGCGGGATTCGGAAGCCGCTCACCGGGGAGCGGAAAATTGCGGCGCAGCAACGACTCTCCGCCCGCTGCGCCAAGCTTTCCAGGCTCGGGAGCTTCACCAAATCCGTGGGCGAACTCCCAGGCGGAGCGGTCGCGCAACAGCCGTTCCACCAGAGCAGTGTGCATGGCGTGGCCCGCGCGCTCAGCGATGACCCGACCCTGGATGCGACGTCCAGCCAGCGCGAGGTCGCCGATCAGGTCGAGCACCTTGTGCCGGACGAACTCATCGTGGAAGCGCAGCGGCCCGTTCTGCACGGCGTTTTTCGTCAGGATGATGGCGCACTCGGGTGAGGCGCCGCGGATAAGCCCCATGTTGCGCAGCATCGGCTCATCCTCGCGGAAGCCGAAGGTGCGCGCTGGGGCGATCTGCGCGGCGTAGTCGCCGGATTCCAAGTCGGTGCTGAGGTGCGACTGCCCGATGGGCGCAGGAAAGTCGATGGTGTATTCAATGCCGTATCCGGCGCCGGGATAGACGCCGATGAACTTGGTGCCCTCACGCACTTCGACCGGCTTGAGGATGCGGATGTACTCGCGCTTGCGCCGCTGCTGCTTGAGCCCGACCTGCTCGAATGCCTGAACGTAGGGCAGCGCAGAACCGTCGAGGATCGGGAGCTCCAGGTTATCGACTTCGACGATGACGTTGTCCACGCCGTAGCCGACCAGTGCGGAGAGCAAATGTTCGGTGGTGGAAATCAGCACCGAGCCGCGCATAAGGCTGGTTGCATAACTGACCTTAGCGACGTTGCGGCCGTTGGCAGGAATTTCGAAGTTGTCGAGATCGGTGCGGCGGAAGACGATGCCGGAGCCGGCAGGCGCGCCGACCAGCCGCATGGAAACCTCGGCGCCAGAATGCAGGCCGATGCCGCGGAACTCGACGTCCGAGCGAAGCGTCTGCTCTGGATGGGCGGCAGGGTTCAAGTTCGATGCACTCTCCGGAGGAGCCTGTTACAGGTTATAGACGAGCCCGAAAGAAATGTGTGGCAAATTGGCCACACCGCGCACCACACATGGCTAAACGATTCAGTCACTTACTGTCGAGTTGCACGTTTAGAGAACCACGAGGGCGACTGGGCTGGTGTGCAACAAGGCGCTTCCGGCGCATCGGCAGGTGCTGGGAACCGGCAGCACTTGCGTGGCGTATCTCAGTTCCTGCCGCGGCAATCTGCGGACTCAGGAGCGCGATGAAACCTTGGAATTGCCTTCCCGGACTTGCCCTGATGGTGCTGCTTGTTTCCGGTGCCTCGGCGCAGGCACCCGCGTTTGCGGTGGCTACGATTCGGCCCAGCGCGGCGGGCGTGAACTTCGAGAGGGACGGCGAGACCCAGGTGACGCCGACCACGCTGCACATGCGGGACGTCACCATCGATAGCTGCATCAAGTGGGCCTACGACGTTCAGGAGGCGCAGGTCGCCGGGCCAGATTTGCTGCGCTCGGAGCGGTACGACATCCTGGCGAAGGCCGATGCGCCGACTACCGACGAACAGATGAGGCTGATGCTGCGCCAGCTCCTGGCCGATCGGTTTCAGCTCACGTTTCATCGCGAGGTGCGGGAGATGCGCGCGCTGGCGCTGATCGCCACGCATCCCGGAAACAAGCTGCACGAGTCCGCGCCGGGCACACAGACGGTGCGCCAGAACACCGCGAGCAGCACCATCGCAAAGGCGCTCACCATGCAGGAGTTCGCCGACTTTCTTGCGGGGCCGCTGAAGACTCCGGTGGTCGACCAGACGAATCTGAAGGGCAGGTATGATTTCGTGCTGGACTTCACATCCTATCTGCCGGTTGGCGAACGGCCGAACGAATCCAGCGTCCTGACGATTCTTCAAGCGGCGTTGCAAGGAGAGCTTGGATTGAAGCTGGAGAAGGAAGCGAAGACGCCGATTGAGGTGATGGTGATCGACCGGGTTGAAAAGCCTTCGCCGAACTGAGCGGGCGACGCTGTACCATCGAGGGCGATGCATTCGCCGAAGGCACTCGAGGAAGCAGTTGCGGCGCAGTGGCCGTGGTTCCAACGCCGGCTGCGGGAGCTGGTGGAGACGGAGTCGCCGAGCGACGACAAGGCTGCGGTGGATGCGGCGGCGGCGCTGGTCGCGGGCTGGGTGAGCGAGCTGGGCGGGCGAGTGAAGTTGCACCGGCAGCGCCGGTTCGGCGATGTGCTGGAGGCGCGCTTCGGGGCGGCGCGCAGCAAGCGAAAACCGATTCTGCTGCTGGGCCACCTGGATACGGTGTGGCCGCTGGGAACGCTGCGGCAGATGCCGTGGCGCGAGGGCGGAGGCCGGATCTACGGGCCAGGCGTGCTGGACATGAAGGCCGGCGTGGTGATGGCGCTGACGGCGGTGCGGGTGCTGCTCGAGGCCGGAGTGCGGGTTCCGGTGACGCTGCTGCTGAACTCAGATGAGGAGGTGGGCAGTCCAGTTTCGCGCGCGATCACGGAGCGGCTGGCGTTGCAGTCCGAAGCGGTGCTGGTGCTGGAGCCAGCGCAGGGGCTGGCGTGCAAGACGGCGCGCAATGGAGTGGGCGACTACCGCATCCAGGTTTCCGGGGTTGCGTCGCATGCGGGCGTGGACTTCGAGCGCGGGCACTCGGCGGTGCTGGAGCTGGCGCGAGTGCTGGAAAAGGTTTCCGGCTTCACCGATTTGAGGATCGGGCGGACGGTGAATCCGGGGGTGATCGGCGGCGGGACGCGGTCGAACGTGATCGCGGCGTCAGCGTGGGCCGAGGTGGATGTGCGCATCGCGAAGGCGGTGGACGCGGCGAAGCTCGACCGGCTGTTCCGCTCGCTGCGGTGCGAGGACCCGGGCTGCTCGCTGAGGATCAGCGGCGGGTTGAACCGGCCGCCGATGGAGCGCAAGGCGGGAACCGTCCAGCTGTACCGGCAGGCGCGGAGGCTGGCGGCGGAGCTGGGTTTCGACCTGGCGGAGGCCGCGACCGGCGGCGGCTCGGATGGAAACTTTACGGCTGCGCTGGGTGTGCCGACGCTCGATGGGCTGGGCGCGGTGGGGGAGGGTGCGCATGCCGCGCATGAGCACATCGTGACGGAACATATTGTGCCGAGGACTGCTTTGCTGGCGGCCATGCTGGTGGGGGGACCCCCTGGGGTATAGTGTTCGGATTTGTTCAAGGGACAGAGGTTAGCGGAGGGGAGTCACTTCCGAGGTAGTAACGGATGTGTAACAGCGCAAGAGCAAAGGCAAAAGCAGATTCCCTTCGGGAATGACAACCAAAAGGCGCCGGGCTTATATAGCCAAAGGGCGCTGGCTTTTATAGCGAGGGTGGGCGACGGGTTGAGAAAGAGCGCGCGAGGCGTGTGAAGTCTGGACCTGGGTCCGGGTTGGAGGTCCTGCGCGGGGCGCACGACAGCTTTCCTGCTCCTCTTTTAATTGTACGGGGTGTGTCAAGGGTGCAGCGGGGTTAGCGGGCCGGGAGATAGTGGTTTGGAATCCGCACGCCCCACAGCCGCGGTTAGACTCTCCCCATGACCGGATGGAGAGAGCCGAAAGCACCGCTCGCTATTCCCAATCTATTCGTCTGCATGAACGCGACGCGTCTGAAATGATTCGGTGCAGCCGAGGATCATCGGGTGTTCGACATTGGATATCGAAAGCAGCACACGCTGGTGTTTGCGTTGCTACTTAGCGCGACGGGCTACTCGCAAGCAATGCCCTCACAAACTGCGTATCCTAAGCTGCTGCCCTACAGCTTCAGCAACTTCGTATGGTGGAGCGATGATGAACTCCGCACCGCTCTCAAGAGAAGAATCCCCGGACTTCAGGACGAGATCGCTCCGACGTTGAGCGAAGAGCAGAAGGTGCGCCGGGTGCTGATCGCGCTGTTGGCTGAAAAGGGTATTCGCGCGGATATTCAAATCCAAGATCCACCCCAGTATGCATTTACTTTGCCCCGGGTTCCGGGAGCACCTGCGCCATCGATCTCGTTCAAAATCACTTCTCCTCAAGTACTCGTGAACGAGGTGATCCCTCCACTTATCCCTGTCGATCTCCCCGAGACTCTCCAGCATTCCTTGCACAATCGGGAGAAGCGTGAGTATGCGAGTGGAACACACTGGCTGCTTCAATCCGAGATGGAAAACGAACTGCAAGGCCACGGATATCTCGACGCTAACGTCACGGTGGAACACAGCCCGCCTGTCCGCGAAGCGAACACGTATAACGTCGACCTTCTGATTTCAGTTCATCTCGGTCCGCAGTATCACATCGCGGAGATCACGGCAGATGGAGGTCCCCTTCTGCAAGGACGTGATCTTTCCAGCTTCTATACAAGGAAGGTGGGAGATACCGCTGGCTCTAATCCGTTTGGACGATTGGCGGGTGAGATCCGGGCGGTCTACTGGCAGACCGGCTACTCTGATGTGGAGATCAATGCATCCCCTGTTCTGGATCGTGCCAGCGCAAACGCCGCGTATCACCTCACCGTTAATCCTGGAGTGCTGTATCACCTGCGCACACTGGCTATTCGCAATCTCACGCCCGATCAGGAGAGCAGAGTCCGCGAGTTGCTCGACATGCATGTTGGCGACGTATTCGATGAGTCGGCGCTCAGTAAGCTTTCTACGAAGCTTGAGACGGACAGTCTGATGAAGGGACTCAGCTTTACCTTCTCGCCAAGGAAAGATCGTCAGGATGCCACCGTCGATCTGACGCTTGATTTCTTCAAGACTGGGACGCCGGCATCCGTTTCCGTACGTTAGGCATGCCCCCTGTTGAATCTCGGCTACCTTGGGCGGCCCGATGTTGCGGCTGCCAAAGGCGGGCGCGGGAACGGTATGCCCGCGGCGTTGTGCCGCGGGCGGTTAGGCGGAGTGCAGCGCAGCGGGGGCTTCCACCTCGCTGGGTTGCGTTTCGGTTTCCCGCTCGACGCCGAGGAGCAGGCCCAGGAACTGCAAGTGGCGGTAGAGCTCGAAGCCCGCTGCTCCCCGGGATGGCAAAAGCAAAGGCATGGGCAGTTTGGCTCGGTTGCCACCAGGGGCGCTGCGCGGTAGGCTGGGACGCCCGCGAAGCAATTGGTGGCGGCGATGCAAATCCAGGAAGCGCAGGAGGGTGAAGCGTGATTCTGATTCGGAATATCTTTCGACTGAAGTTTGGGCAGGCTAAGCCTGCGGCGGCGGCGTTCCAAGAGCTGCGCGGACTGCTGAAGAAGCGCGGCAAGTCCTCGCGGCTGCTCACGGACATTGCCGGGATGCCTTTCTACACGCTGGTGCACGAGATGGAGTTCGACAGCCTGGCAGCGCTGGAAAAAGAGATGCAGGAGATTATGGGCTCTGCCGAGTTTCGCCCGCTGTACGAGCGCTTCGTGACGTACTGCGAGAGCGGCTCCCGAGAGATTTTCAACATCGTGGACTGAAGCTGCGGGTGCCGTGCGGGCTATGGGTGGGTGGCACGGGTAGTGCTGTGGGCACACAGCGGTTGCCGACGGTGTCTGCTTTTGTCTCGCCGGCCTTGCGGAGGGCGACCCGGTGACCGACGTGCTGACCGGCTTCCATCGAGCATGGTTGACACTTGGCGAAATTAATATCACAATGTAGTTCTTATTATGCTTGGAGAATTCGAATACCTGATTCTTACGGTCGCCGCCACGCTGGATGAAGACGCTTACGGCGCTGCCATCCGCGCGCAGATTGAGCAGAAGACCGGACGCCGATGCTCGATTGGAGCGCTGTACACGACCATCGAACGGCTGGAAACCAAGGGCCTGCTGAAAACATGGATGGGCGATGCCACACCCCAACGCGGAGGCCGCGCGAAACGTATGGTGCGCGTGACGCCGAAAGGCACCCACGCCGCAAAAGAATTCTACGAAGCCATTACAAAGGTGAGCATCGGCGCTGCATGGGCCTCGCACCGCCCCGGAGCTAAAGCATGAATCGCTTGATTGTCGAGCTGATTGCGCTTCTGCTGCCGCGCGGCGACCGCGAAGCCGTGCTCGGCGACCTTGCTGAATCGAGCGCGTCGTTCGCATCGTCGCTTTTCGCGATCCTCGGATTCGCGCTTCGGCGTCAGTTCCTCTGCTGGCTCTCGTGGCGGCCATGGTTTGCGGGCATCGCCCTGGCATACACCACAACATGGTTGCTGATGGGAAGTTCCGTCGACATCAGCACGAGCGTAGTGAGCTGGTACGGGGGACCGGCTGCGTGGCATTCCGTACCCTATGGTCTGCCGGGCTTCACGCTCGCTGTTCTGCGGCTGGTTGCGGCTGCATGGTGTGCCGGATTTGCTGCCGCTCGAATTTCACGCAGGACACTGTGGTGCAGCTTGCTGCTGCTTCTGGGTCCCTCTATCTCCTGCTACAAGTCGTTTCACGTCGAGACTCATTTCGATCACCGTATCATCCAGCTCTCGCCGTTTGTCCTGTTTCTTTATCTGCCGTTGATGATTTTCGGCGTATACGCAGGACTGCATAACCTGCGCCCGCGTCCCTGGATGACGCTTCTGTTGATTGTTCCCTACTGCATACAACTGGTTCCTACGATCAGGGTTCAGAGCGGGCCAAATTTTGTTTTATGGACGCTGCTGCCGCTGTGGCCGTGCTGCTACCTGGTATGGCTTGCACTTGGATCGGCCCGCCGTTCTAAAGAAGCCTGGGCGCCATGATTCCTGCCCTTCGCAGATTTGTTATCGCGATCCCCGTCGCTTTCCTGGCTCTGGTCTCTGCTTCATCCTTCGCGGCAGAGCTCGGCGCAAAGAAGGATTAGGGGCGTGGGCTTCGGTCGGTTCGAAGAATGGGGATGGATGAAGTCATTTGTCTCGGCTGCCTTGCCGGCCGATATGGATGGCCGGCAAGGCGTGCGCGAGGCGGTTATGCTCGGGGCGGTTATGCCTGCGAGGGGTTATGCAGAGTGCAGCTCAGCGGGGATTTCCGCCTCGCTGGGTTGCGTTTCGGTTTCCTGCTCGACGCCGAGCAGCAGGCCCTGGAACTGCGCCATGGTTTCGGCGGGGTGCGCTTCGGCGAACTCCCGCGCGCGAGCAAGCGAGGCGTCCGGGAAGAAGCGGCGGTAGAGCTCGATGCGCTGCGACTCGGTTGCCTCTCCCAGGTACAGCTTGTAGTCGATGCGGCCGGGCCGGAGCAGCGCCGGGTCCAACGCTTCGATGCGGTTGGTGGTCATGACGAAGACCACTCCGTCGGGAGCGTGGAAGCCATCGAGCACGTTGAGCAGACCTGAAAGCGTGACGCCGGTGGTGTTGGCCTGCGGCTTCTCATTCTCGCGCTTCTGCTCGGGAGCTGCGGCCTCAGGCCGACGATTGCCGGTTCGCATGCAGTCGATATCCTCAAAGAGGATGATCGAGTTCTGCGGAACGTCGTTCATCGCCGACTTGAGCGACCTGTCGTTGAACTCGGTCAGGTTCATCACATAGATGGACATGCCGAATTTCGCAGAGAGGCCGGAGACCAGCGAAGTCTTGCCGGTTCCCGGCGGCCCATAGAGCAGGTAGCCGCGGTGATACGGAACGCCGAGCTTGCGGTAGCGAGGATGTGAGGCGCGGAAGCGCTCGATGTCCTCCACCAGGTGCTCCTTTTCACCGGGCTTGAGAATGACGGAGTCCAGCAGACGCGGATGGTAGGCCGAGACCCAAGTCCATCCCTCATCCCAGACGTAGAGGTACGGCGTGGTGCGCACGTTCTTCTGGTGGCAGGCCACGATTTCGGCGACGAAGCGCTTGAGCACGGCCTGGTTGCGGCCGACGGTGCGGAAGGTGAGCGACTCGACGCGCCGCTGCCGGTATCCGCTGGTTTCCTCCGAGCGATAGAGCCAGACCCAGAAGGGCCTGCGCTCATACCAGAAGAAGTGGCGGCCGGGAGCGGGGATGAGCGCCATCTGCTCGCTGCGCACGGTGGTGTCGAGATCGACGTGGCGGATGCGCTTGACGAAGGCCTGCTCGACGAACCACTCCTTGACCCAGCCGAAGGCCGCGTCGTCGTCCTTGACGGTGATGTACATGGTGCTCTGGCGGACGACCCAGCTCCATAGCCGCAGCGGGAGCTGACGCAGGTATGCGCCGATGGCACCGACGAGCATCAGCAGTAGGCCGCCGGAGGCGAACTGATTCTGACCGTCGAGGATGCGCTTGAAGAGATGCAGGTGCTGGACGAAGTCGAACATGGCTGTGCCTTCTAACCGGCGCAGACGCCGGTGCTGGGACGCGCCCTGGTAAGCAGGCGCGGCCGTGCGCTCGCACGGAGTGAGCAGAAAGGCAGTCGCGCTGCGCGGCATGGAAGCCGGCGCAGGGATGCTTTCTAACTCACGCGAGTGAGCGGATCAGTTTGTAAAAGGGGCGGGTCAGGCTCGCTTAGTGCGACTGAAACGACGCCCCGATGCAACGCAACCGAACTACTATCGGCTGTCGCTGCCCGTATAGCGCTTTGCTATGGAACGCTGTCATGGGCGTCCTTTCTTAAGAGGTCTTTTGAAGATGCCACGAGATAGGCGGATGTGCAAGCGAAAAAATGCCCGGTGGCGAAACATCGCACGGTGTTATTAGGCACAGAATCGAACGTGCCGGTGTCTAACGCAAGAAAGAGGTGCCGGCGATGCGAATGCGGTTTCTCATACTCAACAGTGGGTGTTTCCTTCTCTGCATGGCGTCCGCGCTCTGTCAAACGGTACCCAAGTCAAGTCTCTCTTCCGGGACGCTCACTGCTGAGCAAATGTCTATCTACAAGGAATTTTTTAGCGACTACAGCAAAGACTCCAAACCCATTCTGAACATCTCTCAGACAACCAGCACGTTTGAGGCGGATGACGGCGACCTGGGTGGATGCATGAAGACGTTCACAAAGAGCAACTCCCGCGCAGCCACGGTCCACTCCTTTGCTGAGGGTGCGTTCGCAGACGAGAGAGTCAGGCTGGTTGACCCCAAAACACATACCATCAGCGATCCCGGAGAGGCGATCGCACAGGGTCAATCTGTGGACGACGCTGTCGAGGCAGGATTCGCCCGGGGTTTATTGACTCTCTCGGAGATAGTATTCGACGGTTCGCACACGCACGCGGCTTTCAACTATTCATTCCACTGTGGGCGGCTCTGCGGTCATGGCGCGACAGTAGTGTTCCAATTGCGGGGCGGCAAGTGGAGACGGAGCAAGGCCTATTGCGGGTCGTGGATCAACTAAGCGCGATGTAGGATTCGTAAGTCCCCAACGCTTTCGTGAGCGGTACGCCCCCTCACGCTACAATAGGAGGGTTGCGGAGTGGCGCTGGTTTTGCCGCCATCTGGTCCGCGCGAAACCAACACATTCAGGGGTTTTCGATATGGCGATTCCCGCAACGCAGATGCGCCCGGGCATGATCATCAAGTTCAACAACGACCTGCACCTGGTCTTCTCGGTGGAACACCGCACGCCCGGCAACCTGCGCGCCTTTATCCAGGCCAAGCTGCGCAATGTGCGCACGGGAGCGATGTTCGTGGAGCGGTTCCGCTCGCCGGACCCGATTGAGCGCGTCCACGTGGACGAGATCAAGATGGAATACCTCTACAACGACGGTGACGACTTCTACTTCATGGACGACAAGTACGAGCAGACGATGCTGAAGCGCGAGACGCTCGGTGACGCCGTCGAGTTCCTCACGCCCAATCTCTCGATCTCAGTCTCCTTCCACGATGGCAAGGCCGTCGGCATTGAGCTGCCGACCGCAGTGGAGATGACGGTGGTGGAGACGGAGCCGGGCATCAAGTCGGCGACGGCGAGCTCCGTGACCAAGCCGGCCAAGACGGAGACTGGGCTGGTTGTGCAGGTGCCGCCGTTCATCAACGAAGGGGAAAAGATCCGCGTGGATACGGCTGAGGGCGTGTATATGTCGCGGGCGTAAGGAATATGCTCCCCCTGGGCGTTCTCGTTGACACTTCGGATGGCTTCGTGGACTTCACCTTCCCGATCGCCGAATCCAAATACAGCGACGATGGCCAATTGGAGCTCAGATTGGCCGGCATTCTTCTGCAGAGGCCCGTTGAATGCATTGTTCGCATTGAGAGTGGGATTCCCGCGAACGACCTGGACGCACCAGAGCCTGAAATCTACGCGAAGTATGACGGAGTCTCCTTCTCATTCGATGGTGAAGGCGGGCGCAATCTTGCGTTAGCCATAAGCACGTTGTACCAAATCCCGCGCTCTTCCTTCCAGATGCCGGTGAACCTCTCGATGACGGCGGTCAATCTGAGTGGCAACCCGGCGAACCTTACTACCGAGATCGTAAAGTTCAAGCTGTTTCACGAGACGGGCAGCACCGATGAGGAAGAGGGACCGGATTATTTTGAGATGTACCTGCACGTGGATCTAAGTTCAGGAACAATCGCTTTGAATGAGAAGGACACTGATTATCGGTTTGGGGTATTGAATTCGCTACCACCCGAGCCAAGTTAGGGGTAGCTCTGGCCTGGGCCGATGCTTAAGCCAGTTGCCTGAAGGCAGGGAAATCTTCTAGGGTGGCGTACGGCTGATTCAGGCTGCTGAATCCCGTTGTGAAACCCGATGACTGGAAGGTTCCATGCTTAAGAGATCGATGCAGGTCGCCCTTGTGCTTTTGCTGCCGGCAGCCGTTGCCGCGTATGGCCAGCAGCCACCCTCGACACCGATTGCGCAGCGCATTGCGCATACCGACCCGGCGAAGTTTAAGCATATGCCGTCGGTGCATAACGGTGCAGGGCCGATGGATTACATGCAACTGGTGGGGCCGCGCGATCCGACGGTGGCGAAGTTCGAGCTGGGGACGAATCTCTACTTTCTGCATCGCGGCGTGCTGCCTCCGGGTGGCGGCATTGGCGCGCACTTTCACAATCAGTGCGAGGAGATGTTCATCATTCTGGATGGTGAGGCCCAGTTCACGATCGACAGCAGGACCTCGCTGCTGAAGGGGCCTGCGGGAGCGCCGGCGCGGATTGGCCACTCGCATGCGATCTATAACGCGTCGGACAAGCCGGTGCAGTGGATGAACATCAATGTCGGGCTGAACAAAGACTTCTACGATGCGTTCAACCTGAACGACTCGCGGGTGAATGCGCCGCTGGATACGGTGCCGACGTTTATCCACATGCACCTGGACCGCGCGCTGCTGAAGCCGGTGACGAACTTCCATGGCGGTTCGGGCACGGTGCAGTATCGACGCGCGCTGGACCCGAGCGTCTTCTACACGGCGTGGTCCTATGTGGATCATCTGCTGATGCCTCCGGGGACGTCGATTGGGCCGGATACGCAGGCGGACATGAGCGAGGTGTATTACGTGTTGAGCGGGGATGGGACGGTAGCGCTGGGCGACCAGAGTTCGCCGATCCACACCGGAGATGCGGTGCCGGTGGCGCTGAATGAGAAGCACTCATTCAAGAACACGGGAAGCGCTCCGCTGGAGTTCATGATCTTTGGGATTGCGCGGGACGTGGCGGCGAAGAACGCCTATATGCTGTCGCCGGTGGGCACGACCGGAGTAGCCAGAACGGCTCAGTAGGCTCAGGGTTGGAGATTTGTGGGGGCAGCCAGGCCGCTGAGTGCGGCTAGGCGGCCGTATCCTCGGTGGAGACATCCGCCACGATCGGCGCGGATTCGGCGGTGCGGAGCTCGTGCTCCGCGATGGTGCGGACCACGTTGCTGCGCAAGCTGCTGAGTGCAGAGGCTTTATCTTCCGAGCCCTCGGATTGCTCGACGCGCCGGAGCGCAGAGCGCATCAGCTCGGTGAGATTGGGGATATACCGACGCTTCACACGTGGATGGATGCAGAGGAGTGGATGTAGGCTGCCCGACGGAAGGGCAAGCCGACGCGATTTTTCCTACTTATTTGATGCAGCGGTGGAAAATTGGTGGGATACCAATGTCAAAAAGCCACATAGCTGGCCCGAACACGCTATGCGTATGGCAGCAAGTTATCTTTGCGGGCCGGCAAACTCCAGCCAGATGCCGTGAGCGCTGGGCGGCGACACCCACACCGCGCCCGGTTCGCATGGGTCCGCCGGTTGCATTGGGACGTGGTTCTTGCCCAGTACGGATTTGAGAGCCGCGAGGCTGCGCACCTCAACCCGGGCGGCGATTACGTTTTCCGATGCAGACGGAACGAGATACACACGGCCTTCCGGAAGCAGGGCCATGCTGCCCTTGCGAGCGAGTATGGGATTGCAAAGCGACACTGGCTGGACGGAGATCCCGAGATCGCGAAACAAGGTGTGCAGCGCTGGAGTGTCGCGTATCCATACCGCGGAGAGGCGAACCGCGGAGTTCGGATGGGCAAAGTGTTCGGGCCTGTCGGTTGGAGTGCGGTTGCGGCTGCCGAAGAAGAGTGGATGCAGCGCAGTCTCCGGCGGGAAATCCAGAGTGGCTCCATCCTCTCTGAGGGGTAGACCGGAAGCGTTGAGGCGAGCGATGAGTGAGGGGTGGTCCGGGGCGTAGAGACCAAAGTAGACGGGGCCTTCGCCGCTGCGCAGCTTTGCCCGGTACTCTGCGGTGAGCGCGTCCACTGCTGAGGCAGCTGTGATGAGTTCAATTTCGGTGCCGTCCGGAAATTTGACGTGTACGTTGCGAATGCCATCCGGATGCACGTGTCCCGGCTTAATGGCGAATCCCATGGCGCGAAAATCCGCTTCGGCCTTTTGGAGGTCTGCGACCACCACCGGAATGTGATCCAAGCCGACAACGAGCGGCGGGGGCGTCTGTGCGGCGCAGGCCGACGCCAGCGTCAGGAGCAGGATGAACCATGCCAACAGAGTGATGGTCCCCTTTGCGGCTATTTCGGCGGCTTGTAGCCAAGCGTGTCCGCCTGCTTCATGGCGGCGATGCCTTCCTGCACGCTGAGCAACGCGGTGGTCTTGAATTTGGTGAATGCTCCGCTGGAGCTGACGGCCATGGCGCAGGCAGCCATATCCACAGCGGAGGCACCCTCGATGATGATGACAGCGTCGTAGTCGCCAAACGCAAACCAGCTCCCGACCAGCTTGCCGCCGAGCTTGTTCGCCAGTTTGCTGATGACTTCGGTGCGGTCCGTGGGTTTCTTGATGAAGCCGGCCAGGGTCGTGGGCGAGTAAGAGAGCTGAATCATGTAGCTGGGCATGGCGCGTACCTGCACGGTTGAAGTGGCGACGCGAAGATCGCAGCCATCATACACGTGCGCTCCGCCGCGTTGGAGGCGAGTGCGCGGCTACGTGCAGCACAGGTTTCCGTTAGCATCTAGCTGTGTCCAGCGCGAAGGCGAGAAGCAGAGTCCAGAAACAACCCGCAGCGACGTCGAACCGCTTCATTTGCGTGCATGGGCACTTCTACCAGCCGCCACGCGAGAATCCGTGGCTGGAAACGGTGGAGGTGCAGGACTCAGCCGCGCCGTATCACGACTGGAATGACCGGATTGCGGCGGAGTGTTATGCGCCGAACGGGGCTGCGCGCATCACCAACCAAGCGAACGAGATCGTCCGGATCGTGAACAACTACTCGCGCATGAGCTTCAACTTCGGGCCGACGCTGCTGAGTTGGCTGGCCGAACTGGCGCCGCGCACGTATCGCATGATTCTGGATGCGGACAAGGCCAGTGCGCAGCGCTACAGCGGCCACGGCTCCGCGATCGCGCAGGTGTACAACCACATGATCCTGCCGCTGGCGAGCCGGCGCGATTCCATTACCCAGATCCGCTGGGGGATTGCGGACTTTGAGCACCGCTTTGGGCGAAAACCAGAAGGCATGTGGCTGGCGGAGACGGCGGTGAACCGCGCCACGCTGGACCTGATGGCAGCCGAGGGCATTCGCTTCACGATTCTGGCGCCAAGTCAGTGCGCCCGGATTCGGCCTCGGGGCTCAGAGGACTGGAACTGGACGGCGACTCCCAACGACATGGTGGATACGCGTCACCCCTACCTGGTGAATCTGGATGAGGGGCGCAGTATTGCCGTCTTCTTTTATGACGGGCCCACCTCGCGGGCGATTGCGTTTGAGGGGCTGCTGAACTCCGGCGAAAGCTTCGGGCGGCGGCTGCTGGACGGGTTGCGCGCAGGTGACAGTAAGCCGCAGCTCTCGCACGTAGCGACGGATGGTGAATCTTATGGCCACCATCACCGCTACGGCGAGATGGCGCTGGCCTATGGCATGCACTGGCTGGAGGCCAACGGCCACGCACGACTGACCAACTACGGCGAGTTCCTGGCAAGCTTCCCGCCGGAGTGGGAGGCGGAGGTGGAGGAGGACACGTCGTGGTCCTGCTCGCATGGCATTGAGCGCTGGCGCTCGGACTGCGGCTGCAATGGCGGCCGGCCGGGCTGCAATCAGCAATGGCGAGGCCCGCTACGTGAAGCGCTGGACATGCTGCGCGATGAGAGCGCACCTTTGGCCGAGGCCTATTCTGCATCGATTTTCAAAGATCTGTGGGCCGCGCGCGACGCCTATATCCACGTGATGCTGGATCGCACCCCCGCGACGGTGGACGGATTTTTTGAACGGCATGGCACGCGCACCCTGTCGGAGGAAGAACGCGTAGCGGCGCTGGAGCTGATGGAGCTGGAGCGGCACGCACAGTTGATGTACACCTCCTGCGGCTGGTTCTTTGACGAGGTTTCCGGCATCGAGACGGTGCAGATCATCGCCTATGCGGGGCGCGTGCTGCAGCTCGCGGCGAAGCTGTTTGGCGAGCCGGGAGCGGCGCTCGAACCGCGCTTTCTCGATATTCTCGCTCGCGCGAAATCCAACCTGCCGGAGGCGGGAGACGGCGCCGAGCTCTATCGCAAACACGTGCTGAACATCCGAGTGAACCTGGAGCAGGTGGCCGCGCATTACGCCATCAGCTCCGTATTCCGCACCTATCCGGATGACAGTGAACTGTTCTGCTTCGACGTACACCGCTCCGCGTATGAATCGCTGGCTTCCGGCCGTGGGAAGACAGTGCTGGGGCGGGCGTCCATCCGCTCACGGATTACCGGCGAGGTAGAAAATCTGTGCTTTGCGGTGCTGCATCTGGGGGATCAGAACCTTTCTGCCGCGGTGCGGCGGATGTGTGGCGAGAATCCGGAGGAGATCGCCGGCTTCGATGGACTCGCAGGCGAGGTGCGGGCCGCGGTGCGCCGCGCCAACCTGCCCGAGGTCATCCGGGTCATCGACCGCTACTTCGGCACGATGGGCTACTCGCTCACCTCGCTGTTTTCCGATGAGCAGCACCGGATTCTGCGGACGATCCTGGACCGCACTGTCGCCGAGATGGAAGACTCGCTGCGCAAGATTTACGAGGACCACACCTCGCTGCTGCGCTTCCTGACGGAGTCGGCGATTGCCGCGCCGCCGGCGCTGGCGGTGGCCGCCAACTTCGCCATCAACTCCAGCCTGCGGCGGGCGATTGAGGCGGACCCCTTTGATTCCAATGAGATCCATTCGCTGCTGGCCAGGGCGGCGTCGGATCAGGTGGCGCTTGACTCGGCCGACCTGAGCTTTGCCGCCGGACAGCGCATGAAGCGGACCATGGTGCAACTGGAGGCGGCGGCCGAGGCCGACCGGGCGATGAAAGGCGCGGTGCAGACCGCCCTTACGGTGGCGACCACGCTCCGAACCCTGCCCTTCGATGTGAACCTGTGGCAGGCGCAGAACATCTGGAACGACCTGTTCCGGCGCAGCGATAAGGATTACTGGTCGCCGGAGTGGAAGCTGCTGTTTAAGAAGCTGGGGGAGGCTCTGTACATCTCCGTGGACGAGCTGGTCACGGAAGAGGGCGTCCCTGCCTTTTAGGTCGGCGGCACACGAGTCGCACCCGGCCGGCTGCCTGAGGTGCATTCAGAAAGATGGACCAAATCCATCTTCTCTGATTGACAAAACTGCTTTCCCTGCCACACTGTAGAGAACAATTTGCACCGGGGACCCGTATTCGTACCTCAGGCCCCGAGTCGCATGGGAACATGCTCGTGACCGCAACGGCTGATCCGGCTGGCGCACGCTCGTTCTTCGTTTACGCCCGCCTGATCCGTTCTCTAAAGAGAGTTGCAGATGGAATTTACCGCTGAGGATCCTTCAGGACCGCAGCGATTTTGGAGGAGTCCAGTTATGCGAACCAATCTCGTGCAGAGAATCATTCTTTCCCTAGTCGCCCTGCTGGCATTCGGCCTGCAGGCTGGTTACGCCCAGGAAGTTTCCGGCAGCATCAGCGGCACCGTGACCGATATTTCGGGCGCTGCAATTCGCGGTGCGCACGTCGACGTGATCAACACCGATCGCGGCGTAACAATCCGCTCCGTGAACACGAACGACAGCGGTTACTACACCGCTCGGGCGCTTCCTGTGGGCACCTACACGGTGAAGGTGACGAACGCCGGATTTGGGCAGGAGACGGTGAACGGGATTGTGCTGCACGCCAATGACACCCTGACGATCAACTCGTCGATGAAGCCGGGCGCGGCCGAGCAGAACATCACGGTGAACAGCAGCGACACCGCCATCAACCTGGAGACGGCGACGCAGGCGACCACCATTGAAGGAACCCAGGTGCGGGAGCTGGTGCTCTCGACGCGCAACTACGAGCAGCTGGTGGGCCTGCAGCCGGGCGTGGCCTACACCGGCGGCGACCAGATCTATATCGGCAACTCCAATCCCGTTGGGACCACCAACACGGTCAACTTCTCGGTGAATGGCGCCCGTACCAGCGGCAATGCGTGGACAGTGGACGGCGCGGACAACGTGGATCGCGGATCGAATTTCACTCTGCTCACCTATCCGTCGGTGGACGCCATCGCCGAATTCAAGACGCTGCGCGGCACCTACAGCGCGGAGTACGGCCGCAGCGCCAGTGGTCAGATCAACGTCATCACCAAGAGCGGCACCACCGATTTCCATGGCACGGCGTACGAGTTCGTGCGGAACAACATCTTCAACGCGAATGACGTGCTGAACAAGCTGACGACCAATCCGGACGGCTCCGCTAAAACGCCATCGAAACGCAGCCTGCTGCGCTACAACGACTTCGGCTACACGGTCGGCGGTCCGGTGTTGATTCCCCGGCTGTTTGACGGCCGCAAGACAAAGACCTTCTTCTTTTTCTCGCAGGAGCTCCGGCGCGTGATCCTGTACAAGTCCTACACGCTGAGTGGCGTACCCTCGCCGGCAGAGATCGCCGGCAACTTCACCCAGCCGGTCTGCACGGCTCAGACGACCTTCCCCGTTGGCAACTCCAGTGTGGGCAAGTGCCAGAACGGTGGTACGACGACGGTCGCCATTACCAGCCCGCTGGCACAGGCTTACATCAAGGACATCTTCGCGAATATCGGAACGCCCAGCCCCTCGGGTTCGCTGGTGGTTCCACCGCAGCGCAATATCTATAACGGCAACCAGCAGATCATCCGCATTGACCAGGACTTCGGCAGCAAGGTCACCGCGTTCTTCCGCCTCATCAACGACTCCATTCCGACCATCGAGCCCGGCGGACTCTTCCAGGGCAATGGATTTCCCGGCGTGAACACGACCTCGACCAATGCGCCCGGCCGAATCTGGCTTGGCCACATTACCTACACGGCTTCTCCCACTCTGCTGTTCACTGGCGGCTATGCCTATTCATCGGGTGCGCTGCTGAGCGACCCGGTCGGGCTGATGCTGAATACCAAGTCGCCCGACATCAAGCCGACCCTTCCGTTCGTCAGCACCCTGCCGCGTGTTCCCGGTCTGGCCTTCACGGGTGGCACCTCGCTCTCCACCTATGGTCCTTACCGTGACTACAACCGCAACCACAATATCTTCGGCGCTATGACCAAGACTTTCGGCAATCACACGCTGATTGTGGGAGTGGACTACAACCGCTACAACAAGCAGGAGAACAATGCGGGCGCCAACGCCGGAAGCTTCACGTTCAGCAACGGCAACGTTCCCACAGGCTCCAAGGCACAGAATTACCAGCAGTCGTGGGCCAACTTCCTGACCGGATATGTGACAACGTTTTCGCAAGCCTCGGTCGACGTGACGCCCAACGTTCTGGCTCATCAGATCGAAGCATTCGTGCAGGACAACTGGAAGGTGACGCCGCGGCTGACCCTCAACGCCGGCTTGCGCTACTCCCGCTTCGGCCAGCCGATTGACCGCAATCACGAACTGACAACCTTCGACCCTTCCCTTTACAGCGCAAGTTCGGCGCCTACGATTGATACGAACGGACTGCTCTGCGTGGTGGGCGCGCCCTGCAAGGGTGTTACCCCCAACGGCAGCGTCACCTATCAGCAGGCCATCACCAATGGCATCAGCGTCAATGGCAAGCTGGTGGGCAAGTCGGCGAACGGAACCACTGTGCTCGGCGTCAACTCTCCTTATGGCGACAAGGTGGGCCAGGAAGACAAGCTGAACTTCGCTCCCCGGGTCGGCTTCGCTTTGGACGTGTTCGGCAACGGGCGGACGTCGTTGCGCGGCGGTTACGGCATGGCCTATGACTCGTCGTTGTTCGGAACGTACGAACAGAACATTTTCCAGAACCCACCCTTCGTGTTCACGCCGTCTATTTCGAACACCAGCTTCGACAACCCGGCGGCTGTTTCGGCGAACACGAGCTACTCTGCGCAGTTGATCCGCGCGACCTCCCCGAAGTTCCACACACCGTACGATCAGCAGTACTCGCTAAGCATTCAGCAGCAGTGGCCGGGTCGTTTGTTCAGTGAAGTGGCGTACGTGGGCAGCACGCAGGTGCACCTGCTGGGTCTTGTGGACATCAACGAGGCAGCGCCGGGCGCATTTGCTGCAGCGAATTCCGGGCTGACGGTTACATCCAGCAATACGGTCCTGGTCAACCAGGTCCGTCCGTACAAGGGCTTCCAGGCCATCAATTCAGTGAACCCGATTTTCTCCGGGAATTACAACTCACTCCAGGTCTCCATGAAGCGGGACTTCTCTCACGGATCGCAGATTGGCGCGAACTACACGTTCTCCAAGGCGCTGACCAACGCCAATGCGGATCGCACGGGAGCTCCACAGATCTCCAGCAATCCGGGCGCGGAGTACGGCCGTGCGGCGGCGGATCGCAGGAACATGTTCAACCTCAATGCGATATGGGGTCTCCCGTTCTTCTACGAGCAGCATGGATTCGCAGGTCGCGTGCTCGGTGGCTGGGAGGTCTCCGGGCTGATGTTCGCTAACAGTGGCCTGCCGCTCAACGCCACCACGTCGGGCCTGGATCCGGCCGGCGTCGGCTTCCTTGGTTCCAGCGCCGCGGGCGGAAGGCCGGACCGCATCGGTAATCCCAACGCCGACAACGCGGCCTACAAGATTCACACTCGCCAGCATTGGTTCAACGTGGGCGCGCTGGCTGCTGTTCCGGCGGGGCAGTTCCGGGGTGGCAATCTTCAGCGCAACTCCATCGAGGGTCCGGGATGGTGGCGCGCCGATGTGGGAGCGTTCAAGAACATTCGCATCGTCGAGCGGCTGCAACTTCAGCTGCGCGGCGAAGCCTACAACGTCTTCAACCACAGCAACCCGGATTCGGTCACAGTGGGTAGTGTGGTCAACGGTTACAACCCTGCGACGGGTGTTACCTCCTACAGCAGCACGGCAGGAAACATCACCGGATATCGCGATAAGCGGATCCTGCAGCTGGGCGCCAAGGTCGTCTTCTAAGAAGACGAGTGCAGGCCGCAGCTTGTGGCCCGCGAACCCAGCTTTCAGCACCATTCTCCGCGGCCCGCCTCCGGAACAAACCGGATGCGGGCCTTTTCTTTTTCCCGGTACCCAGGCTTGCGGTTACAAATGCCTTACACAGGTGGCGCTTTGCGTGATACAAAGATTCGGCCCCCCCGGACACTTTGAAATCGAAACCCACCTGCATCACGCACGAGGACTGCTATGGGCTTGATTGGATTGCTGCAACTGAAAGCCACCGACGCGATCGGCTATCTGCTGGCTTTGGTGGCCGGATATGTGGCCGGCACTCTGGTATCGGACGTCACCTGGTCGATCTTCGTCTCGATCCTGGTTTCGTATCACTTTCTCCTGGTCTGGCTGCTGGTCACGCATACCGGCAAGATTGGGCTTTCGATGCCGCTGTGGGCCACCGCGCTGACCCACGCCGGCTGCATGGTGCTGGTGATCACACCGGCGACCATGGTCGGGCGCAGCGGCATCGTCCACCTGCTGTTCCGCTACGGGGTGGTGAGCCTCGCGCTGTTTGAGCGGAGTTGGCTGTTCTCGCAGGAGCCTTCGGCGAGACAGCCGGTGGAGGAGAGCGCCCCCGCCGCGGGCGCCCCAAGTGTGCGCCCTACCCCTGAGGATGAGCTTGCCTGGATGGAGTACCTGAAGACCCGCCGTCCTGGCATGACCAAGCCCGGCGTCACCATCCGCCAGGAGCACCAGGCTTGGCTGCTCGCGCGGCAGCAGCAGCGGATCAAGGCACTGATGCGCCAGCAGCAGACGCAGCAGACGCAAGCAACTGAGCCGGTCCTCTCCAGCGAATCGCCCGCAGTTACGCCCTAGCCGCTCGTCTGGGTTGCGCAGCGGTCCGCGTCACAACCAGTTCATGAGGTCATGTACCAGCCGCCGTTCGGGCTGATCGTCTGGCCGGTCATGTAGCCGTTGCGCGCGAGCATGACGACGATCTCCGCCACCTCCTCGACGGTGCCGAAGCGCCCAATCGGGATCAGCTCAGGCTTTGCCCGCGGATTGCTGCGGACCATCTCGGTCGCAATCAGCGCTGGAGCAATGGCGTTGGAGGTGATTCCGTCCTTCGCCAGCAGGCTCGCATAGCTGTGCATCATCCCGACAACGCCGGCTTTGCTGGCGGCGTACTGCGGGCCGACCACGCCGCCGGTCTGCGCCGCAACGGAGGACAGAAAGATCAGGCGTCCGAAGCGCCGCTCCCGCATGCCCGGCAGCACCGCCTGCGACATCAGAAACGCCGAGGTCAGATTGGCGTCGATGGTCGCTCTCCAGTCGCTCAGCGTCAGCTCCGCCAGCGGCCTGGATAGAATCATGCCGGCGTTGTTCACCAGCACATCGACCGGCCCCAGCAACTGCGCGGTTTCGCTCGCCAGTCTCGCGGCATCGTGCTCGTCCGAGACATCGGCCTGGATCGCCACTGCACGGCCGCCTAAAGCTTCGATCTCGCCGACCGTCTCGGCGGCCTCTTCGGCTGCACGCAGGTAGTTCACCGCCACGTCACACCCTGCCCGCGCCAGCGCAACCGCGCTCGCCCGGCCAATGCCGCGCGAGCCGCCGGTCACCAGCGCAATTTTTCCGCTCAAATCCGCCATGCAGCCGATGCTACAACGGCCACCTAGGGTATCGACATATCCCCTTATGCTGCACGGGTTGATTTATTGCAGTGAGTGGATGAGTGGATTGCGATCGGAGTTGACGGATGCTAAACTGATCGGTCTCGAGCGACAAGCCGCCTCCTCCGGGCAGTAAGAGTGATCCCCCGAGGGGAATGCAGACAATGGCCCTTGAACTCCGCCCGAACTGCGAATGGTGCGACAAGAACCTGCCTCCGCACGCGGCGGATGCCCGGATCTGCTCCTACGAATGCACCTTCTGTGCCGATTGCGTGGAGCAGCATCTAAGGAATGTCTGCCCCAACTGCGGCGGCGGCTTCGTGCCGCGGCCAATCCGCCCCGCAACAGAATGGCGGCCTGGGCTCTCGGTCGGGAAGCGCCCTCCGTCAACAAAGCGAGCGCAGTTGAGCTATAACGTCGAGGAGATCGCAATGTTTGCAGAGCGCCTGCGGGACATCCCGCCGGAGAAGCGGTGATTGCACGCGCTCTAGGCACCCCTGACCACGAGGAGATATCGGTGCCGAATTTCGCCAATCGCCTCGGTGCGGTCTCCAGAAGGCGCTCATCTACAATCTTCCCGTGGCCTTTCGCTTCACCGGCGTGGACTTTCTCGGCATCCAGACGCTGCTGACCGAGGAGGAGCGCGCGGTCCGCGCCACGGCACGCTCCTTCGTGGATGATCGGCTGCTGCCCATCATCGAGCAGTGCAATCGCGACGCCCGCTTCCCGCGCGAGCTGGTCCGGCCCATGGGGGCGCTCGGCTTCTACGGCGCGACGCTTGAGGGCTACGGCTGCGCGGGCATGAACAACGTCGAGTACGGCCTGCTGATGCAGGAGCTGGAGCGCGGGGACTCGGCCATCCGCAGCTTCGTCAGCGTGCAGTCTGCGCTGGCGATGCATGCGATTTACGCCTTCGGTTCCGACGAGCAGAAAACGGCGTGGCTACCGGCCATGGCAACCGGCGAGAAGCTGGGCTGCTTCGGCCTCACCGAGCCGGGCTTCGGCTCCAATCCAGGCGGAATGCGTACGCGAGCTCGCAGGGAGGGCAGCGACTACGTTCTCTCGGGCGAGAAGATGTGGATCACCTCCGGCTCCATCGCCGATGCCGCCATCGTGTGGGCGAAGCTCGACGACTCCGACTCGATCGCCGCCTTTCTGGTCGAAACCGATCGCGCAGGCTTCTCTGCAAGCGATATTCACGGGAAGTGGTCCATGCGCGCCTCGGTGACCTCCAGCCTCTCGCTGGACCAGGTTCGCGTCGCGGCCTCCGCCCTGCTGCCGAAAGCGGACGGGCTGAAGGCCGCGCTCGAGTGCCTCAACCAGGCTCGGTACGGCATCGGCTGGGGCGCTCTGGGCGCTGCCATGTCCTGCTACGACACCGCGCTCCAGTACTCCCGCGAGCGCAAGCAGTTCCGGGACCAGCCGATTGCGAGCCACCAACTGGTCCAGCAAAAACTGGTCTGGATGCTCACCGAAATTACCAAGGCCCAGCTGCTCGCGCTTCAGGTCGGGCGGCTGAAGGATCAGGGGCGCGCCCGCTTCCAGCACATCTCCATGCTCAAGAAAAACAATGTTGCCATGGCGCTCGAGTGCGCCCGACTTGCCCGCGATATCCTCGGCGCGAACGGCATCGTCGACGATTACCCGATCATGCGGCACATGATGAACCTTGAGACCGTCAAGACGTACGAGGGGACGGACGACATTCACACCCTCATCCTCGGCCAGAGCATCACTGGGATTGCTGCCTTCTAATCCATGGGCAACTCTAGCGGCAACGATTCTTCGCATCCTCCTGGTGAACAGGGCGGCCTTGAATTGATCCGCCGCAACACCGCCATCGTGCTAGTGCGGGCGCGCAACCCGGCGAATATCGGAGCTGTGGCCCGCGCTATGCACGACTTCGGCTTCGGTTCGCTGCGCGTGGTCAATGAGTTTCCTGTGCCCTTCGAGGCTGCCCGATCCGCGGTCGATGCCTCCGCCGTCCTGGCGTCCGCGACCGGCCACGCGTCGCTCGCAGAAGCCGTTGCTGAAACTGGCTGGACCGAAGCCACCGTCCAGGCCGTCGCCGCGCAGTTGGCAGAGAACGGCTCCATCCTTCGCACCGGCGACCTGCTGGTCTCTCGCGAAGACCTCGATCGCGCTACCGAAGACGTGCGTTTCATCATTGAGCGCTTTCACGATCAGAACCCCCTCGCCCA
>Ga0207667_10001521_pt1 | contig 29152 bp, 29 predicted proteins | sample KBSCornC52_FD_184301 | JGI IMG/M metagenome (GOLD analysis project Ga0207667, IMG submission 184301) | Corn rhizosphere microbial communities from Kellogg Biological Station, Michigan, USA - KBS Corn C5-2 (SPAdes) (version 2) | ecosystem: Host-associated > Plants > Roots > Rhizosphere > Soil ...
GCGCAGAGCGCAAAAGAGGCGGTACTCCGATGAAAGGGAAAGAGTTGTGTGGTGCGCCCGGTAGGATTCGAACCTACGGCCTTTTGCTCCGGAGGCAAACGCTCTATCCAGACTGAGCTACGGGCGCATCTAATTGAAACTAAATAACTTATTGACGATGACCCAACACCCGAAAACCGCGCACAAATGCTCTACTGAGTATCCTGGTAGAGCATTTGCTATCGGCCTGTAGAGCATTTGTCATCGACTGTCCAATCTCCGCAGAAACATCTGCTTTCTGCTGTGCTCCAGCGTAGCATAAGCGGTCAGTCTTGGCACAGCTAGTCTAGCTTCAGTCGCGTGCTGAGAACCGCTCAGGGCCGTTCTTAAGCGCAGCACGGCACTGCATCTCGGCCATCACCGTTTCGTTGTTAGCCAGCGCCACCGCTCGAACCTCGTCTCAGCAGCCAAGGTGTCCCTCAGGTTAATCACTGGCGATTCTGGCACAACGGAAACACATGGGACGTCATGCATCACCACGAGCATTGTTCCGAGCCTGGACGCCGAGTTCTCGATCGGTTGTCGCGGGGTCATCTTCACGTTCACGGGGCCTACACCAGTTCCTACGAACGCCGCTACGACCGGACAAATTACTGCCAGTAGGGTCCCTTTAGATGGTCCTTCGCACCGTCCGATAGGTCTCGGCAAACACGAACTGAGGCGTTGGCAACTGAACTGGCGGATATTCCCCGGTCGCCTGCACGTTCTTCACCCATGTCATCCAAAGGTCGTTAGTAGCTTCCCCGGCGGTAATGGCCACGATCTCGAAATCGTGGCCCGCATCGCGGGACCCGCCGTATTGGACGCGCACGCTCCAGCAACCGTTGTCCAGTGGCAACGGGCCGCCTCCCTGAGGCCACCATCCACTTATATCCTTGCGCCGCGCCAGCACCCACAGATGGCAAACCGCGGGCAGATCGGCATATCCCGTGACCTCTCCGTCACAACCGACCATCTCACCGCTTTTGGGCGAGGTGATTCCGACCCGCCAGCGTCGACGATCACGCGCCCAGTGATGACGGTAGTGGGAGGCAAGCCGGTGCACTCGTCCGGGCAAGAGATCCTTGACTCTTTGCTTCCATGTGTAGCGCGAGAGGAACTTCCGGTTGTACCCCTGCAGCCACCAGCCATCTCCGCGCGGATCGAAGGTTGGCGTATCCGTCCGAGTAAAGATGGCCGTGGAGCCGATGACTTCCTCCAAGTGAAACATACTGTCACAGCGCAGGAATTTGAAAAGATTCTGAACGCTCCGGATATGGATATCGTCGATCACGAGCAGGGCGCCCGATTCAAGGTGCGGATACAGATAGTAATACTCGAGGTCCGGGAACGGATAGGCATGGGGGCCGTCAATGAGCGCAAATTGGAGCTTTTCGGTGAAACGGAACTGCGGCAAGGTGCACTGTGTTGGACCCTCCACGAAGTCGACGTGATCGGCCCGTAACAGGCTCGATTGCTTTACATTGGCGACGCTGCCGTTGCCATCGTCCAGAGCAAACACCCAATGGTGTTCGCTGAGATGAGACATCAACAGCGTTGTAGCGCCAGAACCGGTTTCTGCCGAATACCGGATCTTCCGCATTACCGCGTGGCGCGCAATCCCTTCGAGTGCTCGCGTCGAAAACGTCCCGGCACTGTGCAAGCTTGGAGCCAACTCCGCAATGCGTCTCCGAAGTTCTTTAGTGGAAAGCTCAGCCATCACGCTGTCAACACAACAGGACAATCTTAGCCTACGTTTTTCGTTCGCCGTGCGCAGGGACATCACCGGCTGGGCAAGCTCGCTCGCTCACGACAGGTATCTGATTAAGGTCCAGCCCAATCGCATAACTGAGGCCCTGTTTCGGCTAGGGCCCGGAAGGTATACGGCGCGAGGGACAACGTTCAACGCCAGTTTAGCATCTACAGCACATCCGCGAAGCCGCGCTTCAGGTGGCGGAAGAACAGCCCGCCCAGCACAAACATTCCGATCGAAGAGGCGGCGATCACCGCCAGCTCCCGCCAATCCGGCCATTGGCTCGAGAGCAGCCGGTGGCGGTAGGCCTTCACCACCCAGGACATGGGGTTCCAGCGGACCAAAACCTGGAGACGCCCCAGGTCTTTATGTTCACTGAGCATGATCGGCGTGACCCAAAACCACAGGTTGACGATCACGGTCAGCGCCTGAGCCGTATCCCGCAGGTAGACATGGAGGCTTGAAGCGATCCAGCCCACTCCCACCGCGAACAGGCCCAAGAACAGCATGTAAACGGGCAACAGGATGACCATGGGGCTGAAGGTCCTGAGCCACAGGCCCACCGTCAGAATCGCCAGGCCGACGGCGATCAGATGATGGATCATGGACGAGAGAAAGATGGACACCGGCACTACTTCGGATGGAAATACAGTGCGGGTGATCAGATTGGACTGTTCCACTAACGAACCTGCCGAACGCAGCACAGTCTCCTGGAACAGCCACCACGGCAGGATTCCGCAAAACAGGAACATGGGGTAGTTGGTGGTGACCTCGTCTGCTTCCAGCCTGACTCCGAAAAGATACTTGAACACCACGATCCAGATCACCAATTGCACGATGGGATGAACCACACCCCACAGCCAGCCCGCGGAGGAGCCTACATATCGTGTTCGGAAGTCGCGGCTCACCAGTTGCGCCACCAAGGCGCGGCGCTCGACCAGGTTGCGCAGGAAATGCCGTCCGGGAATACGTGCCACGAATTCGAGTGTAGCAGCGCCTGAACCACGCGCTTCCGGCGCGGCGGCAACGGCGCTAGAGAAATAGTGTTGTAGACTCTAACATTGGTACGTGTAGCCAGTCTGGCAACCTTGTCGTTGGCCGGCATCGCCGCCGCTCTGCTCGCAGGCGCGCCCCCGGTCGCAGCCGATTCCATCACCGAGCGGCTCAGCTACACCATTGAATGGCGCTTGATCCACGCCGGCAATGCGGTGGTGGAAACGGGGCCAGCCTCCGACACACTCAAACTGGAATCGGCCGGTTTGGTCTCGACGCTCTATAAGGTGCAGGACACCTACCGGGTGCAATTCGACTCGTCGTTCTGCGCCACGTCCAGCTTGATGGACGCAAGAGAAGGCTCGCGCCACCGGGAGACGTCGATCACCTTCGACCGGAACCGGAGCCGGGCGTTTCTGATCGAGAAGGACCTGGTCAAGAACAGCATCGTGAGCAGGACCGACGTGCGGATCCCCGATTGCGCACACGATGTGATCACGGCCCTGAAGCAATTGCGCCGGACCAAGGTGGATATCGGGCAAAGCGTGCAGCTTCCCGTCACCGACGGCCGGAAGTCGGCTGCGGTCAAAATAGAGGCACAGGAACGGGAACAGGTGATCACGCCCGCGGGCACTTTCAAGACCGTTCGCTATGAGGTCAACCTCCTGAACGGCGTGGTGTATTCGCGCATGGGACGCGTCTTTGTCTGGCTCACCGATGATGAGCGGCGGCTGCCGGTGCAGATTCGCGTGCGCATGAATTTCCCCCTGGGAACGGTCACGCTGGAGCTGGAAAAAGAAGAACATCAGTAGGCGTTAAAATCGAAGCATGGGCCGAGGCTGCTGGTCCGTGCGTTCGATCGCTGTGTTTCTAGGAATGACGCTGGCCGCGTATGGCCAGCGCCAGATGTCCGTCTCCGATCTGGTCACCTTTATCAAGTCCTCCGTCCAGATGCACAACGACGACCACGCCGTGGCCTCAATGGTGCGGCGCCTCAAGCTGACCAATCGTCTGGATGCCGGCACCGTGGAGGATCTGCAAGGCATGGGCGCGGGACCTCAGACGCTCGCGGCGCTGCGGCAGCTGATCGCAGCCAGCGACAGCCTTCCTGTGTCGGTCGTGGCTCCGCCGCCTCCGCGCGTTGTGATTCCGCCCCCCAGTCCGGTCGAGCTGAAACAGATCCTGGCGGAGATCACCGAGAAAGCGCTCGATTACACCAGGAGTCTCCCGAATTTTATCTGCGCGCAAGTCACCACCCGCAGTTTCGATCCTTCCGGTACCGAATCCTGGCGCCAGGAAGACAAAATCCAGGAGCAACTCAGCTATGTGGACGGCAAGGAAGACTACAAGGTAGTCCTGGTCAACAATCTGCCGGTGGCGAACATGAAGCACGAGAAACTCGGCGGTATCACTTCCTCCGGCGAGTTCGGCACCATGCTGTACCAGATCTTCACGCCCGAAACGCGGACGCAATTCGACTGGGAACGCTGGGCCACGCTGCGCGGCAAGCGGATGTATGTGTTCAGCTTCCGCGTGGCGCAGGACCGTTCGGATTACAGTATCTACCATCAGCCATCGGGTCGCACCATCGTGGCTGCGTATCACGGGCTCATTTACGCCGACGCCGTCACCAAACAGATCATGCGGATCAAGATGGATTGCGACGGACTGGAAGCCTTCCCCATCAACCAGGTTTCCCTGACCCTGGATTACGCACCCACCAGGATCTCGGAACAGGAATTCGTGCTCCCGATGGCGGCCGAAGTGCGCTCGCGCGAAGGCCGGACGCTCGCCAGGAACGTGATGCAATTCAGCCTGTACCGTAAATTCGGCGCCGACGCGACCATTACGTTCGACACGCCCGATCCGATTCCCGACGATCAGCTCAAAGAGCAGCCAGCCGCTCCGGGCCCTAGAAAGAGATAATAGCCTGCTCCCATGGGACTCAGGAATATCCGGCTCGCAGGGACTCTTCTAAGTTTCTTGGTCCTTGCGATGCTTATCGCTTACCGTAGCTCACCGCTCTATCTGCTCGGAGCCCTGTATCTTATTGCCGCCGGCTACCTGAACTTTTTCGCCGTGGTTCTCGTGGGCGGCTTGCGAAAGATGCAGCGGAAAGGCGATCCTGAGCCCGCAGCTTGGACCATCCAAACACAAGCGAGTGTGCTCACTCTTTGTGGATGGCAGGTGGCCGTTGTGGGGATGCTCAACATTTGGCAATCTGACTTTTCTGGATCTCGACCATCCGTCATCATCGGTTACCTGCTGACAACAGTCTTCGCCGTCGTATGGTTCAAGTTGGTGCGGATGGCAGACAACTCGCGACAGGAAGGCGGATCCAAACCCTTCAATTATTTTGGCCGCCCGAGACCGCGATGGATGTTTTTTTGCGCCTTCCTCTATACTCCGACCGTTCCGCTTATCCTCGCAAGCGTGGAATTGTCCGATGCAAGATGGTGTCCCGTTCTGCTCCGTCTTCCGCAATTTTGGCTGTTCCTGGTTACTCTACTATCTGTCACTTCCACAGCACTGATCTTCCATCGATATCGGAGAGCCGCGCCGAACAAAACCTGGGCTGTAAGAGTCTCCAATGGAACCTTATTGGGTCTGGGAGTAACGGGAGCCATCCAGGTGATGTGGGGGTACGGCCTGACGGTATACCTGCTTTCCTCGATCACCATGGCTTGCGTGGCCGCGTCCGCGTATTGGTTGTCGCTCGCCAAAGAAGGGACAGCAGCCCACGAAGTGTATGCCACTCAGCAGGCGAAGCGCGCTTGAATGTAACTACAAATAGAGCTACACTGGCCGATGAGATACGAGTGGGATGAAGCCAAGAGCCGTATCAACTTCGCTAAGCACGGCTGAGCTTTGAGGACGCCGAGCTGGTGTTTTCAGGACCGTGCGTCACGCTCGTGGATGATCGCTTCGACTATGGAGAAGAGCGGCTCATCACTTTAGGGCAGCTTGCTGGACGACTTATGGTCATCGCCCATGCTCCGCGCGACGAAGGAACGCGCATCATCTCCATGAGGAAAGGAAACCGGCGTGAACAAGAAATCTATAAAAAGCGACTTGGCGCGAATTAAGCGGATGAAGGATGCCGAGATCGACTATTCGGACATTCCGGCTCTCGACAAATCGTTCCTGAAGAAGGCGACGACCGCGTGGCCTCCGGTCAAACAGCAGTTGACGATCCGGCTGGATGCGGATGTGCTGGCCTGGCTCAAGGGTCATGGCAGAGGTTACCAGACGCGCATTAATCGCATCCTCCGAGTCGTAATGGAAAGTAACCCGCAACGCCCGGCTAGGTGAGAAACGGGTTATAACTTCCCGCGCTGGGCCCGCGAAAGCTCCAGAATATGCTCGGCGACCTCTCTAGGCCGGTCGATCGAGGGGATCAAGATACGGCTGGTTTCCCCTGCTGTTTCGACCGACAGATCGCCGGTGCCGATGATTCGCTGGCCGAACGTCTGGTCGAACCGGACGTCCTGTACCTTGGCCAACTCCATAATTCGCGATGACTTAGAAAATAGACCCGACTCGTAACGGAGACGCTCCCCTTGTACATCTAAACTAGTGGTGCGGCGCCGTAAGTGACGAATCGCAGTCAGCAGCAGCAATGCGGCTGGCGCGAGCATGGGAACCCATAAGGGGACCTCGGGAGGATTAGATGCGCCCAACCAATAGGCCGCGATGGCTGCGGCCAGGACGGCGACCAGCGCGTACGCAATCTTGACACCTTTGAGCGACTGGCGCACTTTCATCGGGTGAATAATAACATGAGTCATTCCACAGCCCAAGCGGCGACTGGCACAATGAATAGCAGGATGACAAGCGAACGGGCCCAAACCCGGGTTCTGGTAGTGGACGACGAGGAAAGCCAGCGCACCGCCCTGGCGGCCATGATCGCGCTATGGGGCTACGCGGTGGAAACCGCGGCCGACGGCCAGGAAGCTCTCGATAAGCTGGCCGATAGCCGCTTCCATGTCGTGGTCACCGACATGATGATGCCGCGCATGGACGGATCTGAGTTGCTCAAGCGGTTGAAAGCCCAAGGCGGCGGGCCGCCGGTGATCGTGCAGACCGCGTTCGGAAACCTGGAAACGGCCGTGGCCACGGTTCATGACCTGGGTGCGTTCTGGTTTCTGGAAAAGCCGGTGCAGTCCCAGGCCCTGAAGTCGCTGGTGGAACGCGCCGCCGCGCAGGGCCGTCTGGCGGAACATGCCGAGCGCCTGGAGCGCCAGCTTAGCTACCAGGGCGTGCTGGGCGAAATGGTGGGAGCTTCGGCCAAGATGAAAGAAGCGTTCGCTCTCGTCCATCAAGTGGCGCCCAGCCGGGCGGCTGTATTGATTACCGGCGAAAGCGGCACGGGCAAGGAATTGGCCGCGCGCGCGATTCACATGCTTAGCCCGCGCCGGACTGGACCGTTTGTTGCCATCAACTGCGCCGCCTTGCCGGATACACTGATGGAGAGCGAGCTGTTCGGCCACGAAAAGGGCGCGTTCACCGGCGCCGTGGAGCGCCGCGCGGGCTGCTTTGAGCTGGCGCAGAATGGGACGGTCCTGCTGGATGAGATCGGCGACATGCCCCTCGCCACACAAGCCAAACTTCTGCGCGTGCTCGAGGACGGGCGCGTGCGCCGCCTGGGCGGAAAGGCTGAGACCCAACTGGATGTGCGCGTGATCGCCGCCACCAACTCGTCCCTGGACAGCTCCATCAAGGAAGGCAAATTCCGGGAAGACCTGTTCTACCGGCTGAATGTTTTCCCCATCCCTCTGCCGCCGCTGCGCGAGCGCAAGGACGATCTGCCGATCCTGGCGCAGTCTCTGCTCCAGGACCTGAATCGCAAGCACGCGACGAAGGTAACCGAGCTCTCCGGCGAGGTGCTGGCGCGCTTCCAGACCTATGACTGGCCGGGAAATGTCCGCGAGCTGCGCAACGTACTGGAGCGGGCCGTGATTCTGGCCGGGGAAGGAACCGTCCAGATAGCCCACCTGCCACCCGGCTTTTCCGGCGTGCCTTCGCCCACAGCCGGTGTTTCCGCGGAGCAGGGCGACTTGCACATCCGGATCGGCCAGACCATTGAGCAGGCCGAGCGGGCGCTGATTGAGCTGACCCTGGAACACACCAAAAATAACAAGACCCGCGCCGCGGAAATCCTGGGTATCAGCCAGAAGACCCTGTTCAACAAACTGAAGGAATACGGGACCCAGGGGGCGGGCGCCTGAACTGATGTCGCTGCGCGTCCGCCTGGTCCTGCTGATTCTGGTGGTGGTGGCGCTTGCGGCCGTGGCGCTCTCCGCGGTGGAGCTGGAGACGCTGGTCAACCTGCTTACCTCGGACGCGATCCAGTACAGCTATCTCACCGGGCAGCAGGTCAGCGCGCTGCTGCTGGATCACATCGAACTTTATTCGGACAGTAATCCGACGCCGCAGAGCGTTCAGGAAATCAAGGATCTGTGGAATCAGATCGTATCCGACGACGTGCAGTTGCGCGGGCTCCTGGTCAAAATGATGGCCTCCTCCAGTTCCCTGGGCGAAATCAACGTGGCCGGGGAAACCGGCATCATCCTGGCCTCCTCCAACGATAAAAGGGTGGGGACTCCGATGAAGAAATATCAGAGTTTCGAAACCTGGGGACAGACCCCGTGGTACCGCCGCACGCTGGATTTGCTAAAGCGCAGGCCGGACTGGGAGGTTTCGGTCGGGCTGGGTGTCGGAGACACGAACAAGTCCATATTCACCATTCAGGTGGTGACCTCCAGTCTGTTTTTGCGGGATGCGCTGCAGCCCCAGATTGTCAGGCTGGCCTTGGTCTCAATCGGCGCCATCGGCCTGTCGCTGCTGCTCACCATGCTGGCGACCACCTGGGCCCTGAGGCCGGTGAAGCGCATCGAGGAATCCATTGACCGCATCGCTCAAGGACGCGTGGGCGCCGAGGACGACGGATCCGCTCCAGACGACGGGATGGCCAAGGAGTTCCGGGCCGTGGAAAGCAAACTCAACTTGCTGGGCCAGCAGTACCGGGGCGCACGCGAGGATGCCACCGAGCTTCGCCACAATGTGGCCCAGTTACTGGAGCGCATGGCGTCGCAGCTGGACGTAGCCACGCGCCTGGCCGCGATCAGCCGCCTCACGGGAGGCGTCGCGCATGAGATCAAGAATCCCCTGAATGCCATCGGTCTGCGGCTGGAGCTGCTGCGTGCGAGATTGGGAGAACCCGATCACGAGCTTTCGGGCGAAATCGACATTCTCTCGAAGGAGGTGCTTCGCCTGGACCGCGTGGTGAAGACTTTCCTGGATTTTTCAAGGCCCCTGGACGTGCATCTGCAGGATCTTGACCTGGATATCCTGGCCCGCGAGGTTACGGAATTCATCACTCCGCAAGCCCGGCTGGCCGGGATCGACGTCGATTTCTCGGCGCCCTCCGAACCGGCCGCAATGCACGGCGATTCGGATCTGCTCAAGCAGGCCGTCCTCAATCTGGTGACCAATGCGATTGATGCCATGCCCAAAGGCGGCAGACTGCAAGTTCGGGTGGACCAGAGCGGCGACAAGCTGACTCTTGAAGTCTCCGATACCGGATCGGGGATCCCACCCGAGCTGCGCGATAAAGTATTCCAGCTATACTTCACGACCAAGACCGGTGGAACCGGTATCGGACTCGCTATGGCTTATCGTGCGGTGCAGTTGCATAATGGTACTATCGGCTTCAAAAGCGAGGCTGGGTCGGGGACGACTTTCCGGCTCGAATTCCCGGCAAATGTCCGTCATGCTTGATTTGCGTCACCCACACCCGGGTTTTCGAATCCCCAAAGCCGGTTTACGGGCATCGCTGTGGTTCGCCGGCGCCGTGGGAATGTCGTCCTGCGCGTTCCACAAAGCTCCGCGAGTTTTCAACCCGCCGCCGCTAGCGGCCAAGGCGCCGGAGCCTCTCCCGCCCGCTCCCGAAATCGCTCCGCCAATGGAAGCGGTCTTCGAGCCCATGGTCTACGATTTTCCAAACCAGACCGATCCCTCGTTAGGCTTCCCGGAACTACCGCCGCCGCCGCGTTCGACGCGTCCGGTCGCCAACGTCCCCAAGCCGCAGCCGGCGCCCAACGAGATTCCGCCTGCCCCGGCCTTGAGACTCTCACAGATTCTCACGCCCGAAGAATCCAAGCGGAACAATCAGGAGCTGGATCAGTACACCGATAGTGCAAAGAAGGCTTTGACGCGAGTGCAGGGAAGGAACTTGACGCCGGAACAGCGGGATATTGCCGAGCGGGTACAAACTTACTTAACACAAGCAGAGCAGGCGCGCGAACAAGACCTAGTGACGGCAGTCAATCTGGCGAGGCGTGCAGATCTCCTCGCCAAGGATCTTCTCGGGCGCCTGCCCTGATTGGCCGCCGCGTCGGAGGGAGCTAGCGGCCAAGTGAAATGCCCATGCCCCACGGGTGTCGTATGCGGGGCACGGGCAAATCTCGCTACAAATTAACTACTGGGCGGAGGCGACGGTGTTGCTCGTCTGGATCGACTCCGGTACGAACAACCTTACTTCCACCCGGCGATTCTGCTTGCGGCCTTCGCGGGTCTTGTCGTCGGCCACCGGCAGAGCGTAGCCGGATCCCAGCGTGGTGATGCTGCGAACCGGAATCTTATGCTCATTCGCCAGATAACGCGCCACGCTATCGGCACGCTCCGCGCTGAGCCGTTCGTTGGTTAGTGCGGAACCGGTCTTGTCGGTGAAGCCCTGCACTTCGATGACATAGCGGTCCTTGCCGTCGGTCATCTTGGCGAGATCGTCCAGATCGGCCTTGGCGTCGTCACCCAGCTTGAACTGGTTGACCGGGAAAAGCACCGTGACGGATTTCGCCATCTGGAACTTATTCATGGCCACCATGTTCTTCTCGATCACGTCGTCGCGCTGCAAGCCGCGATCGGCCGCGGTCTGAGCGCCCTCAGCAGACCGCTGTGCGCCGTCGGCGGCTTTCTGGGCGTTGTCCGCGCGCTCGCCGGCCCGCTGGGCCGATTGGCCAGCCGCGACGGCTTTGGCGTCCGCGTCCGTCACCCGCTCTTTGGTCCGGGACAGATCGGTGGACAGGCCATCCAGATCCTTGGCGTGATCCGCCAGCTGTTTGTCCTGATCCGTATTCTTTGCTTCGGTCGCGGTAACGCGGCTTTCAACCGGTGATATGGTCTTGGCCACGTACTTATGTGTCGCCACGCAGCCAGTTCCCATGAAGCTCAGCAGCGCCGCACCTGCCATCGTAATAGTGGTTTTCATTTTGAGACTCCCCTTTCGAGAATTGCCCTTCGATTTAGACGTGTTCCGCTGTTCTCCGCATGCTCGATCCCCGGGCTGGCTACGCCCCGTAAAGGGCGCTGGGTGGAGCCAGCCCGAAGACCGATGCCCGCGGGAGCAACCACGGGATCCTGTATAGAATTCGGAAGCCGGTAGGATCTCCGCATCGGAACAAGGGAATATTTACCTGTTTCCGATGTAATCGATTGATTCTGCAACCCTCCGCGCTTCACGGTTAACCTTAGGAGCACGTTGGGGACCACATTAGCCCCGATGTACTTACTGTGGGGCCCCAGGGAGCTGGCCCTTGCCATCCAGCATGAAAACCAGCAGCTTGGGAGTCATCTGAGGTCCACCGGCTCCCGGCGGAGCAGGCGCAGGGGTTGCTCCGGCAACGGGAGCCGCGGGCGCAGGTGGTGGCGGTGGGGCGCCACCTCGACCGCCGATCGCACCCGAGCCACCCGCCAGAGCAACGTATTGCTTCCCGTCGAGCATATAGGTGATAGGAGGCCCCATGCCGCCCCGTAGCCCGGTCTGGATGTCCAGAACCTTATCGCCCTTGTCGGCGGTATAGGCGACCAGATGGCCGTCGGGGATCACCTGGAAGACCAGGTTTCCGGCAGTGGTAACGGTTCCACCGCCGATTCCGCCGCCGCCCTGCGCGCGCCACCGTTCTTTCTGGTTGACGACATCCCACGCGAGCAACACGCCGCCTCGTCCATTCCCGTCGGGCGGAGCCGGTCCGATCGCTGGAGGAGCCGGCAGAGGCTTGGGAGGAGCCGCGGGAGCAGCCGCACCCGCTGCGTTGGCAGCATCACCCGCCGCGCCGCGTCCGCCACGGCCAAATCCGCCGAACGCAATCCCCATGTTCTGGCGGCCTTCTTGAAATTTGAAATTAGGATCCGATGCGTAGTTGAAACTGCCTCCCGGGGAGGCCGGCAGATACACGAGACCGGTGGCCGGATTGAACGACATGGGCGACCAGTTGTGCGCGCCTCCCGGACCCGGAGCGATTGGGATGGTTTGCGTCCCGTAATAAGATTCCGGATTGACGATTGGTTTGCCGGTTTCCTCATTCAGGCCGCGAGCCCAGGTGACCTGAGCGAATGGCTGCCCGGAGATGAATTTGCCTGTGACTCGGTCGATCACGTAATAGAAGCCGTTCTTGTTGGCCTGCATGATCACCTTGCGAGGCTGGCCCTTGATCACCACGTCGGCCAGCAGCAGCTGCTGGACGCTGTCGAAGTCCCATTCATCGCCCGGGACCATCTGGAAGTACCACGCCAGTTTTCCGGTGTCCGGATTGACGGCCAGAACAGACGCGGTGTACAGATTTTCTTTATCCTTGCCCTGTTTGCGAGCGTCCTGAGGCCAGGGGCCAGCGTTGCCCGTGCCGACGTAGAACAGGTTGGCATCCGGATCGTACGCCATGCCGTCCCAGACAGTGCCGCCCCCGCCCATTTTCATCCCCTCGGTGGACCACGTGGCGGCCGCCCTGCGTATGTCTTCGTTCTCAGGCGGCTTGGAGGGATCGCCCGGAACAGTGTAGAATCGCCAGGCAAACTGGCCAGTCTTGGCGTCGTGCGCTTCAAAGAAGCCGCGCACCGGATACTCCGCGCCGCTCACGCCGATGATCACCTTGCCTTTGGCGATGCGCGGGGCCATGGTGATGGTGTAGTTTTCCTGGGGGTAAGCCACGCGCGCTTCCCATACCGGTTTGCCGGTCTCCGCATTCAGCGCCACCAGCCGCCCGTCGATGACCGGAGAGATGATATTGCCCTCATAAATCGCGACCCCGCGATTCACGATGCCACAGCACACCTTGGGCTGCACGGCGGTTCGGTTCACTTCCGGATCCCAGCGCCACTTCTCTTTGCCGGTGCGGGCGTCCACGGCGTAGACGATGCTCCAGTTGGTGATGCCGTAGAGGGTTCCGTTCGACATCAACAGCGTGCCTTCCTGGTTGCCGCCGCCCGGGCCGATTTCATACAACCAGTCGAGCCCTAAGCGGCTGGCATTGGTCGAGTCAATTTGCTTGAGCGGGCTGTAGCGGGTTTCGCCCGGAGTGAGGCCGTAACTCAGCCATTCCTCTCCGGTCTTGCCGGCGTTCCTGAGCGCGGTATCGTCGACGCGGCGAGGCTGTTGGCCGGACGCGGCCCAGGTCCACAAAAGTAATCCTGCCGTTGAAGTATACAGAGCGAGCTTACGTAGCTTCATTTCCACCACCTCTTATAAACATGCGCGAACTCCCATAGCCCGCGGGATTGTCGTGTGTAGAACATTCTATCCGAAATGCGGTGGCAGCCGCAGTCGCCCAGTGGTTTGGCGACTCGATTGCTTCGGCTTCTGGCGAGGATCGCCCCTATGTCGTTCGGACTTTACCTGATCGGATACATCATTCTAATCGTCGGACTGGCGATGGGAGCCCACCTTATGCATATGCCGCCCCGGTGGATAGGAGTCGGCATCGTCATTATGGTTGGAATTGGAGTTATCTCGGGCGTAAGTGCGACCCGTAACCGCGATTCATCAAGCTAATGCTAAGGGCGCAGAGATGGTCTTCCGGATCCCTGCGCCCATCTCCTGGCTAGCTTTTACGGTTTATTCGGAATAGAGCCGGGCGCGAACAGATCCGACAGATCCTCGCCATTGGCGGCATCGCCTAGAAATGGCCCCACGCGGAAGATCTCCTGCATGGTGCGTAAATCGGAAGAGTGTGTGAGATTCACCGGGCTCGCATAGGGAATACCGTGAACGTTCTTGTGCGCATGCTGAGAGACGACAATCTCGCCGATTGTGTGACTAAAGTCGTCCGCGTTGTCGCCCGTTGCGCCGTCCGATTCGGATTCGTCCCACCAAAGGATGATCGCCCCGTGATCCTTGTATGCGTCGGATGCCATGATAACGGGGACGATCTGCTTCAGGAAATCGTCACCCTGCTTGATATTAGCCGCGTCGCCGGTAAGCCCCAGATAGCCCCCGCTGAGTGACGTATGCATGTCGTTGTACTGGTTCGGCGTGATCCAGTTATAGTCGGCCACAGTGTCATTGGCCAGATCGGTGAACAACTGCTGCAACGGCGCGTAATGCCCGGACAATGGATTGCCCGTCGTCGGATCGTTGCCGCCGTTGGTATCGGTAAAGAACAGCATCGGATTGTGCTTGGCGGCGTAATTGTACTGGGCTGACCCGTTGAAGGCGTTAACGCCGCTGACAAACGATCCCTGGAAACTGGACAGCGGAACGGTCCATTGATTTTGGGGCAGCGGGACATTGGTGAGCAAGTCCACGTCGACGTCTTCCTGATACGATTTCCAGGTTTTTCCCGCGGACGTGAGGAGGTTGCTCAAGTGCAGACCTGTGTTTTGATTCGTGCCGCCCGGGACCTTGAAGGGATCGTTGTCATTCAAAACTCCGAAGTTGGTTCCGGCTTCCGCCCAGAGGTAGCTGGGCTCGGAAGGATGAATGTGGGGGTTATTTCCGCTGGGAGTGGCCAGAACGTTGTGGTACGCCGAGGCGTAGGCAACCTGTTCGCTGATGTGGACCACCGAGCCATTGATAATGGCGAAGGCGGTTCCGTTCACCAGACTGTTAATAAACGGAGCGTTGGGATTCTGATAAACCTGCTGGATCTTGCCGGCCATCTGGGCTGGCTGCGTCCAGTTGTGATTCTCCATCGCGATCACGAATACAGTCTTGATGTCCTCCGCACTAGCGCTGAAGCTGCCCAGTGCGCTGAACACGGCAAACGCACTCAGGGTGCGGAGCTGTCTGATTTGCAACATTAAAAAAAGTCTCCAAAGATTAAGATTTGCGGCGCGCAATGCGGCCGCCGCCATATGAATAACAACCTGGTTTGGCAGGACGATGACAACCGGATGACGTAACCAACACTTCGGTGGAAACAATTGCGCTTCAGCCGCCTGTGGCAACTTCGATACAATCGAGAGCGAATGGCCTTCCCCACCCATCGCAAGCGCCGCCTGCGCGTTTCGGAGTCCATGCGGCGGCTGGTGCGCGAAACCCAGCTCGAGCCGGCCGATTTCGTCCTGCCGCTGTTTGCCTGTCCGGGCGAAGGCGTCCACAAGCCAATCGGCTCCATGCCCGGCAACTTCCAGCTTTCGGTCGACGAGCTGGTCAAGGAATGCGAGGGCGCGCACGCGCTGGGGATCGGCGGCGTGATCCTGTTCGGCATTCCCGATAAGAAAGACGATCAGGCGTCGGAGAATTACGACGAGAACGGCATCGTCCAGCGAGCCGTGCGAGCCGTTAAGCGCGCACTACCAAATCTCCTGGTCATGACCGACGTCTGCAATTGCGAATACACCAGCCACGGCCATTGCGGCAACGTGATTGGCGAAGGCGCCAATGCCGACGTCGACAACGATTCGACGCTCGATTGGCTGGCAGCCGCCGCGCTCACTCACGCGCGTGCCGGAGCCGACATCGTGGCTCCTTCCGACATGATGGACGGCCGGGTCGGCGCGATCCGGCAGAAGCTCGACGCGCACGGGTTTCAGAAAGTCGCGATTCTCGCCTACGCCGCGAAATTTGCTTCGGGATTTTATGGACCGTTTCGCGAAGCCGCCGAATCGACCCCGTCCTTCGGCGACCGCCGCACCTATCAAATGGACCCTGCCAATGGCCGCGAAGCGATGCATGAGATGGAGCTCGACCTCGAAGAAGGCGCGGACATGCTCATGGTCAAGCCGGCCATGCCGTATCTCGATCTGGTCCGCCAGGCTCGCGATCGCTTCCCTGTGCCCATCGGCGCTTACCAGGTTTCGGGCGAATTCAGCATGATCATGGCCGCTGTCGAGCGCGGTTGGCTCGATTACGAGCGCATCATGATGGAATCGCTCACATCCATCCGCCGGGCCGGCGCGGATTTTATCCTGACTTATTTCGCCCGCGATGCCTCGCGTGTCCTGGGTTAATTCCCCCCATAGAGCAATGTCCCGCTGGGTGATCCTGCTGGCGATGATGACCGTCGCAGCGTTCATTCTCCTGATGGCCCCGCCTTCCTTCACCAACGCCTCCAAACCCCGCTTTGGCGATCCCATGCTCGCCATCCAGTTCGCCCGCGACGTGCAGGATATCGACTGGATCCTGGGCGATGCTCCCAGTCCCGACCGCGAGGTGATGCGCATCAAGCAGTACATCGATTTCGGGTTCATCACGTGTTATTCGGCGTTGGAGCTCGCACTGAGTCTGCTGGCGGCTCGCAGGGGCGGCTGGAGGCTGGTAGCCGGAATCGCCGGCGGAATATGCGGTGTCGCCGCCGGTGTGTTCGATGTACTGGAGAATCGCGCGATCCTGAATCTACTGGATGTTCCGCTGCGCGCGACCACCCCGGCCATGATCCAGGCCATTCGCGGGCCGAGCACGGCCAAGTGGATCCTGGCGGGTGTTACGGTGGTGCTATTAGCCGCTTCTTTGATTAGAATCCCTAAAACCTCATGAATCCCTTAACATGAATCCCTTAACCCAGATCAAATTCAAAATTCCCTTTGACCAGGTGGACGCCGCGCACGTGGAGCCGGCTGTAGACGAATTGCTGATCGACGCGAACCAACGCGTGGAGGCGGCCACCGCCGATCCGAATCCACTGCAGGCCATCGACACTATGACCGAGAGGCTGGACTTCGCGCTGAGCGTAGTACGGCATATCGAAAGCGTCGCCACCACGCCGGCTTTCCGCGCAGCGTTCAATGCAGTACAGCCCAAAGCCAGCGCGTTCTATTCCAGCATTCCCTTGCATGAGGGTCTGTGGAAGGCGATTAAGGCGTACGCGGGCACCAACGAAGGGCGGTCACTCAAAGGGACGTATCATCGCTTTCTAACCAAGACGATCGACTCATTCAAGCGTCACGGAGCGGACCTGGATGCGGCGGGCAAGGCGAGGTTGAAGGAAATCGACGTGGCTCTGGCCGAGGCTACTACAAAATTCTCGGAAAACGTCCTGGACGCCACCAACGCCTGGGAACTGGTGGTAACCGACGAAGCGCAGCTCAAAGGCCTGCCCCCATCCGCAATCGCCATGGCGCGCGCCGGAGCGGAATCCAAAGGGATGGCCGGCTGGCGCTTCACTTTGCAGGGTCCCAGCTACGTCGCCGTAATGACGTACCTGGACGATGCTCGTGTGCGGGAACAGGTATGGCGCGCCTACAACACGCGCGCGGCTTCCGGCACGCACGACAACCGCGCGCTGATGGCCAAGATCCTGGAACTGCGCAAAGAAAAGGCCAAACTACTGGGATTCCGCGATTTCTCCGACCTGGTCCTGGACGATCGCATGGCCCACACCGGTGAGCGCGCGCAGAACTTTCTGCGGGATTTGCGCACCAAGACCGAGAAACGTTTTCGCGAAGAGAATCAGGAGCTGGAGGCGTTCGCCGGCAAGACGCTCGATCCGTGGGACATCGGCTACTGGGCCGAAAAGCAGCGCGCAGCTCTATACGATTTCGACGAAGAAGCTCTGCGGCCGTACTTTCCCCTGGATCGCGTGGTCGCGGGGATGTTCGAGATCTTCGGACGCATTCTCGGAATTCGCGTGACCGAAGTGAAAGACATGCCGGCCTGGGATCCAGCCGTAAAAACGTTTGAGGTTCGCGACGCGGCCACCAAAGCACATCTCGGATCGTTCTACGCCGACTGGTATCCCCGCGAAAACAAGCGCGGCGGTGCGTGGATGGATTCGCTGATCACTGGCAATCCGGGCCAAGGCCGCCCGCACCTGGGACTGATCTGCGGAAACCTGACGCCGCCCGTGGAGGGGAAGCCGGCGCTGCTGACACATCGTGAAGCCGAAACCATCTTTCACGAATTCGGGCACCTGCTGCATCACTTATTGACCCGCGTGGAAGTGCGCAGTCTGGCAGGCACCAGCGTGGCGTGGGACTTCGTCGAGCTGCCTTCGCAGATCATGGAAAACTGGTGCTGGGAGCGCGAAGCGCTGGATCTGCTCGCGCGGCATTGGGAGACGGGTGCGGCGATCCCCGAGGATCTGTTCCAGAAAATGAAGCAGGCCAAGACATTCCGTGCGGCCAACAATCAGATGCGCCAGTTGGGATTGGGCTATGTGGACCTGGCGTTGCATCGCGAATGGGACGGCCAGGAAGATCCGGTGGCGTTCGCCCGCCGGACCATGCAGCCGTTCGCGGCGACCCCCATACCCGAAGATTACGCCATGATTACCGGCTTCACGCACCTATTTTCGAGCCCGGTCGGCTATGGCGCCGGCTACTACTCCTATAAATGGGCCGAGGTGCTGGATGCCGATGCCTTCACGCGCTTCCGCAAGGAGGGCGTGTTCAGCGAAATCGTAGGGCGCGACTATCGCGACAAGATTCTGGCTCGCGGCGACAGTGAGGATCCAGCCGAGTTGTATCGCTCCTTCATGGGCCGCGATCCGGACCCGCAGGCCCTGCTGGTGCGGGCGGGACTGGCGAGTTAGGATCAAACATGACAATTCGCTCGCTGGTACTCGGCTTTCTTATGCTGGCGATCTCGGCCTTCGCGGCTGACGTCGACGGTAAGTGGACTGGCACCATCTCCACGCCTAACGGGGACTTTCCTCAAACCTTCAACTTCAAGGCCGATGGCGCCGCGCTCAGCGGGTCCCTGGAGTTTATGCCCGGGATGGAAATCCCGATTGCGGAAGGGAAGGTCGATGGCAACAACATCTCTTTCTCAGTGACCCTCGATTTCGGCATGCCCTTGAAGCTGACGTATACCGGGGTGGTGGCGGGAAATGAGCTGAAGGTCAAAGGCGATGCGGGAGGGATGCCCTTCGAGTTCGTTCTGAAGAAAGCCTAGAAGCCTTCGCGAGGCGGTCCCGGGATTACGAACAGCGAGAAGTAGGCCAGCATGCGCCCCATGAAGCTGTCGCGTTCGGACACGCTGATCCAGGCAACATTTTGCGGATCGCTCTTGTCCTCGAAGAAACCCACGCCCCCGCGCTTGAGCACGTTATCGGTCCAGGTGCTGATCACCTGGCCGTTCAGATAGGTGATGAAACGATCGCCTTGCACCGTCATGCGAACGCGATAATCGGCGCCGCGCTGCAGGCTCAGCGGCAAGGGCAATCGAACCGACGCCGATTGCCGGCCGTCGACCACGGAATAGCGCACCAGCCCGGCGTTGTGATCGGCCCCGGGTCTGGCGATCACCAGCTTGGTGGCGTAATAGTTGTTCCCGTTGGCCGCACGAAACGCCCAGCTCAGGCTGCGGCCCTCCAATTGGCCCTGGAACTCCATCTGGTAGTTCTGAAGAGAAGAGGATCGATTCCACAAACGCAGGGAGACGGGCCGGGATAAAGCCGAACGATAAGCGCCGCTCGCATCGCGATCATCGGAGCTCGGCATGGCATGGGCGGTCACCGTGACCCAGCCGGCAAGACCCGATCGAAACTCGTGATGCAGGGTAACGGGAGCCTGGCTCCGAACTACTTCTCCCACCGCGTCCCAGGCGCGACTTGGCAGGCTGCGCTTAATGGAGGGGTCGAGCGCAACTTGTGGAAATGAAGCGCCGGGTCCAGGTCCCGGAAGCAGGAGCGCCGCCACCAGGAGTCCACCAACGGTTAGGAACGCGAATATGGAAGCGGTCTGACCGCTAGTCGCGGCTGGGCGGGCAGCGCCTTTCTTCTTATCTTTGGAGCGCGCTACGGACCAGTGCTCCAGCTCATCTTCTTCGCGAAACGCCTGAGCGGAAGCTAGCTTGGCTTCCTTGCGATGGGCAGCACAACAGTATTGCTGGTCTACCAGCCTCCGCCCGAGCCCGATTTTTTTGCCGCACAAAAAGCAAAGCATCAAACTATTGCCGGACTGAACCTAACTAGCCGACTGGCCCGATTCTAACAGCTGGCACTCGATCTGCAACGGTCCTAAGGGAAGAAAAGGTAGGGGTCACCCATGTTCGGGAGATGGGGCCTAAGGTGTACCATTGAGGCGACTGCACCCTCTTCCATCGGCCATGGCTGACCAGACCTTTAGCGAACCATTCGACTCCCTTCCGGTTGAGCTGCCCATCACGGATGTGTTTGATTTGCATAGCGTTGCCCCCAAGGACGTGAAGGAAGCGGTAGAGGAATATCTGACGGAAGCCCAGCGGCTGGGGTACCGAGCCCTGCGGATTATCCATGGCCAGGGCATCGGAGTCCAAAGGGATATGGTTCGAGCGATTCTGGCAAGGACGTCGTTTGTCGAGTCTTATGGCGATGCTCCAGCGGAAGCGGGCGGCTGGGGGGCGACATTGGTTACTCTGCGAGGGTGAGTCTGTTTCGTAAGGTATTGGTAGCGAATCGCGGCGAGATTGCCGTGCGGGTGGTGCGGGCGCTTCGGGACTTGGGAATCGCCAGCGTAGCCGCGTACTCGGATGCGGACCGGGCGTCGCTAGCGGTCCAACTGGCGGATGAAGCGGCCCATTTGGGAGCTTCGCCTTCGTCGGAAAGCTATCTCCGGATCGACCGCGTTATAGACGCAGCCAAGCGCCACGGCGCAGAAGCTATTCATCCCGGATATGGATTCCTGAGCGAGAATGCGGAGTTTGCCGACGCCTGCGCGGCTGCGGGAATCGTGTTCATCGGTCCGCCTGCGGGGGCCATTCGCAAGCTGGGATCGAAAACGGCGGCCAGGCAACTGGCGATCGCGGCCGGCGCTCCCGTGGTTCCGGGAACTGAGCGTGCCTTGTCCAGCTGGGAGGAAGCGCGGGCCGCCGCAAATTCACTGGGTTATCCAGTGCTGCTCAAAGCATCGGCGGGCGGAGGCGGTAAGGGGATGCGCCGCGTGGACCGTGAATCCGAACTGCAAGCAGCCTTGCGAGACGCCGCGAGCGAAGCCGGACGCGCCTTCGGCAACAGCGATGTCTACGTCGAAAAGCTGGTGGAAGAGCCGCGGCACATCGAAATTCAGATCCTGGGCGATCATCACGGCCGCTTGATCCACCTGGGCGAACGCGAGTGTTCCATCCAGCGGCGTCATCAGAAGGTAATCGAGGAGTGCCCGTCACCTCTCATGTCATCTCATCCGGATCTTCGGCAAAAGATGGGGCAGGCCGCCTTGAAGGTGGCGCGCGCCGCCGGCTACACCAATGCCGGCACGGTGGAGTTTCTGGTGGACGGCAATGTGGATCACGGCCCGAATTTCTATTTCCTGGAAGTGAACACGCGATTACAAGTGGAGCATCCCGTGACCGAACTGGCCACCGGGCTCGATCTGGTGGAGTGGCAACTGAAGATCGCAGCCGGCGAACCACTCACGCTGAAACAAACTGACGTTACGTGGCGCGGTTCGGCCATTGAGTGCCGGATCTACGCCGAGGATCCGGATCACGATTTTATGCCTGCGCCGGGAACCGTCGTGCACTTAAGTGAGCCGGCAGGACCGGGAATCCGCCTGGATTCGGGCATTTCCGAGGGCTGGAACGTGCCGCTCGAATACGATCCTCTGCTGGCCAAGCTGGCGGCGTGGGGGCCGACGCGTGAAACGGCGATCCGCAGGCTGGATCGGGCGCTCTCCGAATACGTGTTGACGGGGGTCCGCAACAACATCGCGTTTTTTCGCGAGGTGCTGGCCGATACGGATTTTCGCGGCGGGCGCCTTTCGACGCTGTTCCTGGACCGATTCTTCAAAAGGCGGAAGAAGCTGGAAGCCGATCCGGAATTCGAGGCCGCCGCGGCGTTGGTATTGGCGCTTGCATCCAGGCGCGCGGAAGTCCCGAGACGGGACATCCGTCGCTGGCTGGAATCCGGACGCGAGGAGCTTCTCCGATGAAGCGTCAGGTGATGGTGAACGGCCGTTCCGCGAACATCGAGATCGACGGATCGCAGCTGCGCTATGTGCGTGATGAAGGTGTCGAGATCGAAGGCGAGTTCTCGCTGGAAGGCACTTCCGTCCTGATGAACGGACGCAGTTATCGGGTGAGCAAGGGAGCCGGAACAGAAATATGGGTCAACGGGCGCCGGCTCACAATGGAAGTCTTCGACTCCCGTGATCTGCGGCCGGGTCAGTGCGCCACGGCCAACCACGGACGGCAGGAAATTGCGGCCTCCATGCCGGGGAAAGTGATTCGCGTTTTAGTGGCGGCCGGCGACACGGTCGAAGAAGGACAAGGCCTCGTTGTTGTCGAGGCGATGAAGATGCAGAATGAAATGAAGTCTCCCAAGGCTGGACGCGTGGCGGAAGTTCGCGCGCGGCCGGATGCTACGGTGGGAGCAGGCGAAATATTGGTAGTGGTGGAGTAGTGTGGAGCAGGAGTTAGCAATGGCAGCAGCGGCAGTATGTCCCATTTGCGGAGGAACCGGCTGGAAGATTATCGAGCGCGCCGGTTTATCGGGCGCGGAGCGATGCCGTTGCGCCGAGGAAGCGATCGCAACAGCACTAAAGGACGATTCAGGAATCCCGCCCAATTATGTGGGCGCGTCCCTAGATAACTTCCAAATCCCCCAGGACAATCCAATCGCGCGAACTGGTTTAGGGACCGTGCTTATGCAGGTCCGCAGCTTTGTGCGAGAATTTCCGACGCCGGAACGTCCGGGGTTGCTCCTCGTTGGCGGCACGGGGACGGGCAAGACACACTTGGCAGTCGCCGCATTGAAGGCTCTCATCGACAAGGGCCATCAAGGTCTGTTTCTCGACTATCAGCGTCTGTTGGAGCGGATTCGGTCGAGCTACGATATAACCTCGGGAATCAGTGACCGCGATGCTTACCGGTCCGCGCTTGAAGTCGACGTGTTGCTCTTGGATGAGTTGGGCGCACATCGTATGAGCGATTGGGTCGAGGATACAATCACGGCAATTGTCACCTATCGCGCGAATAATAGGAAGCCTTTGATCGCGACCACAAATCTGCCAGATGAAAACATTAACGGGAAGGTCGTTGCTTACGAGGGACCGGGCAAGACGCCGGTTTACGCAAAGAGTCTTACGGACGTCATCGGCGCGCGCGCCCGGTCGCGGCTATTCGAAATGTGCCGGGTGATCCACATGCCGACGGTAGATGATTACCGGGTCAAGCATGGGCGGTGATCGTCAACCGCAAACCCAAATCCTTTACAAATCCTCCGGCCGCAGGCCGGTTTTCTTGGCGATCTGAGAGAGAGCCCTCCGCCAACCTCTTCATTATCGTGAAACGCGAACGTGTAATTGGCCCAACCCGTTCTGTGCAGCCTGCGGTGCGACCCTGCCAAGCCACCGTCCACCCGATCCGGAGTAAGGCGGCAAGCAAGCGCTTCGCCTTAACCGAGGGCCATCGGCTCATGCCACGATGAAGACCTTGGCGAAAGGCGCCGGGACTGCTTCCCCATGGTCGATGCAGTCAGCCGCAACGCGCAATGCCAGCGCGCGAACAGCCGCGATAGCTGCATCGCGAGTACCACCGTAAGCCATGACTCCGGGCATGGATTCGATATCAGCCCACCAGCGCCCATCCTCCTCGCGCCCTACGACGATTGGAATCGATTCTACTGTGATAGTCTCCACGAATCTCTACCGTTCATTATAAACCCTGGGTGGGGAAACACGGCGGCTTGGCGAGATTACACTAGAGATATATGCGCATTCTGGTGGTGGAAGACGAAAGCCGGATTGCCGACTTTCTCTCGCGCGGGCTAGTGAGCGCGGGATATGCGGTAGACGTGGCCGCTACGGGCGGGTCGGCGATCGACATGATTCATTCCACCGACTACGACCTGGTGATCCTGGATCTGGGACTGCCGGACGTGGACGGGCTCACGGTGCTGCAGAAGATCCGCAACCGCAAGGTCAGCCCGCCGGTGCTGATCCTGAGCGCTCGCGATGCCGTGGACGATCGTGTGAAGGGCCTGGAAGGCGGCGCCGACGATTATCTGGTGAAACCGTTCGCCTTCGTAGAACTCCTGGCGCGAGTTCGTGTGCTGCTGCGGCGCGGCCAGCCTACGCCGGAAAAGCTGCAAGTCGGCGATCTGTCTCTGGACTGCATCCGGCGAAAAGTGTCGCGCGACGGGGAGAACATCGAGCTGGCGCCCAAGGAGTTCAGCATCCTCGAATACCTGATGCGCAATCGCGGACGCCCGCTCAGCCGCACCATGATCGTGGAGCACGTCTGGGACATGGATTATGATGGGCTGACCAATATAGTGGATGTCTACATTCGCCATCTGCGCAGCAAGATCGATGACAAGTGGCCGCAGAAGATGATCCAGACGGTGCGGGGGATCGGATATATGCTGGACACTCCGGACCGCCCCGCGGAGAAGATGGGATAACGTGCGCCCCCGTGTGAATCTCCTGCGCGGGCTGCGGTTCCGGCTGACTGTCAGCTACCTGCTGCTGTTTTCCACGTTGCTGGTCATCATCGGCCTGTATTTCCGCCACAGCCTTCAGGAGCAGACCGAAGGCGACGTGCGCGCGGTTCTGGAAGAAGTTTGGGGCGAAGCCAAAGGCTATCTGCGGATCGAGAACGCCCGGCCATTATGGACGGCGGACACGGACGATCCGGAAGACGCGCATGTCCTGGATCGTTTGCGGCTGGTCATTCTGCTGACAGATTCCAACGGCAATGTGCTGATCGATTCACCCACCTACGACTCGATCGGAATCGATTCCCCGGACGAGATCCGGCGGATCATGGCGCTCAAGGAGCCCGAGATTCATATCCGCACGGATGGAAGCGGGACGCCGTACATTATCAAGGCCGGGGTGATGCTGGACGATCACGGCCGGCGATACTTTTTCGCGATTGGCCGGTCGCTCGGGGACAGCGTGCGTACCGTCCGAACTTTCACGCGCGACTATTTCCTATCGCTGCTGGCGATTATTCCCTTGACCGGATTGCTCGGCTGGGCGCTGGCGGGGCGCGCCATGCAACCGGTGAACGAAGTCGCGCACGCAGCCCAGAAGATCACGGGCTCGAATCTTTCCTTGCGGATTCCGTTGCGCGGCGCGGGAGACGAACTGGATCATCTGATCGGGAGCTTCAACCGCATGACCACACGGCTGGAAGACTCCTTCGAACAGATCCGACGCTTTTCGACCGACGTCTCGCATGAGCTGCGAACTCCTCTCACCGCGATCCGCGGGCAACTGGAGGTGGCCTTGTTCACGGCGCAAACACCGGAGCAGTACCGCGACGCGATGGTGAACGCCCTGGAAGACGTCGAGCAATTGTCCAGCATCGTGCGCGCCCTGCTGCTGCTGTCGCAGGCCGAATCGGGGCAGGTGGTGCTGCAAAAGACGACCTTCGATTTGGGGGACGTGGCCGAGGACGTGGTGGACCAGTTCCAGATTCCAGCCGAGGAGAAGCAGGTGCGCCTGACCGCCCGCATCGAACCGGGCATGAAGATTCTGGCGGACCACACGCAGATCGAAAGGCTGTTCTCCAATCTGCTTTCGAATGCCGTGAAGTATACTCCCGCCGGGGGCACCGTGCAGGTGCGTGTGCGCCGCGACGAACAAAGGGATTGGGCGCGAATCGAGGTCGAAGATTCCGGAGTGGGCATCCCCACGGAAAATCTGCCGCACATCTTCGACCGTTTCTATCGCGTGCGCAACGCCCAAACCAACCTGATCCAGGGACTGGGGCTGGGATTGAGCTTCGTAGCCTGGATCACGAAGGCGCACGGCGGACAAGTGGATGTCACCAGCACGGTGGGCGAGGGAACGCGCTTCACGGTACGTCTTCCAGCGGAAGCGACCTTGGGCACGGCGGTCAGCGAGGACTATCCGGCTCCCGTGGAAACCCAGCGGCTGTAGGAAGCCAGCCTGAATCGCGGAGATCTGGAGTCACTGAACCATTATGTTGTAGATTAGGGGATGCCATGCGTTTCCTTCCTCTTTCGCTCGTGTTGCTGGCGGGCCGGACGGTGTTCGCCCAAGGCGCTCCGGTGCTGGAGCTGACCGATTTTTCCGGCGTCTGGGCCGAGCGCGTTCACGAAGACAGCTACGAGCGATCCGGCGGACCGCCGCTGGGCGATTATCAGGGTATTCCGCTGAACGACGCCGGCCGCAGGAAAGCCGACAGCCATGACCACTCGGAGTGGAGCCTGCCAGAGTTTCAGTGCCGGCCGCATTCGGCTCCGTATCAGTGGCGCGCGCTGGGCAGCGTACGGTTCTGGAACGAGGTAGATCCTATCGGGCGCAGTCTGCGGGCCATTCACGTCGAGTATTTGCGGTCCCTGGATCGCGTGATCTATATGGACGGCCGGCCGCATCCGCCGGAGTATGCTCCGAACAGCTGGTCGGGATTCTCGACGGGCAAGTGGGTAGGCAATACGCTGGTGGTCGACACCGACCACATCAAGGCCAGCTACCTGCGACGCAACGGCGCGAGCTTCAGCGATAAAGCCACCATGAAGGAATACATCGACCGGCACGGCGACTATCTGGTGATCACGATGATCTTGACCGATCCGGTGTGGTTGGAGGAGCCGTTCATTCAAACCACCAACTATGCGCTGGATACGCATACCGCGCTGACCTATTATCCGTGCACGGTGAGCGAGGAGAATATTTCCACGGCGGTTCCGCACTTCCTGCCGGGAACCACCGAACAGCTGAAGGACGCCGCGGGCTGGATTCCTCCCCAAGCCGCGCGGGGCGGCGCTGCAAGTACGTATCCGGACTACCGCGAGACGCTGAAGCAGGCGGCCAAATAATGAAATACATCGGCCTGGTTTTACTTCTCGGGGCCAGTGCGTTCGCACAGGACCTCCATGTTCTGCCGGTTCAAGGCAACATCTACATGCTGGTGGGAGCTGGCGGCAATATCGCGGCGTCGATCGGCAGGGACGGAATCCTGCTGGTGGATACCGGAACCGGCAACATGAGCCCCAAGGTGTTGTCGACGGTTCTGCAATTGGTCACAGCGGTCGCCGCATCGCCTGAGCCCAACCGCTGCATCGGTCTTCACTGCCCGGACAGCCCGTACCGCTGGTCGAGCCCGTCGCTGAACGCGATCATCGCGTCACCGGCCCCGCCCAAGCCGATCCGCTACATCATCAATACCAGCATGGATGCGGATCACACCGGTGGGAATGAAGCGCTTTCCGCGCTGCCAGCCGATTCAAAGATCCTGGGCGTGACGTTTCCGCCAGTGGGGGTAGCGCCTACCGCGACGGTGATCGCGCACGAAGACGTACTGGGCCGGATGAGCGCCGAGACCAACGGAAAGCCCGCGGTCCCATCCGGGGAGTGGCCTACGGATACATATCGCGGCCGTTCCTATAAGCTCAGCGAATTCTTCAACGGCGAAGGCGTGGAGCTCTTTCACGATCCGTCGGCCCACACCGACGGCGACAGCATGGTGTATTTCCGCTACTCGGACGTGATCGCCGCGGGTGACATTCTTTCGACCACCAGTTATCCGGTGATCGATCTGGCCAAGGGCGGCACCATTCAAGGAATCCTGGACGGGCTGAATCATATCCTGGACATCGCGATTCCTGAGTTCCGCTCGCAGGGCGGAACGCTGGTGATCCCCGGCCACGGGCGGCTGTGCGACACCGGGGACGTGGCCAACTACCGGAACATGGTATCGATCATCCGGGATCGCATCGAGGATTCGATCAAAAAAGGAATGACTTTAGAGCAGGTGAAGGCTTCCAAGCCCACACTGGAATACGACGGCATTTACGGCGCGACCAGCGGACCGTGGACTACCGACATGTTCGTCGAGGCAGCCTATAAAAGTTTGAGCCAAAAGCACTAGGTACAATGGCTCTTGGATAAAGTTCATAGGGGAGGGTTTCATGACACGCAAATTGCTTCTGGGTCTGGCCGGGGCCTTGATATTCGGCGTCGCGGCCTATGCACACCACTCACTGGGGGCGACCTATGAGGCGGACAAGGAAATCAAGCTGGAAGGGAAGATCGTCCAGCTTTTGTTGCGAAACCCGCACTCCTTCCTGCAAATCGACGTCCCCGACAAGGACGGAACCATGCAGCGCTGGTCACTCGAATGGCGCAGTTCGGGGCAACTGGGCCAGGCCGGCATCAAGCGCGACACCTTGAAGGCCGGAGATGAAGTGGTAGTCACGGCCAACCCGTCGCGCACCAAGGGCGATAACCGGGCGGCCCTTAAAACTCTGCACCGCACCTCGGACGGCTTCGGCTGGGGAACCAAGCCGGGCGAAACCATTGAGTAAGCACCGCGTGAAAAGCATGAAGCGATTGGCGGTATTCACAGCCGCGGTTTGTCTACTGGCTTGGCCCGGTTTTTCGCAGGGCCGAGGCGGTGGACGCGGTGGACGAGGGGGGCGAGGCGGCCCGGCTCCAACACCCAAAGCCACTGCGGCGATCGACATGACCGGCTTCTGGGTATCCGTGGTGACCGAAGACTGGATGTTCCGGATGGTAACGCCGCCTAAGGGCCAGTACCTGGGAGTTCCACTAAACGCGGCGGCTCGCCGTATAGCCGATTCGTGGGATCCGGCCAAGGACGAAGCAGCCGGGGAGCAATGCAAGTCCTACGGCGCGGCCGCACTGATGCGCGTTCCGGGCAGGCTGCACATCACTTGGGACAACGACACGACCTTGAAGATCGAGACGGAAGCGGGCACGCAAACCCGTCTGCTGCATTTCGGCAGCGATGCGGCGGGAAGCGATTCGTTCAAGGCGGCACAAGGCAGCGCTCCATCCTGGCAGGGTTATTCGATCGCCGAATGGGAACAAGCGGAAGTCGGCCGGGGCGAGCCTCGGAACGGCGACTTGAAAGTAATCACCACTCGCTTGCGGCCGGGATATCTTCGCAAGAACGGAGTGCCGTACAGCGAGAACGCGATCGTCACCGAATGGTACGACCTGCACAATGATCCAAGCGGAAGCTGGCTGGTAGTCAGCACCGAGGTGAAAGATCCGCAGTATCTGACCGTGCCGTTTATCACCAGCACGCATTTCAAGAAGCTGCCGGATAACGCGCCCTGGAAACCCGAGGCGTGCTCGGCCCGGTAGACGGACGCTATTCCTCCGGCGCTTCCAGTTCTTTCCAGTGCCGCTCCAGCGCAACGCGCACCAGCTGAGAACGGGTCCTCACCCCGGTTTTTGAGAACAGCTGCTGGAGAACGGCCTTTACCAGAGGTTCGGAAACCCCCAGCTTGAATGCGATCTCTTTGTTGCTCTGGCCCGCGA
>Ga0207667_10001523_pt1 | contig 29131 bp, 17 predicted proteins | sample KBSCornC52_FD_184301 | JGI IMG/M metagenome (GOLD analysis project Ga0207667, IMG submission 184301) | Corn rhizosphere microbial communities from Kellogg Biological Station, Michigan, USA - KBS Corn C5-2 (SPAdes) (version 2) | ecosystem: Host-associated > Plants > Roots > Rhizosphere > Soil ...
GGGCATACCAACGCGGAAGGGCTACCGGAAATCTCGCTCTTCGCACAGAGCAACACTGAACCGGGCTTCTTCATCGACGAAGACATCCTCGTGGGCGCGCCGCTCTGGCACGACTGGGCCAAGCCCATCGTGTTCCAATGGAACGCGGACGGCACCGAGTTCGCCGAGCTCAACTTCGGCGGCAATGGCCTGACCGACGCGGCCGGGCAAGCCGGCAACTCGAAGACGGGTGCACACCACATCCTGGGCTTGGCGGAGGCCATGAAGCGCAATCTGCCGGCAGAGTTCGTCATCACCCAGGCCTCCGCGCACACCAATCCGACATCTGGGAACGAATACAAAGTCGTCAATTGGCTGATCGCCGCCGCCATCATTGCGGAGGTCGATCCGGTCGCGCGTGGCTACGTACACCACGACGCCACGGGCGCGCCGCGTTTGCCCGCGGTTCGCGCGCTCGGCAGCATCGACCTGAACGGAGCCGCTGGCTCGCCGCCCAACTTGCTCGTCGAGTACACTACGCACAACCTGTCGGACGCCGATTTCACGTTCACGGGCCCCGCCGTGGCGGAGGCCCAAGTCCTGCTGGCCAAGATCGCCCCTAAATTCGGCTACGATCCGGCCGACGCGGCGCGCTACAACACCAAGTTCCGTAACCCTGCCCTGAGCTTCCTCACTGGCGAACGGCTGACCATTCTGTACTCGAACGGCGGGATCCAGGCGGTAGAGGCGGAAGTCAACAAGCTGCGCAAACGCGGCGTGCTCTGAGCGGGCCGCCGCGCCGGCAGCTCGGGTTCACTTCACGCGAGCGTACGAGAGTCGAAGGTCCGGCTCCCACTCTGCGCCGTCTCTCTTCATCGTGCCCTCGCCCTCCATCGTATCGCCGTTACTGGCGATCGCGACGCGAAACCGCTGCGAGAATTCGGGCGTATCGCGCGACCAGGTGAAGCCGTCGGGGTCGAGGGTGACTTCGTACCGGCGCGCCACGCCTCGCACGTCGAAGTAGAGCATCGTGCATGAGCCGTCCGCATCGTCCGTGCCGAAGAGAGCGATGCCCTCCGGGATCTCCGGGTCGTCCGGCTTCGAGTGCATCCGGACGAACGCACCGCCTTCGATGCGCTCGAACGTGACACGGCCGCGCAGCGTGCGACCAGGGAAGTACGGATGCGAACCGGTCACCGTCCAAGTTCCGACGGCGCGGTCCAGCGTCGCGAGTGCGGGATTGGTCTTCATGATCGACATTGTAACTCGTCGAGACGAGCGGCCCCACGAAAGTTTACCCTCGAGCCCCGACACTTCGCACGGTGACAACGATCGCCTGCGTCGCAGGGCGATCCGCGCTCGTGTCTCACGCGTGAGTCAAACTGCGCGGCGCATTCACGACGACGCTCACCCGGACGACTTCAACCCGAAAACCGCAATCGTCTTGGACATGGTGGGCACGAAGACTTTGCCGTTTGCGACCGTGGCCACGTTGAACTTGGCGAAGTTGCCGAAGTCATCGCGCGCCGCGTTCATGCGCGAATTGTAGAGCTCCTTCGAGACGTCGGAGGCGTCGAAGGCTTGCAAGATCCCGCGCACGCGCACGCCGCTTTCGGAGGCGTCCGTCGCCGAGCCGTCGACGCTGACGGGGTGCAATGCCCAAACGATGCCCGTGCCCGCCGTGCTGCCGTTGGCGGAGAGCGAGAGAAAACCGCCTGGCATCCCGGGCGGAGCGGGCATTGGGCTTTGCGCCACGGGCGTGTGCTCCATGTGGTCCGTTAGAAAGCGAAATGCTTTCAGGTTGTCGCGCTCGGCCCAGACATAGACCAAGGGACCGTGATCGGGGCTGTGCCAAAACACGGGCGCGGCGTGGATGTGGAAGTACAGATACCAATCGGTACAATGCGGATCGCAAGCTGGCAGCGGTGTGGCTTGGAACTCGTCGACCACGCTGTCTTTGGTGGTGCTGTAGCCACCGAGGCTCGCCGTATCGAGCAAGTACATCTTGCCCTCTTTGCCGGACGCAAGCACATAAGGCGAGCCGGGGATCAGCACCGGGCCCGACGAACCGAGATCGAGATCGATGCCGTTCATGTAAGCCTGGTTCTTCGGCGTGAAGGAACCGAGCACGTTGATCGCGTTGCCGCTCAGCCCCAGCTTGAGCACGCTGTCGCCGTAGCTACCCTTGGCCGCGTCGTAGTCGCCGTTGCCGGTTTCGAGGTACACGTTGTTGTTTGCGTCGGCGGCGGGGCCTGCGCCCGTTTGCCAGATCCCCCCGCCCCAGCGGCCATTCGGCGTGGTCAGGAAGGCCGCGCTGCGTTGCAGAGTGAGCGCGTCGTAAGCCATGACCCAGCCGTGGTAGGCGTTCGAGTCGTTGTGCCCGGCCCAGCTGATGTACAGCTTGCCGCCAGCCAATAAGAGCGCGGCGCGCTGATTGTGAACCACCGGATCGAAGGTGAGTTGCCCGTTGTTGCTGCCGTCGCCGGTGCCTGGGAGCGTGGCGGTCAGCTCCACCGGCCCTCCGAATTTCTCCATGCCGGTCGCGAGGTCGAGCGCGTGCAGTTTTTGATGGTGGACACTGCCGCTCTCGAGTGAGCGTGCCACGAGATAAAGAGTTTTGCTCGCCGGATCGATCACGGGTGTGCTGAGCACGCCAATTTCGGTCGCGATGTCTTGCGGGCCGGGTTGCACGTCGAGACCCGTGGTCATGCTCACCGGGATGGGCGAGCCGAGCACGCTCAAATCGACCATCCAGAGCGGCAGCTTGCTCGCTGAATCGGCGTCGAAGGCGAACACCGTGTTGTGCATCGAGGTGACGTAGACCACGTTGCGAACGTTCGCCCCGCCGAGCGCGACGTTCGAGACGTACAGCGGTTGGCTGTAGATGTCGCCGTCGACTGGCCATTCGTAGAGCTTTCCGAAGTGGTCGACGTTTACGTTGCTGGTGTTGAGCACCGTTTCGTGGAGATTGGCTCCGGTCCGCTGGTTGTCGTTGTGGTGCGTGAGGACGTTTGCGCCGCTCCCGCTCACCACGCCGCCGCCCCCGCCGCCGCCCGAGCTCGTGCCTCCTCCTCCGCTACCGCCGATCGAGCTTGCCCCTCCGGTCGAGGTTGCACCGCCTGCGTGGGGCGCGCCGGCGGTGCCAGTGGAACCGCCAGCGCTGTTCCTTCCGCCAGTACCGGTCGTGCCAGCACTTCCCGCGCTAGCGCCGGCGTTGCCCTTGCCAGCGGAGCTCGAGCAACCGATCAGCGCGGGCAGGACCCACGATACCAGCGCGAAATAGCGGCAACCAAGAGTGCGATTCATTTGCTCGTGCCTACCGGCTAGCGTCAGGCAACCACTCGGCTCACGGACGCCAAGCGTACGGCGGAGCCGGCGTGACATCCGCGCCGGTGCAATTGCTGGCGATCGTGTTGTCGACGAAGCCGCAATACGAGCCGCTCGCTTCCGTCATGTTCGCGCCGCGATATTCGATGTCGCCGAGCAGCGTTCCACCGTTGAGCGATTGCGGTGTCTCGAACCAGCCCGGCGCGTACGGCCAAGCCACCTTTTCCGTACCGCTGCTGATGGTCATGCCATTTTTGACGATCGAGAGTCCGGACACGGTACCGCCCGATACGGTGCCGCTCAGCACGATCGCGTGGTCATCAATGTGCGCGTTGCCGCTCACGTTACCGCCCAGCACTTGCGCGTACGGTCCCACGAACACGCTCGCCGGCAGGTTCGACGGACCACAGCCGCCACCGTTGGCGACGCGCGTCGTGCCCGCGGGACACGCAGCTGGCATGCCGCTCTGATAACCATCCGGCCAGGCATTGCCCAACTGGACCATGTACGGGTAGCGGGGCACCGACGGATAAAGCTGATCCCAGACGATCTGCTTTTGTGCCGAAGGCGTCGCCGTGACGACGAGGAACAACGATTCGCCCGCGTTCACGCAGAACGTGAGCGCGCCGTCGGTTCCTTTTTGAATCGCGCTGTAGCGCGGTTTGGTGACGCCCGAGTCGGTCGCGACCAGGCCCCAGCGGAAGTCGGCATTCGCGGCGCTTTGCAGCACGCCGCGGAAGGTCACGCTGACGCTCGTGGCACCCGAGTCCGGGAACAAGCGCACGATGTTGTAGCCCCAGCGCTGCGGAGCATGCAGGCTCGGCACCACGAAGCGCCGATTGGCCGCGTCGAGCGGTTCCATCTTCACCAAGCGCAGGCGTCGCTCGGACTTCGACGTGTCCGTGACCAAGCCGTAATTTTGGCGGTACAGGCCACCCTGGTTCTTGCCCGCGTTGCTCGAGGGCGCGGGATCTTGATAATCCCAAGTGACGTTGTGCATCGCCCATTCGCCGAAGAAATCGTTCATTTGGCCAATGTTCCAGCCGCGCGCGTTCATGATCGCGGTAAACGGATCATTCGACGGCGTGCCGGTCCAGATGGCGTTGACCGCGCTGTAGCAAAACTTGTCTTTCAGGTACTCCATGAACTGCCAATTGCAGTACCGATCGCGCGTGGAGCCCAGGTAAAGGTGTGACGTATTCGCCAACATCTCCGAGCAGTGCACGTTGCTCGTGTGGTACTCGGCTTGCTGCTGGGCTGCCCAGTTGGCGTGGCTCTCGTACACCCAACCGCAGGTGTTGGATTGGTTGCAGGCCATGCCGCCCTCCACCGATTGCACACCGTGCATGAACTCGTGAGCGAGGCCCCAGTGATCGGAGAGTCCGCCCGTGCCGATCCACATGCCCATGCGACCGGTGGCCCAAGAGCCGCCGGTGAGTCCCCAATCGGAGTGCACGTGAATGCTGGCTTTGATCTTGGTGGCGGAGTTGCAGAGCGGCTCGCGCATGTACATCGGGCTGCCGAAGTAGAGCGACCAGACCGATTCCAAGTGATCGACCGCGCCTTGCGCCAGCTGCGAAGTGGTGCTCGCTTCGTCGCCGTACACGGCAAAATGCGCTGACTGAGCGCGCAGCGTGAACCCCGCGTGATCCGGATCCGGGCCACCCGCAGTCCAAGTCCCTGCCGTGCAAGTCTGTCCGGAGGTCGGGCAAGCAGTGGCCCATGTGGTGGTCGTGGTGCCGGGATCGCAGGTGCCATTACCACCCGAACCCGCCGCGCCGGCCGAACCCGCGCTGCCCGCCGACGAACCACCGGCGCCCGCGACTCCGCTCGTTCCGCCCGCGCCGGAGCCCGAGGCGCCGCCCGCGCCAGTGCCGCCAGTGCCGCCGGTGCCGCCGCCCAGGCACGTTCCGGCTGAACAGGTCGCGCCGCCTTGGCACTTGTTGCCGCACGTGCCGCAATTGGCGGCGTCGGTCAGCGGGTTCGTGCACACGTCGTTGCAGGCGAGCTGGCCGCTCGGGCACGCGCACATGCCCGCGACGCAAGACTCACCCGCGGGGCAGCCCTTACCGCACACGCCGCAATTTTGCACGTTCGTCGTCAGATCGACGCAGCTCTGACCGCACTGTTGAAGCGTGCCGCAGCCAGCGCTCGTGCACGCGCCTTTGAGACAGACCTGGCCAGCGCTGCACGCGGTGCCGCATTTACCGCAATTGGCCGCGTCGGATTGCGTGTCGCTGCAGCCGTTTGCGCAGGCCGCGAGCCCTGACAGACATTGGCAGGCGGAGCTCGCACAGGTCTGGCCGGTGACACAGGCCTTGCCGCAAGTGCCGCAATTGGCGCTGTTGCTCGAGATGTCGACGCAAGCCGAGCCGCACACGGCTTGCCCGGCTGCGCATGCCGAGCCTTGGCCGCCAGAGCCGCCGGTCGTGCCTCCGCCGCTCGTGGCCGAAGAGCAGGCGGTGGGGAGTGCCGATCCGAGACACAAGAGCAACAGCAACCCGAGCGACTTGTTCATATTGGCTGGACGTGCGCCTTTCAGAACCCAAGTCGTTGCAGCCTAGGCCGAGCAGGCAAAGAACGGCCCTCGCGAAGCGGGGCCTAAAAATCGACGACCAGGTCCTCGACCTCGCCTGCCCCACAATCGGTGCCCGGGGCGGCGTGAACCGCCAGCGTGAGCTCGAGCCGGCCATGGGCGGTGCCTGCAGCGCGGCGTGCCCCGCCGTCAGCGCTCGCGTCCGCGTCTCCAGCTGAGTCAGGGCCGAGATCAGCGTCCGAGTCCGCGCCGGAGTCCGCGTGGTCGTCAGCAGTCGCGTCCGCGCCGCTGTCCGCGCCGGATTGCGCTCCGGCAGCGACGATTTCGAGGCTACTGAGTGTCAGTTTGAAACTGCCACGCGGAACCGAGTCACTGCCCGCAACATATTCGCAGCCGGTGCGAGCGACGCCAAGGGCGCGCCATTCGCGCAACGTTTGCGACGAATAGTCGCCGACCGTCGGCGCTGCACCGAGCGCGATCGCAACGTCCAGAGCGCGAAGGGTTGCGGTCGACCAGTGAAAGCTCAAGCCGACCTCGGCGGCCCCACTCTCGCCGGCAGACAAGCTCAGCTCGCCGCAGCTCGGTAAGCTGAGCGCGCCTGAAGCATTGCCGCTCAGGCGTAGCGCGCAATTGGCGCGGTTGCTCGCCGCATCGGCGGGCTCGCTCCGGGCTGCTGCGGGCTGGTCTTGCGAGCAGCCAACCAGGCTCAAAAAGCCGATCGGGCTCAGCGCAATGAAGAGGGCGATGGCGCGCATGAGGTCGCCTTTCGACTAGAGTGAGCGGAGGTATTCGACGAGTGCGTCGAGCTCTGCGGCCGACGCGGGCGCGTCGGGCATTTTTTGAATCGCTTCGCGCAGCGTGGCGGCGCTGCCGTCGTGTAAATACGGTGCACTCGAGCTCACCCCGTTGAGTGACGGCGTGTCGAACGCGCACGCCTCGCGCGCATTGCCGGCGACGTCGGCGTGCGCAACGTCGGGAAATGCGCCGGAAGTGACGCAGGTGCCCACGTCGTGTAGCAGCACCGGGCCGGCGAGATCCAGCGCTGCGTTTCCCATGCCAGAGTCGGTAAAACGCGCGCCGGAGTGGCAGCGACCACAGCCCGCGTGCTCGAACACCGCTGCCCCTCGTTCGACCAGCGCGGCGTCGGTGGTGGGCGGCTCGGGCAAGGGAATGGCCTGGTTCACATAGGCCGTCAGCGCGTCGAGCAGTGATGCCTGCGCGACCGGGTCGAACCGGCCACCCTGCTCGATGTTGATCGTGTGCCAGTAATCTTGGACCTGGTTGCGATCGGCAGTGCGAAAGAGAAAGCCCGTGCCGAGCATGCCGCCCGCATTCGACGGCGTATCGCGAGGGCCCGGCGCAAACAGCCAAGTGACGGCGTCACTGCGGCCCTCCACGTGACACGTGGCGCACGCGATCCAATGCTCGGTCGTGATCGGGAATCGGCCGCTATTCGCGGAATTGAACAGCGCTTGGCCGAGCCGGAGCGTTTCTGGCATGGGGTCGTGTCGAAGCCGCGCGATCGGCGGCCCATCGACGCTGGCTTCGAGCGCGCCGCTCGAGCGATCGAGGCGGAGGATCGCCACGTCTGCCGAATTTCGCTGATCGACGAACGCGCGCGAGCCGTCCGGCGAAATCACGATCCCTTCCGGCAGCTTGCCAGGCAGCGGGCGAACGAGATCGGCTTCGACTCGGCGCGACGCATCGACGACCAACACGTCCTCGCTATTCGCCGCGACCATCAGCGCGTACTCGCCGTCGGGCGTGAACGCGAGCGCGTGTGGGCCCGAAACCACGTCGGCGAATGAACCATCGACGCCGGGCACGTCTTGCGCGTCGCTGCTCAGCGTCTGTTCGTACCTGCCGTCCGCATGCAAGAGCGAGAGCGCGGGAAAAGCGGTCGACTCGAAATCCAGCTCGGGTTGCGCGGTGTCGGTGCCCAGCAACAGGTGAGCGGCCCAGAGCTCGCTGGTTCCCGGCCGCAGGGCTGCGTCGTAGATCCCCCTCACCTGGCCGTGCGCGAGGCGCTTGTCACCGCGAGCGGCGAGATCAGGGATGGTCCACGGCGCACGCGCGGTCATTCCCGAAGGGTCGATGGCCGTCACGCCCGGTCCGAGCAGGTGTGTCGCGAACAACTGCGAACCGTCGGCCGAGAGCGCGAGCGCCCACGGCTCGCTCGTCACGTGCGCGGTGGCCGTGATCTGCAGGCTTTTGCTATCGACTCGTACGACGGTCGCGTCCTGCGAGCAGGCGACGTAGACCGAGTCGCCCGCGGGCGAGACCACGACGCCGATCGGCTCGCTGCCGACGGGCACTCGCGACTGCACGCGGCCGGAAGCGACGTCGACGACGAGCAGCGCGTTCGCGCGCTCGGCCGTCACGTACAGCGTGGCTCCGCTCGGCGAAAGCGCGACTGAGCGCGGTAAAATCGCCGGCGCATAATTACCGGCACCATCCAGCGCAGGCACGGCGTCAGCCAGGGCAATTTCGCGTTCGAGCACGCGCGTCCGCACGTCGAGCACAGAAACTGAATCGGCGTCGGGGTTCACGACGAAGAGCAGGCGCCCGTCGGCGCTGAGCGCCAGCGACGAGGAGTGCACGGCGCTGGGGCTGGGACCCGTGCTCGGCGCGCCGTTTCCTGCACAAGCCCCGAGCGCGAGCTGGCCGAGCAGCACGATCGCCCAGCGACGCCGACTCATGGCCGAACCACCTGGAACACGACCGAATCGGCCAAAGCCGAAGGCAGGTGCGCGTCGTCGATTTCGGGCACGCAGTCGTGCTCCCGGTCCGACGTGGGCGTGCGTTGCTCACCGGCGTCGACGTCGATCTGCTGCTCCAAGCTGCCCGTTTCTCCGGTCAGCGTGCGCTCGGCCATTTGTAAGCCGCCGCGCGGCAGCCCAGCTTGGACATTCACGCATTCATCAGGAAAATCCACGATTCGATTCTGATTGCGATCGTCCCAACCGTTGAGCACGAGTTTGTTCAAACGGCCCAAGCGATCGGTGAGCAGCGGCTCGAGCGCTTCTCCGCCTGGCCGAGTCGCCACGAGCTCGTACATGTCGCGCAGCGCACTCTGCAGCAAGGCGAAGCGCAGCGGCGTGTACTCGACACGGTCTTGCGGCGCGGGCGTCGCGTCGTAGATGCGCGCAGCGCTGTCGTAGAAGACGCTTTGCAGCCGCCCGAAGACGGCGATGGCACGCTTGCGATAGCGCACGTCACCCGTGGCCAGATAGGCAGCGAACAGGCCGCGCACGGCCGCGCTGTGCGCATCCAGCAGATCCTGGCGATCGCTCGGCCGCGCCGCCAGGACGTCCCATCCGCGAAAGGCCCGACCGTTCGCATCCGTCAATTGATTGTAGAGTAGCTCGGCCTCGCTGTTGAGCAGCTCGACCATGCGCTGACTAAACGTGCTGGCCGAGCCGGCTAGATGGATCGGCAGGGCGTCGAGCGGCGTACTGGACACGACCGTGTCCGTCGTATTGTTCGAATAGAGCTCGAGCTGCGAGCTCAACGAGCGCAGCGCGGTGCGCAGCGCCAAGATGGTTTCTGCGACCGAAATCGTCGAGGTCGTGGCGCCGCGGGTCGGGACATTTCCGGCGAATGACACGTCGTCGACGAGCAGGCCCGATTGGGAATCGCGATGCAGGCGATCCATGTCGATGAAGGCCACGCGCAGCATCGCCAGCGCTCGGTCGTGGAGTGTCGGCTCACCATCGGCCAGCTGATTGTCGCCGGCGAACGGATCGCCATCGAAGAACACCGCTGCCGGCGCGGCACCGCCGACGTCCGCGTTGCCGAGATCGGTGAGCGCGTAAAATTCGGCGTAGCCGAGCAGCAGCCCGACTTGATCGAGCAGCTGACTGTCTGCCGACGCGAGCGCGTAGGCTGGCCGCGGGAAGCCGCTGCCGTCGTCGCTCTCGGTGACCGCGATTTGCCCTGGAAACCAGCGCAGTGGCTGCTCGTAGTCATACGACAGCGCAGCCGAGATGTCGGCGAAGCCGCCCAGGGTCACCCCATCCGTCGTGGTGAGGTGCAGCAGCCAGTCTTCCGCGCGGTTGTCGACCGCATCGATGAAGATCTGCGCTTGAAAGCCCTCGATTCTGCTCGAGCCGAGATACAAGCCGGGCACCGGACGATTGCCGCCGTAAACGGCGTTGCCGGGGACACCGACCTGATCGGCGAACCCGGAAGCGATCGCAGCGGCGGGAAGCTCGGCAGAATCGTGCATGACTTGCAGGTAATTGAGCGTCCAAAGGCCGTATTTCCAGGCGCTGAAGCCGTCTGCGCCCGGCGTGAGGATCGGCTCGATCTGCGCTGCGCGATCGCTCAGATGTAAGCTAGTGGCGTCGCACTCATAATCGGGTGCAGCCGCCGCTTTGCGCTTTCCGGCATTGTCGTCGGAGGTGATGGAGCACGCGAGCGCGACCTCGGAGGTCGGGTCGACGCTCGGATCGAAGCTGCGAAAGACGTGACATGTCGGCCAAATGCCGGGCCAGCCCAAGGGATTTTCAGCCGCAGTTCCGGCGCCCGTGGGATTCCGATCGCCGCTGGTCGTCCCGTTGACTGGAAAGGTGCCGGCCGGAAAGACGAAGGTGGTGCTCGCGTTCGTGCCCACGGCAAAGTGCTGCACGCGCGCCGCCATCAGCGCCGTGGCAGCCGCACCGCCGAGACCGCTCGGGTTCACGAGCGGTCCGTAGACGAGCGACGTGCCCGCGCCGGACTCGAAGGCCACGCCGTTCATCGGCTGCTTCGAGTACTCGTACGATTCCACCGCAGCAGAGAAGCCAGCCAGATCAATCCAGGGCTCGGGGGACGCGCTCGCGGTATCCAGATACAGATCCGTCGGCAGGTGGTTGCGATCGTAACTGCCGAGATCGCGCCCCATTGCCTCGGCCAAGGGCTCGCCAGAGATTTGCATCTCGCCGCCGGCGAGGAAGTGCTCACGCGTGACGAAGCGTGTGCTGTTCACGACCGCCGTAACGGTCGCGCGCTGGAGCTCGAGGCCGCCATCGCCGAGCGACTCGGGCGAAGGCGGCCTTTGCGGCGATTTGCCGTTAGAACAGCCGGCGGCGAACAGAAGCCAGCACGCGAGCCGCCAGCTGCCACGGCTTATGAACTGGACTCGCAAACCTGCTCTCCGAAACGGCCTCGGCCGCAAAAGATACGCGCCAAGCCGAGCTTATTACATACGCCGACGCGGCGCGCTCTGCCGTCGCCGCTTGGCCAGTGCAAGGATGGCGGCGAGAGAGAGCAAGGCCACCGAGCCGCCTTGCCGCCCCGCGAGCCCTACGGTCGCGCAAGCGCAGCCGGACTTGTCGTCCGAGGCGCCGGCTGGGTTCGACACCCCGGAACCGCCGCTGCCCGGCGAGCCCGCGCCGGACGGAGCGCCGCCGCTGCCGCCGCTGTTCAGCGTGCCGCCCGAGCTCGACGTGCCCGAGCCGGCGGTACCGGTGCTCCCGCCAAGAGCGGTGCCGCTGCCGCTCGAGCCGGCGCTACTGCTCGTGCCAGCTGTACCGCCGCTGCTTGCGCCAGCGCTGCTCGTGCCACCGCCACCGCTGGCACCGCCGCTGTTCGTGCCGCCAGCGCCACCGCCGCCGCCGCCCGTACTGCTCTTGCCGGTCGTGAACGGGAAAGCCGTCTTCGACTGCACGCCCACCGCGGAGACGAACAGGTTGTATGAACCGTCGGGAAGGCCCGCTGGCGTCGTAAAATCGGCCGTTTCGGGCGTGCTGCCCTTGCTCGGCATCATGCTGCTGAAATTGAAGGTCCGACAGTAGTAAACGTTGCCCGAATTGTCGGTTAGCCAGACGATCGGATAATTCTGCTGGTTGGTCATATCGTCTCCTTCATCGGAGCCGTTGATCAGGCCACTCAGCTGCGTGCCGGAGATCGTGTACGTGGTGCCGCTTTGAAATGTGACTGAGCTCACCGTGGGACGCCACGCATCCTGCGGCTGCAGATCGGAGGTGTAGATCCAGTTGCTGCTGGCAGCCGTGGCCATCACTTGGCCGTTGGGCAAATTCACGTAGCCGATCGGATAGGGATTGCCCGAGTCGGGCGGTGGTGGCACCGAGCTCACCGTGTTCGTGTTTGGGTCGAAGGCCTGCAGGATCACGCCAGGGCCGAACATCACGTCGACCAACGCGCCGAAGACGCGGCCGTCCGGCATGGTGTTGCTGAACTCATCCTCGGCTTCCTTCGCCAGCAGCTTGGGGCCGGCGGCCCAGGTGCCCGGATCGGCGGCGGTGGCACCCGGCGTGTAGATGTACGATTTCGAATTGAGCCCGTACACCAACACGCGCCCGTCGAACATCAGCGAAATGCCGCCGGTGTCCCCGGTATCGAAGCCCGAGGGCACGGGGCCGGTGCGCGTGAATTTGCCGGTCTCGGGGTTGTAGATGGCCGCCCCGGCGTTCGCAAAGCCCACGGCCAACACACCGCCGTTTTGCAGCTCGGCCCAGGAGTTCTCTTGGCCGATCCCGAGCGGGGACGTCCCCGCGCTGGTCCACTTGTCGGTCGCAGGATCGTAGATCGCAATGTGATTGCCACCTTGCTCGCTCTCCAAGATTCGGCCATCCGAGAGCGTCGCGCTGCCGGCGTCTCCGACGCCGAAAGGAGCGGAGGCAATCGGGGTCCAGGTATCCTTGACCGGATCGTAGATCTCTCCGCTGGCACACAGCGCCGGCGTGCAAGACGGACCGTCGACGTACTCGCCGCCGATCTCGATGAAGCGCCCGTCTCGGGTCATGTGCTGCTGCGCGCCGCCGCGCGCGTGAGTCTTGCCCGCCACCGATTTCCAGGTGCCGTTCGCGTAGCTGCCCTTTTTGTCGGGCGTGAGCACCACCCAGTTGTTCAGGCCGTTGCCGTGCGAAAGAACCCTGCCGTCCGTCAGCATCCACAATCCGAAAGCATTGCCGCCGGCAGCCGAGTTCGTGGGCGCCTTGGTCCAAGTGCCCGCGGCGCGCGCGGGCAACGCAGCGAACGTGAGCAGGCCCGAGGAAGCCAACGCAATCAGGGATCTGAGCTTGAGCAAGGCACGCATGAAAAAACTCTTTCCCGCGAAGCAAGGGCCTTCGCTGGCAAGCGACCCGGATTGGGCCGAGATTCAGAGACGAAAATGACGGGCCAGGCCAACCGAGCTCGTCAGAGGGGGTGAGACTCGCCCACCATGCTCGAGCAGTGAGTCGATGGCGCCACCGATTAGCAGGCCATGATTTTGCCAAACCGCGCAGCCCCCGATTTTGATCGCCGCTTCGGCCGCAGTCAGCCGAATTTGCGAATTCTACGGTAACTGCGGCACGGAAACGGGCTGACGAGCGCGGCGTGTTCCGGGGCATTCTTTTGCGACTCGTCCGGGGCATGTCGCACGACTAGCTGATTGATGCGACACGATGCGAGATGGTGGTTCGCGGCCTGCGTGGCCGGGATCGCGTTTGGCTGCAGCAGCAAAGGTCCGAACAGCAACGTGGACCCCACCGGGGCTGGCGGTAATGCGATGGTCAGCGCGGGTGGCTCGGCGGGCTCCGCCGCACCCGGCGCGGGCGGCTCCACGGCGATTGCTGGCACCGGACCGGATTTGGTTCCACCTCCCGACTCTGGGACGACCGGTGAATCGGACGCCGCAGCTGGCGATGTTTGCGGCAGCACCTGTCCCAGCGGTCTGACCTGCGCACCCGAGACCTGCGACGGCGTCGACAACAATTGCGACGGGATCATCGACAACGTCGACCTGAACGGCGACGGAGTGTGCGACTGCCTGCTGATCGCGACGCTTGGCGCACCGGGCCAGTGGGGCACCGGCGATGTCTTCGCCAGCTGGCTCAGCGCGCGCAGCAACGTCGGAGCGGTAGACCTCGCGGATCAGACGCTGACCTCAGAACTGCTCGCCAAATACGAGGTGATCGTCGCGCAAGATCTGAGCAACAACCACCAGTACTCGAGCGACGAAGTGGCCGCGCTCAAGGCCTGGGTCCAGGCCGGCGGTGGCTTCATGACCCTGCTCGGATATGCGGATCCCGGCGAGGGTGCGAACGTGAACCAACTCTTGGCGCCGTTCGGCGTCAGTTACGGCGACAAGCAGATCCTGCCCGCCGTGAACAACTCGACCGCGCCAATCACGGACTTTACGCCACACCCCATCGACCAAGGGGTGAAGGCGGTGGGCATCGACAACGGCTACGAAGTACACGGACAAGGCACGGTCATCGCGCGCGGCGGCGGCCATGACGTCGGCCTCGCGGCAGAGGTGTTACCGGGGCACGTTTTCGCCTGGGCCGACGAATGGATCACCTACGACAGTGAGTGGCAGCAACATCCCGATTACCAAGTCGAGCAGTTCTGGCTGAACGCGATCAAGTGGCTCACGGCCGCGAACAAGTGCCAAGTCGCGATTCCTCCACCCGTCGTCAAATGATCGTGCTCTGTCCGCTCAGGCGCGAGCTTGGGCTGGCCTGGCGAAGAATCATTGCTCGCTCGAGCCGGGGACCGTTTCTGATCCCGTCGCTGTTTGTGCTCGCCACTCCGCCAGGCACTCAGCCGATTCGATTTCTGCGCCGAGCTGATCTCCGCTGACTGCTGGCAGTGGTGCGCCCCGACCAAATAAGGCGCACCCGCTCACGCTCGATGAACGAGCCCCTCGTCCCTCCCAATCTCAGGAAGTCGTATGCACAGTCACCGCTTGATTCGCTTCAGCTGGCCAATTTTGATGGGCGCAGCCGTCGGCTGCGGGAGTAGCGGGGGCGCAAGCACGGGCTCGGCAGGCAGCGCCGGCACGAGTGCGGCGACAGCTGGCGGACAGGGCGGCAGTTCGAACACAGTGGCGGGGAGCGGCGGCGCGGTCGGTTCTGCCGGTTCGAGCATTGGCACTTCTGGTGGCGCCAGCGCCGGCGCGGGCATGGGGGGCTCGCTCGGAACCGCGGGAACCGGCAGCGGAATGTCCGGAGCTTCGGGCGCGAGCGGCGGCCAAGCGGGAGGCAGTGCCGGCGGCTCCACCGTTTCTGCGGACTACCCGTATTGCAACTACGGCAGCGTGCCGAGCGGAACACCGCCCGCGGCCTGGGAAGACAACCCGATGTTGACGCCCACCGGAGTGAACCCGTTCGGGAAGCCGGCCACCACCGTCCCCGGCGGCTACCTGCTCTTGAACGAGGGCCCGCAGGGTCCGACCCAGGTTCCAACCGCCACGCAGCAAATGATCCTCAAGCGGATCAACGACGATCTGAAGTTCGAGATCCAGTATGCGAACGTGCATCTGCCGCCTTGGAGCACGGGCGGGGCCAAGCACTACATCGACTACTTGTTCGTCGCGACCGGCTTGCCCAACGACCCGAACGACGGCGGTGACTCGAGCTACGAGGGCATGTACCCCGACGTGGAAACCAAAGCGGTCGCGATGACCGACTCTTCGCAGCGCTATGACCTCACGCACGAATTCAACCACGTGCTCGAAAATTCGTACGGCACCATCCCCGGCGACAAGGTGTCGTGGATCGAGGAGTCGTACAACGACTTTCTGATCCTGCTCGTGGCCGAACGCGACGCTGGGATAACTCCCGGTCAGGCCGCGCAGTTCAAGGTGCCCGGCAATATCAGCTATCTGGACGTGCTCACTTATCAGCAACCGTGGGTGCCCATCGAAAGCTGTGGTGTCACCACGCAAGGCGGCACGACCGCGACGGGTCCTGGCGACTATTTCCAGGACGCGACCGGCTTTCGCTACAATGATTTGTTTCCGCTCTTCGTCTACCAACGGGTCGGAGCCAAGTTCTTCTCGGCCGTTTGGGAGAACGCCAAGGCGAGCGAGCAGATCTTGCAGACGATGACGCGCTTGCTCGACAAGCCGCGTGTCCAGTGCATGGTCGGCGAATACGCGGCGCGCCTGGCGCTCGGTGATTTCGTGGAGTTCTCGAGCTCCATGCAGAGCATCGGAGCTGACCCGGCGATGTGGGCGGCGACCACCGCGCAAAATGGCGAGCTCGTACCGAGCAACACTGCCAAGCTCCCGCGCTACACCGGGCGCAACAATATCCCGATCAGCGTCACGGCCGGCGCCACACAGGTGAGCGTCGATTTTACGCCGGACGCCGCCGGGAGCGCGGGCACCCCGGCGCAAATGCAAGTCGAGCTCGTGTATCGCGCGAGCGACGGCACCGCGGTCTACGGCGCACCGGTGAAGACCGGGACCGCCTCGATCATGCTCACGAAGCCGCCCAAGAACGGCATCGTGGTCGCGGTCGTCAGCAACATCACGCTGGACGGCTACAAGGCGGCCAAGGGCTACGGCTGGGATCCGAACGAAACGTTCGGCTACAAACTCAAAGTCACTGGCGGGACCGCCGCGCCGATCAACAAGACCTACTTCTGAAGCCAGGCGGTCGCGGGCGAGTTGGGCCCGAAGCCGCGGTCAGCACCTCTGTTTGGGATATCACATGAACACACGCATTCGTTCGCGCTCATTCAGCGCGCTCCTCGTCACGGCTTCGGTGTTGCTGGCGGCACAGGCGTCCGCGCAGACGCTTTCGAATAGCAATTTCAACGTCAAAATCGGCGCCAACGGCGAAATCAACTCGCTGCAGCTGGCGGGCGACGCCTTTCCGACCAACTACGTGTTGAACGGCGCGAATGCTCCCGCCGGGTTCGCCGGCAGCAACGACCATGAATGGGTCGGCGAGCTGATGTTCAAGTACCGCACGGGTACGGGCGCCTGGCAAAGCGCGCTCACCAACTCGGGCGCAGGACGAAAGATCACCACCACTACCACGTCCGTCGTCGTGAACTACGATTTTTCGGCCTTCAAGCTGACCGAGACCTACGCCCTGGTCGACGATTACTTGTCTTGGAAGATCGCGCTCACGAATTCGGGCTCGCAGCCGCTCGAGTTCGGCGACATCGGCCTGCCCCTACCCTTCAACGAGTACTGGTTCGGCAATGACGTGATTTACGAGACGCGCACCGTCTATCACTCGTTCATCGGCAATGATTCCTCGTACGTGACGGTCAAGCGCCCGAGCGGCGTGGGCCCGTTCTTGCTGCTCATGCCGGACGCGAGCACCGGCGCGGGCTTCGAATACAAGGACAATTGGACGGTCGAAGAGCACGCGGGCAGCGTTTGGGCCGAAGGCGGCAACAACAAGTGGCCGACCGGGCTCGAGGTCTATTACATCAAGTCGAACGTCATCAAATCGACCAACCAAGGCTATCTGCCGAACACGAGCCTGACCGTGCCGGCAAATGCGACCCAAACCTACGGCTTCAAATTCTACAAGGTAGCCGACGACAACGCGGTCAAAGACACCTTGTACAAACAAGGGTTGATCGATGTCACGGTCGTGCCGGGCATGATGTTCGCCACGAACATGACCGGCAAATTCGATCTGCGCGCGTCCGCGACGATCGACAGCGTCACCCCGCAATTCCCGGACAAGACCACGCTCACGGCCATGGGCGGCAGCGACGGACACCACCTGTATCAGGTGAATTTCAAGCAGCTCGGCCCGAACAACGTGACCGTCAAATACGGCGGCGGCAAAACCACCACGCTCCAGTTCTACGCGCTCGAGCCGATTGACGCCGCGTTTCAGCGCCACGCGACCTTCATGGTCAAGAGCACGCAGTGGACGAGCGGCGATCTCAACGGCATCTTCGACGATTGGATGATGGACGGCAAAAACAAGCGCGGCGCCACCGGCGGCTGGGGCTGGGGCGACGACTGGGGCTGGACCCACGGCGAATTTTTGGCCGAGAAGAACGCACAGAGCCCGGTCGCCGAAGAAGTGACCGCGCTCGACAAGTACCTCGATGCGGTTTGGGCGCGCTCGATCAACAACAGCAACTACATCGTTCAGGATTGGTGGTGTCCCGCGGGAGTCAGCGCGTCGAACCCCGCCGACTGCTATTACGATCGCGCGTACGCCTACCCGCACGCGTTCAACACGTTCTTTTCGATGTACAAGGTCGCGAGCCTGTATCCCGGTCTGGTGACGTACAAGCACCCAGCCGATACGTATTTGATGCGCGCGTACGACATCTTGCACACGCTGTACAACGGCCACGGCGACCCTGGCACCGGCTACATGGGCTTGCAAACGCTGCCGGAAATCGCCGCCGCGCTCAAGGCCGCTGGCCACACCACCGAGGCGGACCAAGTCTCGGGCGTGCTCACCACGCTGCACGACGCCTTCAAAGGCAGTAAATACCCGTACGGCTCGGAGTACAGCTACGACAACACCGGCGAAGAGGCGGTGTTTACCGCAGGCCGCGTCAATAACGATCTGAACATCCTCAAGGCCGTCAACTTGAAGACGCGCGCCTGTCGCGGCCAGGAGCCCGCCTGGTACTGGTACGCGGACCCGGTATCGCTGAACGGTGAAGGCTGGTGGCAATTTCAATACACCGCCTCACTCGCGGGGATTTGCATGGATGATTGGGTTCGCAACCATTCGACCACGCCGGAGGTCGACGAGCGACTGAACTACGCCGCCAAAATCGCCAACGTCAGCGCCATCAACTCTGGGCAAATCGACGCGGATCCGGCGAACCTCGGCACCGTGGCTTGGACCTATCAGGCCATGAAGGGCAACGTTTATCGCGGCAATGCCGAAGACGGCAAGCTGCACAATGGCTGGCGACAAATGGCCGGCGAGGCCGATCTCGGCTTGTTCGGCGCGATCCGCATCTTGAGCGCGGACATCGTGGTCGACCCGATCTTCGGCCTGTACGGCTACGGCGCGGACGTGACGCAATCCGGGACATGCCTGTCGGTCACGCCGCTCGATGGCGTGAACAAGAAGCTGAACTTCATCACCGCGAAGCTGCACTTGGAGCTCAACCGGGACCAATACACCGCGGCCACCGCGAGCACGGATAAGACCTACCTCGGCTTTACCCTGCGCAATCAAATGCCATCGGCCGCGCACACCACCGTCGTGACCGTGGAGGGCCTCGCGCCCGGCAGCTATCCCGTCACCGTCGACACCGCTTCTGCCGGCATGCTCACCGCCAGCGCGGGGCAAGCGAGCCAAATCTCGCTCGCGATCGGCACCAATGCCACGTACGAGGTGCGCATTGGCACGGGCTGTATGAACAGCACGAGCGGAGCGGGCGGCGCGAGCTCCGGCGGGAACGGCGCGGGCGGCGCGGGCAGCACGGTCGGTGGCGCTAGCAGCGTGGGCGGCGCGGGCAGCCTGGGCGGCTCAGGCACCGTCATCGGCGGCGCAGGCGCAGGTACCGTCATCGGCGGCGCGGGCACCGTGATCGGCGGCGGAACCGCGGGCGCTGCAGGCGCGAGCTCGGGCAGCAATTCCGGCTGCTCCTGCACGGTGCCACGTGACCCTGCGAATCGCAGTTCGCTGCTTGCGTTGTCACTGGCCGCTTGCGCTGCGACTCTCCGGCAATGGCGGCGAAAGCGCGGCGAGCGCTCGGCGCGCGGCTGAATCGGGCGCGCTCGCGGCAGCCTTTACGCAGCCATCACGAGTCCACGCTTTCACCCGTCGTCTCCAATTCGTCACCGTCCGCGAACTCGTCGTCCTCTTCGTCGTATTCGCCCTCTTCATCGTCTCCCAGCAAGTGGAAGACACTCCCAGGAACGAACCGGAAATTCTCGGCTCCCACGCGCTCAGCCAGCCAATCGACGATCATCGGCACGTCGTCGTGTGGCCCGGAAATGTAGATCGGTTGAACGGGCTTTGCCAGCGGCGTATCGAGCAGCACTTCGGGGCGCGGCTCGAACAGCGCTACCTCGAAGTCCTCATGCGGGCCGAAGCCGAGTGAACGCGCGTAGTCGAGCGCGTGAAACACGACTGACTGCGCTTCGAGCGGCTCGCACTCGCGGTACTCGTCCAAAAACAGCCGACCGACGCTCTCGCGCAACTCGACTTCGGTGAGCAAGGGCAGCAGGATGGCGTTTTTGATGCCCAGGCACGTGCGATCGACGAGCACGGAGTGCGCGAGCAGAGCCCCGCGGACACGCCGCGTGACCACTACCGTGACCAGCCCCGGGTCATTGTCGTGCGTGGTGTCGTCGAGAGCCGTGCTGATCCAGGCGGGACCAAACGGCGCCGCTTGCGCCAAGCGCAGCAGACTCTTGCCTTGGAATTGCGCTTCGCGTTTGCGCGCGTCCTTCTTGAGGGCGTCCCGCTTTTTGCGAGTTCGTTCGAGCTTCTTCTGACGCTTGCGCACCGAGCCGGCCATGAGCCGTTCAATTTCACGGCTCCGCCCGCCCGTCAATGCGCTCCGGCGCTGGGCGCTCCGGGCCGTTCTTCGCACCACCGACCCCGGCCCCGCCCGGGCGGGCCCCGGCCGCGCTCCGCAGAGCCGCGGCGCGACTCACTTGGGCGGCACGTAGCCTTGGCTCTCGATGCAAGAGTAGAGCACGCTGAGGGCAGCGCTCGGATCCGCTTGTACGGTCGTGCACGTGCCCGCGCACAAATGAATTTGGCTCGGTGCGCTGTTGCTGTCGTAGTACCAGCCGCCGGACGAACCACAGCTTGCCGCGTCCCGGACGCGTGACAACGTGCGCTGCGCACCGCTACCCGGCGTGTACGTCACGTTCACGTTATCGAAGCTGAAATGCAAATCTTTGGGTGGAGCGGGCACCGCAAAATCACAGCTCACGTTGGAGGTTTGGATTGCTCCGAAGGCCTTCAGCAGATCTTGCTCCGTGGTCGCGCCGTCGCTACCACCGATCATGATGCTTGCTTTCGTACCGCCCGCCTGGGCGATCTGATCCAGCGTGCTCTGGTTCGAGCCCAAAATGCCGATCGCATAGGTTTCGATGGCGTGCTGAGACAGCGTATCAGAGGCGATCTTGGCGATGTGGTCGATGTCTTCGTCACAGCCCACGGGCTCGCCGTCAGTGACGAAGACCACGATGACTTTTTCCGACGGGTGCGCCCCCGCGTATTTGACCGCGATGTTTTCGGCGCCCTGCAGTGCAGCAGAGGTCGGCGTGCCGCCGCTACCGTCTCCCTTCATTTGCGGATTGGCGGGGATCGCGGCCAAGAGCTTGGCCTCTTGCGCGTCGGCCGGCGCAGACGCGGCCGTGAGCGCGGCGATGTCGACCACCGGAGTACTGCAAGCGGCGATCGCGGCTTCGGGATCGACGTCGCATTCGGTGTCCGTGCAGCCGACGGTCGGCTGATCGCTCGGGAACAAGCGCAGACCGACGCGCAACCCCGCGGTCGCGGGGTCGGCGAAGAACGTCTTCAGCGCGCCGGCGGCTTGGTTCCATTTGTCGTCGTCGTTCATCGAGCCGGAGTCGTCCATCATCACGAGCATGGTCAGCGGCTCGAGCTTGGCGACCGACGAGCTCTGCGCGCACGTGCCGCCGGGCTCAGCCGCGCCCGCCTGCGCGTTGCCGCTCGCTCCGAGCCCAGCGCTCGCGCCGACACCCAAATCGAGGCCCCCACCAAGGCCTTTGCCGGCGCCGGATCCTTCGCCCGCCGCCGCATTCGCAGAGCCGCCCTGAGCGCCTTGTACCTGCGAAGTGCCCGAGCTTCCCGAACAAGCCGAAAGCGACGCGAGCACACCGACTAGCGCGGCGATGTCTTTGGTCTTCATGCTCTAAATCTCTCCTCATCAGGGCGTCCGCTCCGCATCAGGGCGTCCGCTCCGCGCGCGCGGGCCGAACGGGCGTGCGCACGCCATTCCGCGCGCACGGCACAACTGCGCCGCACGCGCGAGCTCAGCGAAAATCCGATGTCGCTCCGAAGATTGACACGCGTTCGCGTACTCGCCAGTGAGCGCACGCGCCTTTCTTCTCGCGCACACCCCGCACACCCCGCGCAGTGTCGATCAGGTGACTGGGAGAGAGCAGGATTGATGGTCACGCGTCGAGGCGCGCGACGGCCCAGCCTTCGGCGTCGCGCTTCGACCGCGCGCCGCGCTGGGCGTCGCTGCTCACGCGCGCGGCATGCAGCGCGTCAGCACCGCGCACGACACGCCACGCTCAAGCACGAACTCCTGCCGCCAGGGTGTGAACGCTTGGCCCCGATCCGCTCGAGCATCAGGATGCGGACTTTGAGCCCTGTATCGTACGCCAAAGATGCCGACTCCGAGCCCTGCATCGAACAGCTCGAACGCGAGTTCGGTCACGGCTGCGAGCGAACCGCAGGCGCGGTCTGACGCTTCGCTCGGGCGCCGGCGAAAGGACGGAACTTCGCTAGTGCATGCGCTTCGCGTCAGCGCGCGGTCTCTGTCCCGGCCCGGACGACGACACTGACTTTCCATTTTTGTCGCACGAGCTGAACACCGAATCGCGGCAGGGGGTCGTTGCGCCCGACGCTCGTCCGCGACGCCGAAGGCTGGGACGGGCACGGACGTGGCGCGTGACCATCAAAAAAACTCCCGCATTTGCCAGCGCTCAGCCAGCGTTCGCGAGCGGGGCGCTGAGCGAGCGGCTTGCGGGCGGCGGGTTCGAACGAGCAACAATGTCACAGTCTTGGCTGCACACATCCGGGCTGCGGGTGCGCGGAATAGCAGCTAAACTCAGCCAAGAATGAGATTTGATTGGCACTGTTCGGCTCCTGGTAAACGCGCGTGACGAGCTTCGAAACCAATCCTCCGGAGCGGGTGAGCACCGGCGTCGCCGGTCTCGACGATGTCTTACTGGGCGGGTTTGCGCGCGCCGGCTTCTATCTGTTACAGGGCGACCCGGGGTCCGGCAAAACCACGGTTGCGCTGCAGTTCGTGCAGGCGCGGCTCAAAGCGAACGAGCGCTGTCTGTACGTGTCGCTCACCGAGTCACGGGCGGATCTCGAGAACGCCTGCCGCTCGCACGGTTGGTCGCTGGCCGGCCTCGAGCTGCGCGATTTGACGCGCTCGGGCGCAGATCTCGAGGCGCAGAGCCACGCCTCGGTCTTTCACCCGGCGGACACGGAGCTGTCCGACCTGATGCACGCCGTGCGCGACGAGGTGGAGCGCGTGCAGCCGCAGCACGTGGTGTTCGACGGCTTGTCGGAGCTGCGGCTGCTAGCCGGTGAACCGCTCAGGTATCGCCGCACGCTGCTCTCGCTCAAGGCTTTATTTGTGAGCAAAGGCGTGACGGCGTTGCTCTTGGACGACCGCAGCGCCGCCTTTTCCGACACGCAACCCGAGAGTTTGGTCGGCGGCAATATCGTGCTCGAGCGCTTCACGCCGGCTTACGGCCGCGCGCGTCGACGGCTGTTCGTGACCAAGGTGCGCGGCGCGCATTTCCGCGAGGGTTTCCACGACTATGACATCATCACGGGTGGCGTGATGGTGTATCCGCGGCTCGTGGCCGGCGAGCATCACGACCGCTTCGACACCGCGCTCTGTTCGAGCGGCATTCAGAACTTGGACACCATGCTGGGCGGCGGGCTCACCGCAGGCTCGACCACGCTACTACTCGGACCCGCCGGCGCCGGTAAATCCACAACCGCCATGCAGTTCGTGATGGCGGGGCTGAAGGCCGAAAAGAAAGCCGCCGTTTACGTGTTCGACGAAGTGATGCACACGCTCTTGGAGCGCTCGGAGAAGTTGTCGTTCGGTAGCGCGGGCGGCATCCGGTCGTTCGTGCAAGAGGGCGTGCTCCACATCCAGCAGGTGGACCCGGCCGAAATGTCTCCCGGCGCCTTCGCTCACGAGGTGCAGCGGGCCGTGGCGGCTGGCGCACGCGTGGTCGTGATCGACAGCTTGAACGGCTACTTGAATGCCATGCCGGAAGAGCGTTTCCTCACCACGCACTTGCACGAGCTGTTCGCGTATTTGAATCAGAAGGGCGTGTTGACCATCATCGTCGTGGCTCAACACGGGATGATCGCGAGCGGCAGCGGGCAGGCCGGCAATATCGATGTCAGCTATCTGGCTGATTCCGTACTGCTGTTTCGCTATTACGAGGCAGCCGGCGAGGTAAGCCAGGCGATCAGCGTATTCAAGAAGCGCACCGGGCCGCACGAAAGGAGTATTCGCCGGCTAACGATCGATGCCGCGGGGATCAAAGTGGGCGAGCCGCTGCGCGAATTCCGCGGGATCATGACCGGTGTGCCGCAATATCAGGAGGCTGACCTCAACCGGGCGCTCGAACCGGGTCGCAATCCGGACGCGGACGTCTGATGGACGCGCGCGCCCTGTCTTTGGAAGAGCGCGTGCTCGTGCTGATGCCGACCGAGCGCGACACCGAACGCACGGTGAACCTGCTCGGCGAAGCGAACATCGCCGCCGCGCCGTGTCGAGACGTGGCGGAGCTGTGCCGCGAGCTGCGCCGGGGCGCGGGCGCCGCGCTGCTAACGGACGAGACTTTGGCCGCCGACCGCGACAAGCAGCTCGAAGAAGCACTGCGCAAGCAGCCAAACTGGTCCGCCCTGCCGGTCTTGCTCTTGACGCGCGACGGCGCGCAAGAGCGCACGCAATTTGGCGCGCTGAGCGGCTACAACCACGTCGTCATCGTGGAGCGCCCGGTGCGCACGCGCTCGCTCGTCAGCGCGGTCGGGTCCGCGCTGCGCTTGCGCCACAACCAATACGACATTCGCGATGCGATTCAGGAGCGCGAGCGACAAGCCCGTGAGCTCAGCGCAAAAGACGAAAAGCTAGGGTTCGCGCTGGCTGCCGGGCGCCTCGGCTCTTGGGAGCTCGATCTGCGGACCGAAACCTACGAAAGCTCGGACATTTGCAAGGCAAACCACGGACGGCCGCTGGATCAGCCGTTCAGCTACGCCGAGTACCGCGCGAGCATTCATCCGGCCGATCGCGAGCGCGTAGCTCGAGCAATCGACCAGTCGCTCGCCAGCAATTCGCCGTACGATAGCGAGCACCGCGTGATTTGGCCGAATGGTGAAGTGCATTGGCTGATGGTGCGCGGGCGCGCGGTTTATGACGAAGCGGGCGAACCGACGCGCATGGCCGGCGTGTCACTCGACGTGACCGAACACAAGCGGCTGCACGAGGCGCTCTTGCAGTCGCAGGCGGAACTCGCCGCGCAGGCGCAGCAACTGCGCGCAGCAGATCAGCTGAAAGACGAGTTTTTGGCGACGCTCGCGCACGAGCTCAGAAATCCGCTCGCGCCGATCAGCACCGGGCTCTCGCTGCTTGCCGACGGGAGCGACCCAGAGGTCGGGCGCCGCACCTTGGGCGTGATGCAGCGCCAAGTGCGGCACATGGTGCGGCTGATCGACGACCTGCTCGACGTTTCGCGCATCACGCGCGGCAAGCTCGAGCTGAAGTGCGAACGCATGCCGCTTTCGAGCGCGGTCGAGGCCGCGATCGAGGCCAGCCTGCCCGCGTTGCAGCGTGGCGAGCACACGCTCCGCACGCGCACGAGCGACGAGCCCTTGTTCGTCGAAGCCGACCCGACGCGGCTCGCCCAGGTGATCAGCAATTTGCTGAACAACGCCGCCAAATACACGCCCAACCGCGGCAACATCGAGCTCTCGGTGCAGCGCGAGGGCGAGCAGGTCGCGATCGCGGTCAAGGACGACGGCCTCGGCATCCCGAAGAATTGCCTGAACGACGTGTTCGAGATGTTCAATCAGGTCGATCAGTCCCTGCATCGCGCGCAGGGCGGCCTCGGGATTGGGCTTGCGCTGGTGCGAAAGCTCGTGCAAATGCACGGCGGCACGGTCGAAGCAGAGAGCCCGGGCCTGAACGCGGGCAGCACGTTCACCGTGCGTCTGCCACTGTCGCGCGGCGAGCCCATGGCAGTCGAGCGTTCGCCTGCGCACGCGCCCGAGCGCGCGAGCAAAGAGCGCATCTTGGTGGTCGACGACAACGACGACGCGGCCGAGCTCCTGGCCTTGATGCTCCAGCAAGCCGGCTACGAGACCACGACGGTGTACGACGGCCCGGCCGCGCTCGAAGCCGCGCAAGCCGTCACCCCGCAGATCGTGATCCTCGACATCGGCTTGCCCGGCATGAGCGGCTATGAGGTCGCGCAGCGCTTGCGTAAGGATGCTCGCTTCAACGACGTCGCGCTGATCGCGCTCACCGGTTGGGGCACGCCCGAAGATCAACGCAAAGCGCGGGCGGCCGGCTTCGACGTCCATTTGACCAAGCCCGTGAGCGCAGAAGATCTGCACGCGGCGCTCCGTCGCGCGACCGAGCTGCGCCACGGCCTGAGCGCGCGCAAGCCGAGCGACCTTTTGCCGCAAGTTTGAGCCTAAACCCGGCCCGGGCCGGAAAGCTCAGGGCTTGCCTGCGGAGCCCGCGCCAGGGAGTTCCGGTCCGAATACGCTCATGCCGCCGAGCGCCGCGGAGCGAGCGCGCTCCGCGCTCACGTGCTCGTCGAAGCTCGGGCCGCTGAGCGCGCGATCGAAGGCGCGCGCTTGCCGATCGAGTCGCTCGATCGCGCTCAGGCGATCGCTTTCACCCAGCTTGGCGCGATCGAGCGCCGTGCGGAGCACACTCAGCGTTTGGTCATAGACTTTGAGCGGAACCGGAAATGGCTGACCATCTTTGCCGCCGTGCGCGAGCGAGAAGCGCGCCGGGTCGGAGAAACGATACGGCGCGCCGTGAATGACCTCGCTCACCATGGCCAGCGCTTCGACCGTGCGCGCGCCGACCCCGGGCACGAGCAGCAGCTCCGAGAAATCACGCGGGCCGCTTTCGTGCGCGGCGCGCAGGCTACCGTGCAGCCGGCGCAGCACGACGTCATTTGCCGTCACTTCATGGCGATGTGGCAGCGCCAAGTGCGGAAGCACGAGCTGCGCCGGAGCCGGCACCGGCTTTGGTTTCGGCACGTGCGCGAGTTGCCGCGCCAAGACGTCGAGCGTCGCCGCAGGCCCGCGTGCGACCAACTCGAGCTGGGCGCGGCGTGATTCGGCCGCGCGATGGTCGGTCAGATTGACGATTTCGCCCTGCTCTTTGCCGTCAATCGCGCTGTGCGGCTCGTCCACGAAATCACGCAGGCCTTCCGATAGCCAGTGATAGCGCCGAGCCTCGCGGCGCGCCGGATCCATGCCTTGTTGCACGACCGTCCACGCGCCGCCGCGCGTGACGAAGAAGCCGTGCAGATACAGCCCAAAGCCGTCTTGCACGGCCGCGCTGTCCACCTTGGCGACCAAGCGACTCGCGCGCGAAAGCGCAGCGCCGTCGAGCCCGGTGAGCTCGCCGACCGCGAGCAGCTCCGCCGGCGTCTTGCGCGAATGCTTGCCGCGCCCGCCGCACACATACAGCCCGAGCTCGCCCTGCACCGGCGCGAGCCCGCGCTTCAACGCGCCGAGCACGCTGGTCGTGATGCCGGACGAATGCCAATCCATCCCCATGACCGAGCCGAACGCTTGAAACCAAAATGGATGGGACAATCGCCGCAGCACTTCTTCGGTCCCATAATGGTGCGCAATCGCCTCGACGATCACGCGCCCGAGCCGCGCCATGCGCCCCGCGAGCCACGCCGGAACATGCCCGCCATGCAACGGCAAATTCGCACTACCGCTGCGGCGAGCCATCGCCGCCAGTGTAGCCGATGCAAGCACCGTTTCCAGATTCTTGCTTGATGGTCACGCTTCACGCCCGAGCGCAGCCCAGCCTTCGGCGTCGCGGATCGCTGCCAAGCCGAGTTTCACGCTTGCCGTCCGGGCCGTGTCACTCAGCGTCGTCTGTGACGAAGCAGCCGTGCGGTAATTCAATCTCTCTGCGAGGCTCCGGCTTTTTTCGGCCGCGCTATCCCGAAGAAACGCCGCAACCCTCAGCGCGGCGCCTGAGCTCAGAAAAAAAGAAACAATCGCCATCGCTCGCTGTCACACCCTTCGACTGGAGCGCGACCTACAGGCGATGGGCGTTTCGAACGAGCAAGTGGCGGAGCGTGCGGGTGCTGATTTCGAGCTCCCGCTGAGCTCCCCAGTCCTACCTCTGGCCACCGCCAGAGCGAGCAAATCCTTCGCCGGCACGGTGCGTCGTAAAACGATGCGGCAAATCTCGAGATCTTGGGGCGGCCGCGTTTTCTTGGGTTCGATGCTCGCGGGCTCGCTGCTCATCAGCGCGATGAGCCTGCCCTACTTCGATTTCGAGACGTTGCCGCCGTTCGTGATCGAGAAGCTGCCGCTGCGCTTCGAAACGCTGTGGCTCGCATCGCTGCGCGTGCACGTGGCTGCCGCGGCGCTCGGATTTCCGCTGTGTCTTGCGCTGATGACGCGCGCGCTGCAACGGAAAGCGGCGTGGCATCGCTGGCTCGGGCGTTTCACGGGCCTGCTCGTGCTGTTCGCGCTCTTGCCTTCGGGGGTGGTGCTCGCGTTCGACGCCAAGGGTGGGCGAGCGGTGACCGCCGGTTTCTTGCTCTCCGCGCTGGTCGTGGGCGGGGCGATGATCATCGGCGTGCAGGCTGCGCGCCGACGCAACTTGGTCTTGCACGCACGCGCGTTGCGCCACGTGGTCGGACAAATGAGTGTAGCCGTGGTTTCACGCGCGCTAATCGTCGGGTTCGATGCGCTCGGCATCGAACCGGATGTGGCGTACGTCGCGGCGCTGTGGGGTCCCGTCTTGGCAAGCGCAGCCGTCGTCGAGCTTTTGTGTCTGCGCGCGCCGCTTTGGCAAAACACTCGACTTGCTCGAAAGGATGCGTCGTGAATTATCTCCGTTTGCTCTCGTGTTGCGTGTTCGCGCTTTCTTCCGCCCCCTCGCTCGCTTCGGCAGATGAGCCGTCGCTCGGCGAATGGGTGCAGCATCGCGTCGAAGCTGGGATCTTGCAGCCGCTCGCCGCGCGTGAAGTGAGTCGCTTCTCGCGCGCACGGCCGCCGCCGCACGAGCGCCGAGTCCGCGTCACGCAGGCGACGCCCAGCCGCGACAAGCAGGGCCGTGAGTTCGTCGCCTTCGCGGTGGACGTGCGCTTCGGGGGCAATTGGCAAGAAAACGACATCGTCGGCTGCGCGTACCGAAGCAACGGTGCGCTCTTCGTCAAACGCGGGGATGGCTATTTTCCCGCGGCCTTCCTGCTCGGCAAGAGCGTCGACCGCGCGCCCGGCGTGTGCGAACCCGCGCCGGCACGCTCGTAAACGCCCCGCGTGCGACCAAAGACGCCTGCGTGAGCCAATGCGCGGGAGCAAACGCAGCTCGACGCCGAAGGTTAAGACGTGCGCGGCGCGACTCGTGACCATCAAAAAAAACAAGCCATGGCTTCTTGATTGATGGTCACGAAGTGCACGCAGCGACACCCAGCCTTCGGCGGCGCGGACGGGTGTAAACGCGCTGCACGGCGAAGCCGGCACCTTTCCGACCTTTGCTAGACGTGCGCGCGCATCGCCCATATGCTCGGCGCATGCGCGTGGCTTACTGCTGGCGCGGGCCGCGACTCCTGAACGCGCTCATCGGCGCATGGCTACTCGTTCAGGAGTCGCGGCCCGCGCC
>Ga0207667_10001524_pt1 | contig 29118 bp, 19 predicted proteins | sample KBSCornC52_FD_184301 | JGI IMG/M metagenome (GOLD analysis project Ga0207667, IMG submission 184301) | Corn rhizosphere microbial communities from Kellogg Biological Station, Michigan, USA - KBS Corn C5-2 (SPAdes) (version 2) | ecosystem: Host-associated > Plants > Roots > Rhizosphere > Soil ...
CAAGTAGTTTTTATCCATCATCTCGAGTAATTCCTGGAGATCCTCCCGCTCGAAGCCGCCGCAATAGTCGGGGCCGTCATTGATGTACCGTGGTGACGGTCCGATCAAAATGAGCCGTTGGAAAAGCTCCGGCCGTTCAATGGCCGCGAGAAGCCCGATCATCGCGCTCACCGAATGCCCGACGAAGAGGATGTCCCGTAAATCCAGACTGTCACAAATCTCCACAATGTCGCGTGCATACCCTTCCAGTCCTGCGTAGCGCTTCGAGTCGAAGGCTGAGCGGTCCGATTTCCCCGCGCCGACGTAGTCAAACAGCACCACTCGATGAGTGGTGGTAAACGCCGGGGCCACATAGCGCCACATATTCTGGTCGCATCCGAAACCGTGCGCAAAAACCATCGCCGGTCCGTGGGTGCCGGAGATGCGGACGTTGTTTCGAGCGCGAATTGTTTCACGCCGGGAGGGGTGGGAGATCGGGTCATTCATCCTCTTCTGAAAAAGCCGGTGATGCCGTGCGGGCACGGTTGCCACGCCGTTTCGGGGTGGTGCGCGCATTCCAGGATGCCGCCGTCGGGCAGCGCGAAATCGTCGAGCCAGGATCGAATCATGGGTGGGTGGACACGCGTTTCAGACGAGGGGAGGGTGGGAGTTATTCGGCTCAGGTTTCCCCCGCTCAAATCGCCGGCCACGATGAAGACGACATGCGGTTTGGGCGGTGCGTCCTCTTCGGCGATGGCGGGCTGAGCCCAGGCAGAGGAGAGAATGACGGCGAGAGCGAGAAAAGGGTTAGTCGGCGATAGTGCGGGCGCCGGGGAAAGGAGGAAGGTGGAGGGAGGGAGGATGAAGTGGTTGGGTTCTGTATTTTGGGTTCAAATCCTGGCAGTTGACAAGTCCCCTCGGGCGCTGGGTTGAACTGTCAAAGTCGACTCCGTCGGCTTCCTGTGAAGAGTCGACTTGTCGGCCCCACGGAACACCGGGCACCGCTCACTGTCCACTGCCACTTTCCTTCCCGTCGCGAGGATCCAATCACCTTCCAACTTGCTCACGCTCCCGGCTTCCGTGGGGGATTGCGATTCGAGAGGAAGATCACGAATGTTTGAGCGAGCCGCCTGAGGTGCTGTTTACTATTCTCCCGCCCGTTTGAAGACCCAATCCCAGCGCTGGCTCGCCTGCTTCATTTGCGGCTCGCGGTCGCTCTCCAGCATGAGCCGCCGTTCGATCAGCTGTTGAATGGCCGCGCTCACCTTCGTCATGAACTCGTCCTTCGAGGCGTAGCGCTCTTCGAGCGAAGGGCGCGGGTCGCCGGTCTTCTCCCGCTGAGTTTTGGTCGCGGCGAAGGGCGTCCATGCTCCGCGCAGCATGACGAGGCTATTGGGAGAACCCATGGACGGCGGGCGAAAGACCCAGCCGGCGGCGGTGCCGAGCGGCACGGCGAGGTCGGGCATGCGAATCCCGCCGAGGTCGTTGCCATCGGCATCGACTCGCGGGACGAGCAAGGGCAGTTCGGCGCCCTCGCCGGCGCCATCGGGCCAGAGTGGATTGCGCACGCGGCCACCCGCTTTCACGGCGTTGGGCGCGGCGATGCCGGGCACCTTTGGGTAATGAATATCAGCCACGAGCGTGAGCGTGCCATCGGCGAGTTTGGGGTAAACGCTCGGCGGCGGCTCGACGCCTTCGCTCACCCAGCGGTGCATCGCCGTCCGCAGCGCGTTCACGGTGGCGCTGGCATTGATCGGATCCGCGAGCGGCGCGCCGCTGGCCTGGGCGGTCGGGGGAAAAGGGGCCGGTCCGTGGGAGGTGCCGGCCAGGAAATACGAGCGCACATTCGCGGGGAAGGCGATGTCCTGCGTGCCGGCCACGTTCGTATGGGTGAGTGCGGCTACGCGCCCGCCGCCCCAGTATTCGGTGGCCGTGTTGGTGTAGAAGATCTTTGGGGCCTGTTTCACCCGCGGGTTTTCGAGAATGCCCTCGGAGTGGCCGCTGACCGGATCCCGCTGCGCGCTGTCCGCGAAGGGATACGATGCGGTGTAATAACTCGCCAGGCTGCGTGGCGTAGCCCAACGCTGATTGAGCACCAGCCGTCCGGCGCCCGCGATATGGGCCATCACCCCATCGAGGGCCAGGCGATCCTGTTCGTCGGTATCGAAGCCGAGATAGACGAAGTCGCGCAGCATGCGCCCGCATTGCGACGCGCCGAAAGCATACGCGTGCTTCACCGGCGCGAGCGAGGTCGCATCGTACTTCAGCCACGACACGGCGTCGCGGATGGCCGCATAGCCGAGTCCCGCGACGGGCGGCGCTTCGCTCAAGTAGAAAATCTCGTAGGTTTTCCCCGGCTCAAATCCGCCCTCGAGATGCAGGCGACCATTCTTCCAACTCCACCGCGTGCGTGGAATCTCGCTGCCGCCGGGCCAGGCGGCGCGTGTGCGCACGATGAGCTTGCTATCGGGGCCATCGAAATCGATCGGCGGATAGTCGGCCAGGTCGGAGATCGTCTGTTCCTCGGTGGGCTTGTCCGGCGTGAACTGCGCGCTGACCACACCGCGAATCGCCGAACCGTCCTTGTTCTTCGCCCGCGGCACTTCGATGCGCAGCGCATCCGGCTTCGCCGGCACGTCAAATTCCCAGCCGACGTTCAGCATCGTGAACCCTTGCGCCATCAGGGGCGCGGGCAGGCTCGCTTTGCCTCCTCGATTCGGAATCTCCACCCAAGCCGCGCCATTGCTGCGCGCCGCGTCCTTCGGCTTCCACAACCGCAAATCCGCCACGAAGCTCACCTTGCCCGCCGCATTGGTCGGGGCGAGGTCGACGTCCGCGATGACCGCATTGGCGGGCAACTTCGGATCGATTTCGAAATGCAGTTTGCCGGTGATCTGCTCATAGCCCGTCTGGCCGACGTCCGAGCGTTGCAAGACCTCCACGCTGACCACAGCGGCTCGCGCGGTGAGCGCAAAGAAACAAAAGCTGAGGAGAAAAAAGCGCGAGGTAGGAGAAAGCACACGAAGCATCAGGGGCAGGTTACTCAGGTATCAGGGCGCCGACGACATTTTCTGACGGGTCCCAGGAGCGTGCTCACGCATTCCGATTTACTCTGATTTATCGAAGCCAGTCCTGTGATCGTGTCGAAAACGAGAAAACAGGCCCCGAATTTTTGTGCCAACGAGGCGTCTCAAAATTACGCGGGGAGGGGGGATTTGCCTGGGCGGGGCACGCTATTTTCTTCCCAGAGAAGGATGACCGCGACCGATAGCTATACCGATATTGCCGACGCGCCAGAGTACGCTTCTCTTCGTGAGGGGCAGCGCGTTTTTGAACGATATGTGCTCATCGAGATGGCCGGGCGTGGCGACAGGGGAGCGATTTGGAAGGCTCGCGATAAGACACTGGATCGAATCGTGGCCCTGAAGTTTTTACCCGATCGGCTCTATCGAGATGCCGGGGCGCGAGACGCATTGAAACAGGAGACGCGGCGGTGTCTCGAACTCGCGCACCCGAACGTCGTGCGCATTCACGATTTCCTCGAGGATGGAGACATGGCGGCGATCGCCATGGAATATGTGGATGGGCTGAATCTTTCGGAGCTGCGGATGGAACGCCCCAGCCGGTGTTTCAAACCGGAGGAGTTGAGTGTTTGGGTGACCGAATTGTGCGCCGTGATCGACTACGCCCACGAGACAGGGCGCTGCCTGCGCCACAAACTCAAGCCGGAGAGTCTCATGGTGAATTCCCTCGGGGTCCTGAAGATCACCGACTTCGGCTTCGACTTCAGCACGCGAGGTCACGCGGCTGCCGGGTCGAATCACGACGCCACGCTCGGTTACATGAGTCCGCAGCAGGTCATGGGAGAGCCGCCTTCACCAAGTGACGATATCTACGCGGTGGGAGCCACCCTCTACGAGTTACTGACCGGCAAGCCGCCCTTTCACGGTGACGACTTGAGCACGCAGATCCGGGAGGTGATTCCGAAGAGCATGGCTGAAGGGCGCCGCAATTCCGGCCTGCCTGAGTCCACTCTTCCTGCTGCTTGGGAGGAGACCATTGCCGCGTGTCTGGCCAAGGATCCTCACTCGCGGCCGGCCTCCGGGCATGAAATCGCCCACCGTCTTGGACTCGTGGTGCAGCCGGTCGTCGAGGCCTCCGCGGAAAAATCGGCGTTGATTGTGAAGTGGCTGAAGGATCCCCGTCTTGCGGCCGCGCTTTCGCGAGTGGCCGGGCAAGTGCGGACCTGGATCGGACAATGCAAAGGGATGCGACTGGATTTGGCCCGATTGAAAGGGACGCGGCTGGATTTGGGGCAATTAAAGAGAGTGCCGTGGAAGCAATACCGCCGACCGATGGTCATCAGCACGGCGATGCTGTGCGCGCCGCTGGCGCTTTTCTTCGCCATTCGGCCCTGGCTCGTAAAGAAGCACCCCCCATTAGCGCCGCCGGTGGCGGCCATCGCCCCCGCAGTAGTACCGGTTCCTGCAGTGGCAGCCGCTCCTGCGGTGACCTCGATCCCCGCGTCCGTCTCGACTCCACCAGTGCCGCCCACGCCGATTGCACCAGCCGCGTCGATAGTGTCGGCAGTGCCAATACCGTCGGCCGCCCCGATTGTGCCGGCGGCGTCCATTGTGTCGCCCGCACCGGTCGCGCCTGCCGCTCCTCCAGCGGCGGTGACCATGGCGGCGCCGGCTGCCCCTCCTTCGCCCGCTTCCGCTGAAGCTGCGGTGATTCCCAATGTGCCGCCGCAGACAGCGGATCAGCGCGCGTTGGCGGAGCCGATTCCCACGCCGGACGCCGGCGCGCAGGTCCGGATTGAGACCGTTCCTCCCGGTATTCCATTTCAAGTCATGTCCGATTCTCCAGATGCCACCGCTCATCCACCGGTGCAGGGCTCGGGCGTGTCACCGGCGACGCTCATTCTGCCGCAAGGCGCGTATCGCATCGTTTATTCGCTCCCGGGCCACGCGCCGCGGATGACCAGCGTGAAAGTGCCGGCTGCGGGAAGTGCCCTCTTTCAACAGGAGTTCCCGCACGGTGTGGTAAAAGTGTCCTGCCAACCCGAGCGCGCGGAAGTGATTTGCGATGGGCGAGCCGTCGGCGCCGCCCCCGTCGATTTGTTGTTGCCGCCCGGCCACCACGAGATCGGGGCACGCTGGAATGGTCACGACGCACGGACCCGAACCGTCGAATTGGCGGACGCGGGTGAGCAGACGCTCGCTTTCGAGTTCCACGCGAGTGCTTCCTCCGCGCGGTCCCATCACTCGAGGAAAAAGCCGGACGATTCTCTCTTCGCAAAGATCGGCCGTGGTTTCAAAAACCTCTTCGACAAGTAACTCCGACAAGAAACACGAATCGGTCGGTGCGGCCGTCGGCCGCGGTGGCTGGCTTCGCCCGCATGATCGGTTGGGGGGATCCAATGTCACCACCATTCGGGAAAGGGGTAACGCTCCCACCGTGACGTTGGCAGATCGGGGGCAGTTGGAGGGGAGGCCGCGATCTTTTTTTGGGGAAAAGACATTTTGCGGATTGACATGCCTGCAAAATCGGATAAACGCGGCGCCGCGATGAATCCCGAAGCAAAAAACTGCAGGATCTGTGGCAATGGAATACCGATAGAGCGGCTCGAAGTCATCCCCGACGCCCAAGTATGCGTCAGGTGCAGCAAAAAGATCGGCGGCGAATTCGAGTTAAAAGTCACTGTGGGCGGCACGGCCAAGCCGGGCAGCCTGAAAATCACCGGCCAGCAAGTAAACATCCAACGCCAACGCAAGCGACTAATCTAGCAACGCTCCGCGCGACACTTCACGCGCGAGGTGCTGCGTGGCGTCCAGTGTCAGAGAAACGCGATTAAGGATTTGGCCATTTTGCGCGGACCGTCCGCTCCCATTCATCGGCCATCAATTGGTGGCCAGAGTAGGTGGGATGAACTCCATCCCAGATCCAGTGCTCGGCCGGAGCGATTTTGCAGGCAGCGTCGAAAACCGGCTGAAAGCGGACCAGCGCTGCGTCGTGCTTGGCGGCCAGTCTGGCAACCACATCCTGCCGTGCCTGAATGCCGGCGCGCCATGCTGCGTAGCCGTCCTTCCGTTTGCCAACCGGCAGCGTGAAGGGCTCACACAGCACGATCCGGAGCTTGGGGTTCGCTGTCTTCGCCTGGGTAATGAGTTCATCGTAAGTGCGCTCATATTCATCGATTGGCACGTCATGCGACTGATCATTCACGCCGATGAGGATGCTCAACACATCGGGCTTCATCTCGAGCGTGTCCTTCTCCCAACGTTTCTGCAGTTCACGCACCGTGTTGCCGGATACGCCGCGATTCGCGAAATCGAGATCGAGCCCCGCAAACGCCGCTCCGTATTTCGCCGCGATGATGAAAACGTAGCCGTGACCGAGGATATGATTCGGATCTGCGCTGCGACCACGATTCCCGTCGGTGATCGAGTCCCCTTGAAAAAGGACGCGCGTGCCTGCTGAAAAGGCGGGAATGGGTTCCACCGCTTGGAGATGGCCAAGCAGCAAGGCGATAAGGAGAAAGGTCAGCTTCATAAAGTTAGCGCCACCGTCACAGTGTCGTCGCCATTATCCTTTACAGTCACGTCCCGGCCGGTGCCAGTGACACCGCCGGGAGTATTGGCGAATGCCAATTCCGAGTTGACCGAGAAGGCGGTGGTCAGCACCGCGAAGAGCAGGCAGTTCAATTTTCGCATCATGGGACGAGGTTCCACATCATGAGAAAACGAGGCAAAACCTTAGCGAGGTTTCGCGGCGGAAGGAATTGCCCCCATGCGATTCCTTTGAGAACAGTTGGCAGGCTGACCCTTATCGCCCTGGAGGCTTTCCGCCCGGAAGCGAAGTGGGCACCTACCCGGATACCGCGCTCTGCAATCAGGACCTCCAGCTTTTCACCCGAATTGGGCGAACCGCCCCCTTTGGCGTCAAAACCATTTTTCAGCGGAATCGAATATTGGCGGAAATCGCTTCGATGCTTCTTCCGTCAAGGGTCAAGAGTTGGCCCTGCTTCCCTGCACTGGCCTGGCGCCGACAAATATATTTCCGGCTTTGTAATATTCTTCCGCCCTCCTGCGACTAACCAGTCAAAGATAACGATTTGAACTCTGGATTCCACCATAACGACGGACGCTTTCTTGAACTCGTGAGCGAGAATCGGCCGAAGATTCTGAAAATCTGCCGTGCCTATGCCTGGAACCGCTGCGATCAGGATGATCTTTATCAGGAAATTTTGTTCCAGATCTGGCGGGGCTTGCCGAACTTGAAGGAGGAGAGCTACGCCAGCACGTGGCTCTACCGCATCGCCCTCAACGCCTCGATGAGTTTTGTGCGCCAGAAAACTTCCCGCGGTGCGGCTCAAACCACGACTCACGACCACGCACAACTCGAACAAATTTTAGAAACTCAACTCGCCCCTGACGCCCGGAACGATCAACTCGCCCGTCTCTACGAAGCCATCGCGCAATTGAACGACGTGGAAAAAGCGCTCATCACGTTGTTCCTCGAAGATTTGAGTTATGAGCAGATTGCCGCCGTCATGGGCCTCACCGAAAGCAACGTGGGAGTGACGTTGCATCGCGCGAAAAAGAAGCTCTTAACCTTGATGAAGGAGGTCGCAAATGAATGACGAACCCAACGATCTCTGGCGCGCACTGAAGTGCGTCTGGCTGGAGCAGCAGTCCTCAGGCGGTCCGGCGCTGACGGCCGACGAACAGATCGCCGTGCTGCGGCAGAAGATGGCGAAGATGCACCCGGGATTGAATAAGACCGATCTCTGGGGGGCGGCGTTGTACGCCCTGGTCACCGTGCCGTTCATTATCTACGTCATTACGACTCCGAATGTCACAGTGCGGACTGGCTACTTGATCCTTATTGGCGGAATGCTTTTTGCATCCTGGAAAAGCATCTGGCGCCGGCGTTCCATCGCGCAACCCATTGCGGATGCCCCGGTCATGGAATGGTTGAAATACGACCTCGCGAAGGTTCGCCAGCATGCCGAAGCCAGCCGCACGCTGCTGTGGTGGTACCTGCTGCCATTCCTGGTTGGAATGTGCGTGGCCACGTGGGGCATGCCGATCGATTTGGTGGCCAGGATTGGTATGTCCGCCATGACGGCGCTGTTTGTCGGCGTCACCGATTGGCTGAACCGACGGGTGTGGCGCCAGCAGTGGATTCCGATGCAACGCGAATTGGAAGCGCTCCTCAATCCCGACCCACCCGTCTCGCCATCGGAAGCACCAAAGAAAACATGACAACGAAAACAACCTCTCGAAATCGTGCTGATCTCGCCCGGCGCGGTTGCGTTAGAGCACGGCGGAGATTTGTTGGTCAAATGGTCGAGTGCCAAGAGTGGAGCCCGAATGGCTGTCGAGATATGTGACTGATCCGAATGGCACTAAGTTAAGGCGCATTATGGATGGCCTGCTCTCTGTAAAAACGAACCACGGTTCCCCGAACCCCTCCTCTAGGGGGAACAGAGACCGCTTCGCTGGCAGAGTGAGATTGACGGGTGGGTAGGATTGGGAGGCAATAGCGGCGATGGACGCCAAAGAACTTTTCACCCTCGCGCTGCAACTGACCCCGCAATGGAAGGTCACTGATTGCAGGTGGAGGTGCCCTGGGCGCGGCCGGGTAGTGGTTTTACCTTGATATTCGAAGCTTGGACGATGCTGCTGTGCAGCCAGATGCCGGTTTTGGAAGTGGGCGCTCTTTTGGGTGAAGAGGACACGCGCCTGTGGCGTTTAGTGGCGCACTATGTGGAAGCGGCGCACGCGCGGCGCAGTTGGGCCGAGGTGCGCCAGTTGATGATCGATGAAACCAGTGCGCGGCGCGGGCATCGTTACGTGACCAATGTCGTGGACGCCGAGACGCGCGAGCTGCTCTTTTTGAGCGAGGGCCGGGAGAGCGAGGCGGTGGGCGCTTTTGTCGCCGAATTGCGGGCGCACGGTGGAGTGCCCGAGCAGATCGAGTCGGTGGCCATGGATATGAGTCCGGCCTATCGCAAAGGAGTGCGGCAATACTTGCCCCAGGCGCGGATCGTCTTTGATCGTTTTCATCTCATGCAGATGGCCGGCAAGGCCCTCGACGAGGTGCGCAAGCAACTGCGCCGCGAAGGGGCACAACTCGCCGGAGAACTCTGGGCGATTCGGGGCAACCGTTGGACGCGTTCGGAAGAACAACTCGCGCACCGCCAGCAACTCTGCGCCCAATACCCCAAACTGGGGCGGGCGATGCTGTTGCGCGAAACCCTCCAGGATGTGCTGGCCGGCGAAGATGCGGCGGCGCTGCGTTGGTGGGTGACGCGCGCCAGACAGGCCAGATTGGAACCCTTTCGCAAACTGGCCGACAGCATCATGGAGCATTGGGACGGCATCGTTGCTTTCCTGGAAACGCGGGTCACCAACGGGGTCATCGAAGCCATCAATGGCCTGCTCCAACTGGCCAAGCGCATGGCCCGCGGCTTTCGTTCCTTCCGCAACTTCCGCCTCATGGCACTGCTCAAAGCCGGCCGTCTCCAGCTTCAACTGCCCGCCCTGTCACCCACTTAAAACAGCGAAGAGGCAAAAATCTCAACAGAGGCGTTTCATGCCCAGAGATTGCGATCGAGAGTACGATACTGGATCGCTTCGCCCACATGGTCAGCGAGGATGTTTTCGGAGTCGGCTAAATCGGCGATGGTGCGGGCGACTTTGAGGATGCGGTCGTAGGCCCGGGCGCTGAAGTTGAGCTCGGTCATGGCCATTTTCATCATGCCTTCGGCGGATTCATCGAGGGCACAGTGGCGCTTGAGGAGTTGGGCGGACATGCGGGAGTTGCAGCGGACTTTACTCTTGCTGCCGCCGTTTTTGGCGAAGCGTTCGCGTTGGATTTCGCGGGCTTTGATGATGCGTTCGCGGATGGAGGCGGAGGGTTCGCCGGGCGTTTTACTGGAGATGTCCTGATACTGCACGGCGGGGACTTCGACGTGAATGTCAATGCGATCGAGCAGCGGGCCGGAGATGCGGTCGCGATAGCGCTGCACGTCGTTTGGGCTGCAGCGGCACTCGCGCTTCGGGTCGCTGAAGTAGCCGCATTTGCAGGGGTTCATCGCGGCGATCAGCATGAAGTCCGCGGGGAAGGTGAGGGAGCCGGTGGCCCGGCTGATGGTCACGCGGGAATCCTCCAGGGGCTGACGCAGGACCTCGAGCGTCTGCCGTCGAAACTCGGGTAATTCATCGAGGAACAGGACGCCGTTGTGGGCGACGCTGATTTCGCCGGGCGTGGGGGTGGCGCCGCCGCCGATGAGGGCGATGTCGGAGATGGTGTGGTGCGGGGAACGGAAGGGGCGGGTGGTGACGAAGGATCGCGCGGGATCGAGGAGCAGGCCGCAGATGCTGTGAATCTTCGTCGACTCGATGGCTTCCTCGAGGGACATCGGCGGAATGATCGTTGGGATGCGCTTGGCGATCATCGATTTGCCGGAGCCGGGCGGGCCAATAAAAAGTGCGTTGTGATTTCCCGCGACGGCGACCTCGATGGCGCGCTTCACGTGGTGCTGGCCGCGGACGTCAGCGAAATCGACGTCGTAGTTTTGATGCTCGGCGAAGAATTGGGTGACGTCCTCGCGGATCGGCGTGAGGGATTTTTCGCCGGTGAGAAATTCGAACGCCTCGCGCAGGTTGCGCACGCCGTAGATCTCGATGCCGTCGACCATGGCGGCTTCGCGGGCGTTTTCGATCGGCACGACGATGGCGCGTCGTCCGGCCCGACGGGCTTCGAGCGCCACGGGAAGCACGCCTTTCACCGGCCGCACCTGGCCGGTGAGGGCGAGTTCGCCGACGAAGCAATATTGCTCGACGTTGAGCAGTTCCATCTCGGCGCCCACGGCGACCATGGCCAGGGCGATGGGCAGATCGAAGCTGGGGCCTTCCTTTTTGACGTCGGCGGGGGCGAGATTGATGGTGGTGCGTCCGCGTGGCCAACGGTAGCCGCTGTTCTGAATGGCGGTGGTGACGCGGTCCTTGCTTTCCTTTACGGCGACATCGGGCAGACCGACGACGACGATGACGCCATTGCCGCTGGCGCCGTTGACTTCGATTTCCACCTCGAAGGCGTCCACACCATACACAGCAGCAGAATAAACTTTGGCCAGCACGGCGCGCAGCGTGGCAAAGATGCGCCACGATGGCCAGTGCTGGGTTGAAAAAGGAACCGCGAATGGACGCCCATAAACGCGAATGAGGAGGCGAATGCGCCTTTCCATTCGCGTTTATTAGCGTCCATTCGCGGTTTAAAATTCTTGCGGACGGGGCGATTCTGAGAGGCAGGAAGTACTCCGTAGAGCAGTCTCAGCGCGTTAATTCGTGTCGTTAACATTTCGGTTGACGCGAATATAAAATTAGGCAACTATCAGGGTTCTGGCCAAATCACGGCAGTCGTTGACGACTCCATTTTCCCCCACGGGAAGTCAACTTGCCGGCCAGGGGACGGGCTTAAAAGCTGGGTCGCCAACGGGCGAAAAAAGGTTTGAACATCCGCTAATAAAGTCTGTCAGAGACCGTGATACTTAACAACATTGACTACTGACCATCTGAGATAAAGAAATTTCCTTGAAATCCCGGCGATCCGAAGCCATTGTCCATACAACGACACTACATCGGCGCCCGCCAGACACCCACCTACAACCGGAAACACTCTCTCAGACGTTACTGTTTAACGACGCATACATCCTGCTTAGAAAGCCAGAGGCACCCAAAATGAACTACAAATCCGGCGAAGATTCCGATTCGGGAATCAAGATCTACCTGCGCGAGATCGGGCAAATTCCGCTTCTCACGCCGGAGCAAGAGATTGAGCTCGCGGCCAAGATCAAGAAAGGCGACAAGGCGGCGCGTTCGCTCATGATTCGGTCCAACCTGCGTTTGGTCGTTAAAATCGCGCATGATTACGCGAATCTCGGCCTCCCGCTGCTCGACCTTATCTCCGAGGGCAACATCGGCCTGATGAAGGCGGTGGAGCGTTTTGACCCGGCCAAGGGCGGCAAACTTTCGACCTACGCGGCGTGGTGGATCAAACAGTCCATCAAGCGCGCGCTCGCGAACCAGAGCAAGACCATCCGCCTGCCCGTGCATCTGGTGGACAAAATTTCCAAGATGCGCCGTGTGGCCTTGCAGATGAGCGAAGAGCTCGGCCGCGAACCCACGGACGACGAGTTGGCGGAAGAAGTCGGGCTTTCGTCCGGCAAAATTTCCCAGCTCAAGACGGTATCGATCCGCCCGGCTTCGCTCGATGCGCCGATCAGCGACGACGACTCGACGGAATTCGGCGAGATCGTTGGCGACCTGGAAGCGCTCACGCCCTTCGAACGTCTGCGCGACAAAAATCTGCGCGACGAAGTGGGCGACCTGCTCGAGGTGCTCGATGAACGCGAAAAGAAGATCATCTTCTCGCGCTTCGGCCTCGACGGAGGCAAAGCCAAGACGCTCGAGGAAGTCGGCAAGAAATTCGGCGTGACGCGGGAACGCATCCGCCAGCTGCAGAACATCGCGCTGATGAAGCTGCGCCGTGCCCTGCAGAAGAAGGAAAAGCCGATCGATCATCTCCTGCCGGCGCACGTCACCGTTGGCGACATGGACTTCGACGACTAAACCAGAACAATTCCCACAGAGGGCGCACTCGAAAGAGTGCGCCCTTTTAGTTTTGTCCGATTACCCGACCACGCGCACTTGGATGGTATCGAAGCGCTCTTCGCCGGCGAGCATGTCGCTGACGATGACCAGATGGTCGCCCTTTTTCGCGAGCTTCGCTTCGACCAGCGTGTTGATGGCCGAACCAATGGTGCGACCGGGGTTGGCGTCGAAAGTCAGATGATGAGGATACGTGCCCCAGTTGATGATCAGCTTGCGACAGACCTCGTAGCTCGGCGCGAAGGCGTAAATCGGCGCGTTCGGGCGCAAATTGGAGACGTAATCCGCCATCGTGCCGCGGCGGGTGAAGACCACGAGCTTGGAGTCGGGCAGGGAATTGGCCAGCGAGACGGCAGAGCGCACGGTCTTCTGGCGATCGTCCTCGAGCAGCGCATCCTCGCCATAGCCGGCGCCGCCGCTGCGTTCAATGCGGTTCGCCACCTTGTGCATCACTTCCACGCACTTCACCGGGTATTTGCCCACAGTCGTTTCGCCGCTGAGCATGATGGCGTCGGCTTGCTCGAAGACGGCATTGGCCACGTCGGTGATTTCCGCGCGGGTGGGCACGGGATTGGCGATCATCGACTCGAGCATGTGCGTGGCGACAATGACCGGCACACCTTTGACCAGGCAGCGTTTTACGATCTTGCGCTGGATGATCGGCAGATCTTCCATTGGGCATTCGATGCCGAGGTCGCCGCGAGCGACCATCACGACGTCGGTCGTCTCGATGATTTCGTTGATATTCTTCACCGCGAGCTGGTCCTCGATTTTGGCTACGATGCGCGCCGTGCTGTCGTGCGAGTGCAGCACGCGCCGCAATTCCTCCACGTCGCTGGGTTCGCGGCAGAAGCTGAGAGCGACATAGTCCACCTGCATCTCGGCGCCGACGGCGACATCCGCCAGGTCTTTCTCGGTGAGCGGCGGCAGATTCACTTTCACGCCGGGCAGATTGATGTGCCGGCGCGAGCCCATGGTGCCCGAGGTGAGGACTTCGCAACGGATGCGGTTGCCCTTTTTGTTGAGCACCTTCATGTGGATGTTGCCGTTGTCCACGAGGACGACGTCGCCCACGGAAATATCGTCGATGAGCCCGTCGTAATTCACCGGCACCGAGTAATGCTCCTCGCTCTGCGTGCCGCGCACGGTGAATTCGAAAATATCGCCGACCTTGAGATCGAGTTTGGTCGGCAGATCACCGGTGCGAATGGCCGGGCCCTGCGTGTCCAGAAGGATGCCGACCATCACCCCGAGTTCCTTGGCGATGGCGCGGATGCGCGGCACGATCATGCGCACCCAATCGTGCGGTGCATGGCTCATGTTCAGCCGGAAAATATTCGCTCCGGCGTGGATCATTGCGTGCAAGACTTCCGCCGACTCGGTGGCCGGCCCCAGGGTGCAAATGATTTTGGTTTTTCGCATGGGGGAGGGAATGCGAAACGTGCACGGCAAGGCGAGCGGAAATGTGGGGCGATTCGGAGGCGAATTTTTTAACGCAGAGACGCGGAGGCGCAGAGGTCGCAGAGAGGAAAAAGAAGGAGATCGACAGTCGGCAGAATGGCGCTTCGGGGAGAGAGGTGCCGTGGCGGAAATATTGTAGGGCGGCGATCTTCGCCGCCGAGGTGGGCGAACGGCGGCCAGGATGGCCGCTCTACAATTTTCCCTGCGATGCACTTCCCATGGTGAACTTTGTCCGCCAGGACCGATTTGCTTTTCCCTCTCCGCGTCTCTGCAGTGCTAACTTTAAAAGGTTCCGCCGCGTGCGTAGATTTTCAGCCCGCAAATCACGCGAATGACACGAATGAAGAAGACCCATTCGAGCGATTCGCGTGATTCGTGGGCCTACTTAAACCCTTTGGTTGCGGCTCCGCCGCGCTGCGTCTCTGCGTTTTAAAATTACCCCGCCTTTGTCGGTGGCTTCACCGGTGGGCGCAGTTTCCACGAGGGGGTGCGGGCGTGTTCCTGCGAGCCGGCAGTGAGCTTGAAGACGGACATCGAGCGCGGCTCCAGCGGCAGTTCATCGCCGGAGGGATGCGTCGTCGGTTGCGCGAGGAAGCCCGCTTCATCCGCGGTATCGAGCACGCGTTCCCAGACCACTTTCTCCCGGCCGGGCATGACGAAGTCGACGGCCTCATGGTGCGAGTTGAAGAGCAGCATGAAGGTGTCGTCGTGCACTGGCTTGCCGTAGTAATCGCGAATGTCCTCCGCGAAACCGACGAGCACCACGCCGATGCAGCGGATAAAGCTGCGGTTCCAATGCTCTTCGGTCATCTCGCTGCCGTCGGCGTTGAACCACAACAGGTCTTTTGCCTCCATGCCGCGAATCTTGCGTCCCTGGAAAAACTTCGGCCGCCGGAAGATGGGATGCGCGTGGCGGAAATGGATGAGCTTCGCGGTGAATTCCTCCTGGCGCTGCTGCCATTCCGTGCGTTCCCACGAGAGCCAGCTTAGCGCGTTGTCCTGGCAATAGGCGTTGTTGTTGCCCTTCTGCGTGCGGCCGTATTCGTCGCCTCCGCAGAGCATCGGGACGCCTTGCGAGAGGAAAAGGGTGGCGAGGAAATTGCGTTCCTGGCGGCGGCGGAGCGTGTTGATCTTCTCGTCCTCGGTGGGACCCTCCACGCCGCAATTCCAGGAGCGGCCGTGATTGTCCCCGTCGCGATTGCCTTCGCCATTCGCCTCGTTGTGCTTGTCGTTGTAGCTGACGAGATCGTTCAGCGTGAAGCCATCGTGGGCCACGACAAAATTGATGCTCGCGTAGGGGCGCTTGCCGTCGCGCTGGTAGAGATCGGAGCTGCCGGTGATGCGATAGGCGAATTCCGAGATGTGCTCGTCGCCCTTCCAGTAGCCGCGAATGTTGTCGCGATATTTGCCATTCCACTCCGCCCAGAGCACCGGGAAATTGCCGACCTGGTATCCCCCCTCACCGACGTCCCACGGCTCGGCGATGAGTTTCACCTGCGAGAGGATCGGATCCTGATGGATGATGTCGAAGAACGCCGAGAGCCGGCTGACTTCGTGCAGTTCGCGCGCGAGTGTGGCGGCGAGGTCGAAGCGGAAGCCGTCCACATGCATCTCCAGCACCCAGTAACGCAGCGAATCCATGATGAGCTGCAACACGCGCGGGTGCATCATGTTCAGCGTGTTGCCACAGCCGGTGTAGTCCATGTGGAACCGCTTGTTGTCCGGCAGGAGACGGTAATAGGCGGCATTGTCCACGCCGCGGAAGCAGAGCGTCGGCCCGAGCTGATTTCCTTCCGCGGTGTGGTTGTAGACCACATCGAGAATGACCTCGATGTTCGCCGCGTGCAGGTTCTTCACCATCTGCTTGAACTCGGTGACCTGCTGGCCGTTCACGCCGCTGCCGGCGTAGGCAGCGTGGGGAGCAAAGTAGCCGATGGAGTTGTAGCCCCAGTAGTTCGTCAGCCCTTTCTTTTGGAGAAAATCGTCGTGGATGAAGTGATGCACCGGCAGCAACTCCACCGCGGTGACACCGAGCTTCTTGAAATAATCGATGGCAAAATCCGTCCCGAGCGCCGCGTAGGTGCCGCGGAGATTTTCGGGAATGTGCGGGCAGAGCTTGGAGAAACCTTTGACGTGCGCCTCGTAGATCACCGAGCGATGCAGCGGAGTGGCGAGTTGATGATCGCCGCCCCAGTCGAAGCGGTTGTCGACGACGACACACTTCGGGACGCCAAAGGCGTCGTCGCGCGGGTCGATCACGAGGTCGGCATCTTTCCCCGGCCCCACCTTGTAACCGAACATCTCGTCGCTCCATTCCACCTCGCCGGCGATCGCTTTCGCATACGGATCGATGAGCAACTTCGCCGGATTGAAGCGGTGTCCTTCCTTCGGCTCGTAGGGCCCGTAGACACGATAGCCGTAATGCTGGCCGGCTTTGATATCAGGCAGGAAGCAGTGCCACACCTGGTCGGTGTGTTCGGCCATGCGGATGCGCGCGGTTTCCTGCGGCGCATCGGCGCTGTCAAAGAGGCATAAATCCACGCCAGTGGCGTTTTCGGAGAAGAGCGCGAAATTCACGCCCTGATCCATCACCGTGGCGCCGAGCGGATAAGGCAGGCCCCGCCAGACTTGAGATTGCGACATGGTCTCCCGAGCCAACGACCCTAGTCTTTCTTCAGCACCTTCAGGGCGTGCTTGGTGTCATCCACCCGCATGATGAGCAACCCCTTCTTCGCACCCGGACTGGTGGCCAGATAGGCGTACTCGATGTTGATCCTGGCCTTGGCCAGCCGCGCGGAAATTTTGGCCAGCATGCCCGGTTTGTTGTTGTTCTCAATGGCGAGGACTTTGCTGCTGACGGTGAGCACGCCGCGCTCCTCGAAAATGGCCAGGGCCTTGTCGGGATCGCTCACCACCATGCGCACCACGGAATGGTCGGCGGTATCGGAAATCGTGAGGGCGAAAATGTTGATGTCCGCCTTGGCCAGCTCATTGCAGACATCCGCGAGCATGCCGGGCTTGTTGGCGAGAAAGACGGAAAGTTGTTTGACGATTTCCATAGTGAGTGCGGGTTGAAGTTCCCTCGCAGTGTGGGCGCCGTCGAGGACGGTCTCAACACTCAATTCATGGGGATTTTTCTGGGACGGCGTGTGGGGCTTTCTTTTGGGAAATGGCGACCGGGAAGCGTGAGGTGCGCAGGAACAAGAACCAGCCGTGTTGGAGGGCGCTGCTCCGTCAGCGCCCCAATATTTGGGCGGCGACGGAGCGCCAGCCCTCCATCGAGCTGTCGCTCGCAGGCAGGTTCTTTGGGAGCTTGCGAAGGATGACAGGAAGTTTGGACGGCTCTCGCGCTGACTGCGCTAGCTGCATCCGCTGGCGACAGTTCCTAGCCTGCTTTTACTCCGCCAAAATCGGATCACCCACCAGATCATAGACCTGCGTGCCCGTGATCTCGACTTCGATGAATTCCCCCACCGGCGCCGGGCTGGAGAGCAGGATGCGACCGTCGATGTCGGGAGCGTCTGCCGATGCACGGGCGATGAGGGGCTGATCGACTACCGCGCGCAATCGCTTGCCGACCTGCGCCTCGGAAACTTCGCGGGCGATTTTCTGCTGCAGCTTCATCGCGCGCTTGTAGCGGGCGGCTTTCACCTTTTGCGGCACTTGATCGTCCATCTTCGCCGCGCGTGAGCCTTCCTCTTGCGAGTAAGTAAAGACCCCAAGCCGCTCGAAACGTGTGCGCGCGATGAAATCGAGGAGGTAATTGAATTCCTCGTCCGTCTCCCCAGGGAAGCCGACGATAAAAGTGGTGCGAATGGCGATGCCCGGAATCCCGGCGCGGATGCGGGCAATGAGATTTTCGATGTGCTCGCTGCTCGTCTCGCGCCGCATGAGCTCGAGCATGCGCGGGTGGATGTGTTGCAGCGGCATGTCGATGTAGCGACAGACCGTCTTGCACTCCGCGATGCAGGCGATGAGTTCATCGCTCCAGTGCGCGGGGTGCGTGTAAAGCAGGCGAATCCAGAAATCGCCCTCGATCTTGTCGAGCTCGCGCAGGAGCTTGATCAGCGTGGGCCCGCGGGAACTGTCGACCTGCTGGCGCGGGCCGGCTTTTTCCTCCCACAAATCCATGCCGAAATAGGTCGTGTCCTGGCTGATGAGATTGATCTCTTTCACGCCCTCGGCGACCAGGCCGCGCACTTCGGCGACGACGGATTCGATGGTCCGCGAGCGGTGTTTGCCACGCATCTGCGGGATCACACAGAAGGAGCAGGGATGGTTGCAGCCTTCGGCGATCTTGGTGAAAGCGGTGTGCGCCGGAGTGAGGCGGAAGCGCGGCGTGTCGTAGTCCGGGATATAGACCGGCTTGCGGGTGACGAGATTGAGCGGCTCCCACTGTTCGTCGAGGAGCACGTCGGGGGCCTTCGCTTTCGCCGTGGGGATGGGTGCCGCCGGGCGGGAGAAAACCTGTTCGATGATGCCCGCGGCATCGGCCACCTGGTCGAGACCGATGAAGGCGTCGACCTCGGGCATCTCGTGGGTGAGTTCCTTGGCAAAACGTTGCGCCATGCAACCGCTGACGATGAGCCGCTGCCCGGCGCGCTTCTTCAGTCCCCGGGATTCGTGCGCCTCGAGGATGGCCTCGATCGATTCTTCCTTCGCCGAATCGATAAAGGCGCAGGTATTGACGATGAGCACGTCCGCTTCATCGGCATTACTGGTGATCTCCATGCCCTTGCTCAGGACGCCACCCAGCATGATTTCGGCGTCGACCAGGTTTTTGGCGCAACCGAGGGAGATCATGCCGACTTTCTTCGGCGTGGCAGTTTTAGTGGACATAACGGGCGGAAGAGGTCGCCGAGAAATGGCGCGGAGTCAAATAGTTGATAGTGGATGGTTGATAGTGGATAGCCCCGCCTTCGCCTGCGGGCATTTCTGGCCAAAGGGAGCGAAATCTCGTGTGGCTGGGTCTAAACCACGGAATTACCAGCCGTGGCTATCAACTATCCACTTCCTCTCTACTGGACCGGAATATTCGGCGCCTGATACGCGTAGGGCAGGCCGTTCTTCGTGATTTGCACGGAATTCGGGTCCGGGGTATCGATGAAGAAGCGGGCGCCCTTGAGCTTGAGGGGATTCGCGCTGGGATAGACGTAATCGGAGAAAATGGGCGGGGCCTTGGGATCGTCCTTGCGGACCGTGACCCAGGTTCTCTTGGTGGTGGCGACGAGCACTTCGTTGACGCCACTGGCCGGGGCCGGGCGGGTGGCGGCATCCGGGGAGGACACTGCGGTCGGCGTAATGAAATCCTGGTCGGAGGTCCTCGGCGCCTGGGCTTGCGCCACGGGCGGGAGAGGGGCGACCTGCCCGGGAGTGGCGGTGGCCAACTGGACGCTGCGATTCACCATTGGAGCCGGTGTGGCGATGACCGCGGGAGCGGTGCTGGGCGGTGTGGCACGAATGGCGGTCAGCGGTGTGGCGGCAGGCCGGACCACCGGCACGGCTGTCGGGACGGCGTTGGTAAAGTGCAAAACTGGTTGTGGAGGCTGCGGTTGCGGCTGGACGGCGGGAGTGGCTTGCACAACCGGGGCCGGAACCGGAGCCCGGGGAGGAGTGGCCACGGGGACTGCCACGGGTGCGGGAGCCGGGGCAGGTGTAGCGGCGACGGGTTGCGGAGTCGCCGGGGCGGAGGCGATTGCTTCCGCTGGGTGCGAACCTTTGGCGGCTTCATCGCCCGTGATCTGGTGGTATTTCGTGACGATCCAGAAGGCGCCCAGGCCCAGCAGGATAATGATCACGAAAAAGAACAGCGGCGCGAGGGAGGGCGGCTTGCGCTCTTCGCGTTCCACGCGGGTGACTTCGCGGCGCGGCGTCGGCGCGTTGCTCAGGTATTGGTAATCGCTGACGCTGATCGGGTTCGCATTATCGAGCGTGCGCGAAAAATCGCTGACGTCGACGTTGAGAAAACGCGCGTAAATCTGGAGAAAACCCTTGGCGTAAATGTTGTTCGCAAAGCGCGAGTAATCGTCCGCTTCGAGCGCAGCGATTTTGTCCGGCCGCAGCTTGGTAGCGTACGCCGCTTCATCGATCGTCAGTCCGCGTTTCAGGCGGGCCTGATTGAGTTTTTTGCCAACAGATTCGACCATATCACCCGCGATTTAATCACCGCGGGGAGGAATGTTTAGCACGATTGTGAGGCATTTCCAGATGAAGCGAATTTTTCTGTGGGTCGACGAGGGGTAGCGCCGGACATGAAGGTCTTCAAATAGACGTCCGCCCTCTTTTGGCGCTGCGAGAAACTACCTACGGCGAAGTGGTGTGGTGAGGAGCGAAACGGCGAGAGGGAGAGGGAAAGAGCGAAGGTTGGAGAAAAGTGGAAACGTCATCTGCCTCCTGGCAGTGAACGATCAGGGGCCGGACCTATTACCACTCCTGGGGTTTACACCGGAGGGATGCGCTCCTGCGCGCTTCCTGGCTTTTCCTCGCGGCAGGAAAACAGGGAACGCTCAGGAGCGCGTCCCTCCGAGGTTTAGGCTCTCTCAATCAAACGCGTCGAGGTCGACGAGGATCTCGCGCGGCTTGGCTCCCTCGCCGGCGCCGACGTAGCCGCGCTGCTCGAGGATATCGAGAATGCGGGCGGCCCGGGTGTAGCCGAGGCGCAGGCGGCGCTGGAAGAGCGAGGTGGAGGCTTTCTTTTCCTGGCGCATCACTTCGATGCACTTGTCGACGAGCTCTTCGTCTTCGTCGCTGACTTCCTCATCCTCGTCGCCACCGTTGGAATTCTGCAGACGCTCGTGGATGGAATTTTCAAACGCCGGTTCGCTTTGCGCGGAAGCGTGTTCCACGACCTGGCGGATTTCTTCGTCCGTGACCAGCACGCCCTGCGCGCGGACGAGCCGCGAGGTGCCGGGCGGACGATACATCATGTCGCCCTGGCCGAGCAGACGCTCGGCGCCGTTTTCATCGAGAATGACGCGCGAATCGAGCGCTGAAGCCACCTGGAAGGCGACACGGCAGGGGACGTTCGCCTTGATCACGCCGGTGATGACATCCGCGCGCGGCGTCTGCGTGGCGATGATCATGTGAATGCCCGCGGCGCGGGCCTTTTGGGTGATGCGGGCGATGGCGCTTTCCACATCAGCCGGCGCTGTCTGCATGAGGTCCGCGAGCTCGTCCACGATGATGACGATGTAGGGCATGCGATCCGGAATGATCAGCTCGTTGTCGCGCTGCACCTTGATCGTCGTCATCTTCTCGATCCGCTCTTCGCTGCTCAACGATTCCGGATCGACCGGCTCCGCGAGTGCGGCATCGAGTGGTAGCTCGGGGGCGGCAGCCTTGGCGGCTGCGGCGGCGTCGAGCTCGGCCTGCGATTTCGGCATCGGCCGCGAATTGAAACTGCCGATATTGCGCACGCCGGTCTTGGCGAAAATGGCGTAGCGCTTTTCCATTTCGTCAATGGCCCAGCGCAGGGCGAGCAGCACCTTCTTCGGGTCGGTGACCACCGGGACCACAAGATGCGGGAGCGTGTTGTAGATCTGCATTTCGACCACCTTCGGGTCGATCATGATGAAGCGCAGATCTTCCGGGCTGAAGCGGTAGAGGATCGAGGCGATGATCGCATTGATGCAGACGCTCTTGCCTGAACCGGTGGTGCCGGCCACGAGACCGTGCGGCATGGCGGCGAGGTCGCCGATGATCGTCTTGCCGTAGACGTCCTTGCCGAGGGCGATCGGGATCTTGGCCTTGGCGTTTTGGAAATCGTCGCTTTCCAGCAACTCGCGCAACGTCACCTTCTGCTTCTTCGAATTGGCGATTTCGATGCCGACGGTGTCCTTGCCGGGAATCGGTGCGAGGATGTTGATCCGCTCGGCGCGGGTGGCGCGGGCGATGTCACGCTCCAGGCTCACGATCTTGTCCACGCGCACGCCTTTGGCCGGATACACTTCGTAACGGGTGATGGTCGGGCCGCGGGTAATGTCGCCACGCGAAACGGAGATGCCGAACTGCCCCAGCGTATCGATGATGGTGTCCTGGATGCCCAGCAATTCAGCGGGGTCGGCGGTCTGGCGGTCATTGGTATCCACCGGGTCGAGCAGATCGAAAGAGGGCAACTCGTAATTCTCACACGAAACGGACGTGAGCGGCTGGAACTTGTCCTTCTTCTCCTTGCGGCGCGGCGGCGGCGGGAGGGTGCTGTCGATGATCTGGGGTTCGGGACGCGCGGGCTCGGGTTCGGCGAAGAGCTCAGCGACGGCCGGCGCAATCGGTTCCCCTGACTCGGTTTCAAGCGGAGCGACGCCCTTCCTGGTGAGCGTTTTCTCCAGCTTCTTGCGCTGGCGTTCGAGACGTTCGGCTTCGAGGGCGAGCCGTTCTTTTTCGTCGGCTTCGGCCAATCTTCGGGCGCGGCGCTTTTCCAGATAAGCGGAAGGCCAGTTGGCGATCTGCCGGGCCGCGGCGATGGGGTGCAGGCCGGTGAGGAAGATGAGACTGGAAGCGTAAATGACGAGAAGGACGATCGTCGATCCCACGGTGCCGAGCATGTTTTTGAGCAACATGCCGCCGAGCCACTTCCCGACCCAGCCGCCGGGACCGGCGATATTCAACCGCTCCATGTCGAGCAGCGACCACGGGAGGAGATGCGCGAGGCAGGCGCCGGAAAGGATGAAGCCCACGCTCCACCAAGCGCGCGAGGTAAGCCGCAGTTCGGGGTTGAGCAGCTTCGCGCCGCCGTAGCCGAGGAGCAGCGCGGCGAGCAGATAGGAGGCCGCGCCGAGGAAAGCATAGCTGCTGCAGGCGACGATCGCGCCGGTGCGGCCGACGAAATTCAGCACCGCGCCGCGGGCCGCCGCCTGGCTGCTCAGCGGGAACCAACTCGGGACGTCCGAAGGTGAATAGGAAATCAGCGCGAGATAGAGAAGGGTGCCGACGCCAAGGAACACGAGGCTGAGGACTTCGTGCAGGGGATGAGAAGTAGGGGCTTCCTGAGTGCGAGCCATTAGCGGGCCATAGTAGCCCTGCCGGAGTCGGATTCAATCTCTATTGGGGTTTCTTGTCGGGGATGCTGGCGGGGTTTTTGGCGGGGTTTCTGGTTTAAGGTTTCTGGTTTCTGGTTGTTTAATGCTACGCGCAGACCACCACGCGAAGCGTAACCAGAAACGAGAAACCAGAAACCAGGAACTCTTGCACAATTTGCTGGCGTAACGTCCATTTCTTCTTTGAATCTCGAATTCAACCCCGATGGATCAGCCTCTTGTTTTTGAACCGCTTTTTATGGAACGCGTGTGGGGAGGGCGGCGTCTGGAGACGCTGCTCGGCAAACGTCTCCCGCCCAGTGTGCGCGTGGGTGAATCGTGGGAGATCGTCGACCGGGAGGAAGCGCAGAGTGTGGTGCACGAGGGCCCGTTTCGCGGCTGGACGTTGCATGAATTGTGGGTCGAGCGCCGGGCGCAGATTTTTGGAACCGGCTTGCCGGAGACGCGCCGCTTTCCGCTCCTCGTCAAGATTCTCGATGCGCAGGAGCGGCTGTCCGTGCAGGTGCATCCGCCGGCCGAAGTGGCGCCACGGTTGAGGGGCGAGCCGAAGACGGAGATGTGGTATCTGCTCGATGCTTCGCTCGACAGCGACCTCTACGCGGGGCTGAAGCAAGGGGTGGATCGAGCGGCTTTCGAGCGCGCATTGCACGAGGGACATGTCGCCGAACAGCTGCATAGTTTTCCGATCAAGGTGGGCGATGCCATGTTCATCCCCAGCGGCCGGGTGCACGCCATCGGCGCGGGCAATCTCATTGTCGAGGTGCAGCAGAATAGCGACACCACCTACCGGGTTTTCGATTGGAATCGTCTTGGGCTGGATGGCAAACCGCGCGAGTTGCACATCGCGGAATCGATGGCCTCGATCAATTTCGACGACACCGAGCCGGAGATCGTGAAACCGGATGGCGACGTGCTCGTGGAGTGCACGGAATTTTGCGTGGAGCGCTGGACGCTGGATCAACCGCGCGAAAGCGCGGGGCACAACTTCGCCATCTTCTCGGTGATCGATGGGAAGGTGGAGTGCGGCGGGCGGACCTTCGAGCGCGGGGCATTCTTCCTCCTCACGGCGTCTTCGACCGATCGCGAGTTGCGTCCGCTCACGCCGGACGCGCGAGTGTTGCGGGCGACGATTCCGACGGGGAATTAAAAACGAAGCCGCCGAAGAAAGTTTCTGGTTTCTGGTTTTCATCTTCCGAACGTCTAGCGATGACGTTGCTCGGGAACCAGAAACCAGAAACCAGAAACTAGAAACCTCCCCGTCTTAAGCGACGATCTCTTTCACGACGCGGCTGGGCTCGACGCCGGTGAGGCGGAAGTCGAGGCCTTGATGCTGGAAGGTGAGCTGGGTGTGATCGATCCCGAGGCAATGCAGGATGGTGGCATGCAGGTCGTGGATGGAGACCGGATTTTCGACGATGTTGAATCCGAAATCATCGGTCGCGCCGAAGTTGGTTCCGGCGCGGATGCCGCCGCCGGTCATCCAGAGGGAAAAGGCCCGGCCATGATGATCCCGGCCATAGTTATCCATTTTGGCTTCGCCTTGGGCGTAGGGGGTGCGTTCAAATTCGCCGCCCCAGATGACGAGGGTGTCCTCCAGCAAACCGCGCTGTTTGAGATCCGCGAGCAGGGCGGCGCTCGGTTGATCGACATCGTGGGTGATTTTCGGCATCCGATCCGTGAGGCCGCCGTGATGATCCCAATCGCGGTGATAGAGCTGGATGAAACGCACACCGCGTTCTGCGAGGCGGCGGGCGAGCAGGCAGTTGCGCGCGAAGGTTCCAGGTTTCTTCACGTCTTCCCCGTAGAGGGCCAGAGTGGATTCGGACTCGCCTTGCAGATCCATCATTTCGGGTACGCTGGCCTGCATGCGGTAGGCCATTTCGTATTGGGCGATGCGTGTCTCAATTTCCGGATCGCGTTGGGTGGCGAAGTGCAGACGGTTGAGCGCCGCCACCCGGTCGAGCATGGCCCGGCGTTGCTCACGGGACATTCCCTCCGGGTCGGCGAGATAAAGAACCGGGTCGCCCGCGCCGCGTAATTGCACGCCCTGGTGGCGGCCGGCCAGGAAGCCGTTACCCCACAAGCGTGCGAGCAATCCCTGTCCGGGCTTCCCGTCGCTGGCCATGGAGATGAGCACGATAAACGACGGCAGGTTTTCGTTCATCGTGCCGAGACCATAGTCCACCCACGCACCCATGCTCGGGCGGCCGGGCTGTTGATTGCCCGTCTGGAAGAAAGTGATCGCCGGATCGTGGTTGATCGCGTCCGTGTGCATGGAACGAACGATGCAGAGATCGTCCGCCACGCGCTGCATATGGGGCAGCAGATCGCTGATCCACGCCCCGCTCTGGCCGCATTGGCGGAATTCATATTTGCTCGGTTGCAGCGCCAGTCGCGCCTGGCCCGCGACCATCCCGGTGACGCGCTGGCCCTGGCGCACGGAATCCGGCAGGTCCTGGTTGAAACGGGTTCGCAAGAGCGGTTTGGGATCGAACAATTCCAGGTGCGAGGGACCGCCGGATTGAAAGAGGCAGATGACCCGTTTCGCTTTGGCGGGAAAATGGGGCAGCAGAGCCGCGTTTGTAGCGGCGGCGCTGGCCCGGGTGGGCCCGAGCAAATGCGCCAGGGCAGCGGCACCCACGCCGAGACCGGTGCGCCGGAGAAATTCCCGACGGGTGGAGGTGGCTTCGTAACGATGACAATGCATGGCGATGGAGGGTTGTTTCACTCGCGGGTGATGGTTTCGTCGAGATTGAGAAGAATGCTGCCCACCGTTCCGTAAGGATTGGCCGCGCCCGTGCGGCGCGCGTCATCGAGTGATCCCCGCAATTCGCGCATCTCCTCCGGGCTGGGTTCGCGTGCGGTCGCGAGTTCAAAGCCCCAGCGGAGCCGCGCTTCGTCATCCGGGCCGCCTTCCTTTTGCATCCGTTCGCCCAAGTGGCGTGCCGCTTCGTCGAAAGCCGGCTCGTTCATGAGGGTGAGCGCTTGCAGTGGCGTGTTGGTTCGCGCCCGGCGCACGATGCACACTTCACGATCTGGCGCGTCGAAGGTCAGCATCACCGGATGCGGCACGGTTCGCTTCCAGAAAGTATAGAGGCTGCGGCGAAACAGGTCGTCGCCCGTGCTCTCCTTCCATTTGGTGCCCGGATAGTCTGCCCCGACCACGATTCCGTCGTAGAGGCCCGCCGGCTGATAAGGAAACACGCTGGGGCCGCCGATCCGCTCGCGTAGGAGTCCGGACAAAGCCAGCGCCTGGTCGCGGATGAATTCCGCCGGGAGGCGCAAGCGCGGGGCGCGGGCCAGCAGACGGTTTTCCGGGTCACGAGTGAGGAGTTCCGGCGCCACCTCGGAGGATTGCCGATAGGTCGCGGAGAGGACGATGGTGCGGAGCAGAGCCTTCACATTCCATCCACTGGAAGTGAAGCGGTGGGCCAGCCAATCGAGCAACTCGGGGTGGCTCGGATATTCGCCTTGGGAACCGAAATCCTCGAGCGTCTTGACCAGGCCGGTGCCAAACATCTGCGCCCATAATCGGTTGACCACCACCCGCGCGGTGAGCGGTTGATTCGGCTGGGTCAGCCAACGAGCGAGACCCAGGCGATTGTGCGGCGCATCCGCGGGCCAGGGGGCAATCAAGGCCGGCGCTCCGGGGGAAACCTGGTCTCCGTGCGCGTCATAGGCGCCCCGTTTCAAAACGAAAGTGGGACGTGGGATGGGCAATTCCTCCATCACCATGGTCGTGGGCAGGGCTCGCTTCAACGCGAGATGCTTGCCCCACAAGTCCTCGCGCTCGTCTTCCAGCTTCGCGAAGTTCTCGTCGTGAGACCGGAGGGTCGCGTCCCGAAGCCAAGTGCGCTCCAGGTCACTTGCCGTGCCAGCGGCTTCCCGCCGCTGCGCGTAAGGCAGCGCTTCCGAGGCAAACAAATCCGCGATACGAGTCGCGCCGAATTTGCCCTCGTAGACGCGCACGGCGTCCACGCTGCCCGCAAAGGCCGGGACATCGGGAGTTCGTTCGGCGCCGAGATTGAGAGGTGCGCTGCCGCCGTTGTCCTTGGTGCCATCGTAGAGGATGCGCGTGGCCAGTTCATGACCATCGACGAAGATCCGGATGTCGGCCGCCTGGCGATTCGCCGGGCCGAAATCGACGGCGAGGTGTCGCCATTGGTTCGGCCGAATCGCCGCACCGTCGCTACGGACGCGAATGGCGTAGGCGGGGAAGTAAGCATTGATCCGCACCTCGATTTCGCCATCGGACAAGCGCACTTCCTGTCCCTTCCCATAACCCTGCTGATCGGGCGAACCGGTATAACTGACATTGGAGAGCAGCGCGACGTCGTGCGGATTCGCTTCATCCGCGCGCAGCCAAAGCGCCACGGTGGCCTGTTTGCTGAGATCCAGCGCGGCCTTGGGAAGTTCCGCGATCGGTCCATGGCCCTGGGAGTGCCAGGCCTTGCCCAAAACGCCGTCGACCAGATCCGGCCTTTCTTTAGGAAACTTCGGCCTGTCTTTCGCCGCCCCGGTATCATCTCCCGTCCAGCTCCACTTGGCCGCCGGCACCGCGGTTTTCGCAGTCGCCAAGGGTTGTCCGGCGCCGGTCTCTTTCCCGTTGGAGCGTAGGGCGGCCAGGCGCGCATCCATTTCGCGCAACGCTTGTTCCTGCGAGGCCAGTTCCCGCTGCTGATCGCGGGTGGGCGCCTGCATGAGCGGAACGGCATTGGCAATGCGACCATCCTCGCCGTGCTCCGGCACATTGTTGAAGAGTGCGAAAAAGCGGTAGTAATCCTTCTGGGTCAGCGGATCGAATTTGTGGTCGTGGCAACGCGTGCACTCCATGGTGAGGCCGAGCCAGGCGGTGCTCATCGTCCGCACCCGGTCGGCAACATATTCGACCCGATATTCCTCCTTGATGATGCCGCCCTCGCTGTTGATCACGTGATTGCGGCAGAAACCCGTGGCGATGCGCTGGTCGAGCGTGGGACTGGGCAGGAGGTCTCCGGCCAATTGTTCGGTGATAAACCGATCGTAAGGCAGGTTCGAGTTGAAGGCCTCGATGACCCAGTCACGCCAGCGCCACATGGAGCGCGCGGAATCGTTATTGAAACCGTGCGTGTCGGCATAACGCGCCGCGTCCAGCCATTCGACCGTCATGCGCTCTCCGAAACGGGGCGATTGCAACAATCGGTCGACCACGTGCTCGAAGGCCTGCGGTGAGTGGTCAGCCAAAAATGCTTCGACTTCGGGTGGGGTCGGCGGCAACCCGGTCAGATCCAGGGTGACGCGGCGAAGCAAGGTGGTCCGGGCTGCTTCCGGCGAGGGCTGAAGGCCTTCCTGTTCCAAGCGGGCAAGAATGAAGTGATCGATCTCATTCCGTGGCCATGCGCTGCGCTTCACGGCCGGCACTTCGACCTCGGACACGGGGATGAATGACCAGTGCGATTGATACTTCGCGCCCTGTTCGATCCAGCGCTTCAGCGTTTCCTTTTGAGCTGTCGTCACCGTTTTGTGCGCCTTCAGTGGCGGCATGACATCGTCCTTGTCCGAAGAGTTGATGCGCTGCCAGAGTTCCGATTGATCCAGGTTTCCGGGCACAATCGCCCGGGTCCCATCGTGCTCCGCCGTGGCTCCCTCAAAGGTATCCAGTCGCCGGTCGCCCTTGCGGTTTTTCGGATCGAAACCGTGACAGTAAAAGCAATTCTCCGAGAGAATCGGCCGGATGTCGCGGTTGAACGAGACCGATGACCCCGCCGCCCGGGCCGGTGTGGCGACTGTCACACCGACGGCGATCGCCCCAACGAGCCCCAGAAGGGCAGACGCGACGGAACTCTGGGTGGAAAGAGAAAGGGGAGGCATAACTGGCAGCGACTATGGCACGGATTGGTCCTCACATCTTGAATGCCATAGCGAGAGTTTGGTATGTTTTGACCATGTCGGTCTCATCCGCCAAAACCTTCCAAAGGGCG
>Ga0207667_10001525_pt1 | contig 29102 bp, 33 predicted proteins | sample KBSCornC52_FD_184301 | JGI IMG/M metagenome (GOLD analysis project Ga0207667, IMG submission 184301) | Corn rhizosphere microbial communities from Kellogg Biological Station, Michigan, USA - KBS Corn C5-2 (SPAdes) (version 2) | ecosystem: Host-associated > Plants > Roots > Rhizosphere > Soil ...
CGTGGCGTCCATCCACGCCGCGAGCTTCGAGTTCTCGGCGCCCTGCACCACGTCGGCGACGTCCGAAAGGCGGATCGGCGCGCCGTTGCGGTAGGCGATGATGATGTCGCGGTAGTCGTCGGCGCTCCTCAGCTGGTCGTTCGCGTCGATGGTGTACGCGCGCGCCGGCCCGTCGAAGCTGCCCTTGGCCTGGTTCACGTTCGCCGCGCCGATCGCGGTGCGGATGTCCTCCATCGAGAGGCCTTGCGACGCGGCCGCCTTCGGGTTCACCTGCACGCGCACCGCCGGGCGCTCGCCCCCCGAAAGCGTGACCAGTCCCACCCCGGGAATCTGCGAGATCTTCTGCGCGAGCCGCGTGTCGACCAGGTTCTGCACGTCGGTCATCGGGATCGTCTGCGACGTGACGCCAAGCGTGAGGATCGGCGCGTCGGCCGGGTTCACCTTGCTGTAGATCGGCGGCGAGGGCAGGTCCTGCGGCAGGAGGTTGGAGCCCGCGTTGATCGCCGCCTGCACCTCCTGCTCGGCGGTGTCGAGGTCGATCGAGAGCTCGAACTGCAGGGTGACCACGGAAGCGCCGCCCGAGCTCGTGGACGACATCTGCTTGAGGCCCGGCATCTGCCCGAACTGGCGCTCGAGCGGCGCGGTGATCGACGAGGTGACGACGTCCGGGCTCGCGCCGGGATAGAGCGTCACCACCTGGATCGTCGGATAGTCGACCTCGGGAAGCGCCGAGAGCGGAAGCTGCCGGTAGGCGACGATGCCCGAGAGGAGCACCGCGACCATGAGGAGCGCGGTGGCGACCGGCCGCAGGATGAAGATCCGCGACGGGTTCACTGCGCGCCCTGGGTCCCGCCCGCGCTTCCCCGGGCGCCGCGGCCCTTGCCGTTGCCCTTGTACCGGCCGTTCTTGCCCGACTCCGGTGCGGCCTTCGGCGCCGCCGGCGCCTTGGCGCCCGGCACGACCACGTCCACCTTGGCGCCCTCGCGGATGCGGTCGACGCCGTCGGTCACCACGCGCTCGCCGGGCTCGAGGCCCGACGTCACGGCCGTGTCGAGGCCCTCCGTGGGTCCCGTCTGGACCGGCCGCTGCGTGACGGTGCCGTCGTCACGCACCACCCAGGCGAAGATGCCCTGCGTGTTGCGCTGGATCGCGGCGCTCGGCACCACGACCGCGCCGTGCAGCGTGTCCACCACCATGCGCACGTTCACGAACTGGTTGGGGAAGAGCTTCAGCTGCGGGTTCGGCATCTCGGCCTTGAGCTTCACCGTGCCGGTCGTGACATCGATCTGGTTGTCGGTGCTCACGAGCGTGCCGCGGTCGAGCATCTCCTTCTGCTCGCGGTCCCACGCCTCGACCGGGAGCTTCTGGCCGCGGCGCATCTGCGCGAGCACCTGCGGCAGCACGTCCTGCGGGATCGTGAAGAGCACGCCGATCGGCTGCACCTGCGTGATCACCACGAGGCCGTTCGCGTCCGAGGCGTGCACCATGTTGCCCGCGTCGACCTGGCGCAGGCCGAGCCTTCCGCCGATGGGCGCGGTGATGTGCGTGTACGAGAGCTGCAGGCGCGCGTTGTCGACCCCTGCCTGGTCGATCTTCACCGTGCCCTCGAGCTGCCTCACGAGCGCCGCCTGCTGGTCCACCTGCTGCTCGGCGATGGAATCCTGCTTGAGCAGCCCCTGGTAGCGTGCGAGGTCCACCTTCGCGTTCTCGAGTTGCGCGCGGTCGCGCGCGAGCTGGCCCTCGGCCTGCTCGAGCGCTACGGAGAAGGGCGCGGGGTCGATTTCCGCGAGCACCTGGCCCGGCTTCACCACCTGTCCGTCGGCGAAGGCGATGTTCTGCAGCAAGCCGTCGACGCGCGGGCGCACGATGGCCGTGCGTGCCGCTGTCACCGTGCCGAGCGCGGTCTGCACCACGTTCACGTCGCCCAGCTTCGCGGCCACCGCCGTGACCGGCTGCACGCGGTTCGGATCGACGCCGAAGCGCCCGCCGCCCTTGCCGGCCTTCTGCTTCGCCGCCACCGCCGCCGGCGACGATGTATGGGTCCATCCCCAGGCGAGCCAGGTGCCGATCGCGACCACGGCGAGGATCGCCACGATGAGCACCGGCTGCACCCAGCGCTTGCGCGGGTGCTCGTCCAGTCTCGGTCGGGAGGGATTGTCCGGTGGGGACGGGGGCAGGGGGTCGGACATGGGAACGGTTGTTGTGCGTATTGGAGCGGGCTCCGGCCGTGCAGTTTCCTACCGAAAGGCGCCCGCGTGCCCCCGAAAATGTAACGAGACGCTATTCGGGGACGAGGGGCGGCTCGTGCAGGGCCGCCACCTGCTCGCGCAGCTCGAGGATGCGGTCCTGCCAGTAGCGGGGCGTATTGAACCACGGGAAGGCGATGGGGAAGGCCGGATCGTCCCAGCGACGCGCGAGCCAGGCCGAGTAGTGGATCAGGCGCAGCGTGCGAAGCGCCTCGACGAGGTGGAGCTCGCGATCGTCGAACTCGGCGAAGTCCTCGTAGCCTTCGAGGATGCGGCCGAGCTGCCGGCCCATCGATCGCCGGTCGCCCGAGACGAGCATCCACAGGTCCTGCACCGCGGGCGCCATGCGCGCGTCGTCGAGGTCCACGAAGTGCGGCCCGCCCGGCGAGTTGCCCGTGTCGGGAGTCCACAACACATTGCTCGGATGGCAATCGCCGTGCACGCGGATGCATGCGACATCTCCCGCACGCTGGTATGCGTGGCGCACGCCTTCGAGCGCGAGCGCGGCGACCTGCTTCCACGAGGCGACGAGATCGGACGGGATGAAGCCGCTCGCGAGGAGGTCGTCGCGCGGCTCCTCGCCGAAGCTCTCGATGTCGAGCCGCGGCCGGTGCACGAAGGGATGCGCGGCACCCACCGCGTGGATGCGGCCGATGAACCGCCCGAGCCAAACGAGCGTCTTCTCGTCCTCCAGATCGGGCGCGCGGCCGCCGCGCCGCGGGAACACCGCGAAGCGAAACCCTTCCCGCTCGTGCAGCGTGCGGCCCTCGAAGGCGAGCGGCGCCACGACGGGTATCTCCGCGCCGGCGAGCTCGAGGGCGAATTCGTGCTCCTCGAGGATCTGCGCGTCCGTCCATCGTGCGGGCCGGTAGAACTTGGCGACGACCATCGGCGTGGATGACGGCGGGGCGCCGGGAAGCGCTTCCTCGAGGCCCACCTGGTAGACGCGATTCTCGTAGCTGTTCAGCGCGAGGAGCCGCCCGTCGCACACGAGGCCGAGCGATTCGAGCGCGTTGAGGACCGCGTCGGGCGTGAGCCGCGAGTAGGGATGAATCGCTTCCATGCTTCGCATGATAATCGCCGGCCGCCGCAGGATCGCGTGCTACTATCGCCGCGGCTCAACCGTTGCCGCGATCCCGGGAGACAACCATGAAGAATCCGCTGGATTCGCTCTGGGGAACCGTGCTGTGCGGACTCGTCCTCACGGCCGTCCTCTACTATCTCGCGCGCGCGATGATGGCGGGAGGCTGAGCCCATGAGCTGGGAATTCATCCACTACGGGCTCGGCCGCTGGCTGCACATCCTCTCCGGCGTGATGTGGGTGGGGCTGCTCTACTACTTCAACTTCGTGCAGGTGGACGCGCTCAAGCGCGCCAATGCCGAGACGCCGCCCGCCGGGGCTGCGATCACGAAGCACATCGTGCCCTCCGCGCTTTTCTGGTTCCGCTGGGCTGCGGTCGCGACCTGGGTGATGGGCGCCTTCTTGCTCGGCGACAAGCTCAACCAGGCGCTGCTCTTCCGCGAGACCGCCTACGTGCCGATCGGGATCGGCGCGTGGCTGGGCACCATCATGCTCTTCAACGTGTGGGTGCTCATCTGGCCCAACCAGAAGCGCCTGCTGGGACTGGTCGCCGCGAGCGAGGAGGAGAAGGCGAAGGCGCGCCGCGTCGCGTTCCTCGCCTCCCGGACCAACGTGATGCTCTCGATCCCGATGATCTTCTTCATGTCGTCATCGGGGCTGTTCCATTACCCGGTGTTTGCCGGGTAGTGGCTTACGGAAGCGAAAGGCCTTCGAAGCGCCGATGCCCGCCGATCCAACGCCGATGACCGCCGATGAATCGGGGAGAGTCGGGATTGCGCGTGCGCAGAGACGGTCGACAATCAATGCTTCGGCAATCCGCTCACCTTGTCGCCCGCGTGGATGTCGTGCGCCTGGAACCATCCGAGGTTCGTCTCGATCGCGTAGAGCGCCGGGCCGTTGGCGAGGTGGCTGTCGAGGGTCTGCGGCTCCATGTCGGCGATGTTGAGGATGACGCCCGCGCGATCGACGAAGGCGACCGAGAGCGGGATGAGCGTGTTCTTCATCCACATCGCGTAGTAGCCCGGATCCTCGAAGACGAAGAGCATGCCCTCGTCGCGCGCGAGGCTCTTGCGGAACATGAGCCCCTGGCTGCGCTGCGCGTCGTCCGAGGCGACCTCGACCTTGAGCGCATGCGACCCGATCCGCAGCGTCGCGGTCGGCAGCTTCGCGTCGGCGAGCGCGGGAAGCGCCGCGGTGAAGAGTGTCGCCGCGAGAACCGGCAGGAAGGAACGGCGGTCGAAGCGCAGGACGGATACGGACTCCACGAAGGCTCTCCTCGGAACGACGCGTAAGGTTACCGCATGAGGCTTGCAATGCGCCGACACCTGCTCCTCGCCCTCGCCCTCCTCGCCGCCGGCTGCGCGGCGTTTCCCGAACGTGCCGAGACGCCCGCGCAGGCGGCCGAGCGCCGGGCCGAGGCGCCGCGTCCGGCGTACAACCTCGCGGGATATCCGCCCGCCACGCGCGACGGCTACATCGACGGGTGCGAGTCGGCGAAGCATTCCGCGTACGGACGCAAGGACGAGCCGCGCATGGCGAGCGACGCGCAGTACGCCATGGGCTGGAACGACGGCTACTCCATCTGCTCGCGGCGCTAGCGCGTCAGCCGGCGCGGGCGAGGATCCACTCGGCGATCGCCTGCCGGATCTCGGGCACGTCGCCCACGGCCGGCTCGAGAGCGACCGGAATGCGTGGGTGGCTCGCGCGGATCGCCTCGAGGATGCGCGGCACGTCCTGCTTGAGGTGCCCGCCCTGGGCGAGGAACAGCGGGAAGACCGTCACCGCGAGAGCGCCCTGCGCCGCGAGCGAGGCGATCGCCTCGTCGAGCGTCGGCGACATGACCTCGAGATAGGCGAGCTCGATCGGATATTCGGGGCGGCTCTGGCGCACCCGCTCGCGGATCGCCTCGAACGGGCGCGCCCATTCCGGGTCGCGCGAGCCGTGGGCGAAGAGGACGATGCCGCGCATGTCAGTGCTTGCCGGTGGAACCGAAGCCGCCCGCGCCGCGTTGGCTCTCCTCGAAGGACTCCACCACGTTGAGCGCGACCTGCACGACCGGCACGACGACGAGCTGCGCGATGCGCTCGAGCGGGTTCACGACGAACGGCGCCTTGCCGCGGTTCCAGCACGAGACGAACACCTGGCCCTGGTAATCCGAGTCGATGAGCCCGACCAGGTTGCCGAGCACGATGCCGTGCTTGTGGCCGAGCCCCGAGCGCGGAATGACGATCGCAGCGAGCCCTGGATCGTCGAGGTGGATGGCGATGCCGGAGGGGATGAGGGTGCTGTCGCCGGGCTCGAGCGTTACCGGCTCCGCGATGCATGCGCGAAGGTCGAGCCCGGCGGAGCCGCCCGTCGCATAGGCGGGGAGATTCGCGCGGATGCGCTCGTCGAGGATCTTGATGTCGAGTTTTCTCATTCTCGTCGGGGAGTGATGCGGGCGAAAGGCTTTGGAAGCGCCGATCCAACGCCGATGCGCGCCGATGAATCGGGCGAGGCTGCTACGGCGACAACGTCAGGAAACCTGCTTGAGGTGCGGCGCCGGCTTCGCGCGGCGCTCGGAGAGGGCGAGCGCATGCGCGACGATCTCGCGCGCGATGCGCGACTTGGGCGCGCGCGCGAGGAGATGCGCGCCGTCGTCGTCGTAGATCGTCACCTCGTTCTCGTCGCGACCGACGGCTTCCTGCACCAGGTTCGCGACGATCATCGGGATCTTCTTCCTCGAGCGCTTCTCCTGCGCATAGCGCGCGATGTCCTCGCTCTCGGCCGCGAAGCCGACGCAGAACGGGCCGTTGGCGAGCCCCGCCACATAGCCGAGGATGTCCTCGGTGGGCTTCAACCGGATCTCCATGCCCTGGTCGCTCTTCTTGATCTTGCGCGCCGATTTCGCGACCGGCGTGTAATCGGCCACGGCCGCGACGCTGAAGAAGAAGTCGGCGTCGGCGAGGCTCGCCTTCACGGCGTTCATCATCTCGGCGGCCGAGGTCACGTAGACGAAGTGCGCGGCGGGCGGCGGCGCGACGCTCGCCGGGCCGCTCACCAGCGTCACGTCGGCGCCGAGCGAGAGCGCCGCTTCCGCGATCGCGTAACCCATCTTGCCGGAGCTGAGGTTCGTGATGCCGCGCACCGTGTCGATCGCCTCGAACGTGGGACCGGCGGTGACGAGCACGTTGCGCCCGTGGAGCTTCTTGGGACCGAGGAATTCGAGCACGGCCTCGGTGAGCTCCGCCGGCTCGAGCATGCGGCCCATGCCCACCTCGCCGCACGCCTGGTCGCCGGCGGCGGGCCCGAGGATGCGCACGCCGTCGCCGCGCAGCGTCGCGATGTTGCGTTGCGTGGCCGGGTTGTCCCACATCTCGCGGTTCATGGCGGGCGCGACGAGGAGCGGGCAATTGCGCGCGAGGCACGCGGTGGAAAGCAGGTCGTCGGCGAGCCCGTGCGCGAGCTTGGCGAGGAAGTCGGCGCTCGCGGGTGCCACGAGCACCGCATCCACTCCGCGTGTGAGCTCGATGTGCCCCATCGAGCTCGCGAAGCTCGCGTCCCAGAGATCCGTGATCACGGGCTTGCCGGTGAGCGCCTGGAACGTCGCGGGCGTCACGAAGCGCGTCGCGGCTTCGGTCATCGCGACCTGCACTTCCACGTTATTGCGCATGAGGAGGCGCGCGGCTTCCGCCGCCTTGTACGCGGCGATGCCGCCGGTCACCCCGAGCAGCAAGCGGCGATTCAACCCCTTGTCCATCGAGGCATTCTACCCACGACCCCCGAGGCTTGCATGGATCCGTCCCAGGAGGCGCGCGCGGAGCGCCCGCGCGATCGATTGTTGGCCTGCGGCGCCGCCTCGCTCTCGGACGCGGAGCTGGTGGCGATCTTCCTCGGAACCGGCGCGCGCGGAAGGAGCGCCGTGGACATCGCGCGGCAGCTCATCGCCCGCTTCGGCCGCCTCTCGCGCCTGCTCTGCGCCGCGCCGCGCGAATTCGCGCCGCTCGCCGGCATGGGCCCCGCGCGTTGCGCGCAGATCTCCGCGGTGATGGAGCTCGCCAGCCGCGCGCTCGCCGAGGAAATGAGGGCGCGCGACAGCCTCGTCTCGCCCGCCGCGGTGCGCGGCTACCTGCGGCTGCGCATGCAGGATCTCGGCCACGAGTGCTTCTACTGCGTGTTCCTGGATGCGCAGAACCGGGTCATCGCGGCCGAGGAGCTCTTCCGCGGCACGCTCACCCAGACGAGCGTCTATCCGCGGGAAGTCGTGAAGCACGCGCTCGCGCACAACGCCGCCGCGGTGATCCTCGCGCACAACCACCCGTCCGGCGTCGCGGAGCCCAGCCTGCAGGACCAGGCGCTCACGCGCACGCTCGCCGAGGCGCTCGCCCTCGTGGATGTGAAGGTGCTGGACCACTTCATCGTGGCGCCCGGGGCCTGCCTCTCGTTCGCCGAGCGCGGGCTGCTCTAGCGCTTGAGCAGCTGCAGCGTGTATCCGGCGAGGTTGATGCCGATCTCGCCGTCGCCGTAGACCTCGTCGTTGAAGTGGAAGTTGTCCACCATGTAGTCGGCGGGCGATGCGGAGAGCGCCGCATCGACGGTTCGCGCCGAGTCGAGCACCCTCTGGAACTCGTCGCGGTTCATGCGGAACTCGAAGTAGCCGCCCCAGCCCCATGGATTCGGCGCCACGAACCCGGTGGACGGCGCGGCGAGCGTGGCGAGTCCGAAGCTGCGCCCGTACGGCGTGCTCGGGCGGAACGTGGTGCCGACGATCACCTTGCCGGTGCCCACATCGGGTGCGAGGTAATCGCCGGCGGGAACCGCGGGCGGCGTCCCGTAGGTCATCACGGTGAAGTACAGGTGGTGGCCGGAACGCTGGTCGATGAACTCGATGGTCGGATGGCCGTAAGCGGCGCTGCCCGTGCCGCGCGCCTCGATGCTCTTTACATTGAGCGTGAACTGGACCTCGAGCTCGACGTCCGATTCGCGCGGGGCCCACGGGAAGAAACGATCGTCGAACTTGCCGGGATCCACGGTCGTATGGAACTGGTACAGCGGGTTCACGCTGGAGTAGGGCGAGGCGCCCCGACCGTCGGTGTCGACGTGCACGCCGATCGTCCCATCGGCATCCTGGACGAACGCGAGGCTCGCCTGGTCGACCGACGCGGGCGGCACCACGAAAAGGCGACGCGCATACGGTTGCCCGGTGAGGTCGGAGAAGGCGGGCAGCATCTGCCCGGCCGCCGAGGCGAGGAGCGCCGAGGGCACGGGCAGGTTATTGATCGCGATGCACGGCCCGCGGTTGACCGTTTCGTCCTCGCATTGCGCGCTCGGCATCACGCGGGTCGGCGACGCGGCGGTGATGCGGTACGACTCGATGGGAACCTGGGCCGCGCCGGCCGCGCAGAACCGCACGCCCTCGTCGATCCAGCCCTGCGCGATCATCTTGCGGCGCTCGCCGTCGTCGGTGACGAAGCGATGGTTGCTGTCGTGGAACGCGAAGCGGTTGTTGTAGAGCCGATGGACCGGCACGAGCCCGGTCGCGCATTGCCCGTTCGAATCGGGAACGGGGATCTGGAATTCCTCGCGCTCGAGCATCCATTCGCTTCCCGGCTGCTCGATCCCGGCGGCCTCAGCCGCATCCGCCGTGTAGAAGTGGGAATTGGAATATCCGCTGTAGAAGCGGCTCACCGGCACTCCGCATCCGGTCGAGGGACAGAGCGAATCGGGCTGCGGCGAGCCCACGGGGTACGCGAGGAAGCTCCACCCGGTGCGCGTCCATCCGGGGCCGGCGGAGCCGGCTTCGATGGCGGCCATCTCGTCCGCGTGCGCGGTGAGGAAATAGTGGCGCAGCTCGACGTTGTAGTACTCGACCACGCTGACCGGCGCCTGGTCGGATGGAATGATGAAAGCTTCCGCGAGCGGCGCGGCGAATGCGACGCAAGCGGCTGATGCGGAAAGGAAAAGACGCACGAGGCTGCGAAGGCTGCGGTAGGACATGGCGCCCATCGCGGTTGCGGAGGGGGCTGGAAAACTGCTACAATTCAACGCTTTGATTCTACCGATTCCAGAGGCCTTTCGACCATGTCCCGCGTCTGCCAAGTGACGGGCAAAGCCCCGCGCGTCGGGCACCACGTTTCCCACGCGAACAACAAGACCAAGCGGCGCTATCTCCCCAACCTGCAATACCGCAGGTTCTGGGTCGAGAGCGAGAACCGCTGGGTGAAGATGCGCCTTTCGAGCGCGGGCCTGAGGCTCATCGACAAGAAAGGCATCGACGTCGTGCTCGTCGAGATGCGAGCGCGCGGCGAGAACGTCTGAGGAAGGACTGAACCATGCCCCGCGAGAAGATCAAGCTCGAATCCTCGGCCGGCACCGGCCACTTCTACACGACCACCAAGAACAAGCGCACGACGCCCGACAAGCTCGAGATCAAGAAGTACGATCCGGTCGCGCGCAAGCACGTCGTCTACAAAGAAGGCAAGCTCAAGTAAAGCCGGCCATCGGGAACGGCGTTGGAGCGGACGTAAACCAACGCCGCTCAACGCCGGCGAGCAACAGATAGCCCCGCGATGCGGGGCTTTTTTGTTTGCGGGCGAGGTTCGTTTGCATGACTCGAAAATAGAAGCCGTGCGCTCTCTCGCCGCGTCCTGTCGGATGCCGCGCGTCAACAAGGCGTTGGCGACGGCTTGAGCTTGCGCCGTGGAAGGAAGGCGGCAAAGGAAACCGAGGCCCCGGAGCGGTAGCGTCGGCCTTCGTGGCTGCATGGGTCTGGGGGTCGCGTGTGGTCGCCATGCTCCTCGTTCCGCTGTTCGAGGCTCACGCCGCGAGGCGATGAAGCGCCGGCGAAGCGAGGCGGGAAAGGAAATCGAGACCCTGGAGCGCGCCGAGTTCCAAGCGGGACACGGCGGAGTTCTTCGCTCGGGTCGAGCCGAGCAATCCATGGGCGCCTGCGTCGCTCAAAGGCGCATCATGCGAGGCCCTTCGACCCGGGCGCCCGCCGTGAACCGCGGACTCGGGCCAACGGGACCGAGCGATGCGAGAGCGAGCGAAGTCCCGGCGCGATCCCGGGGCTCGATTTCCTTTCCCGCCTTGCTTCGACGCCCAACAAAAAGCCCCGCTATGCGGGGCCGTTTCGTTTCGTGCGATTCCCGCCTTCGCGGGAATGATCGATGTCAGGCGTAGCGGCGCAGGCGGCGCGAGAACGCGACCAGCGGCTCGATGCCGGTCTTCTCGGCGCGCTCGCACCAGTCCTTGAGCTGGCCCACGAGCTGCTCGGTGCTGAGCGTGGAGCGCTCCCAGATGCGCGCGAGCTCCTCGCGCATCGTGAGCGTGGTCTTGAGCGCGGGGCTGGACTCGACGATCAGGTTGATGGCGGCGCGATGCTGGGCCGGCACCACCGCGTCGTAGCGGTGCAGCCAGCGGCGGATGCTGCGCAGCGGCGTGCAATCCGCGCCCTTCTCGCGCAGCGCCGCGATCTCGATCCTGGTGGCGCGCTTGATCGACTTCGCGTAGTTCATCATCACGTCGTAGCGATGCGCGATGACCGCTTGCAGGGTGGCCGCGTCGACCTCGAACTTCGACGGATCGAGCTTCACCTTCGGCGCCTGCTTGCGCACGGTGGCGAGCCCGAGCGCGCGCAGCGCGCGGATGTACAGCCAGCCGATGTCCAGCTCGTACCAGCGCAGCGAGAACTTGGCCGACGTGGGATACGCGTGGTGGTTGTTGTGCAGCTCCTCGCCGCCGATCCAGAAGGCCCACGGCACGATGTTGGTGCTGTCGTCGTCGGTGTGGAAGTTGCGGTAGCCGAAGTAGTGGCCGACGCCGTTGATGACGCCCGCGGCCCAGAACGGGATCCATGCGACCTGCACGCCGTAGATGATGGCGCCCGGCACGACGCCGAACATGGCCAGGTCGATGGCCGCGAGGAGGATCACGCCCCATTTGGTGAGCGGCGTATACAGGTTGCGCTCGAGCCAGTCGTCCGGCGTGCCGTGGCCGTAGCGGGTCGTCGTCTCCGGATTGTGGGATTCCTGCACGTAGAGCATGACGCCGCCGAAGAGCACGCGCTTGATGCCGTAGATGCGCGGGCTGTGCGGATCGTCCGCGGTCTCGCACTTCGCGTGGTGCTTGCGGTGGATGGCGGCCCACTCCTTCGTCACCATTCCGGTGGTGAGCCAGAGCCAGAAGCGGAAGAAATGCGACACCGCCGGGTGCAGGTCCAGCGCGCGATGCGCCTGGGAGCGGTGCAGGTAGAGGGTGACCGCGGCGATGGTGATCTGCACCAGCACGAGGCCGGCGATGACGTCACCCCACCACGGGAGATTCAGGAGACCGCTGAACATCTAGGCGCGCCCTTTCACAGGAGGAGGCCGTCCTCGAACAGGACGGACGCAGTTGTAGATGGGGATTGTACCTCGCGCGGCCGGCGGGTGCGCGCCGGACGTGGAGAATCGCTCTCAAGCCCTTGAGCCGGTAGGTTTTTCCAATGTTTCAGGGGTAGCCAGGATGCGCACATCGCGCCTCGGGTACGGGATCTCGATGCCATGGGCCTTGAAGCGCGCGAGGATGTCGAGCAGCAGGTCGCTGCGCAGCTTGCCTTCGCCCACCGCCGGGTCGGCGATCCACACGGTGAGCGTGAGGTCGATGCCGTTGTCCCCGAATCCTTTCACGAGCGCAGCCGAGGCGGGTTCGTCGAGCACCCGCTGGTGGCGCCGCGCCACCTCGAGGAGCAGGTCGCAGGCCTTCGCCACGTCGCTCTCGTATGCGACGGAAAGCGGGATCACCACGGAAACCTTCGGGTCGCTGTAGGTGTGGTGGCTCACCGTCTGCGTGATGAGCGTCTCGTTGGGGACGATCGACTCCACGCCGTCGAGCCCGCGGATCACCGTGTAGCGCGAGTCGATGGCCTTCACCTCGCCCTTGCGCCCGTCGACCGTCACGACGTCGCCGATGCGCAGGCTCTTGTCGAGCAGCACGATGAAGCCGCTCACGTAGTTGCTCGCGATCTTCTGCAGGCCGAAGCCCAGGCCCACGCCGAGCGCGCCGCTGAAGATCGAGAGCGCGGTCACGTCGATGCCGACCATGGGCAGCGCGACGAAAATCGCGAGGAGCACGGCCGAGGCGCGCACCACCTTGGCGATCACGATGCGCGTGGACATCTCGATGGTCTCGGCGGCGAGCACGCGCGTCTCGGTGATCCGCCCGAGCCACATCGTGACGGCGAGCGTGACACCGAGCGCGGTGAGGCCCTGGAGCACGAGCCAGAGCGTGATGCGCTGCTTGGACGCGCCGATCGTGAAGCCCACGTCGTTCAGCGCCTCGACCACGTCGGGCAGCAGGCCCGTGACGTGCAGCACCACGGCGATCCAGGCGATCCAGGCGATCGCCCGCACGACGACGCGCAGGAATGCGCCGTCCGGAAGGATGTGGCCGAGGATGTACACCGCCGCGCGGATGATCGCGAGCGCCATGAGGAGCGACTTCGCGATGTTCACCAGCACGATCGCCTGGAAGTGGCCGAGCCCGATCTCGGCGAGCGCCACGAAGCCGAGCGTGAAGAGCGGGCGCGCGACGCGCTCGAAATCGCCCTTGCCCAACTTCCATCGCGGCGCGATGCGCATGCGCTGGCAGACCGCGCGCGAAGTGAAGAGCCCGAGGATGAGCGACGCCCCGATCGCGGCGAGCTGCCAGAGCCATTCGGCCGGCGTCGCGGACATGGCCGCGTCGCGCACGAAATCGACCAGCGCGTCGACGTTCAGCGCCATGGCATGGCCTGCGCGCGCCGCGCCCGGAAGTTGGCCAGGTAGCGGTCGGTGAGGCTGCGGTTGCCCGAGATCACGACGGCGTTCTCCGCGTTCCGGGATTGGGCGGAACGCGTGAAATTGTAGCTTCCGGTGAAGACCGCCGCTTCCGGGCGCTCGCCGTCGAGGATCACGATCTTGTTGTGCGAGGCGCGCGCGGCCGCGTCCAGGTAGACGCGCGCACCGGCGCGCGCGAGCGTGCGCAGCCAAGGAAGCCCGCCGTCGGCCTGGCGTTTCGCATCGCCGATCACCTCCACCTGCACGCCGCGATGCACCGCATCGAGGAGCGCCCGGGCGATGCGCGCGTCGGTGAAGAGGTACGCCTGCATGCGCACGCTGTCGCGCGCCCGCCCGATGCGCTGCGCGAGGAAGCCCTCGACGTCGTCGCCCGGCGTGAAGAGCACTTCCACATCCGCCACGCCGTGCGCCGCGGCCATGGCGCCGGGCGCGATCGCGAGGCCGAGCGCGGCGAGCGCGCAGGCTCGGTTCATCGCGCCGCCTTGCCGCCTTCGCGATCCATCACCGCGGCGAAGAAGCCGTCGGTGCCATGCACGTGCGGATAGAGGCGCAGGTACGGGCCTTCCATCGGAACCCGCACCCCCTGCTTCTCGAGCACGCCGGAAGCGGGCACCAGGTGGAAGTCGGGATGCGCGGCGAGGAACGCCTCGACGATCTTCTCGTTCTCCTCGGCAAGGAGGCTGCACGTTCCGTAGACGAGGCGCCCGCCCGGCTTCACCAGCGTGGCGGCCGATTCGAGGATCGCTTGCTGCTTCGCATTCAACTCGGCGAGCCCTTCGGGGGTCTGGCGCGCCTTGAGGTCGGGATTGCGCCGCAACGTTCCGAGGCCCGTGCACGGCGCATCGACCAGCACCCGATCGATCTTGCCGCGCAGGCGCTTCACCTTCGCGTCGTTCTCCCCCGCGATGCGCTGGGGGAATACGTTGGACAGCCCGGAGCGCTTGAGGCGCGGGCCGAGGTTGTCGAGCCGGCGTTCGGAGACGTCGAACGCATAGAGCCGCCCGGTCGACCCCATCGCGGCACCCATCTGCAGCGTCTTGCCGCCCGCACCGGCGCAGAAGTCGACCACCATCTCGCCGCGCTTCGGCTGCACCAGCATGCCGAGGAGCTGGCTGCCCTCGTCCTGCACCTCCACCGCGCCGTCGAGGAACATCGGGTGCCTGTTGAGCGCGGGCTTTCCACGCAGGCGCACGCCCATCGGCGAGTAGCGCGTGGGCTCGGCCGGGATCTTGTCGTAGTCGAGGCGGTCGAGGACGGCTTCGCGCGGCGCCTTCATCGCGTTGACCCTCAGGTCGAGGGGCGCCTGCTCCTGCAGCCCGCGCGCGAGTGCGAGGAGCGCCTCGTCGCCCAGCAGGGGTCGCAGCCGCTCGATCACCCAGTCGGGAAGGTCCACGCGCACTTCATAGGCGAGCGAGTCGAGGTCGAGCGCCTTCAGCGACGTGAGCCATTCCTTCTCGCCCGGGGCGAGCGCCGCCTCGATCTGCCCGAGGCCGATCCCCTGCAGCTTCACGAGCGCGGCGAGGGCGATCTCGCGCGGGCTCGCGGTGGGCGTCACGCTTTCCAGCAGGCGCCGACGGCGCAGCGCCGCGTACACCGTGTCCGCGACGAGCGCGCGGTCGCGCTGGCCGAGGTTGCGATGCTCGCGGAAGTAGCGATTGAGCACGCCATCCGCGGGCTCGCGCGCCGGCAGGGCCACGGTGAGCGCGGCGACGATGGCCTCCAGCTGCGCCTGGGCGATCGCCATCTCAGCGCTCCGAGATGCGCGAGGCGGACTGTTCCACCATCAGCTTCATCTTCGCGACCGGATAGCGCATCTTCACCGGCAGGTAGTGCTCGTCCACGCCGAGCCAGACGTCCATCACGTCGCCATCCTGCGGATCGACGTGCCGCAGATGCAGGGCGCGCACCTTGCCGAGCGGGATCTCGATCTCCTCGAGGCCGATCACCTTGAGCGTGAAGTCGTAGAGCTTGCGCTGGGTGAAGACATGCAGGTCCAGCGATGCGCCATCCGCGCGCGGCGGCACGCTGGCGAGCTGGAAGATCATGGTGAGCCAGTCGACCGTGTCGTCGCCCAGCTTCATGGTCTTGTGGCTCTCGCCGCGCTCGAGCGTGACCTCGTGGCGGGGCCAGTCGAAGTCGAGTCCCTCGTCGTCGGCTCCGCTGCGCTTCTCGAGGAAGCGCTCGGGGCGCAGCCCCGCGGTGGTGATGGTTCCCTCGCTCTCCTGCAGGATGGTGCCGTCCATGAAGACGCGGAAGAGCCCGGTCGCCTCGCCCTCGCCGAGGATGTGGTACGTGTCTCCCTTGCGCCGCCAGCGGTACACCGCGTGCGCGGTAAGCGGCCCGGTCGAGAGCCGGTAATCGATCGACAGCCGCTCCGGCAGCGCGTCCATCGGGAAGGGCGTGGGCTCGGGTGCTGCCGGCGGCATCGCGGGCATCCACGGAATGATGGGCTCGGCGAACGCGATGGGCTCGGGCGGCGGCGCGCTCGGCGCTTGCGCCGCCGCCGCAGCGACGACGGGCAGGTCGGCGGCAGGCGCCATGGCGGTGAGAAGCCGAGGCGCGGGAGGCGGCGCCTTTGGCGGGACACGATGGACGCGCCGCACGACGCGCGGGGCGTGCTTCGGCTTGGCCGGGGACGGCGCGGGCTTCACCTCGACCGGGGCCAGCGCGGGCGGCGGGGGAAGGAGCTCCGCGGAGAAGGCCTGGGCCACCGGCTCGACGGCATCCGGCGGGGAAGGCACCGTCGCGAACAGCGCCGCGTGCAGCGCCGCGGAGGCCGCGAGCGCGACCGCGAGGAAGCGGTAGCGCGAGGCGAGGGCGGCGGCGCGCGGCATGCGCCGTCAGTGCGCCTGGAGGGCGACCAGGATCTGCTCGACGCGCAGGCCCTTCGGATCGTCGAACACCACGCGCACGGGGAAATTGAAGCGGTCCTTCGCGAGCCAGACCTGCGCCTTGCCCTCCTTCGCGCTCGCGGTCACGCGCTCGTAGTGCAGCGTGTCGAACTTGCCGGCGGGCGTGTCCAGCTGCTGCTCGTCGACGAAGCGGTAGGTGTAGAGCTCCACCTTCTTGCCGTTCGACATGGGCATCGTCACCGTGCCCGCGCCCGGCTTGAGGTTCATGAACTGGTACATCACCGAGATGCGGTCCTGCGTATCGTGCGGGAGCGGCACCTCCTTGTCGTTGTCGCCGTATTGCGTACGCATCACGCCGCGGCTCCAATCGAACGTGGCCTTCACCGCGCCCTTGCTCGTGTTGGTGCGGCGCTGCGCGAACTCGAGCGGCTGCAGGCCGCTTGCGATCACCCGGCCCGAGCTCTGCATCGTCATCTGGTCGTCGAGGAAGAGCTTGAGGATGCCTTCGGAGCGCGCGACGCTGCGGATGGCGTACTGGTCGCCGGTGCGCGAAAAGGTTTCCGAGACGTGGCCGATGGTGAGGCCGGTGGCGACGAGGTTGTACTCGGCGTCGATGCTGGTGGGCAGCGCGAACGCGGCCGATGAGGCGAGCGAGGCGACAGACAGGACAACGAAGGCGAGCGCGCTTCTCATTCGGGATTCCGGGGCGAGGCCATCCAATCGGTTGAAACGCCCGAGCCGCGCACCTGGACGACTTCGGGGGCGACGAATTCGACGCGCCCCTCGGCGAGCCAGCGCACCGCCTGCGGGTAGATGCGGTGCTCGACCGCAAGCACGCGCCCGGCGAGCGTCTCCTCGGTATCCGAGGCGAGCACCGGTACCGCGCCCTGCGCGAGGATCGGCCCGCCATCGAGCGTGGCGGTCACGAAGTGCACCGTCGCGCCGTGCAGCTTCACGCCCGCGGCGAGCGCCTGGCGGTGCGTGTGCAGGCCCGGGAACGCGGGCAGGAGCGATGGATGGATGTTCAGCATGCGTCGTGGAAAGCGCTCGACGAATTCCTTCGTGAAGATGCGCATGAAGCCGGCGAGCAGCACGAAGTCGGGGCTCAGGCGCTCGATTTCAAGCGCGAGGCGCTCGTCGAAGCTCTCGCGGGAGGCAAACTCCCGATGATCGACGATGCGCGTGGCAAGCCCGCGCTCGGCGGCCCAGCCGAGCGCGGCCGCTTCCGGGCGGTTGGAGATCACCGCCTTCACCGCCATCCCGGTGCGCGCCTCGACGATCGCGCGCATGTTGCTGCCCCGGCCGGAGACGAGGATGACGGCCGAGGCCACCGCGCGGGCTCAGGCGACCGTCGTCGCGGGCGCGCCCGGGGCGCGCTCGGCGATCGTGCCGGCCTCGAACGCCTCCACGCCGGCCGCGGCGAAAGCCTCGATCGCGGGCTTCGCGTCGGAGCGCGCGACGATCGCGACCATGCCGATGCCGCAGTTGAACGTGCGCAGCATCTCCGCCTCGTCGATCCCGCCCTGGCGCTGCAGCCACTTGAAGATCGCCGGCCGCGCCCAGCGGCTCGCATCGAGCCGGGCGCAGGTGCCTTCGGGCAGCACGCGCGGGATGTTCTCGGTGAGCCCGCCGCCGGTGATGTGCGCGAGTCCCTTGAGCGCCACCTTCGCCATCACCGCGAGCACGGGCTTCACGTAGATGCGCGTGGGCTCGAGGAGCGCCTGGCCGAGCGTGCGTTCCCCGTCGAAGCTCTCGTAGAGGTCGGCGCCGCTCACGGCGAGCACCTTGCGCACCAGCGAGTAGCCGTTGGAGTGCGGGCCGCTCGAGGCGAGGCCGATCACGGCGTCGCCGGGCGCGATCTTCGAGCCGTCGAGGATCTTCGATTTCTCCACCAGGCCCACGGCGAACCCCGCGAGGTCGTACTCGTTCGGGTCGTACATGCCGGGCATCTCGGCGGTCTCCCCGCCGATCAACGCGCAGCCCGCCGACTCGCAGCCGGCCGCGATGCCCTTCACCACCGACTCGGCGACGTCCACGTCGAGCTTGCCGCAGGCGAAGTAGTCGAGGAAGAAGATCGGCTCCGCGCCGGAGACGAGGATGTCGTTCACGCTCATCGCCACGAGGTCGATGCCGATGGTGTCGTGCTTCTTCATGCGGAACGCGAGCTTGAGCTTCGTGCCCACGCCATCGGTGCCCGACACCATCACGGGCTCCTTGAACTTCTTCGACACCTCGACGAGCGCGCCGAAGCCGCCGATGCCGCCCAGCACCTCGGGGCGCATCGTGCGCTTGGCGAAGGGCTTGATGCGCTCGACGAGCGTGTCGCCCGCGTCGATGTCGACGCCGGCGTCGCGGTAGGTGAGGGGGGTTGGCGCGTTCACGGCCGATCCGGCTGATGCAGAGGCGAAATTTTATCCGATTTGCCCCTTCTGCGCCCCTTCGACTACCGCGGTAACGCGCTCGCGCGGTACGATTGCGGGGCCATGAGCGAGACGCCCGTCCGCGATCCCCGCGTCGCCGAGATCGAGAGCCACCGTCCTTACCTCGTGCGCTACGCGCTCGCGCAGCTGCGCGAGGTCGAGGCGGCCGAGGAAGTCGTGCAGGAAGCGCTCCTCGCCGCGCTCGAAGGCCTCGGCTCGTTCCAGGGACAGTCCACGCTTCGCACCTGGCTCACCTCGATCCTGCGCTTCAAGATCGCCGACCACCAGCGGCGCGCGGTGCAGGATCGCGCGCGCTTCGCGGACGGCGGCGATGCGCACGACGAGGCCTGGCTCGACGAGCTCTTCGACGAGACCGGCCACTGGCGCGATCCGCCCAAGTCGTGGGCGAACCCCGAGGCGGCCTTCGAGCAGCGCCGCTTCTGGGAAGTGTTCGAGCAATGCCTGGGGCGGGTGCCGGGGGCGGGCGGGCGCGTGTTCTTCAAGCGCGAGGTGCTGGGCGAGGAGACCGACGAGATCTGCCGGACCGAACGCATCAGCGCGAATAATTGCTGGGTGATCCTGCACCGCGCGCGCATCGCGTTGCGCGCCTGCCTCGAAGTGCACTGGTTCGGCGGCGAGGCGCGCGATGGAAGCTGACGTCGATGTCGATTGCCGCGAGGCCTCGCGCCTGCTCTCGGCGGCCTTCGAGCGCGAGCTGAGCGGCGAGGAGCGCATCGCGCTGCGCCGTCACCTCGACGAATGCCTCATGTGCGTGAACTTCGAGGCGCAGCTCGACTTCCTGCGCGAGGCCGCGCGCCGTTACCGCGAGGGCTGAGCGCTCAGGCGTCTCCGCTGCCGCGGAACGCGGGAAGATGCGCCTTCGCGAAATCGAGCATGCGCTCGATGGGCACGCGCGCGCGACGGCCGACCTGCGCATCGACGAACACCTCGTGGCCCGGCGCGCCTTCGAGCGTCTCGATGAGGTTGTAGAGCCCGTTCATCGCCATCCACGGACAGTGCGCGCAGCTCTGGCATGTCGCGCCCTTGCCCGCCGTCGGCGCCTCGATGAAGGTCACGCCGGGCATGCGCTTCCTCATCTGGTGGATGATGCCGCCGTCGGTCGCGACGATGTACTCCTTCGCGCCGAGGCGCTCGGCCGCCTGGATGATGCCGGTGGTGGAGCCCACCGCGTCGGCCATAGCGATCACGCTGCGCGGCGATTCCGGATGCACGAGCACCTTCGCATCCGGATGCAGCGCCTTCAGCTCCTCGAGCTGGATCGACTTGAACTCGTCGTGCACGACGCACGACGCGTTCCACATCAGCATGTCGGCTCCGGTCACGCGCTGCACGTAGTCGCCCAGGTGCTTGTCGGGCGCCCACAGCACCTTCTTGCCCTGGGCGTGCAGCCACGCGACGATCTTCTCCGCGATGGACGAGGTGACCATCCAGTCCGCGCGCGCCTTCACCGCGGCGCTGGTGTTCGCATAGACCACGACGACGCGATCGGGGTGCTCGTCGCAGAACTTCGAGAATTCCGCGGCGGGCGTGGCGAGGTCGAGCGAGCACTCGGCCGCGAGGTCCGGCATCAGCACGCGCTTCTCGGGATTGAGGATCTTCGCGGTCTCGCCCATGAAGCGCACGCCCGCGACGACGATCGTCTTCGCCGGGTGCTCATGGCCGAAGCGCGCCATCTCGAGGGAATCGGAGACGGTGCCGCCGGTCTCCTGCGCGAGGTCCTGCAGGTCCGGATGCACGTAGTAGTGCGCGACCAGCACCGCGTCGCGCTCCTTCAGCAGCCTCTTCGCCTTCGCGACGAGCGCCGGCCGTTCCTCGGGCGTGACGACGCGCGGCGGCTTCGCCGGGGCGATGCCGATGTCGCCCGTATAGCGCTCGAAGCGGATCTGGATGGGTTGTGCGATGGCCATCGACGGATTTTAAGGCATGGTCGCCATGCTAAAATTGCCTCCTTGTCGCTCCGGCTTTTACCGGGGCGCGCCCGGGCCAAGCCGGCCGACGGAATCCTCCGAGGCGGCGCCGGCCCTGGGAAATGCCAATGAGGCAGCTCCTCCTCGACTTCACCCGGGCGCCCGAGCCCACCTTCGCCAACTTCGTCCAGGGCGGCAACGCCGAGGCGGCGCATGCGCTGGACTCGGCGGCCCGCGGCGAATGCGCGGAACGTGTGATCTACATTTGGGGCGAAAATGGCGCGGGCAAGACCCACCTGCTGCGTGCGTTCGCGGCCGCGCGCGGCGCGCGTTATGTGCCCGGCGACCAGTTCGTCGCCGAGGACGCACGCGGCGTCCTCGCGCTCGACGACGTGGAGCGCCTTTCCGATGCGCTGCAGGTCGCGCTCTTCAATGCCTTCAACGAGCGCGCGTTCTCCCTGCTCGTCGTGGCGGCCTCGGCCGCGCCGCGCGACGTGGCGCTGCGCCGCGACCTCGCGACCCGCCTCGCCACGGGACTCACGTACCGCGTGCTCGCCCTCACCGACGAGGAGAAGCGGGAGGCGCTCGCCGCCCACGCCCGCGTGCGCGGCTTCGCGCTCGCCGAGGAGGTGCGCTCCTACCTCCTCACGCATGCGCGCCGCGACATGGGCTCGCTCATGGCGGCGCTCGATTCGCTCGATCGCTATTCGCTCGAGACCGGGCGGCCGATCACGGTGCCGCTATTGAAAGCCGCGCTCGCATGACCCCCACCCCGTCCCAAGGCGCAGGCAGGCCGAAGCTCGCCCTCTTCGACCTCGACCACACGCTGCTCGACGGCGACAGCGACGTCTCGTGGGCGGAGTTCCTGATCGAGGAGGGGGTGCTCCACCCGGACGAGTTCCACCCGAAAAACCAGTGGTTCTTCGAGCGCTACAAGGACGGCACGCTCGACATCCACGAGTTCCTCGAGTTCCAGCTCGCGCCGCTCGCCGCGCACCCGCGCGCGCGGCTCGACGAGTGGCACGAGGAATACATGCAGCGCAAGATCCGTCCCATCATCCACGCGCGGGCGGCCGATCTCATCGCGCGCCATGGCGACGGGCTGCGTGCGCTGGTGACCGCGACCAACCGCTTCATCACGGCGCCGATCGCGCGCGAGCTCGGCATCGAGCACCTCGTCGCGACGGATCTCGAGGAAGTCGACGGCGAGTTCACCGGGAAGCCGCGCGGAACGCCCTCGTTCCGCGAGGGGAAGATCACCTGCGTGCAAGAGTGGCTCTCATCGCTGGGACGGCGCCTCGAGGACTTCGAGAGCTGGTTCTACAGCGACTCGCTGAACGACCTGCCGCTCCTCGAGCGCGTCACGCACCCGGTGGCGGTCGATCCCGATGCGACGCTGCGCGCCAGGGCGATCGAGCGCGGGTGGCCGGTCGTCTCGCTCAAGAACGGCGACGGCGACCTCATCGCCGCGCAGTCGGGAATCCACGGATCCCGGTCTTCGGGGGAATGACGAAATCGTGATCAAGAAATACATCGACAAGCTTTTCGGCCGTTCCCGGCGCCCGACGCACAAGGATGCGCGCCCGACGATCCACGGACCCGACAAGCACGGCATCCGCCGCGAGGACATCAGCCGGTGCGCGCGGCGCACGTGCGAGGAGCTGCAGCGCGCGGGGCACGCCGCCTTCGTGGTGGGCGGCGCGGTGCGTGACCTGCTGCTCGGCCGCAAGCCCAAGGACTTCGACGTCGCGACGAGCGCCACGCCGGACGAGGTGCGCGCGACCTTCCGGCGCTCGCGCATCATCGGCCGCCGCTTCCAGATCGTGCACGTGCTGTGCGGGCCGGAGACGGTCGAGGTCTCGACCTTCCGCGCCCACTTCGCGCGCGAGCCCGACGCCGAGAACACCGACGAGCACGGCCGCATGCTCTCCGACAACGTGTTCGGCACGCAGGCCGAGGACGCGCTGCGCCGCGACTTCACCGTGAACGCGCTCTTCTACGACCCGGTGAAGGAAGAGATCTGGGATTACGTGCACGGCTTGAAGGACCTCAAGGCGAAGAAGCTGGTGATGATCGGCGATCCGGCCATGCGCTACCGCGAGGACCCGGTGCGAATGCTGCGTGCGGCGCGCCTCGCGGCGAAGCTCGGGCTCGAGATCGACCCGAAGACGCGCGCGCCGATCCAGGAGCTGCGCCACCTGCTCGAGAACGTGCCCCAGGCGCGCCTCTTCGAGGAGATCCTGAAGCTGCTCCTGTCCGGCAACGCCGTCGAATGCGTGCGCGTGCTGCGCGAGCTGCAGCTGCACCACGGCCTGCTGCCGCTCCTCGACACCGCGCTCGACGATCCCGAGGCCGGCCCCTTCGCGCTCGCGGCGCTGCGCGCCACCGACGAGCGCCTCGCCGCGGACAAGCCGGTCTCGCCCGCCTTCCTGCTCGCGGCGCTCCTCTGGGGCCAGGTCGAGAGGAACCTGCGCAAGTTCGAGGCGAAGGGGCAGGCGACGGTGCCGGCGCTGCATTCGGCGATGCACGAGGCGCTCGACGTGCAGCGCGACTCGCTCGCGATCCCGCGGCGCTTCGACGCGACGATGAAGGAGCTGTGGCTCATGCAGCCGCGCTTCCTGCAGCGCGGCGGGCAGCGGCCGTATCGGCTGCTCGAGCATCCGCGCTTCCGCGCCGCCTACGATTTCTTCGCGCTGCGCGCGGCGAGCGCCAACGCGCCGCAGGAAGCCGCGCAGTGGTGGGAGCGCTTCCAGGACGCCGGTCCCGACGAGCGCGAGCGCATGCTGGTCTCCGACGAGGCGGGCCCGAAGAAGAAGCGCCGCCGCCGGCGCGGCAGCCGCAAGAAGCCGGCCGCGGGCGAGGGCACCGCGCTTCCCGATTCGCAGGGCGCCATCGAAGAGTGAATCCCCCGGTCACCGCCGTGGTCGCGCTCGGCTCCAACCTCGACGATCCCGAGGCCCACGTGCGCCGCGCGTTCGCCGATCTCGCGCGGCTTCCCGAGACGTGGGTCGCGGCGCGCTCGGCGCTCTACCGCACGGCGCCTGTAGGCCATGCCGAGCAGCCGCCGTTCGTGAACGCATGCGCGAAGATGGAGACGCGCCTTTCGGCGCGCGCGCTTCTCGATCATCTGCTCGCGATCGAGCGCGAGCACGGCCGCACGCGCACGGTTCCCAACGGGCCGCGCACGCTCGATCTCGACATCGTGCTCTACGGCGGCGCGACGATCGAGGAGGCGGGCCTCTCGGTGCCGCATCCGCGCGCGCACGAGCGCGCCTTCGTCCTCGCGCCGCTCGTGGACGTGTGGCCCGAGGCGGTCATCCCCGGCAAGGGGGCGGCGCGAGCGCTGCTCGACAAGGCGGGAAGCGCGGGAGTCGAACGGCTGTGAAGCACCGCTACATCGTGGTCGAGGGCCCCATCGGCGCCGGCAAGACCAGCCTCGCGCTGCGCCTCGCCGAGCGCATGGGCGCGGTGACGCTGCTCGAGGATCCGAAGTCGAACCCGTTCCTGCCGCAGTTCTACCGCGACATGCGCCGCTACGCCCTGCCCACGCAGCTCTTCTTCCTCTTCCAGCGCGTGCAGCAGCTCGAATCCCTCAAGCAGCCGGACCTTTTCGGCAAGCCGACGGTCGCCGACTTCACGCTCGCCAAGGACCCGCTCTTCGCGCGCCTCACGCTGGACGACGCCGAGTACCAGCTCTACGACAAGATCCACGCGCACGTGAAGCCGCAGGTGCCGGTCCCCGACCTCGTGATCTACCTGCAGGCCTCCGTGGACACGCTGGTCTCGCGCGTGAAGCGCCGGGGCGTGCCCTCGGAAGCCGGCATCGACGAGGGGTACCTGCGGCGCCTGTCCGAGGGGTACACCACGTACTTCCACCATTACGGGGAGAGCCCGCTCCTCATCGTGAACAGCGAGCGGTTGAACTTCGTCGATGTGCCCGAGCATCTCGACCTGCTGCTCGAGCGAATCGACAAGATGCGCGGCGGCCGGGAGTTCTTCAACCGCGCGTGAGCGCCCTTTGCTGCGCCGCTCCAGCGGGCCGCCAGAGCGCGATGCCGCCCGGCCTTGACGCGGTGCACAATATTGCCAAGCGGCCCCGGGGTGGGCAGAATTCGCCCTCCGGCCGGACCGTCGCAGCCAACAGGAAGCCAAGACCATGAGTGCCCAGAACGCCGCGAAGAGGGTCACGGTGCCGCAGCTGCAGACGCGGGCGCGCGACGGCGAGAAGCTCGCCATGCTCACCTGCTACGACGCGAGCTTCGCGGCGCTGATGGAAGAGGCGGGCGTGGACATCCTGCTCATCGGCGACTCGCTCGGCATGGTGATCCAGGGACGCGAATCCACGCTCGCGGTGACGCTCGAGGAGGCGGAGTACCACGTGCGTTGCGTCGCCGCGGGAAGCCGCACGGCGCTCATCGTCGCCGACATGCCGTTCGCGAGCTTCCAGGAATCGCCGCGCGACGCCTTTCGCAGCTGCGCCCGCATGATGGCGGCGGGCGCGCAGATGGTGAAGCTGGAGGGTGGGGCGCCGATGGTCGAGACCACGCGCTTCCTGGTCGAGCGCGGCATCCCGGTCTGCGCGCATATCGGCCTCACGCCGCAATCGGTGCACGCGCTCGGCGGCTACCGCGTGCAGGGCCGCACCGAGGACGCCGCGGAGCGCCTCGTCTCCGACGCGAAGGCGCTCGAGGACGCGGGCGCGGCCATGGTGCTCATGGAAGCGATGCCCGCCGCGCTCGCGAAGCGCGTCACCGATTCGCTCACGGTCCCCACCATCGGCATCGGCGCCGGGCCGGACGTTTCGGGACAGGTGCTGGTGCACTACGACATGCTCGACATCTATCCGGGACGCAAGGCGCGGTTCGTGCGCAACTTCATGGCCGGCTCGCCGTCCATCAAGGACGCCATCGCGGCCTATGTGCGCGCGGTGAAGGACAAGACCTTCCCCGCGCCCGAGCATTGCTTCTGATTCCTTGGACCTGATCCATACCGTCGAACGGTTGCGCGCGCGGCTCGCGAACGAGCCGAGGGTCGCGTTGGTGCCCACCATGGGCAACCTCCACGCCGGCCACCTCGCGCTGGTCGAGGAGGCGCGCAAGCATGCGTACTGCGTGGTCGCCTCGATCTTCGTGAACCGGCTGCAGTTCGAGCCGGGCGGCGACTTCGACCGCTATCCGCGCACGCTCGATGCGGACTGCGCGAAGCTCGAGCGCGTCGGCTGCGACATCGCCTTCGCGCCCGACGAGCGCGAGATGTACCCGGAGCGCCAGGAGATCGTGGTGATGCCGCCGAAGCTCGCCGAGCAGCTGTGCGGCGATTTCCGTCCCGGGCACTTCCAGGGCGTGGCGACCGTGGTCACCAAGCTCTTCAACATCGTGCGCCCCGACGCGGCGGTCTTCGGGCGGAAGGACTACCAGCAGCTGCATGTGATCCGCGCGCTGGTGCGCCAGCTCAATTTCGGCATCGAGATCGTGGGCGTCGATACCGTGCGCGAGGTGGACGGGCTCGCCATGTCGTCGCGCAACGGTTACCTCTCGCGCGATGAACGCGCGGAGGCGGTACGCCTGAACCGCGTGCTCGCCCGCACGAAGTCGGCGATCGAGGGCGGGGATCGCGCGTACGAGAGGCTGATCGACGCCGCGAAGGACGAGCTCGCCTCCCACGGCTGGCGCGTGGACTACGTGGCGCTGCGCACGCAGGCGAACCTCGCGCCCGTCGGGCCCGCCGATCGCGAGCTCGTCGTGCTGGGCGCCGCCTGGCTCGGGCAGACGCGCCTCATCGACAACCTCGAGATCCACGTGCCGCGCTGATGGCCGCGCTTGCGCTCGAAGGCATCCGCGTCGTCGAGTTCTCCCACATGGTGATGGGCCCGGCCTGCGGCCTGGTGCTCGCCGATCTGGGCGCGGAGGTGATCAAGGTCGAGCCCGAAGGCAAGGGCGATCCCACGCGCTACCTGCGCAGCAGCGGCGCCGGGTTCTTTCCCGCGTTCGGCCGCAACAAGAAGAGCGTGACGATCGATCTCGCGACGCCGGCAGGAATCGAGCTCGCGCTGCGTTTGTGCGACACCGCCGACGTCTTCCTCGAGAACTTCCGCCCCGGCGCGCTCGAGGCGAAGGGCCTGGGCTACGCGGCGCTCGCGAAGCGCAACCCCCGGCTCGTCTACTGCTCGCTCAAGGGGTTCCTCCCCGGGCCGTACGAGAAGCGCACCGCGCTGGACGAGGTGGTGCAGATGATGAGCGGGCTCGCGTACATGACCGGGCCGCCGGGACGCCCGCTGCGCGCCGGCGCTCCCGTGAACGACATGATGGGCGGCATGTTCGGCGCCATCGCGATCCTCGCGGCGCTGCGCACGCGCGAGAAGACCGGCAAGGGCGAGTACGTGCAGAGCGGCCTCTTCGAGAACGCGGCATGGCTGGTCTCGACCCACATGATGCAGCACGCCGTGAGCGGTACGGCGCCGGAGCCGATGTCCGCGGGCAAGCGCGCCTGGGGCGTGTACGACGTGTTCGAGTCGGCCGACGGCGTGCAGGTCTTCATCGGCGTGGTGACCGAGCGGCAGTGGGAGATCTTCACGCGGGCTTTGGGCGAACGCGAGCTCCTCGATCCCGCGTACGCCACCAACAACGAGCGCGCCGCACGACGCGATGCGCTCATCCCGCTCGTCGCACGGTTGCTGAGGAAGCATCCGATCGCCGAGCTCGAGTCGATCTGCGAGGAGGGCGGCCTGCCCTTCGCGCGCATCCAGACGCCGTCCGATCTCTTCGACGACCCGCAGCTCGCCGCGGGCGGCATGATCGACCTCACCCTTCCCGACGGGACGAAGACTCGCATCCCGGCGCTGCCCATCGAGCTCGATGGCGCGCGTCCGGGCCTGCGAACGGGACTGCCGAAGGCCGGCGAGCACAACGACGAGATCCTGGGCCCGTTGGGGACAGACCCCAATTTCCGCTGACTGCGCGAGCGGTCGCCTGGGTCGGAAATTGGGGTCTGTCCCCGGTTTTCGGTTCTAATAGCGGCCATGTGGAACATGACCTTCTCGCCGCCGCACGTGATCCAGGCGCGCGTGCTCACGCGCCTGCCCGACGAGTTCCGCCGCAAGGTGAAGAGCGAGTGGGGCGACGCGAACAAGCCGGGCGAGCCGATCGAAAGCTTCCTCGAGGGGCCGTCCTTCGATCGCGCGGGCAACCTCTACGTGACGGACATTCCCTTCGGCCGGATCTTCCGCATCTCGCCCAAGCTCGAATGGACGCTCGCCTGCGAGTACGACGGCTGGCCCAACGGCATCGCGATCCACAAGGACGGCTCGCTCTGGATCGCCGACTACCGCAACGGGTTGCTGCGGCTGGAGCCGAAGGGAAAGAAGCCGCAGCCGATCCTCCCGCGCCGCAACAGCGAATCGTTCCGCGGCTTGAACGACCTCACCTTCGATTCGCAGGGCAACTGCTATTTCACCGACCAGGGACAGACCGGCCTGCACGATCCGACCGGCCGCGTATTCCGGCTGAGAACGACGGGACAGCTGGAGATGGTGCTTTCCGGCATCCCGAGCCCGAACGGCGTCGCGTTGAACGCCAACGGCCGGGCGCTCCTCGTCGCGGTGACGCGCGCGAACCAGGTGTGGCGCGGCCCGTTGCTCGCCGACGGCAGCGTGTCGAAAGTCGGCGCGTTCCGCACGTTCTTCGGCACCAGCGGGCCCGACGGGCTCGCGGTCGACGTGGAGAATCGCCTCGTGGTCGCGCACGCGAGCCTGGGCGGCGCCTTCGTGCTCAACAATCGCGGCGAGGTGACGCACTTCGTGAAGAGCCCGGGCGGCTCCACCGTCACCAACGTCGCGTTCCGTCCCGGTACCTCGCGGCTGGTGCTCACCGAGTCGGAAACCGGCGCGATCCTCGAGGCGGACCTGCCCTCGGCGGGTGCGCCGCTCTTCTCGCACGCATAGCGTTACTGCGGCTGGATCCCGGCGTCCTTCACCACCTTCACCCAGCGCCGATTCTCGGCGCGCACGAACGCCAGCGTCTCCTGCGGCGTCATCGCGCGGATCTCGGCGCCCTGGTCGATGAGCCGCTTGCGGATGCTCGCGTCCTGCAGCGTCTCGTTCACCGCGGCGTTGAGCTTGCGCAGGATTTCGGGCGGCAGGCCCTTCGGCGCGATGAGCGCGCTCCAGGTCCCGACCTCGAAGTCGCGCAGGCCGAGCTCGCTCATCGTCGGGACGTCGGGCACCGCGGGATTGCGTTCCGAGGAAGCGAGGCCGATCGCGCGCACCTTGCCGGCGCGGATATGCGGCACCACGGCGGGGAGCGTCGCGAAGTTCACCTGCGCCTCGCCCGACATGATCGCGAGCACCGACGGCGAGCCGCCCTTGTACGGCACGTGCGTGAGGTTCGCGCCGGTCGCCTTCACGAGGAGCTCGCCCGCGAGGTGTCCGGGCGAGCCCACGCCGGACGACGAATAGAACGCGGGCTGGCGGGCGGCGAAGGCCTTGAGCTCCGCGACGGACCTGAACGACGTCTGCGGAGAGCCGATCAGGATCATCGGGTACGAGCAGACCATCGCGATCGGCGTGAAGTCCGCGATCGGATCGAACTTCTGCTTGAAGAGGCCGGGGTTGATGGCGTGCAGCGCGACGGTGGACATCATGAGCGAATATCCGTTGGCGGGCGCCTGCAGCATCAGCTCCGCGGCGAAGTCGCCCGCTCCGCCCGGCTTGTTCTCGATCACGATCGGTTGCCCGAGCTTCTCGCCGAGCTTGGGCGCGATGAGCCGCGCGACGACATCCGT
>Ga0207667_10001526_pt1 | contig 29089 bp, 32 predicted proteins | sample KBSCornC52_FD_184301 | JGI IMG/M metagenome (GOLD analysis project Ga0207667, IMG submission 184301) | Corn rhizosphere microbial communities from Kellogg Biological Station, Michigan, USA - KBS Corn C5-2 (SPAdes) (version 2) | ecosystem: Host-associated > Plants > Roots > Rhizosphere > Soil ...
GTAAAAGACTTCCTTGTCTTTTACGATCACACGGAGGTGGGTTCGTTTTCGTTTTTCGATTGTTTTCCTTTTAACTCAATTATGCGTAACATGAGTTAAATAAATCAAGGATTGAATTGCTCTTGGTGTTCTGTCACCCCCAAAAATTTTCATGAAGTATTGAGATTCATTATAAAACCAGTTAATGAAAATTTTACAGGGTGACAGTGTTGAAAAATGACGCGATCTTTTACCTTGCATAAAGGTAATGATATTCTTTCATGAATGCTCAATGAAGGATAGAGGAAACTTGGAATGCTTGTTCAAACGTTGAAAAATAAAATTATACCACCCGCCATCGTCACCATCGGCAATTTCGATGGCGTGCATCTTGGTCATCAAAAAATTATTGAAAAAACACTGGAGTTATCAAGAGCTCATTCATTACAACCTGTATTGATGACATTTGAACCTTACCCACACGAATTTTTTAAACCAGAACTGCGCGTTGCCCGCATAATGAATTTGAGAGAAAAAGTAAATTTCATTCGCAAGCATTATTTTAATGATGTAGTTGTTCTAAAATTTAATCGTTTATTTTCGCAATTGTCTGCAGAAGACTTCATTGAAAAATTTTTAATCAAGAAATTAAATACAAAACATGTTGTTATAGGTGAAGATTTTCATTTTGGATTTCAACGATTGGGTGATGCAAGCTCACTACAGCATTATTTTCCTGTTGAAATTGTAAAGCCTGTTATTCGTGAGGAACAAAGAGTTAGTAGTACGTGGTTAAGAAAAATATTATCTCGTGCAGATTTTGATTCTGCAAAAAAATTATTAGGGCACGATTACAGTTTGATGGGTAAAGTCATTAAAGGCCAGCAACGCGGGCGACTACTCGGGTTTCCTACGGCCAATATCGCGCTCAATCGCCGTGTTCCTCCATTTATGGGTGTGTATGCGGTGAAAGTGAATCATTCACTAAAAGGTATTGCGAATTTAGGCATAAGACCTACGGTTAATCATGATAAAAAAATCTTTCTTGAAGTCAATTTGTTTGATGTGGAAGAAGATTTATACGGCCAATGGTTAGAGGTTACTTTTTGCTGTAAAATACGCGATGAAAAACGTTTTGATTCACTCGATGCTTTAAAAGAGCAAATTCATCAAGATGTTATCAAAGCGCGCGAATTTTTTGAGCAGAAGGATTGAGATGAAATTATTATTAAAAACATTGGGTTATGAATTTGAAAATCCACAACTATTAACATTAGCGTTAACGCATCGCAGCATGGGTGCTGAAAATAATGAACGCTTGGAGTTTCTTGGCGATGCAGTATTAAATTTCATTATTGCCTCAATTTTATTTCATCATTATTCCAATGCGCCTGAAGGCCAATTAAGCCGATTGCGAGCAAAATTGGTGAATCAAGAATATTTAGCGAACATTGCCGCAGAGTTTAACCTTGGAAAATATCTAAAACTTGGGCCCGGTGAACTTAAAAGCGGTGGTATCCGTCGAAAATCTATTTTGTCAGATACCCTGGAAGCTATCATTGGTGCGGTTTATCTAGATGGCGGATTTATTGCTTGCGAAAAGATGTTGAAAAAATGGTTTGTTCCGCGTTTAGAAGATATTAAGAATTATAAAATTGAAACATTAAAAGATCCGAAATCAAGATTACAAGAATATTGTCAAGCAAAAAGAATTCCGCTTCCAAGTTATTTGGTTACTGCAATTACCGGTGCATCGCATCGTCAAGAATTTCATGTGACTTGTGAGATTATAACGATGGATTATAGCGCTGAAGGTATTGGTGATTCGCGCCGCCAAGCAGAACAAGTTGCAGCGGAAAAAATTTTAACGAGGCTTAATTCATTGTATGAAAAATAAATATTGCGGTTACATTGCTATCATTGGTCGTCCAAATGTTGGTAAGTCGACATTGTTAAATGCTCTCTTGGAAAAAAAATTAAGTATCACTTCAAGTAAACCTCAAACAACTCGACACCGTATATTGGGTATTAAAACAATTGAAAATGCGCAACTTATATTTGTCGATACACCAGGATTGCATGCCCCCAAAAATCAATTTAAATTATTAAATAAACAATTAAATAAAACAGCCACTTTGGCGTTAAAAGAAGCAGACGTGATACTGTGGGTTATTGATGCAGCAAGATTTACCTCAGAAGATGAATTAATCCTGGAAAAATTAAAAAAATGGCGAGAAAAAAATAAAAAAAATTCATTATCTCTTTTTATCGTCATTAATAAAATAGATAATCTTAAAGATCAAAACTCTGTATTGATGACTATAGATGAACTTTCAGCATTATTTCAAGAGTATTCCATTTCCGCCGAGTTTGTACCTATTTCCGCTCAAAAAAAACATAACTTAAAAAAACTTGAAAAATTGATCATCAAACATTTGCCTGAAAGCCCTTTTTATTTTGATGAAAAAACATTAACCGACAGAGACGATGGATTTGTCGCATCTGAAATGATTCGTGAAAAGTTGATAAGGTTTTTAGGGCAAGAATTACCTTATGCGACAACCGTTTCTATCCAATCGATACAACCTAAAACCACAGTTAAGCAAAAACCCATTTTGCATATTAGCGCGATTATTTGGGTAGAAAAAGAAGGCCAGAAAAAAATTATCATTGGTGAAAATGGCAAAAAATTAAAACAAATTGGAGAACAAGCGAGATTAGCGCTTGAAAATTACTTTGAGAAAAAAATATTTTTACAGCTTTGGGTCAAGGTGAAATCTGGATGGTCGGAGAATCCGTTGTTGTTGAAGAAAATATTGGAATAATTTTTGGAAAAGCAAGAGTGATCGCGAACAAAAATTTTCCGGGTGACAATCGTGGGGATAACTTTACCCATTTATGTATAAGCTGAAAAAGCTTGAATCAGTAAAAATTAATATTTCCTTAAGAAAACTAATTTAAAATCACCTGTTCCTAAGATAAAAGAGTGATTTTTATGACAATCGAAAATTTCGAATATATAGGCAAATATACAGTTAAAATTCAGGATATTTTATTAATTCCTAACAGTGATAGTATTAGTAATATTTGGTTTAAAACTGATTTAATAGATCATAACTATGTTTTTAATAGGCAGTTTTTACCCTATTTAAATGGTAGTACTAATGTTAAAAAATCATTAGATGTTCATTTTTTTGAGAAACTCAATAAATATTTAAAGAATGAAGAAAATAGAAAAAAACTTAAAAATAACCGCGAACTATGCGGGCTTATCACAGCCTATTTACACTATTATAGCTATTGTTATCCTGTTAAAAAATATGAAGAGGTCTACAATTTTTTTCATGAAGCTGTGTTTGCTTACCGTGAAAATTTGGCTGCAAGCATAAAAAATAGTGCTTCAGAAAATGATTCCTCAAACTCTTCAAACTCTTCAAAATATTCAACTAATAACAACAATTTTTATAACCAAAACTCTTCATTAAGAAAAACTGAGATAAAAGAAAATGAAGATAATGTTATAGAGGAATTATTAAAGCTTGATTCAAACGCTGATTCCGATACTTGGAAAATTGCGCTAGAAAAACTATCTATAGTTAGGACTGATAATAAAGTACTCAAACAAAAAATAGTGGAGACCTATATCAAGCAAGCCAAGCATACAAACTTATCAGTTAAATTGGTTGCGATAAGAGGGTTTCAAAATATTGCTCTTGATACTATGACAGAAGATAATTATAACAAAATTATAGAAATATTAATTAATGCAATAACAGATCCAAATCAATCGAGTCATTATGACAAAATATGTTCAGCTGCATTAGAAAGTCTTCTGGATATTAAGTTAACATCTGATGTATTGGAGAAAAATAATTTCATTGGTGTGTTAATTGATGTGATCAAAAAAAATAATCAACATGAACAGACGATGGCGCTTAAATTGCTTTCATTTATTGATATTCCAGAAAGTAAAAAACCAGTGATTTTTGAAACATTAATCCACGTTTTAAAAAATACAGTTTTTGATAAGCGTGATTCTCATTTGTATAATCAGGATAAAGAAAGAAGAACAATTTGTAAACATATAATGCGTAAAATTTCATTGCCAGACGGTTTTATTCAACAAAAAACCGAGCAATGTTTAGAAGAAATGGGAGACCATATTAAAAAGCCTGTTAAAACTGAAACAGATATAAGTAATTTTAATTATACAATGTTTGTATTAGGTAATTTAAATATTCCAGATTCCTTAGTTGAAACACATAAAAAGATTCTTAATTTTTACTCAGAAAATGTTATGCATATAGCACTTTATGCTGCTTTTAAACTTTTGAAAAACTATTATAAAACCTTTAAAGTTGATAGCGAAATTAGAAGCGAAATTCATGCATTTAAGGGTAAATTGCTAAAAAGACTTGATTTGTTTAACTCAATTTATAATATAAAAACAATAAACTTAATATTTGAAGTTACCGAGTATTGTCGTGATGTAAATTTACGTCAGCAAATTATCGAGAAACTCATCCTCATGGTTGAGGATAACTATTATTTAAGTGTCAATTGTTTCATAAATCTTGCAAAAAATAAAATGTCAAAAGAAGAATTAATGTTGACCATCATAAAAATAGAACACCGAGTTAAATTCTGTTCAAGTGGCCCAGAGGCAGATAAAAAACTAATTAAATTGTCGGTAATATTGAGAGAACGTTTAGAAAAGAAATCACATAAATCATTTAGATTAAATTTAGGTAAAACTAAGGATGCTAATTCGAGTACGATAAGCGCGCTGCCTGATGAAATTCTTATTCAAATCGAAGGTTTTGCTAATATTGATGATGGTTTGGAATTTCCCGAGGTGATAGAAATAGAGTCAGAAAATGAGAAAACTCATTCTTTAGATGATGATTTTGACATAGAAGATGTAGTCGCTCATTTCGGACAGAGTGATAGTTCCCTAATTAAGTTGTTTTCAATAAGAATGAAAATCATAAACTTAAAAGAAAAACTTTTGAAGGAAAGAGAAGAGTTACTTAAAGAAAAAGAAAATAGAGTCGCATCAATTTTTTCACGAAGCCCATTAGAGTTGCAAAATGAAATTGATTTAATCGAAGTAAAAATAAATGCTCTTGATAAATTATTATCGAAAAAAATTGATAATAATTCTTCATATAATGTCGAAACACAAATCGAAATTTTATTGGAAGAAATTAAGAGCGATAGTCTCATTAAAACTGATTTTTTCAGTGGTGAATTTGAAAACTTGCTTGAAACTATCCGCAAGCTATATTGTCCTGGGCTTTCTTCTCACAATACAAATTCAATTTTATTTGGCGACATTGACGAAAACGATGAACAGCTTAAAGTGAAAAATGTATAGTAATCTGTTACCCAAAAATTTTCGCAATTGTAAATAATGGATGAAATACGAGATAACAGTGTAGTAATATAATATCGTATGACAGTATTTAAATCTCAAATCCAGCGTATCCATGCCGAGCCTGGGTACATATTGCACATCAGGCCGTATCGCGAAACGAGCGCTATTCTTGACGTGTTTACCAAAAATCATGGTCGTATTCATTTGGTAGGAAGAGGATTACGAAAATCATCTTCAAAAAAAAATCGTCCCCCAGAATTATTTACAAAGTATGAATTTGCCTTTGTTTCCAGCCATTCTGAGTTATATACGCTCACCGGGATGGAAGTTGTCAACGATTGTGCGCATTTATTTTCACCCTATCAATTGTGTTGTTGTTTGTATCTTAACGAATTACTTTTAAGAGTGTTACAGCGTGAAGATGCACACCATGAAGTTTTTGTGGATTACCAAACTGTTTTGCAAAATATTTATCAACGTTCTCATGAATCTATTGAAATCAATTTGAGATTGTTTGAAAAAAAATTACTGCAAAATTTAGGGTACGGTATATGCTTTAACAATATTAAAGCCGAAGAGTTTTATATTTTCCAATCCTCTAAAGGTTTTGTTAAAGTTTTGCGTGACACAAAAGATAGTATTTCTGGCAAAGGTCTTAAGGCGTTTGCAAATGATGAGGTGTTAATAGAAGATAGACGAGCAATTAAAAAAATGATGAGGGAAACACTTTTGCCGTTGATTGGCGATAGACCGCTTAAAACAAGGGAGTTGTTTTAAATGCCTTGGCGAAAGTCATGCTAATCGCACGTGAATAAACCAAGGATTGAACTGTTTACGCAGGAAATGTAAATACGAGGTCAGTCGAAATAGCAAAAACGAACCCAGATTCGTGTGATCGTAAAAAACACCCTTGTTTTTTACGGTTGCGGCTTTTTTCGACTGACCTCACTTACTCTATGAAGGAGTGTTGAATGCAGGGTGAAGACTGTAAAATACAAGGAGGTATTTTACAATCATAGGGATATGGGTTCTCTTAAACCCGCATTCAACACTCCTTTCTTCTCGCTTGCTGAATTTTTCTGCGTAAGACTTGAGTAAAATAAGAAAATAATTAACTTTTTTCCTAAATAGAAGTAGTATTGTCAGGAAGATGAGGGCAAACGGGAAAGATATGTCTATAAATCGGAAACGTTTTTTGATGTTTTTTAAGTTAGGCATTGTCGCTTTTACTGTGGTTTTTTTCGCAGGATGCACGTCAGTAAAGGGCATTTACTCAGAGAAATGCAAAGTGTTGATTCGCCAATATGATCTTGCGCGTCATCTTGAAAAAGCAGGTATTCAAGTGATAAGACTTGGCGATACCGTCACGCTTATTCTTCCTTCTGATAAGTACTTCTACTCGGGTTCAAATAATTTAGCTTCTACTTCTCATCTGGATTTGGTGGTAGATTTTTTAAATGCTTATCCAACAGAAGATATTCAAGTGAGAGGATATGTGCACACGGGGTGTAATTTGACACGAAATCTTGCTTTATCACGTGACAGAGCACAAAAAATTTCAGAGTATTTAGTCTATCATGGATTGGATACGCGTTTAATTTCAGCAAGCGGCTACGGATGTCATGATATTTATAATTTTGATCATACTGAAATCTTTTTCAGGCAGCCGCCACCCGATAATGTTTTCCATTAATCATTCAATACTTGATTTATGACGGAGGGATGAGTATTGTGATAAATACATATATCGATAGAGTTAAAAACAGAAAAAATTTTTTTTTAAATTCTTATCGAAAAGGATTGCTAATTTTGATTTTTCTATTAGGGATGCAAGTTGTATGGATCATGATGATTATGTTTATTTTATTTGATCGCCAAGGGGTAATACCTGATTTTTACGCGTCAAGCAGTAACGGGATGTTAACTCAATTGAAACCCTTACCTGCACCTAATATGTCTGATAAACCATTGTTGGAGTAAAAGGAAAATTGAACTATGCCAGATGATGTTGTTCAACAAGATGCGTTGCAAGCGGTAACGCTTAGAACAGATTTTCAAAGAGATAGTCATCATCGTGTGTTGATTGCATTGCTTATTTCGGTGATACTTAATGTAATATTAGTCGGTTCGTTTGTTTATATTGTTAAACACCCGCCGCAACCGCAATATTTTGCGACGACTATTAATGGAAGAATTACACCGCTTATTCCGCTTGATCAACCTAATATGCCGCCGTCTACTTTATTGCAGTGGGCTAATTCCGCTGCCATCGCTGCATACACTTATAATTTCGTTAATTACAGACAAGAATTACAATCTGCATCAGAATTTTTTACCCCGGATGGTTGGCGGCAATTTATTGGCGCGCTTGAAGGTTCTAATAATCTTAATGCTGTCATCGAAAAGAAATTAGTGGTGTCTGCAGTTGCAACAGGTGCACCTGTCATATTGGATCAAAAATCAATTAATGGAACTTACACCTGGATAGTGCAAATGCCGATGTTAATTACTTATCAGAGTGCAAGTGCAACTGCACGACAAACCGTTATGGTCAAAATGACTATTGAACGGATTTCGACATTGAATTCGGCTCGTGGTGTGGGTATTTCATCATTTGTAGCAGCATAAAACTTATTGAATTAGCGATTGTTAAAGTGAGAGAGAAGGAAATTATATGAGGTTTTCACCAAATCTCAAGAAGGCATTATTGATTGGAACCATCATCTTGTTGGGGTGTGATGTTTCATTATTGTTTGCAGCAGAAAATAACAATTCATCGCAAACGAGTACACCACCTGGATCTGATAATCCTCAGTTGCAAAAATTACAAGCCCAAATTGATTCACTGCAAAAACCTACTCCACAAGATACAACTTCCGCTCAAACCAGTGGACAAAGCATCACTCCTCAAGGTGGATATAGCCCTCAAGTTCAAAGTGGAACATTAGCTAATACTGGCAACACTTTACCTCCATTGGAAGGGGGTCAAAATCCAATGACAGGATATCCAGGTCAAGGAAGCAATTCTGGTATACCGGGTTATCAACCTCAGGCAGCGACACCACCACTAAATACAGCGGCAGTGAATGGAGGAAATGTTAATTCTTCACAGAATCTTGCTAGTATAACAGGCCAGTCACCTTCACCGGATGCATCCGTTCCAGGAAAACAAGTATCGGATAAAGATATTGGTGATGTTGCGTTTAATAGTATGGTTCAAAATTCCTTACCTATGTCTCCTGAGCAAATTCAAAAATTGCGATCCGCCTATATGGCTTCACAATTTGCCGCGGCAAATGTGCCTGGAACTCCGCCTCGTCCCACGGCGACATCTGTTTTTGCAGACTTATCACCTGGAGCGACGCCTCCTGTCGTAAGATTAGGGCAAGGATTTGTTACATCGTTAGTTTTTGTGGATACCACAGGTGCGCCTTGGCCGATTGAGTCCTATGATGTTGGAAATCCAAGTGCATTCAATATTCAATGGGATAAAGTAAGCAATACACTCATGATCCAATCGACAGTACTTTACACTTATGGAAATCTTGCCATAAAGTTAAGAGGATTAAATACGCCCGTCATGATTACATTAATTCCAGGGCAAAAAGCAGTAGATTATCGAGTTGATATGCGAGTACCTGGATATGGGCCTAATGCATCACCATTTACACCGAATACTTTGCCTGCCGGATCGAGCCCAGATCTGTTGAATATATTAGACGGCGTTCCTCCTCCAAATAGTACAACCCTAAAAGTTGAAGGCGGAAATTGTCAGGCATGGCTGTCAGGTCAAAAAATGTATGTAAGAACTCAATTAACTGTATTATCGCCTGGTTGGTCAGCCACACTTTCAAGCGCTGATGGCATGCATGCATATCAAATGCAACCGACTCCAATGCTTTTGGTTTCGCAGAATGGTCAAGTTATTCAGTTAAAAGTTCAAGGATTTTAAATACTTATGGCAACTCGATTAGGTAATATCGCAGCTTTATTTAAAGAAGGTAGAACGCGTACTATCATACTGGTAACATTTTTGATTTTACTTATCGCTGTAGGGGTAGGTGTTTATTCAATGCGTGGGAAAAAAGGAGTGGAAGCTTCTGCAGGAGTAACTTCAGCGCCTGGAGGAATTCAGTCCATTCCATTTTCGGCACCCAATAAAGCCTATGCAAATTTACAAGAGCAACAAAATAAACAACAAGCAAAACAAGCTGAACAAGCGGGTGGAAGTGCAATTCCTACTATTGTGGATTCAGGTAAAGATATCATTGTTACTCCAACAAGTGATGTAGGCCCAGGGTTTACTGCGCTAAATCGAGAACAAAATGATGCCGGTACTTTTGAAGCTAAAACATTTGGAAAGAACAAGCAATGTCCAACGCCAGTTGTTGTAGATAAAACAAATAGTTTGGGAACACCGATTTACGATAAAAATGGCCGCTTAATCGGATATGCGGGCGCAGATGGTAAAGTTAGAGATCTTTCAGGAAATATCATCGGAACATTGGGGCCCGATGGAACAGTGAGAGATTCCTCAGGAAAAATCATTGGACAACCAGGTAAAGCTTTGGCTGGAACACCTGTTTATGACGACAAAGGTAATTTAATAGGTTATGTCAGCGAAGATGGAAAAGTACGTGATGCTAATGGACGAATTCTTGGAGCTGTGGGGCCAGATGGAAAAGTTAGAGATATTACAGGTGCTTTAATCGGAACTCTTGGAACACCCGTGTATGATAAAAACGGAAAGTTAATTGGATTTGCGGGCCCGGATGGAAAAGTACGCGATGCTTCAGGAAAAATTATTGGTTCAGTGGATCCTGATGGAACTGTTCGTGATCTTAACGGTAATATTATTGGAAAAGCAGGTTCTATTAGCCCTGGAACACCTGTCTATGATGCAAATGGAAATGCAATTGGAGCAGTTGGCCCTGATGGTTTTGCGCGTGATGCTAATGGAAATATAATAGGTAAGGTTGGATTAGACGGTCAAATAAGAGATGTGAATGGCAATGTGATGGCCGGAGTTGTGAAGCCTGAAGTGATAAAACCCTCAGAAACAGAAATGCCTTCAAATGCATCTTCAACATCGCTTACACAAGAACAATCAGAACAACAAAAGAAAGATGCGCTTGCAGAAAAACAAGATGCTATTTCAAAAGATCAAAACTTAACGCGTGCAGTGGAACAAAAACAGCAAGCCATGTCGTCGCAAGCAAGCCAATTATTGTCTGCTTGGACACCGCCTTCTCAACAATATGTTGCGGGTCAAGAAGAACATAATCAAGATGAAAAATCATTGGAATCTGAAAAAGGTGTTCGGGTAACGATCGGAGAACGTGGTTCAAAAACAGAAAAACTCGCAGGTCCTGTTTTTATTAAAGCTGGATCAGTGTATTATGCTGTTATCAATACAGCCATAAACAGTGATGAACCGGGCCCTATATTAGCAACTATCATCAACGGTGATTATAAAGGTGGAAGATTGCTTGGAACAATGGTAAATCAAGGAAAAGCGGTTTTACTTAGTTTCAATACATTGACAATGCCGCAATTTTCAAAAAGCATATCAATCAATGCAGTTGCAATAGATCAAAATACAGCACGAACGGCGTTATCTACAGAGACTGATAATCATTATTTGTTACGATATGGAACTTTATTCGCTGCAAGTTTTATGCAAGGTTATGGTCAAGCTGTCAGTAGTGCAGGAACTGTGACCAATACAGGTCCTTTGGGAAACACTACAACCGTGCATTCTCAACTTAGTCCAAAACAAGAATTTTTTGCAGCATTAGGAAATGTCGGTACACAGTTCGGGAATCAAATGAATTCCGTTTATAGTACTCCGCCTACAGTTTATGTTGCACCAGGAACATCGGTGGGTATTTTATTTATGGGTGATGTGTCATTACCCACATCATAATGGAGGAAAAAAAACATGGCTAGAGATGTAAATTCACCCTCTGGAGACGAGGAAGAATTTCAATTTTCAGAATTAGAAGAAAGTCATCCTACATCAATGCATGAAAATGTATCTTCATCTACAGTGCCAGGCAATAGTGGTGGTGAAGGTGGACAAAAACGAAAAACATTATTAGTTGTTATTGGGCTCATCGTCGGCGTTTTTTGTATTTACAAATTGTATGGATTATTTACAGCCACCTCTACCAGAGCAATAAAGGCACCCTTAGCTGGCGTGAAATTTGAAGAAACAAAAAACCCAACAACTTCACCAAAAACTGAAGGTTCAAAGTTTCAAACGACACAAGCAAGTTCAACAAGTACTGACCAAACTGCTGAACAAAAAAACGTTGTAAAATTACCTGATTTTAGCAATTCTACAGACAGCGCTGGTACAACTCCAGCAACAACTCCAACTTCAGCGTCAAATACATCTACAAATTTGAATACTGAAAATAGTTCAACATCAAAAGCACTTAATTTAGAACCTGCGGCTGGAACCGAAGAAAGCACATCACATCAACCGCACTTGGATACTCAGAAATTGGAAAAGTCCCAAGAAAATCTTCAAACTCAAATTTCTGGACTATCCTCTGCAATCAGTGAAATTCAAAATAATATTTCCATGTTGACACAACAAGTCAACAAAGCTGTGACGGAAAAAAATACTTCATCAACAACTGAAAGTAAACCACAAGAACAAAAATCAGAAAAACCAGCGGAAAATAAATCAGTCACTCAATCGGAAAACCAAATCGAAAACAAAACTCAAAGTAAAACAGTTTGCGTGCCACAAAAAATTCATCATCACTTGAAAAGACATGTGATGAGGTCTGGAAGTTCGCGTTATCCAAGAAGTGAATATGCAACAAAAAGACAATATTATGTAAGATCAATGGTCCAAAATCGTGCCTGGATATATTCGGGCCCTGATGATACATTAACCATTAGCCCAGGTGATATGCTTTTAGGATATGGAAGAATACTCGATATTGATACTGATGATGGACTTGTAAAAACAAGTTCTGGTAAAACCATTCAATATTTACCTCAGGATCGCTAAATGAATATGCTGAGCCGATTTCATAAATATTTATTTCCAATATTGCTGCTGCTCTTTGTATCAAGTGTTGTTTTTGCTCAAACAACCGGTTCATCATCTGGTTCTGAGGCGACCGTCGATGCGATAAAAATGTTGGAAAATTTTAATAATGCCTACCCAAGTATTATTAGATTAGTCTCTGCATTTTGTTATTTATTAGGGTTTTTATTAATCATCAGAGGTGTGTTTTACCTTAAGATGTATGGGGAATTGCGCACAATGATGTCAACACAAACGAGCGCAAAAATTCCATTGTTCCTCATTTTAGTTGGATCATTATTTGTATTTTTACCTTCTACTTACAATAATATTAGTATCAGTTTTTTTGGATCTGCGTCAGTATTAAGTTATGATCAGGTAACGACTTCAATGAATCCGTTATTGTTAAAATCAATTGTTGGGGTTGTGCAAATCATAGGCTTGCTTTCTTTTATAAAAGGGTGGATGATTTTAGTTGCAAATGCCCAACAGCCTGGTGGGCAAGCAACTGTGGGAAAAGCAATCACGCATATTATAGGTGGACTCTGTGCTTATAATATATTAGGGTTTACAAATGTGATTTGGAATACTTTTTATGGTTCTAATTTATTTGGTTGAGAGGAGGGGTGTATATATGAAGTTTAAAGGCTTTGTAAAATGGAGTTTTGCATTATTAAGCTTGGGATTATCTTTTTATTCAATGGATGCTTTTGCTGCCACAGGTGGTAGTAGTACGGGTATCGCTGGAATAGCAGATAATATTGCAAGCACGTTTGCTAGTCTTGCAAAATTAATTACAGCTGTTTCTTATGTTGCGGGAATGGGTTTTGCGATGGCAGCTATCTTGAAGTTTAAAGCCCATAAGGATGCACCAACACAAATTCCAATTGGTACACCCATCGCATTATTATTTGTTGCGGCAGCATTATTGTTCTTGCCATCATTATTTACGATTGCAGGTCAAACCGTATTTGGTACAAGCGGTACAACAGGTGGTATTAGTGGTGTAACAAGCTTTGGCACTTAATAACTGATATGTATCCGCTGAAACTTACCATAACCCCGGGTGCGTGGCGTTTGTTTTCTAAAAGGAAATCAGACGCCGGGTTTCTCAAGTTTTCGGAAAAAGTTTTTAAACGGGACAATTACACTTGTCAATTTTGTGGGTTTCAAGCACAAGATTATCAAGAGGTTGTTAATTTAGATCAAAACTATTTGAATAATAAATTATCTAATTTAGTAACGGCTTGTTGTTTTTGTACACAATGTTTCTTTATTGAAAATGTCAGTGTTGGAAAATATGGCGGGGGGACATTGATTTATCTTCCAGAAATAGATCAATCATCCCTGAATAGTTTTTGTCATGTATTATTTTGTGCGGTTGCCAATGATACCGGATACAAAACTAGTGCACAGTCTATATATAGACATTTTAAAATGCGGGCACAAGCAGTTGAAGAAGAATTTGGAGAGGGTTGTAGTAATCCAGCGGTATTTGGAGAACTTTGCTTAGATGTTATTCTTCAAAATCCGTCCATCGTAGATAGAATGTTAACAAATGTTCGGTTACTTGCCTCCAGGGGAGGATTTAAAACGCAAGTTGATCATTGGGCCGCAACGGCTTTGAAGGAACTTGCGGGAGAAGGATAGCAACATGGTAGGTATGGTTGATTCGATATTGGACAGTATAGATTCGTTCATTGCTTGGTTAAATGCTTCTCTGCACCAAACAATGGATTCGTACTGTGACATCGAAACAGCTGATAGTCCAACGGTGTTAGTGACTCATGATGGTTCACTCATGAGTATCATACGAATTGATGGTGTTACGACTTTGTTAGGTCCTGCGGAATCTGCAAGGTTACATGAAGGCTTAACGCTTGCATTACAATCCACCATGTCCAGGCCAGGACACGCATTTCAAGTGCTATTTAATTATGACAGGGAAAAAGTCGTTGATGAAATATCAGAAATTTTTGCACCCGCGCGTGAAACCGGAAAAAGGTTACAACTTGATCTGGATGATTTATTCCAAGAACGCATTGATTATATTTCACAATATTGCGGGTCGGAAAGTGTATTTGTAGTTATCTGGACAAGGCCAATGGTTTTGTCGAAAGAACAATTAGATGCGGCAAATAAATCCAAGTTAGATTTTATTCGAGAAAATAAAGTTCCGCCATTTAGAAGAACTCAAAATATATTAGCCGCGATTCCAGATCTTCGCGATGCGCATGATGCATTTACACGTTCACTCATGAATGATTTTATGAGCCTCAATATACGTGCCATATTGTTAGACGTGCATACAGCCATATATGAAATGAGAATGACTGTCGATGCTGAATTCACCGCTCGAAGTTGGAAACCTGTATTGCCGGGAGATAAAATCCCTGTCAAAGAATATCAACGCATCTCAGGTGAATATTCGGATTTACTCTGGCCATCATTAAGCAAACAGATTTTACCTCGTGACGCAGAAAACATTGATATGCGAACGACACGAATTGGCGATCGTATTTATTCCACTGTGTTCATAGATTTATTTCCAAAGGATATTAAACGATTTGCGTTTTTGTTGGGTAGAACATTAGCTGCAAGAATTCCTTGGCGAATTTCTTTCTTAACGGAAAGCAGTGGGTTTTCAACCATTAAGCTAAAATCCATTATCGCCAGTATCTTAAGTTTTAGTTCATCACAAAATCGATTATTGAGCGATTCAACAAAATATCTTAAACATCTAGAGGTGAATACGGATAATGCCATTGTTAGGTTAAGGGTAGCGGCTTGCACATGGGCACCGGAAGGTGAAACTGCATTATTGCGAACTCGTGCATCTGAGTTAGCGAAAGCTATCGAAGGATGGGGAACGTGTGAAGTATCAGAAATTAGCGGAGATGCATTTGCCGGAGTTGCTTCAAGCATGTTAGGAGTAACTTTAAATAATGTTGCAACCGCGGTTGTTGCACCCTTATTAGATGTTGTTTACATGCTGCCATTTACACGTCCTGCTTCACCTTGGAAATATGGTGCATTATTATTTCGCTCACCAGATGGAAAGCCTTGGCCTTTCCAACCGGGTTCAAGTGAGCAAACCACATGGATTGATTTACTTTTTGCAAGGCCAGGTTCTGGTAAATCTGTATTATCAAATGCAATTAATTTAGGATTGTGTCTTTCTGCAGGATTACAACGTTTACCCAGGATCGCTGTTATTGATATTGGCCCCTCCAGCAGTGGATTAATTTCATTGTTACGTGAAGCGCTTCCGCAAAACCAAAGACATTACGTTGCTTATCATCGCATGCGTATGACACCAGAATATTCAATTAATCCATTTGATACGCAATTGGGATGCCGTTTCCCAACACCTCAAGAACGTGGATTCTTAGTGAATTTTATTACACTACTAGCAACACCGATTGGTGCAGATTCTCCCTACGATGGTATTACAGATATGGCGGGGATGGTCGTTGATGAAGTTTATAAAAATCTATCAGATTCTGGTAATGCTTATCAATATGCAGCAGGTATTGAACCACTCGTGGATGGAATATTGGAAGAGATTGGTTTTGTACGTGATCAAAAAACAACCTGGTGGGAAGTTGTTGATGCATTGTTTATTGCAGGATTTACACATGAAGCATCTCTTGCACAACGATATGCTATGCCATTAGTTGCAGATGCAGCATCTGTTTGTCGATCACAAGCGGTAGAAGATTTATACGGTAAGATAATTGCGCCTACAGGTGAAACTTTAATTAATGCATTTGGCCGAATGATATCAAGTGCTGTGAGGGAGTATCCTGTCCTTTCACGCGTAACAAGTTTTGATTTGGGTGAATCTAAGATAGTTTCATTAGACTTAGATGAAGTGGCAAAAAGTGGCGGCGATGCTGCAGATCGTCAAACAGCTGTAATGTATATGTTAGCTAGATATATTTTAGGAAAGAATTATTATTTAACAGAAGATAATGTTAATGATATGCCAGAACAATATCGAGAGTTTCATCGAAAACGTATATCAGAAATCAGAGAAGATCCTAAGCGATTAGTATTTGACGAGTTCCATCGTACATCAAAAGCGAAGGCAGTTAGAGAACAAGTGATATTAGATATGCGAGAAGGACGTAAATGGAAAGTCCAAATTGCCTTGATTTCTCAATCCGTCGATGACTTTGATGAAACCATGGTGGAATTTGCCACGGGTATTTATATAATGGATGCGGGACAAGCACAAACGATAGAAAAATCGGCGAAAATATTTGGTTTATCTGAAACCGCTCAAATTGCACTGCGAACACGAGTTCATGGGCCAAGAGAAGGTGGTGCAACATTTTTTGTACAATATGCAACAAAGAATGGTATCAATCAACAATTGGTTACGAGTACTTTAGGGCCAATAGAATTATGGTCATTTAGTACCACGGTAGAGGATGCATTATTGCGTAATCAGTTATACAAACGTATAGGTCCTAAAGAGTCGCGAAGAGTTTTAGCAACTTTATTTCCTTCTGGAAGTGTTTCAAAATATATTGAAGAGAAGCTCAATCGATTACGTGACAAACAAGAAGGCATTATTACTGAAAATGCGAATGTTAGCGCTGTTGACGAATTGGTCGAAGAAATTTTAAAAGCGTACCGAGAAGATCCAGACTTCAAATTTTTGCCGCACAAGGATTAAGCAATTTTCGTTAGCATTATAAAGTATGGAGGTGAAAAATGGATGAAAAGCTTACAGCAGCAAAAAAAGAGTATCAGGAAGCGTACAATATTTTTCAACGTAAGAAGAGACAAAAAAGCAATTAGTGGATGAGAGATCAAAGCTCATTCAGGAAAAAGCAGCCTTACAAAATAAGGAAACGGCATTTAAACAAGATGAGGTAGCGTCTAAATCTTCATCTACTCCGAGGCCTTCAGGTAACGGTGGTTAATTAGATAATTTAAAAATTTTTCTCTGGTGAAGCATAAAAGAAAATTAAGCTTACAGAAAAATTTGTCTGGGATCCAGTTTACAAGTTGGAATATTTCTCACCTGATACCTACAGAATGTTTTTTCTGGGCCCCGGATAAATTTTTGTGGGCGCTTATCTTTCTTTTTAAAAACAGTGAACAAAAATTTTCCGGGGTGACAGTATTTTTTGAGCGAGAACAGTTCAATCCGTGTATTTATTTTTCAGGCGTAAGGTGAGTTACTTATCTTTGGCTTTGGATTCAAATAAACCCATCATAGCGCCAGAAGGATCTTTTATGACACAATATCTGCTTTCGCCCATTGTTTTTATGGGTGTCATGAGTTTGCCGCCCAATTTTTTCACTTGTGCAACACTCTTATCTAAATTTTTAACGTTAACATATAACATCCACTGCGAAGGCATTTTGGCGTTTACACCGCGTGCATGACAGATACCGGCAACTGTTTGGTTATTTGTTGGGCTGTTCATGCAATAATCATCATACTTTCCCATGTTAATTTTTTTTGTTTTCCAACCCACAACTTTTGTGTAAAAATTTTGAATTTTTTCAGCATTTTTTGTGGTTAAATCTACCCAGCAGATTGTACCAATATCAACACTTTTTTTCCGTGACATAATGTTCCCCGCATAATTTCAGTCTATAACATGTTAATAAATTTATCATAGATTTGCCAGTGATGGCATAATAACCTTATATCAGCATATATTTTCCTTTGTCCTCTTGTGCACTCTTTGCGTAGCGTGAGTTCTTAATGCACCATTTTATTTCGTCTCTTTAACGATGATATTGACTAATACGCTTGTAGGAAATTGACTATATTTTTTGAGGGCACTTATCAAAGTGCTTGAAATATCAATGTTTTATGGTAATAAATAAAAATTAAAACGACGCGTAGATGTATTTTGTCAGAAAAAAACTACTTGAATTACAAGATAACTCTAAGATATAGTGTTCACAAGTTTAGGGTGGATCAAGGCTGGATCGATAAGTGATGGAAGCACTTTTAACAAGGATGCCTTTGCAGGGATTCTTGGTTGTTCAGGGGATGATAGGATTGCCTTAAACTGATGGGGCGGTGATGTGTGTCAGTTTACTCACCGCCTCTTGATTTTTTCTTCAAGTGTTTTATTTCTTCGTAATGGATAAAATTAAGCTAGGTCGCCTTTCCCTGATTGTATGAATTGATGTGTAATCCAACATTCTAAAATTTCATTTACGTCTTTAGAAGTTGCAGGTTTTGGAAGAAAATCATTTCGATAATACTTGCTTAATTTAATACCGTCTGTATCAGGTAAATTTAAGTCCATAACTCACCTTGTGCAGCAAAATTCAGCAAGCATGAAGAAAGGAGTGTTGAATGCGGGTTCAGACGAATCCATATCCCTATATTTTACAGTCTTCACCCTGCATTCAACACCCCTTTATGCCAAGCGAGGTCAGTCGACAGAGGCGAAAACCGTAAAATACACGGATGTATTTTACGATCACAGGGATGTAGGTTCGTTTTCACACTGTCGACTGACCTCGTATTTACATGTCCTGCTTAAAGCGAGTCTATAAAAATTAAATCGAAATTTTCAGAAAATAATTGAATATCTTCTTTGCCAGATTTGGCAATTTTAATCTTTGATAGACCTCTTTCTTTAAGTAATAATCGATGTTACACCTAAATATATTTTTTGGTACGAGCAGTTGTTAAAAAAAATTATCGAAAATAAGACTGAAGTCATTTCTCAATTTGGTGAACCTCTTTACCAAAGAGCAGAAAAAACTTATCGTACTCTTCTTGAGGCGCTTATTAATAAAACCCTGGGAGGTATTATTGTTTATGCTGAAATTCTTAATAAGATTTTGGTAAGCTGATAGTTGCTATTAAGGCTGCTATTCCTGTTGAGATGAGAAAAATAATAGGTGAAATATGTGAACCTGTTTTATAAATTAAAAAAGAACAAAGTGTGGGGGACAATCCTCCAAATACTGCAGTTGAAAATGTAAACCCTATACTCATGCAAGTGCACCTCACATTTGCTTTAAATAAACTACCACTTGTCGCCGTAATAACGCTGTCAATTAAACTTAAACCTAATGCAAATAGAATTTGAGCAGCAATCACTAATAGAAATATTTTTTTGTTTAAAATATAAAATAATGGCCAGCTAATGATACACAAAAAGACGATTCCAAAAGCAAGTGCAATTTTTCTCTGATTTTTGTTTATATTTTGATTAAATTCTGCTGTTTCATTAATTGAGTTCCTCAGCTTAAAAATTACAATAGCAAAGAATGCCCCAATTAAAAACGTTGGAATAGCCATAGCTATGAGAGAAAAACTAAGCGAGGCTTTTCTACCATGCTTATCAGCAATATAGCCAAAAAATAAACTTCCTAACGGTCTAGCAAGATAGCTCACTGAAAAAATTAAAAGCGCTTTAATAAGCGCTAATTGTTTATTGTTGTGCCCAAAAAAAACGTCGCCAATTATTCCTGCCATAGACGCATATATTGAGAAATCGTACCATTCCAAAATATTGGCTGTCATACCAATTTTTAATGACTCGCTAGTTGATTTTTTCATGTAATATTTATGTTGATTGTCATATCGTTATATCTAAGTTGTAACAAAAAATCTTAATTCTTTACTAATACAATAAAGGATTGTAGACGGCCTTGTTCTTGGTGTTATGTATCGTTGACAAGTGTCAACATTTGGGTTATTATTAATTCGATAAGGGAATTTTGCGCATGAATAGAAAATCACATCCGAATAAGGAAATTGAGGCTGCAATACAATATGCGGAAAAGCATGGTTGGAGATATAAATCGGCTGGTAATTCTGCTCATGCCTGGGGAAGGTTGCTGTGTCCGCTTTCTACACGAGATGGATGTGCGATGTCCGTGTGGTCAACACCCCGTAATTCTCAAAATCATGCTATTCAAATCAGAAGAAGCGTAGATAAATGTCCTCACCATGTTGGGAGTCATCCATGAAAAAATTGAATATATTTGAATTCACGTTGGTACTTGGTGGTGTTAGTGATGAAACAGAGAATCTGGAAGACCAATTGTTTGAAGCTAGCTGTGATGATGCTTTGATTAATTTTCGTTATGGGACAGTCTATCTTGATTTTAGTAGGGAGGCAGAGTCTTTTGAGGAGGCGGTTATTACTGCCATTAAACTTATTGAGCATAGTAAATTGAATGCCACAGTTGTTCGCATATTGCCAGACGAATTGGTAAATGAGGCGGATATTGCAAAAAGATTAGATAAAAGTCGCCAGGTAGTTTCGTTATGGGTAAAAAAACAAAGAAGACAAAACAACCCTTTTCCAGGTCCTATTTTTAAATTATCCGAAAAATCACCGCTTTGGCGTTGGTATGATGTTGTCAAATGGTTGTATAAACAGCATTTAATTAAAGACAGCGAAACTGTTGAAACGGCTAATTTTATAGAAAGCATAAATGCGATTCTTCGAGAACGGGATAATACTGTAAGAGAATATCGCCACCGAATACTTAATAGATTAATAGAAGAAAATTCAACTATTAAATATCAATCATTGTAGAATACAATCAATTGTTTAAAAAATTTTCAGTTAGTGGGTTTGAAGAAAAATATATCAAGCGATTGGTGCAATGTAATAAATATATTGTAATATCAGAAGCTTCTCGAAAATATTTTGTTTATTGTCAAAAAGAAGATGTAGCACAATTTAACAAAGATATTGAGAATATAAAAAAAGAAATTGAGCAGGATAAACAACAGTCAGCTGCGGTAATTTTGCAATCTCACATCCGTGCGTATTAATCCAAAAAAAATTTTTCAATTTTTAAATAGTGCATAAAATATAAGCATGCTTTTCGCTTTTGAGGATAAATTTTTTTATAGGTATCAAAAAGATAAAAATAATTCATCCTTTCTGTTATTTTGCTTTCAGACAAGACGGGCTGCGTCGTAAGGTGAGTTAAAAAGTACGTCATTGCGAACCACGCAAAAAGACGCGTGGTTCGCAATGACGATCTGTTCGAGCATAGCGCGTGCACCATGTAAGTGACACTATTTCAGTGCGATTGCCATGCAAAAGAGAGTTTTAAGGAAAGTTATCGTGATTATCAACGTAATTTAGAATATCTAAAAAATAAACAATCAGAAATATCTATTTTATAGATGAAGCAAACACAATTGTTAATTGCATGAAATTAATAAACTCATTATAATGCGTACATAAATACGTACATTTTTTTTGGGGGGTTAGTGTGTTGACACATTTGACAGCAACAGAAGCAAGAAAAAATTTTTTTGATTTGATTAAAAACAGTAATCAACATCACCAAGCTTATCATATCCATCACCCCAAGGGTGCTGCAGTATTATTATCCGAGGTTGATTATGAGTGTTTGTTAGAAACATTAGAATTACTTTCTATACCAGGTTTTCGTGACAGTATTAAAAAGTCTGCAAAACAGGTGAAAGATAAAAAACTGTATACAATGGATGACGTTTTTAAAGGATAATTCTTGAAAGCTTACAAAATCTTATTTACTGCTGTTGCAGTTAAAGATACTAAAAAACTGACAAATCAGCTTAAAAATAAATTAAAAGAAATGCTTTTTTCCCTTTCAAAAAATCCATATATAGGTAAACGATTACTTGGAGATCTGAAAGGGTATTATTCACTTAGACTCACCCTAAAAGATAGAGTGGTATACTCCATAGATGAAAAACTTTCAACAATTTATATTCATCGTACTAAAACTCATTATGGTAATTAAACATTAATGGCGTCAATTTTTTAAGCTGAATAACCCAACGTTTGAGTTGTTGTCGTTATTGTTGTGGTTGTAGTTGTAGTTGTAGTCGTCGTTGGAATAGATGTCACTTGATTCAGTGTTTCAATTTTATTTTTAATGTGTGACTCCAAGACGGGATTAAAAACAGTCACATAAAAATCTTGTATAGGTTTGACTCAAAATCGCACGCATCAAAAAATCTTTATCTTGTAAATCATGAAGTGTAATCGAAGCAGGTTTAGTAAAAAACCCTTGTAATACTGAGCCGTGAGACATGATAAATATTTTCGCAGCTTTCTTGGAATTTTCTTTCGTTTGAATTAATTCAAGCATTTCAGGATGTTGACTTGATTTACTATTTAACAAGCCAATGCAATCCAGATCTTTTTTTGCACCCGCATTAATTTATTTTTGATATTTTGTCAAACACTGCTTTTCCTTTTTTTGCTTGTATTGCAGCTATGAATACCAATTGATACCGCAAGTATCCAGTAGGCGAATAAGATTTTCGCCAGCAAGAGTTTTAGAGCGTCTGTAATGAATTTCAATATAACTATCTAAAACATATCGGTAGGGTTTTAGTGTCAATATTTTTAGTATTTTTTCTGCACGAAGCACATCTTTGGGTTGTTTTTCTTGGCAGCATTGAAATAATACTGCGCCCAAAATGGCGGCTTTTGATGCTTTTCGTGCAGGGGAACTGGATTCAAAACTGACTATGCAATCATGGAGTGCGCGATCTTTATCCCACTCGCACCATTCATGATAAAAATGCAATGCTTCGTCAATAGTGGTGCGAATATTTTCTGGAGAAGAATTAAATTGTTTGTCAGTAGTCATTAATAAAAAAATTATTACTGGAATGGCAGCCTCAACATTTGACCAGGAACAGTTGCCTGTAATTTGAGCGCTCATGGGAAAATGACGAATCAGTGTTGTGTGTAATATTTTTTTATATCCTTTTTTAATAAATTCTTTGGGTTGTCTTACATATATTAAATCTCTTAAAAATTGTTTTGTCAGATTAAGTCGATTGTGTACACGATAGATATTGACACTTCCTTCTCGAAGGCTATTTTCACCTCGGTCACACTTAGCCCAAGTATCTTCATCAAATTTGATAAATGTGATGGCATGACCTTGATGCGCAACCGGTAAAATTAATAATGGAAAGGACAATAATTCATCAATTTGAGATTTATGTTCTTCGACTTTAATTAAGTATTGTTGATATTTAATTAATTGACTTGCAATATTAAAAGCATCGATGAGATATCTGACATAATTAAAATATTTTCTTAAATGTCTTGCGCCAAAATTATTTCGATATCTTTCTAAGGATTGCAATATGATTCCAATGGTAAACTCTAAGAAAAATCCTTCAAAATCCAACTCAATAAATTTACCTTTGTGATCGACAATATCTACTTCACCACGTAATTCAAATCGATGGCCTAGCAATTTTGCATTGATATAATCCAATGCAAAATTCAAGTCTGCCTTATTTTGATACAACAATCGTTTTAACTTTGATTGATTACGTAAAATGGGGTTAATTAGTACCGGTTGGCTTGCGCGTGTGTAATGGTTAACATCAGCACCTTTTGATATTAACAGTGAGCATAATTCTAGATTATTGTTTTCCGCTGCCCAGTGTAGAGCTGTTCTTCCTGTTGAATCGATTTCATCTACGATCGCACCATGGCGAATTAATATATCAGCAATATTCGTTTTATTCACAATAGCTGCTTCGATTAAGGGTCTAAATCCATATTCATCCACTTCATTAACATCGGCACCCGCTTGAAGTTGTGATATTACATTTGATTCATTACCATAAATAATGCTGTTTGCAAGAGTCATGATAGTTTATCCGCCCCCGCCCATCCCACCAGGTTTATATTTGGGTGCACTGGACATACCGGGCTGCAATTGTAATTGTTTTTGATTTTGCAGTTGAAGCTGTAATCGTTCAGCATTTTCCTGTGCTTCAGGGTGTTGTACAGGGTTGGATGTATCTTTAGGTGCTGCACCGTCCATTTGGGGTTTATCCAGATACGGATGAGTTTTAAGTAAATCTCCTGCTTGTAGGGCATTTTGAGTTTTGTGATCACGAATTATAATGGTTTCTGGTACTGAGCCAAATTTTTTTTCTTTATCGCGAATTTCTGCCAGAACAAATGGCATTTTATCTGTTATTTGTTTTAATTTTTCATTGTGAGACAAAATACCTGCAATATGATGCAACAACACCTCAAAATATTTAAGATCATCATAAGAGGCAAAAGTTTTACTGATTTCATCGATTACAGCTTGGGCGTCTTCGGGATTAAAAGCAAGGTAGCATTGGCTTTTAGACATATCCCACTTGACAGCGGACTGTCCCATAAGCTTCATCAAAACACACTGCTGAGAAATCACACTGAGTGCTTGAGCAACTTCATTAGGATTTTTTAAAGAATCCGGTAGTTGGCTTAACTCTTTTAACAATCGACAGCATGGTCGTTTTTGATTGTGATGGAAAACCTCTTGCTCAATCATGAAAGATTGCCTCGCTATTTACCTAACGATAATTATAGCAATATTTTTAGAGAGGAGATTCAAATTTTTCGAATGTCATCATGGGCGCAACAGTACTTACAGACGACAACTGAATAAGCTGTGTTGTCGGGTTATCAATCATTAGACATTGTTCATCAAAGCCGATGATAATGGCTTTTAATTTAATGCCGTTTTTTAAATATACAGCAACAGGAACTTTATTTTTTACCAATGAGTTGAGAAATGAGATTTGAAGGTCAGAGAGTTTTAAAATATTGTACATGCGCCATCTCCATATGTCGGAACGTTAAATTGAAATTAAAATCAGATTTAATTATTTCTATATTGGATAAAGGCTAACATAATATTACAAAAATTGCAAATCATTTAGGTTGATTTTTTTCTTTAAATGAAAGTTGAACCAAATGATTAACTGTTTTGAATAAGTGGCCATAGTTCGACCCTGAAAGGCTGGGATCTACTTTATATTTTCCATCGATTACAATCGCAGGGACTTGAAATACCATCGCATTAGTTGCAATTTTTTTAGCATTTACCATATCCAAATCAATTTGTGGTGAATGATAGGCATCTATAAAGTGTGTTTGATTAATACCCTGTCCAGATAAAAAACTTTCCATGGTGTTGATCTGAGTAAGATCCAGGTTTTGAACTTGGATTGCGTTAAAAATAGCTTGATGAATACTGGTTTTTTGAAGATTTAAACTTTCTAGTGCAAAATAGTATTTCGCATATATCATCCAGTCTGGTTGGAACATGACTGGAATTCGTTCAAAATAAACATGGTGTGGTTTGTGTGCGAGCCATTTTTCAAGATGGGGTTCCAACTTAAAACAAGCTGGACATCCATAACTGAAAAATTCTACGACCTTAACCCGGCCTTTTTCATCATCGTGTAAATATGGGGTAGCTGAGTTTGGTTTCAATACAACATAATCCTTGCCTTCTTCATATAAGGTTGAAGCCAACACTGTAGAACAGCTCATTGTAATTATTATCAAAGAAAAAATGAACTGAGCAAGTGTTTTCATGAAATTACAAATTATCAGCATGTTCTGCAAGAAAGTCCGCTACACCTTTAGGTGACGCTTTCATGCCAGATTTACCTTTGTGCCAATTTGCGGGGCAAACTTCTCCATGTTCTTCATGAAATTGTAAAGCATCGACAAGACGAATTAATTCATCAATGTTTCTTCCAATGGGAAGATCGTTAACAATTTGTGATCTGACAACGCCCTGCTTGTCGATTAAGAATGCCGCGCGTAATGCAATTCCTGCAATAGGATGTTCAACACCGTATGATTGACAAATACTATGATTCATATCCGCAACCAATGTGTAATTTACATGTCCAATTCCGCCTTTATCGACTGCAGTATTACGCCAAGCATTATGCGTATAGTGTGAATCAATGGAGATTCCAATAACCTCAACACCGCGTTTTTTAAAATCTTCAATACGATTGTTTAACGCAATTAATTCAGATGGACAGACAAATGTAAAATCAAGAGGGTAAAAAAAGATAAGAACATATTTATCTTTAGCTGCCTTAGATAAATGGAATTCTCCAACAATCTCACCATTGGCCAAAACCGCTGCGGCGCTGAAATCTGGCGCTTTTCTGCCTACTAAGACGCTCATTTGAAATCTCCTATGTATTAAGCTGATTTTGCTTGATTAATCATCTCGAGCAATTCTCCCGAGGAATAAAGTTCGAGAATGATATCACAACCGCCTATCAATTCTCCATTGATATAAAGCTGGGGAAACGTGGGCCAATTGGCATATTCTGGTAGTGTTTTTCGAATATCGGGGTTTTCCAAAACATCTACAGTCGCGAATTTCGCATTACACGACTTTAAGGCTTGAACGGCTTTTGCAGAAAATCCACAGCGTGGTGAATCGGAATTACCTTTCATGTATAAAATAATACTATTGCTAGTAATTTGGGATTTAATTTTATCCAGTGTATTTTCAATTGACATAACTTATCATCACTCATAGATATTAAAACAAGGAGGTATGATATCATATTTACTTTTGTAACAATTCACGAAGACGTCATTGCGAGGAGTCCGCGAGTTTACGAGCGGATGACGCGGCAATCCAGAAAAACACTGGATTGCATCAAGCTTCGCACCCGGTGCTCGCTGTCGCAATGACGATTCACTATCTGATGTGTTATGTGAATATGTTGCTATTTTTGCCACGATTAAGGAAGAAAGATGACGATAGAATTACCCAAATTACCTTATGAACTTAACGCGCTTGAACCCCATATTTCCCGCGAAACTTTAGAATATCATTATGGGAAACATCATCAAACTTATGTCACAAATATTAACAATTTAATTGCCGATACAGAATTTAAAAATATGCCCTTAGAGGATATTATTAAAAAGTCTAGTGGAGGTATATTTAATAATGCAGCACAAGTATGGAATCACAGTTTTTACTGGGATTGTTTAAACCCAAATGGCGGCGGAGAGCCAACAGGTGTATTAGCCAAAAAAATTAATGAAGCTTTTGGGTCTTTTCAGTCATTTAAAGAAAATTTTACGAAAACTGCCATTGGCACATTTGGATCAGGTTGGGCGTGGTTAGTTAAAAACCCTGATGGAACACTTGCTATTACAAGCACAAGCAATGCAGGTACACCAATGACGGAAAATAAAACAGCATTATTAACGTGTGATGTATGGGAACATGCTTATTATATTGATTACAGAAATGCACGCGCAAAATATGTTGATTCGTTTTGGAGTTTAGTGAATTGGGAGTTTGTAGGTAAAAATTTATAATTTTATTGTAAATCAGTCGAAATGCGAACTCAAAGATATCTCTATCTTCAGGGAGTGCGAGTTTTTTCGACGGTATTTATGAGGCGATTGTTTTTACCATTCAAAGAGAGAACCGAATATTTACCGGCAATGGCTCGCAAATCTTTGTTTTGCTGCGCTTTATTTGTCTTGTAAATATTCTCTTCTCCTGAACAATATCTTCGATAAACAAGGAGAAACCTGATGCGATTTGTATATAAGTGCTTGATTTTATTATTACTGGGATTTAATTCTATAATTTATGCCAATCAAATTCCTCCAGGTTATGTACCAAGAGTGATAAATTCGTCAATCTATCAGTTTAATGCTCCAAGTACCGGTGTTGCGGATAGTCAAGGAAATGTATGGATATTGAGTGACAATTTCTTTGAACAGTATTACTGTTTAACAATGATTCCGCAAGCTAATCCAAGTAATCCTGAAATATATAAGGGTGATAAATATAAATTTATATTGCCCATAGGTATTACAAATGATTCAGCAGGTAATATTTGGGTAACGAATGGAGGGGGGTACGGCAGTGTTACAAAAATTTCTCCACCTTATACTAATCCTTCAATAAAAATATATTCAGGTGATGCGTATCATTTTAGTGTTCCAATAAGTATTGTACAAGACAAAGAGGGGAATGTTTGGATAGCCAATTCCGGTAATGATAGTGTCACGGAAATATTTAAAAATGATACTCGGGCGCCAGCTGTATTTTCTGGACAAAGTTTTCAATTTTCTATGCCCACAGGAATAACGATAGATCCTAAAGGAGATATATGGGTAGTTAATAATAAAGGAAATAGCGTGACAAAATTACCCTCTACCAATAGAAATAATCCAAAAGTTTATAAAGGAAATAATTTTCACTTTCAATCACCTATTAGTATAACTTCAGATGCATCAGGCAATATTTGGGTAACTAATTTTTATGGCGGGAGTGTTACAAGATTACCTGCCGCAAATCCAGAGTCGCCTAAAGTATATTCTGGCGCAAACTATCAATTTATTTCGTCACGGATGGTCGTGCCTGATGTTTATGGAAATATTTGGGTCACCAACGGAGATGGTAATAGTGTGACTGAATTAGAACTACAGCCTGATAAAACGTATAAACCCATTGTTTATAAAGAACCTTATTATATATTTAATAAACCGTTTGGTCTTACAGCTGATCGAGCTGGAAATATTTGGGTAATGAATAGTGGAAATAACAGTGTTACAGAGTTGGTTAAAATTTGAGGGCGATGCAAAGTTTAAACACCTTGTCCTAAAGAACTATACACTTGAACAATATCTTGAATGACCTTCAATTGTTGGTTGATTAAGTTGTATTGTAATAAAAGATAATTTGACTTGGCACTTAGATACCCAGAATCATCAATTAACCCTGCTTTATATTGAGCATGTATATGTTGTAATATGTCCTTAGTATTTTGTGCCTCGCGCTGATACGCTAATAACTGTTGATGATCTTCCGAATAGGAGACTAATGCGCTGTCCACTTCTTTGAATGCATTTATCACAGTATTT
>Ga0207667_10001527_pt1 | contig 29084 bp, 22 predicted proteins | sample KBSCornC52_FD_184301 | JGI IMG/M metagenome (GOLD analysis project Ga0207667, IMG submission 184301) | Corn rhizosphere microbial communities from Kellogg Biological Station, Michigan, USA - KBS Corn C5-2 (SPAdes) (version 2) | ecosystem: Host-associated > Plants > Roots > Rhizosphere > Soil ...
TGAACGTGTTGGGCTCGCAGAAGGCGAGGCTCGCGTTCGGCGCGACGGCGTGGATTTCCTCCAGTAAAGCTGTTCCCTCATCGGCATAGGTATTGGTGTTGCCGCCGGCGGCACCGGTGAGTACTCGTACGCTCGGCAGCTCGTGCCGCCCCTGGATGACGCTGAGGCTTGCAACACCCTGCGATTGCACCCCCACGGTGACGCCACCGCCTCCGCCGCCTGCCTGCGCGACGAACTGGTCCGCACGCATGATGGTCAAGCCGTTCCCGTCGATTGCGCCGCCCGCCGCCGATGCGGCGGTAATTTTCAACGACGGATGTGGAGTGTGTCTGACGTAGGACGGCAGCTCGATCCGGGTTACGCCGGCCGTATTCGCCAGTGTTGGGAGCGCTTCTGGAGGTATCCAACCCTCGACGGCGCATAAAGGAGGCAGGGAAGCCGAGCCGGTGACCGCCAGACCCGCTGCCGCCAAGGCTGCGGCCGGCGCGCGCGAGGAGCAGTTGTAGTGCACGTCCGCTTCGATCCGACCTTGGGAGTCGAAATGGGCGAGCGTGGCGGAGTGCGAGTCATAGACAGACTGCAAGTTGGGAGCAACGCGGGCGCGCCACTCTTGGGCCGGCGCGGCAGCGAGCGCAGTAGCTGTTGGAAGCACGACGCCTGATCCAGCCAGAATGACCGCGAATAGCCGGAAAGCGGAGTCGTTCGGCTTCATGGGCACGTACTCTTCAACGACTCGACGTGCCGGTCAAGGGGCTTTGTAGCCCGGTCCGCGCAGTACCTTGCCCGGCGTGGCGCCGGTATGTTTGCCATGGTCGACTACCAGCTGACCGTTCACGAGCACGTAGTCGATGCCTGAGGGTAGCGCCATCGGCTTCTCGTAAGTGGCGTTGTCCTGGATACGCTCGTAGTTGAAGACAGTGATGTCGGCCCAGAGTCCTGCGCGCAGGGCACCCCGATCGAATACCCGCATACGGGTCGCGGGCCAGGAGGTCATCTTCCGCACTGCGTCCGCGAGAGACAGAACGTGGCGCTTGCGGACATATTCGGCGATGACCCGCGGGAAATTCCCGTACGAGCGCGGATGGGGCAGCCCCAGTACATCCATCTGTCCAACCTCGGCCGCGGCGCCCGCGTCGCTCCCAATACTCATCCAGGGGAAGCGCAAGGCTGTTTCGATGTCGTGCTCATCCATCATGAAATAGAGCGCCATTGGACGCTTCTCGGCAGGAGCGCCGACGACAATGTCCCACGCCACATCCGCGGGATCCCGCCCGAGCTCGTGCCCGATGTCAGCCAGGCTGCGGTAGCGGAATCGGTCATATTGCTCATTGTAGGCGTTGGCGAGCACGACCCCCTGCCAGCCGCCGGCAGCGGCCACGAGGTTTGACCAACCCGGGAGCGATCCCGCTGCGACTTCTTTTTTGAGGCGGGCGCGTACGCTGGGGTCGCGCAGCCGCTGGAGCGCTTTTTCCTGACCGTCTTCAAACACCCAATTGGGGACGGTGATATCGAGGCCGGTCCCCCCGGCCACGTAAACGTACATATCGGCGGCAATGTTGTCGCCCCGGTTACGCGCCTGGTCGATCAAAGCGCCGGCTTGGGGGACGAGCTTCCCCCAACCGGGTCGCCACGCCGCCTTGAAGTGGAAAATCTCCACCTGGATGGCGGCGCGCTCGCAGATCTCGATCGATTCGGTGATGGCTTTGAGCAGGTCCGCGCTTTCATCGCGCATGTGACTCGCATAAATACCACCGTAACTCGCGGCGACCTGGCTCAACTCGATGAGGTCAGCGGTGCTCTGGAAGCTGTCCGGAGGGTAGATGAGTGCGGTAGCGATCCCTTGGGCGCCCGCTCGCATCGCTTGCGCGACCCGCTCCTTCATCTGCTCCATCTGCTGCGGCGTGGGCTTGCCGGCCTTGTCGCCCATGACTTCCACGCGCGCTTGCGCCGCGCCATAGTAGCTGCCGAAATTGAGGGATATTCCGCTCCGCTCGAGTTGGGAGAAGTACTCATCGACTTTGGCAGCCGGGACAGGGGTGCCGCCCTCGCCGGCGAATGCGGAGGTGATTCCCTGGAGCAGTTTGTTTTCCGCCAGCCCGTGCTGGGGCAGGACCTCGCCCGATTGATCCATCATGTCGATGAAACCGGGAGCGACATAGTCGCCGCGGGCGTCGATCTCGCGCCGGCCGCGGCCTTCCACGTGGCCTATCTTGGCGAGGCGCCCGTCGCGGATCGCGACATCGGCGGCGACCCAGGGATTACCCATGCCGTCCAGCACTCGGCCATTGCGCACGACAATGTCATATTCGGGCTCCTGCGCCGGAGCGCCGAGCGTCAGGACCGGCGCCAGCGCGAGCGCCACCGAGCACAGGACCGATCTCATACAGGCCTACTTTGACATAGGTAGCCGGGCGAGCCCCAGCCCATGCCGCGGCGCGGTGGCGGATACCCGGCATTTCCAATTGTTTTAGGCCATAAGAACAACTACTTACGGCGCCATTGAGGCCTTGGTCTCGGTCTGTGACCCGATGAACATATTCCCCGGTAGCGATCGGGCAACATCGCCAGTGGCGCAATTTTGCGACGAAAGTCCCTGCAGAGGACGGTATGAAAAGTTCTTCGACGGTCAAGCGGGTATGGGCGCTGCTTGGGGGCGCCGGCGTTACCTTCTATCCCTTGCTGTCCTGCGCTTTGGGATTGGGGGATCTGCAGGTCGAATCGCAGCTGAATCAGCCGCTGCGCGCGCGCATCGAGATCGTGGGAGTCGGGGATTTCGAGAATGGCCCACCGATCCGGGCCCAGTTTGCGCCGGATCTCGTACCGAGTGACGGCACGAATAGCGGGCTGCTGCAGTCTTTGCAATTGCGCGTCGAGATGGATTCCAGCCACCGGCACTTTGTGGTGGTGAGCTCGAGGGAGCCGCTCACCGAGCCGCTGTTTGACTTACCTGTGCAGGTGGCCGCGGAGTCGGTGCAGGTGGTGCGCAACTACTCCGTGTTGCTCGATCCTCCGCTGTTGGAGGATGGGCGGCGGAGTGCGCCGGTGTTGGCTGCAGCGCCCGTTGCAGCGACAGCGGTGGCCGAAAAAACTGTCTACACCGTGACCCGGTCTGACAGGCTGCGACGGATAACCCGGCGACGTGGCGCGCGGACTGCGCAGGGCGGGACGGTTGCTGCGCGGTCCTCTTCTGCCGGAGGCGCCCATACCGAAGCGAATGTCCGGGCGCCGGCCAAAAGTGCCATGCAGGAACAGCTCCAAGGCCAGTTGGTGACGCTGCAGCATATGTTGACCATCATGCAGGCTACGATCTCCGCGCAAGACGCGCAGATTGCCGAGTTGTCGCGCAGAGTGGCTGCTGGCCCGGCGCAGACGGCGGCACTGTCGCCGCTGCCACCAACTCGCGTTGAGCCACCTCAGGCTGTTGCACCCCGGGAGGTCATTGCCGCCGAGGAGGCGCCGCCGCCGTTCTGGTTGCGGCCGGTGACGTACTACGGAATTGCGGCTGTGGGCACCCTTGCCGCGATTCTGGCCTTGCTGACCATCCGCTTGCGCAAGGCGAGAAGGGTCGCTGCCAATGCGCAGAGCGGGTCCGCGGCGATCGGCCCCGGATTGGGTGACTCGAAGAATGCCGTCGAGTCGAGGTCAGAGTCATTGGAGACGTCGCGGTCTACGATACCGGCTGCCGCTTCGCCGGCCACCACCACCGCCTTTGGATCTTCGCGGCGTACGTCCGGGACGCATGGGTATGAGGTGCTCGACAGGCTCGCGACCACCCAGGAGACTGCAATAGTCAATGAGTTGGCGATGGCGATCGGCTCCGCGCTCACGCAGAGCCCGGAGACGATTGAAAATTCCGGAACATCCGTGAGCACGGCCCCACAATTCCTGGACAGGGCGCCGGCCTCGGCGACCGCAACGCTCGCAACCACGGCGGTAATACCTACAGAAGAGCTGCAAGCGTTGGAGCTGGCGGCCGCCCTGGGTCTGGAATCCACCGCCCGGATCGATGCCGGTATCGATGCGGCTACCGATGCGACCGTCGCGGTGACTCGCCAGGACATGCTGCGGATTCCCGAGCACGACGACGAGACCGACCTGTTGCTCTCGCCGGCCTCCGCGGCTGCCCAGAAGCTGGAAATGCAGCCAGACCGCTCCGTGACGAACAGGGAGATCATCAAGCTCCTGGAGCGCTCGCTCGAGGCCGAGCCGCACCGGATCGACATCCAACTCAAGCTGTTGGAGATGTACCATCAGGAAGCGTTGGGTAACCGCGACAGCTTCCATTCGCTCGTGAGCAAGGTGGCGGCGGAGCATCGCGGGCTGACCCCCGCGCAACAGCTGCATCTCGATATGCTCCAGCGCACGCTGGACGACAGCAAGACCGATCATCGCAAGACTGACCATAGCCGGACCGATTCGAGGTCCGACCTTCCGGCCGAAGCGGCACTCTGATCGGCCGCACACCGCGACTTACTCGGCGGCCGCAAGCTGTGTCACTCTTGCGAGCTATGAATAGACGAGGTCGCCTTGCCAAGAGAGCCGCTCCGGCCACGCGCCGCGCGCGGACTGTGCGGCCCGGGAGCGCGCAGCAGTTCCTGGAGCCGCTGAAGCCGGAGGAGATTTCCCGGGTCTTCTACGAGTGGATTCCCGCGGGGATCACGCCCGGGTCCATGGAGGACAAGAAGCTGCGCCTGACACGGCGCATTCTGTTCCTGGCGCGGCGTTGGTTGAACCTCATTGACGGAGCATTGCGCAACACGGGAGCCAGTCATGCCCGCTGGGTGACCTTGCTGTGGGTGGGGATGATGGCCGGGCGGGTCAAGATAGGCGAGCTGGCGGACCAGATCGGAGTCGAGTTGCCCACCCTGGTCCGCCTGCTGAACCGCCTGGAGCGGGAAGGCCTGGTGGAGCGACGCGCGTTGAATGGCAGCAACCGCGCGAAGACAGTCGTGTTGACCGCCAAGGGCAAGCGCGAAAGCGCCGCCATGAACGAAGTCGTCGCCAGCGCCCGGGCGGAGTTTCTGCGCGACGTCAAAGAGGAGCAGCTCACCATGGCGTTGGATCTACTCGACGGTCTGTTGAACAAATACGCCCGGGTAGTGATGTGGCCCGGGAATCGCTCGTAATCGAGCCGGTCACGCGGATGCCTTACACCCCCATACTGGCGACGCTCGGTTATGTTCTCACGCCCGATCGCCGGCGTGTGCTCATGATCCACCGCAACGCGCGCGAGGACGACCACCATCTCGGGAAATACAACGGACTCGGGGGCAAGCTCGAGGCTCACGAGGATGCCGCCGCGGGGATGTGTCGGGAGATCCGGGAGGAGGCGGGTATCGAGTGTCTCGACCTCACGTTGCGTGGGACGATCAGCTGGCCCGGTTTCGGGAAGCGTGGTGAGGATTGGTTTGGCTTCCTGTTCGTCGTGACTCGCTTCCGTGGTGAGCCGCTGGAGCGCAATCCCGAAGGCACACTGCAGTGGATCGAGATCGACAGGGTACCGACCTTGCCTTTATGGGAGGGGGATCGGCACTTCCTACCGCTGGTGTTCGATACCGATCCCCGGCCCTTCCACGGCGTGATGCCCTATCGGAACGGGCACGTGGTGAGTTGGACCTACAGCCGTCTGTGAGTCGTCGGCAGCCGCAATTGCAACGCAACGGGCGAAATTCTAACGACGAGCCGGGGGAGCCATGAGCAGCTCGAGCGCCATGCGCTCGAACTTCGGTACGTTCACGTCAAATACGACTTCGACCGGACGTTCACCCAATCCCGGCGCCTCATCCGCCGTCCAGCTCAGCGTATCGCCGTAGTTCGGGCCGAAAACCGTGCTGACATCGACTCGCAACGTCTCCTTGCGAGTCACGATGGAAGGGTCGAGCCACACAGCCACCGCCAACTCGTCCCACATGGGAAAGGATTGTCCGAACTTGCCGAGATAGGCGTCGAAAGGGGCCTTGCCCGTGGCCACCTCACGAATGTACTCCGGCTTGAAGAAGGTTTTGGTCGTGGGGTCGATGGGAACCTGAGTGAGCTTGCGCCACTGCTCGTGGAAGACGATGTGGGAGGCCTCCGGGTCGAAGCGCAGATTGAACTCCCTGCGTGGGGTGTTGGCGTACTCCGCGGCAAAGGCGTTTCCCGAGGAAGTCGGATTGAAGCTGCCGCCCATTACCACCAGCTCCTTCGCAAGCGAGGCGAATTGCGGGTCCAAGCGCGCGGCCAGCGCCAGGTCGGTCAGGGGACCGCAAGCGATAATGGTGACCTGGCCCGGAAACTCGTGCACCTTGCGCACCAGGAATTCGGCTGCCGTGCCTTGCGCTGCTTTCAGTTTCGCCGGCGCTCCGGCCGGGGAAGGCGGGACGAGGAAGGGATCGGCGTGATACGGCGAACGCCGCACGGCACCTTCTTCGGGCCACTTCTCGGTCCACGCCCCGTTGTAGAACAACTTTCCGTAGAGCGCCTCCCAACGCTGCACCCGAGCTGCGGTATTCAGCAAAGGAAATACTGCGCCCGGGTAGACCGGAATGTCCGTGCGCTTGGCAATCTCCAGCAGCAGCAGCGTGTCCCTGACCTCCTCGTCGCGCCAGCCGTCTCCTGTCGGGATCGTGATACCCAGCACTTCCACGTCTTGCGCCTGCAAGAGCATCAGGATGGCCTGCATGTTCGAGCCGGCGGGGCCGAAAGCGTCCTGGTCAATGATCACTTTCCGCCGTGCCGGGCTGTCCGCAGCGAACGAGGGCTCCACGGTAGCAGCGAGCAGGATGGCCAGGAATGACAACAGAAGTGGACCAATCTTCATGGAGTGAAGCACCAGGTTCGGTGGCGAGGGCAGGGGACTGTAGCCAACCCGGTGCCGGCTCGGCAAATCCGGAAAATACCACTGGAGTGCGGTACCGTATCCGCCAGGTATCGTTGTGCTCGTGGCAAGCGCTGCCGATGGAGCTCACATGTCACCTTCAGTAGCTTGCGACCGTGCCTTTCTAGGAACCGCCCTCCATACACCGGCGCGTGGCTCGCTCGAAGCACTGCACGGTGTTCTCATCGTGGTTGGCGCCGACGGCGCGATCAAGGCGATGCATGAGCACGGCTCGCCCGAGCTGGAAAAGCAGGCCCGGCACTTCGCATCGCAGGGTAGCCTGGTGACGCTCGGGCCGGATCAGTATCTGCTGCCCGGACTCGTGGATCTGCATGTCCACGCGCCACAGTGGCCGCAGCTCGGCAAGGCGCTCGACCTGCCGCTGGAGGAATGGCTGCAGGTGTATACATTTCCGCTGGAGGCACGCTACACCGATACGGTTTTCGCAAAAGCGGTGTACGAATCATTGGTGGAGGGACTGCTGGCGAACGGCACGACGACGGCGTTGTATTTTGGCACGATCCATCTGCCCGCCACGCAAATTCTGGCGGAAATCTGTCTGCGCCGGGCCCAGCGTGCTTTGATCGGACGGGTGGCCATGGATGACCGGCAACAGTGCCCTGAATACTACCGCGATGTTTCCGCGGCAAGCGCGGCAGACCTGACCCGTGCTTTCATCGAGTACGTGCGCTCCATGCGGGGAAACAACGCGGGGTTGGTGCAGCCGGTCATTACCCCACGCTTCATTCCTGCCTGCTCGGATGACCTGCTGGTCAAGTTGGGTACGTTGGCACGCGAGACCCGCTGCCACGTCCAGACGCACTGCTCCGAAAGCGACTGGGAGCACCATTACGTGCTGGAGCGCTGTGGCCGCACCGATACCGCAGCGTTGGATGACTTCGGGCTGTTATCCCGGCGTACGATTCTGGCGCACGGCAACTTCGTCGCGGATGCGGATATCGCGCTCATCCGCGCGCGCGGCGCGGGGATTGCCCATTGTCCGTTGTCGAACATCTACTTTTCCGATGCCGTTTTTCCGCTGCGGAGGATTCTGGAGCAGGGCGTCAACGTGGGTCTTGGCTCGGATATTGCGGGGGGCGCCAGTCCATCGATTCTCCACAATGCGCGTCACGCGATCATGGCCTCGCGTAACCTCGAATCCGGCGTCGATTCAAGGCTGCCGCGCGAGCAGCGCCGGCGTTGCGAGGCGCGTATCGATGCCGTCACCGCCTTCTGGTTGGCTACTGCCGGGGGCGGCATCGCGCTCGATCTGCCTGTCGGAGTCTTCAAGGAGGGATTTCAGTTCGATGCGCTGTTGATCGACGCGCGCGCGCCTGGAGGCGATCTACGCGTCGACGACGAAGAGACCCCGGAAGAGGTGCTGCAGAAAATCATCTATCTGGCGGGACGGACCAACATACGTCAGGTCTGGGTGGCTAACCGGCAGGTCCATGCGCTGTGAGCACGCCGTGTTTGCGTGCGTAGGCATCTATCGCAGCTGACCAGTGGCTTTTCGCGGGCGCGTCCAGGAATGAGGCCTCGAAGGAGTTACGCGCCAGCGTGGTCAATTGCTGGAGCGTCAGCGCGAGGCCCCGTTCGAGCGCCAGGAAGTTTTCGAGAATGTAGCCACCGAAGTAGGCCGGATCATCGGAGTTGACCGTCACACAGACGCCGCGTTCGAGCAGGCGCTTGAGATTGTGGCTCTCGATCCGAGCGAATACTTGCAATTTGACGTTGGACAGCGGACAGACTGTCAACGGGATGCGCTCGCGCACGAGCCGCTCGAGGAGCTCGGGCGCCTCTTCGCTGCGTACGCCATGGTCGATGCGACGCACTTTGAGGATATCGAGTGCTTCATAGACGTACTCGGGGGGACCCTCCTCACCTGCGTGCGCCACAGTCAGCAGGCCTTCCTCGCGGGCACGCTGGAATACGGAGGCGAACTTCGAGGGCGGGTGGCCTTTTTCGGACGAGTCGAGCCCCACCGCGGCAATCGCGCTTTTGTGGGGCAGGGCCTCCTCCAGCGTACGCATTGCGTCGACCGCACTGAGGTGGCGTAGGAAGCACAAAATCAGGCGGTGCGTGATTCCCAGTTGCGCCTGTGCCTCGCGCAGGGCGCTGGTAATGCCCTCGAGCACCGTTGTGAAGGCAATCCCGCGTTCAGTGTGAGTTTGGGGGTCGAAGAAGATCTCAACATGGACCACGCCGTCTTCGTGGGCTCGGCGGAGGTACGCCGCCGTGAGCGCGTGAAAGTCTTCAGCATCGCGCAAAACGCTTGCGCCGGCGTAATAGATGTCCAGGAACGATTGCAGATTCGAGAAGCTGTACGCGGCGCGCAGCTCGTCCACGCTGGCGTAGGGCAAAGCCACGCGATGCTTCTTGGCGAGGCGAAACGCGAGCTCGGGCTCCAGGGTACCCTCGATGTGCAAATGTAATTCTGCTTTGGGTAATCCCCTGAGGTATTCTGCGGCAGAATTCATGAAAACGGCACCTCGAGGTCGTAGCCTCTTTGCCGTTGTATATCACTTTATCGGCAGGTGTTTGCAACGTCTGACATGGGTCAACTGACCACGCACGTCCTGGATATCAGCGCGGGTCTGCCGGCCTCCGGCCTGCGGATCGACCTCCACGAATGGAATTCAGAGTGCGCCACGCTGCTCACCACCGTGACCACCGGCAAGGATGGCAGAGCCCCAGCGCCCCTGCTCTCGGGCACTGCGTTCCGGGCAGGTCGCTATACCCTGACATTCCATGTCGCAGCCTACTTCCGCGCTCGCGGAGTGGTGCTTCCCGAGCCGCCGTTCATCGACGAGGCCCTCATCCGGATCGGGATCGCTCAGCCGGAGCAGCACTACCACGTGCCTTTGTTGATCGCGCCATGGAGCTACTCGGTCTACCGTGGAGGCTAGGGTGAGCGCCATCCGCTTTCTCCTCGATGGGCAATCAGTGTGCGTCGAAAACGTCGCGTGCACTACAACGGTGCTCGAGTATCTGCGCGAGGTGCTCCAGCGCACCGGTACCAAGGAGGGTTGCGCAGAGGGCGACTGTGGCGCCTGCACGGTCGTGTTGGGCGAGCTCAGCGCCGATGGCAGCCGTGTAGAGTATCGGGCGATCAACTCATGCATCCGCTTCCTGCCCACCATCGACGGGCAGGAGCTCGTAACCGTCGAGAGTTTGATGGGAGCGGACGGCAGTCTGCACCCGGTGCAAAGCGCCATGCTGCATCAACACGCGTCCCAATGTGGGTTCTGCACCCCCGGTTTCGTGATGTCGCTGTTTGCTCTGTACCTGCAGGAGGCAAGCCCGACTCGCGAGCAGGTGATCGACACGCTGTCCGGGAATCTCTGCCGGTGCACCGGCTATCGTCCTATCATCGAGGCCGGGATGCGCATGGGTGAGTACCCGGCAACCCCACACTGGAGTCGCGATGCACCGAGTCAGGGCGCGCGCCTGAATCGGTTACGCGCCATACGTCGTGATGAGGCCCTGCGATTACCTGGTTTTTGCGCACCGCGCACGATAGATGAGCTTGCCACCGAGCTCGAGGCCCACCCGGGCGCGCTGATCCTGGCGGGCGGAACCGACATCGGTCTGTGGGTGACCAAACAGCTGCGTGAGCTGCCCTACATCGTCTACATCGGCGCGGTGTCGGAGTTGAAGCACGTGCGCTGCTCGGCGGAAATGCTCGAGATCGGCGCCGGAGCGTCTTTGACCGACGGTTGGCGTACGCTGGTCGCCGCCTTCCCGACACTGGCTGAGATGGCGCGGCGCTTTGGATCGCCCCCGGTACGTAACTCGGGGACGTTGTGCGGAAATCTCGCGAACGGGTCGCCGATTGGCGATGCGCTGCCCGTGCTGATCGCGCTGGAGGCGCAACTGGAATTGCGACGGGGATCGAGCACGCGTCTGTTGCCGCTCGAGCAATTCTATCTCGGCTACCAACGGACCGCGCTCGAGCCGGGAGAGTTTGTTGTGTCCGTCAAGGTGCCACTCTCCCCGGCGGCGCGTTGGATCGCTGCTTATAAGGTCTCCAAACGCTTTGAGCAGGATATTTCGGCGGTCGCGGCCGTTTTCGCCGTGCAGGTGGAGGCGGATCGAGTCGTGGCTGCGCGGATCGCGTTTGGTGGGATGGCTGCCATAGCCACGCGTGCGCCGGCTACGGAGCGGGCGCTGGTCGGCGCAAGTTGGACCAAGGCAAGTATCGAGGCGGCAGCGGCGAAGCTCGCGGAGGACTTCACACCGCTGACGGATATGCGCGCCAGCAGCGTCTATCGATTGCAGGCGGCAGGCAACCTGCTGCGCCGATTCTACCTGGAGCATGGCGGCTCGCTGGCTCCGACCCGAACGGCCGATGTTGCTTCGGTCTCGGCCTGAGACCGTGTCCACCCGTCACGAAAGCGCGCACCTGCATGTAAGCGGACGAGCCCTTTATACGGACGATATTCCGCTGCCCGCCAACACACTGCATGGTGCCTTTGGTTTGAGTAGCATTGCTCATGGGCGCATCCGCACGATGGATCTTGCGCCGGTGCTGGCGAGTCCGGGTGTCGTCGCCGTCGCCACCGCAGCGGATGTTCCCGGAGAAAACAACTACGGCAGTGCCGTTCACGACGATCCGATCTTTGCCCCCGATGTCGTGGAGTACGTGGGGGCTCCTATATTTGCGGTCGCGGCTGACAATTACAGCAGAGCCAGAAAAGCGGCGCGCGGGGCTCAGCTCGAATATGAGCCGCTGCCGGCGATCCTGGATATCCGTGCGGCGCTCGCTGCTCAGGCCACCGTATTGCCTTCGCAGCGGCTCGTCCGGGGTCGGCCGCGCGAGATGTTGGAGCAGGCGCCGCACCGGTTGCAGGACACCGTGTATATCGGTGGCCAGGACCACTTCTATCTGGAGGGCCAGATTGCCATTGCCACTCCTCAAGAGGATGGCGCGATGCTCATCCAGAGCTCGACGCAGCACCCGTCCGAGGTACAGCAGATCGTTGCGCACGCTCTCGCCAGACACTCGAGCCAGATAACGGTCCAGTGCCGCCGGATGGGCGGAGGCTTCGGGGGCAAGGAGACTCAACCCGCGTTGATTGCGGCGGCCGCGGCGGTCCTGGCGCATAAGACCGGGCGCACTGTGAAGCTGCGCCTGGATCGCGATACGGACATGCTGATGACCGGCAAGCGGCATGACTTCCTCGCCGATTACGATGTCGGGTTCGACCAGAGCGGCCGCATCCTGGGCCTCGCCGTCATGTTGGCATCCCGGTGCGGCTATTCGGCGGATTTATCGGGGCCGGTGAACGATCGGGCGGTAATGCACCTCGACAATGCCTATTACCTGGAGCATGTCGAGATCGTTTCACATCGTTGCAAGACGCACACCGTGTCAAACACGGCGTTCCGCGGCTTCGGTGGGCCGCAAGGCATGATGGTCATCGAGCAGATCATCGATTCCATCGCGCGCACCCTTGGGTTGGATCCGCTGGTCGTGAGGCGTCGGAATTTCTATGGCACGCACGAGCGCAATGTCACGCACTATGGCCAGGTGGTTGAGGACAACCTGGTGCATGCCATTGTCGATCGCCTCGCCGAGAGCAGCCGGTACGCCGAGCGCCACAAGCGGATCACCGAGTGGAATGCAACCCGGCCCATCGTTCGCAGAGGTATCGCTCTGACGCCTGTCAAGTTTGGGATCTCCTTTACGGCGACCCTGTTCAACCAGGCCGGCGCGCTCATCCACGTATATACGGACGGCACCGTGCTTCTGAATCATGGCGGCACGGAGATGGGGCAGGGCTTGTTTACCAAGGTGGCCGAGGTCGTTGCAAACGAGCTCGGCCTGCCAATGGCCGCGATCCGGGTGTCCGCGACGGACACCTCCAAGGTGCCCAACACTTCGGCCACCGCAGCTTCGGCAAGCTCCGATCTCAACGGCAAGGCCGCGCAGGCGGCGGCGGCGGCGATCAGGGGACGGCTCACGCAGTTCGCGTGTGAGACATACGGTGTCACCGACAACGAGGTGAGCTTTCGCGACGGACAGGTTTTCATCGGGTCGCAACAGCTTGCGTTCGCGGAGTTGGTAGCACAGGCCTATCGGGCCAGGGTGTCGCTATCGGCGACGGGATTCTATCGGACACCGAAAATCCAGTACGACAAGAACACGCTGCAGGGGCGGCCGTTCTTCTATTTCGCCTATGGCGCGGCTGTGAGTGAGGTGGCTGTCGATACCTTGACCGGTGAGACGCAGCTGTTGCGGGTGGACATTCTGCACGACGTGGGCCGCTCGCTGAATCCTGCGATCGATCTTGGACAGATCGAGGGCGGATTCCTGCAAGGTGTGGGTTGGCTGACTTCGGAAGAGCTCTGGTGGAATGCTCGCGGGGAGTTGCGCACGCATGCGCCCTCGACCTACAAGATTCCCACTGCGCGCGATTGGCCGCCCCGCTGGGAAGTGCGGATGTTGGAGAATTGTCCGAACCGGGAGGAGACGATTCATCGCTCCAAGGCGGTGGGGGAGCCCCCCTTGATGTTGGCTATCTCCACGTTTCTGGCGATCCGGGATGCCGTCGCGGGGGTCTCGGGGGCCGTGCCCGGCCTGGTTGCGCCGGCAACGCCGGAAGCGGTGTTGCGGGCGATCGAGGCGATTGGGACGGAGACGGTGGGCGAGCGATTGTCCATGGTCAGTGCAGAGGCTGACGCGTGAACGGGCCGCCACGCGATTGGCTGCCGACGGTTATGTTGCTCTTGCAGCGAGAGCCGGCGGTGGTGCGAGTGGTCGTCGCCGAGGCGCGAGGGTCCGTACCGCGCGAGCCGGGTGCGTTCATGCTCGTCTCGCGTGGCGGCGTCGAGGGGACTGTGGGTGGGGGTAGGCTCGAGTGGGAGTGCATCGCTGCGGCCCGCGAGCTGCTCGATGACGCATCCGTGTCCGTGCGGCTGAACAAGATCGTGCTCGCCGCCGATGTTGGGCAGTGTTGCGGCGGCGTCGTGTCGGTTTGGCTCGATCGGTTTTCGCACGGCGATTTGGGAATGCTCGCGCTGGCCCGCGATGCTGCCGCACGCGGGGCGGCGATATTGAGCAGCACGATCAGGGGCGCGGGGGTCGAGCGCGAGATTCTTTGCGGGGAGCAAACGAAGCTGCATGGCTCAGCGCGGCCACGGGTCCTGAGAGGAACGGCGGGAGAAGTGACCTTCCTCGAGCGCTTGGATGACGTGCTGCCAGCACTCTGGCTTTATGGGGCGGGGCATGTCGGACAGGCGTTGGCGCGTATCGCGGCGGAATTGCCCTTGCGGTTCACCTGGGTCGACTCGCGTCCGGAGTTGTTTCCAACCGTGCCCGCTGCCGGCGTGAGATTTCGCGGTGACGCGGATTCGGTGGCAACGGTAGCGGACGCGCCGCCGGGGGCCTGTTTTCTGGTAATGACCCACAGTCATCCGCTGGATTACGAGCTGTGCCGGGCGATTTTGCGGCGTAATGACTTCGCTTGGCTGGGACTGATCGGGTCCGAGAGCAAGGCGGCCCGTTTCCGCTCGCGCCTCGCGCGCGAGGGCATCGCGGCCGATCGGATCGCCCGGCTGGTTTGTCCCATCGGCGTGCCCGGAATCGGGAGCAAATGGCCGGCGGCCATCGCGGTGGGGGTCGCTGCGCAGTTGCTGCAGGTCATGTCCGCGGCGATGACAGCTGAAGGTGAAATGGTGCGGTCACTCGGCCGTAAGGCCAGCTTGGAAGCGTTGCCGTCTCCAGATTGTGGTCAGGAGAGTTGCTCCACCTGCGGTACGCGGCAGCGGCCGCCGGGGTGAGCGCTTGACTGCCTATTTGTTGGACTGGTGCGGGCTGTTGGTGCGGTGGCTGCATGTCATCGCGGGGATTGCCTGGATCGGCTCTTCCTTCTATTTCGTGTGGCTCGACAATTCGTTGCAGCCGTTGGGCGAGCGCGAGCCACCGGATCCGCGCGTGGCGGGGGAGCTGTGGGCGGTTCACGGCGGGGGCTTTTATCGCTCGCGCAAGTATCGGGTGGCGCCGGAAGTCTTGCCGACGACGCTCCATTGGTTCTACTGGGAGGCTTACACCACCTGGCTGTCGGGATTCGCACTGCTGTGTCTGTTGTATTTCCTGAGGGCGGAAGGGTATCTCATCGATCCTGCCGTGCTGGTGCTGAGCAAGGCGATGGCGATTGGGCTCGCTCTGGGGGCCATCGTGGCGAGTTGGCTGATCTACGACGGGTTGTGTCGGACCCTCGGACAGAAGCCGCGTGCGTTGGCGGCGAGTGTGGCCATCGTGACGGCTATCGAGGCGTGGGCGCTGTGTCAGGTGTTCAGTGGGCGGGGCGCCTTCATGGTGTTTGGCGCGGCGCTCGGGTCGATCATGGTCGCGAATGTGCTGTTGGTGATCATTCCCGGCCAGCGGGAGCTGGTGCGCGCCAAGCAGGAGGGGCGCGAGCCGGACCCGGGGCCGGGGCTGCGCGGCAAGCAGCGCTCAGTGCACAACACGTATTTCACGCTGCCCGTGTTGTTCGTGATGATCAGCAACCACTATGCGATGACGTACGGAGCGCATTACAACTGGGTGGTGCTCATCGCCATGAGTTTCGCCGGCGCCTGCATTCGCGGGTGGTTCGTCGCTCGGCAAAAGCCCGAAGGTCGACAGGGTCTGATGGCTGCGCTGCCGGCGGTCCTGGGAGTGGCGACGCTGGCCGCGCTGGTCGTGGGGCTGGCGCCGCGTGGTCTTGGCGCGGGAACGGGTGTCGCGGGCGGCGCGAATGTCGCGCCGGGCCAGGCGTCGGCGGGCTTGCAAGCCGCGCTCGCCGACCGCGGCGGGCGCCTTCCCACCGTCGATGTGGCGCAAGTGCAGTCGATCGTCGAGCAACGATGCGCGCCATGCCACAGCAAGAACCCGACGCTACTCGGTCTGACGGCGCCACCGAATGGCGTTGCGTTGGAAACACTGGATGAGGTGCGGGCGCATTTGCCTGAGATTCGGCAGCAGATTTCGTTGCGCGCGATGCCGCTTGGGAATCTCACCGGTATGACAGAGGATGAGCGGGCGAAACTGTTGATGTGGATTGGACATGGAGCGGCGGGGGGCGCCCCATGATCACGCTCCAGGAGCTCAACACCATGCCAGTCGCGCAGTTTGTGGCGACACTCGGGGCTGTTTTTGAGCATTCACCGTGGGTCGCGGAGCGCGCGGCGGCGGCGAGGCCGTTTGGGTCGTGCGAGGAGCTGCTGCAAGCTATGTGTGCCGTTGTGCAGGCCGCTTCGACGGAGGAGCAGCTTGCGCTCATCCGCGCGCACCCGCATCTCGGCGCGCGAGGGCGCCGGCGCGCTGAGCTCACCGAGAATTCTGCCAATGAGCAGCGGGGTGCGGGCCTGGATGCATGCACGGAGGAAGAGTTCGCGCGGTTGCTGGAACTGAATGCCAGTTATATGCAGAAGTTTTCCTTTCCATTCATACTCGCCGTGCGCGGGCACAATCCCGCATCGATCCTTGCGGCACTGGAGACCCGCTTGCACCACGACCCGGAGTTGGAGCGTCGCACCGCGCTGACTCAGATCGGCCGCATCGGCGGTTACCGCTTGGCAGACCTCGTACAGCCCTGATGCCGTCCCACCCAAAAAGCACCAACAATGCTCCAACAACAAAGCTCCAGGCCCTTGCTGCAACGTCTGTTCGATCTGGAAGGTCACGGCACCACGGTTCGCACCGAGATAGTCGCCGGTTTCACCACATTCCTCACCATGGCTTACATCGTCGTGGTCAACCCACTGATCCTGGGTGCCGCCGGCGTACCCATCGCCGGGGTTGCGGTGGCAACCTGCCTTTCAGCCGGCTTTGGCAGCATCCTCATGGGCTTGTTGTCCAATTATCCGCTGGCCCTTGCGCCCGGCATGGGGCTAAACGCCTACTTCACGTACACCGTAGTGAAAGGCATGGGCCTGCCGTGGCAGACGGCGTTGGGTTGCGTTTTCATCTCGGGCATCGCCTTTCTGTTGCTGACTCTCGCAGGCGTCCGCCGGATGATCATCAAGGCCTTACCACGATCGCTCTTCGCTGCGGTGGGTGGCGGAATCGGGTTGTTTATCGCTTTCATCGGCCTGCGTGACGCAGGGGTCATCGTCCCGAGTCAGGGCACGCTGGTCGAGTTGGGGAAGGTCACGGCCCCGGCGACCGCTCTTTCGCTGCTGGGACTACTGGTGATCGCCGCGCTGCAAACCCGTGCGGTGCATGCGGCGATGCTGATTGGCATTCTCGTGACGGCGGCATTGGCGTGGCTGTCTGGAGTGTCACACTTCGCGCCTGCCGCCTACAGTCTCGCCGACCTGAGCTCGACGGCATTCAAGCTCGATATTCCTGCGGCTCTCAACCTGCAAGGTGGAATCGGGCTCTCGTTGGTCGAGATCATCTTCGTATTCCTGTTTGTCGATATGTTCGACAACATCGGCACCTTGGTGGCCGTGACGAAGCGGGCGGGGTTGGTGGCGCCGGACGGGTCGGTGCCGCGCATGAACCGTATCCTGCTGGCCGACTCGATCTCGATGTTGCTCGGCGCGCTGGTCGGCACGAGCCCCGTCACGAGTTATATCGAGAGTGCCTCCGGTGTGGCGGTAGGTGGCCGCACCGGCCTGACGGCCGTGGTGGTGGGCGTTCTTTTCCTGCTGACGCTGTTCTTTACGCCCCTCGTGCAAGCCATTCCGTCGGCGGCTACCGCGCCGGCTCTGGTACTCGTGGGCGCGTTGATGATGGGCTCATTGGCCGAGGTGGATTGGAAAGATCCCGGCGCCGCGATTCCGGCCTTTCTGACAGTCATCATGATTCCCTTGAGCTATTCCATCGCCAACGGGCTGGCCTTCGGCATCACCGCCTATGCGATCCTGAAGATAGTGCGGGGAGAAGTGCAAGCGCGCGACTGGCTGGTCTATGTACTGGCCGCTCTGTGCGTGATGCGGTTTATTTACCTGGCTTGAGGACGGCTGCGAAGAAATCTTCCCGGACGGGCTTGTTCTCGAGGATTTCCTCGCGGGTGAGCCCCTGGATTTCGTGGGGGAAGACCAGCCAGTTGTCGGTCGCGCGCACGTAATAATCAGGCACCAAGGCGCTGCGATTACGCGTGGGTTTGTAGTAGACCGTGGCAATGCGGATTTTGTTCGGCAGATTGCGGCGGCAACGCCGCGTCAGCTCACCTAACACTGCTTCCAGGCTGCGCCCGGAGTCAAACACGTCGTCAACGATAAGGAGCTCGTCCTCGTACGTCAGGCGCGAGACCAGATAGTCGGTCGCGTGGACACGCACCGTTTTGGCTTGGGTATCGATCCCCGTGTAGGACGAGGTGCGGATCGGGATGTGGTCGGTATGGATGCCGTGGTATTCGAGGACTTCCTGGACGACGATGCCGATCGGCGCCCCGCCGCGCCACATGGCCACCAGGAATGTGGGTCGAAGGCCGCTTTGCACAATGAGGCGCGCGAGCTCCATGGAGTCACGCAGTAACGAGTCGGCCGAGATGAAGAGTTTATCCATGGGCCAGGATTATAGGGCCGTTTGCGTATCCGGCCGGAGAAGATCCGGCAACGGCTTGAAGGCAAGGGCACACGAAGGGCATAGTTTCGCCAATGACCCGGATAACCCTTGCGCTGGTGCTGCTGTGGCTGGGAGGCTGCAGCACCACGGAGTTCTTCTTCGCCAACGCGCCGACCGCCTTCGATCGGGTCGACAATCACAGGGATCTGGGCTACGGCAAAGGCCCCCGGCGGCGTCTGGACGTGTACTCGCCGCGCGGGGCGGTTAATCGCCCGGTGGTGGTCTTCTGGTACGGCGGCTCCTGGGTAACGGGCGCCAAGTCGGAGTATCGCTTCGTCGGAACGACCCTGGCGGAGCACGGCGTCGTGGCGGTGATCCCGGATTACCGGCTCTACCCGAAGGTCCACTTTCCCGATTTCGACGAGGATGGCGCGCGAGCGGTCGCCTGGGTGGAGCAGCACGTGCAGGAGTTTGGTGGGGATCCCCGCCATATCGTGCTCATGGGGCATTCCGCGGGCGGTCACACCGCCGCGTTTCTAGCCTTCAATCATGAGTTTCTGCGGAAATTCGGCGCCGATCCCGCCAGCATCGTCGGGTTGGTCGGACTGTCGGGCCCCTATGTGTTGACACCGGACTCGGATGAGGAGCGCGCTACGTTCCCGGCGCCCTATACCGAGAAAGACTGGCAGCCGATTCGCTTCGTGGACGCGAGCGCGCCGCCGACGTTGCTTTTGCACGGAATGGACGACAAGGTGGTTCTTCCGGTGGAAGCGATGGAGCTGCGGGATACCATGTTGCAAGATCACTTGCGGGTTGAGTTGCATCTCTATCCACATCGGGGCCATGGGGACACGGTTGGCTCTTTTGCGCCACTGGCGCGGTGGCGAACTCCGGCAGTGAAAGAAACATTGGCTTTCATTCAGACTGTCGCCGGCAGCGGCTCGTGACCGGGCTGCTGTCGCATCGGCCTAGCCTTGCGGACACTGCTGCAGCGTGGAGTACGCGGCATCAGTCGGATATAAGGCGATCAGCTTGCGCATCACCCCGTTGGTCCAACCGAAACCGTCCTGGGTGGGGTATTCCCCCCCGCCGCCGGAGCGGCCGACGGTGACCACGTCGTACTTCTCGACGAGCTTGCCGCTGTCGCGGTAGACGTTCTGGACGTTCACCAGCCAGCGACAGGCGATCGCTTCGGCCATTCCTTTCTTTTCATAACGGCGCAATCCTCCTATCGCAATCCATTGGAGAGGTGCCCAGCCATTGGGTGCATCCCACTGTTCGCCGGTGCTCAGGGGAGTGGTCACGATGCCACCCGCCCGAAGCAACTCGCGTGCAACGACTTGCGTCAGTGCGGTCGCTTGCACATCGGAGGCGGCGCCAAAAAACAATGGATAGAGCGTCGCCGCGGAGACCCGGGCAATGGGCTCAGAGCGCGTCCAACGGTAATCCAGGTAGGCACCCAGCGCGTCATTCCATAAATAGCGATCCATAGCAGCGCGGCGAGCTGCCGCATGCTGCGCGAACGCACGCGCGCAGGCGCTATCTCCTTTTTTGTCGCAGCCCGCGCGGATGGCGTTTTCCAACCCAAACAGCAGGGCGTTCAAGTCGACCGGAACGATGTCGGTCGTGTCGATCGTTGCGCGAGTGTGACCATCGGCAAACCAGCGGGAGCTGAAATCCCAGCCGCTTTCGGCGGCGGCACGGATGTCACGAAACACTTGTCGCGGCGGACGGCCGCTGCCGCGGGCGAGCTCGGTGTCCTGGCGGTAGGCTTCGTCGCGTGGCGTGTCCCGATCGTCCCAGTACCGATTGAGAATCGATCCGTCGGCCATTGCGACTACGTGCCGATGGGCTTTCCCCCGGGGGAGTCCCCGCGCTCCTTCCATCCAGTAGGCATACTCCCGCTCGAGCTGCGGCAGATACCTGGCGTACGCGCGCGCATCATCATGCTGCGCGAGCAGCTCAACCATTGCAGCGAAGAAGGGAGGTTGAGAGCGACTGACATAGTAGGTGCGCGCGCCGTTGGGAATGTGGCCGTACGTATCCACCATGTAGGCGAAGTCGGCGACCATGTCTCTTACCAGATCGTCGCGGCCGCTTTCAGCCAGACCCAACATGGTGAAATAGGAATCCCAGTAGTAGATCTCGCGGAAACGGCCACCCGGGACCACGTATGGCCGAGGCAGCGGCAGTGCGGAGGAATAGGGCGGCGCAGTTGTGGTAGTCCGCGTGAGCTGGCTCCACAAAGCGTCGATATGGGTCACCACCGGAACTTGCTCGGGCGGCGAGGGCGGAGGGATGACTTGCTCGGGGAGCGAGAAATGGCTCGCGACGAATTGTTTCAGTTCCGCGGGAGTGGCGGGTCGTGAGGCATGATATTCCCTCAGAATGTCATCCGGAGCGGACTTCGGTACCGCATCGACGAACGTCTTCCCATCGGGGTAGATCGCAGACAGCTGTACCGCGGCGAACAGGTCCTTGAACAGGACTTGCGGTGGGGCAAGGAGCCGCGCGTTGCGCGGCTCCTTCGGTTGGATCGAGGCGGCGGGCAGCAGTGCCAGCAGGAGCAATGCGACCCGCAGTCCTCGGCGTCCTCCGCTGGGCACTCCGGTCTTCGAGCGCACTTTAGAATTTGTACCGGAGTTGCAAGGTGACTTCACGCCCGAAGATCGGCCGAGCCATCTCGAAGTTGTTCACGATGCCGCTGCCCGAGCCGAGGGCAACGCGCGCATTGCCTTCGGTGAGGCCGATCTGGTTGGTGAGGTTGGTCCCCTGCAAGCGCACTTCGAAGTTGTGGCCTATCTCAGCGACGCCGCCGGCGTCGAGGGTGTAATACTCGGGCAGGATCTGCTGATTGGCAATATCGTCGTAGCGCAGACCGACGTGGCTGTACGTCGCGAAGAATCGCAAGCCACCGAAGACCATCGGAATCTCGTATGACGGAGTGATACGGAACTGCAGCCGAGGCTGACGTTGCAGGATATTGCCCGTATAGCTGGCGCCAGCGGAGGTCACCGAGGTATAGCTCGTATAGACCGCGTGCACCCAGTCGCCGCTTATGTCGAGCCTGAACTGCGGGATGGGGTGCCACTGGCCCTCGACGTTGACCCCGTACGAGGAGGCGCCGTAGGTGCCGGTCACCTGGCTACCTGAGCCGGTAAACTGTTGGAACGGCACGCCCGTGAATTTCCGGCGGAAGACGTCGACGACACCGTAGAGGGTCTGTGTCTGCGCCCGGAAACCGACCTCATAGTTGTCGATATTTTGTGTCTGCGGTTGACCGGCGCGCAGGTCATCGAAGCCCGGGAAGTGGACGCCGTGGTTGATGCGGCCAAAGACAGCCATGTTGGGTGTGATCTCGTAATTCGCGCCCAGGGCCCACGATCCGAGCGTATGCCGGAATTCGGTGCACTCATTGCTGCCCGAGGTATCGCAGCTGACGCCCTGGTTGAAGGTGCCGTTCGGCACGCTGACACCTTTGTTATAGAGATTGCGTACGTTATTGTCGAGATCGACCGGGGAGGTGTTCTCGATGGTGCCGTGATCCTTCTGCTCTTCGACGCGATAGCCCGCATCGAACAGCCAGGGCCCCCATTTCCACGAGTCGGAGACAAAGAGCGCGGTGTTGAGACCGTTCCAGTTCTCGTTCAGCGTGAAGAACGAGGCTCCCAGCAAGCCCGCGTTGTTGGTCACATTGACGCCGTTGTTCAGCGACACAGCGATGAGCTGCGCATTGGGCGTGGCCGTCACCAGCTCATTGTTCCCGAGCCACCAGTGATCATCGGATGAGTAGGCCGCCAGGTAGCCTCCGACCGTCAAGGTGTTGCCGTGGAACAGATCGAAGCTGAAGCGCATGTCGTCGGTGAACGCCTGGATCTGCTTCTGCACGATCCAGAAGCCGAGCGAGGCCACGTAGGCGTTGGGATCGACCGCGGCCGCCGTGCTCACCAGACTGGCTGTATAACCGGTCGCGGCCCCGAAGGGTCCGGTGATCGCCGCTTTGCCGTTCACGGTCGCCTCCTGCTGGGCGACGAATGAGCTCAGCGTCTGGGGCGGAAAGTTGTTGAACAAGCAGTAGCAATCAACCTCTCCGCCGACGTACATCATGCGATTGTTGAATGCAGTGAAGTCATTGACCTGCACATCGATGTCGTTGCCGAACATATGCAGATTCGAGCCGCGTCCCTTGGACAGATCGGCGGTAACGGGCCCGCCGGTGGGCGACTCCTGCACCGAGATGCCACGCAGACCATCACCCGCGAACGTGCCATGGTTGGGATCGAATCCCGGGAACGCCGATACGCTCTGGTCCTTGCCGTTGCCCGAGACACTCACCGGAACGTCGGTGATGAACAGGTTCTTGTCATTCAGGACGCGTGCGAAGAACACGATATTGCCCGCATCCCACTTGTGGGACAAAGTGCCGGTCAATTGGCCGCCGTTGTCCGCGGGGAATTGCGAGTCGCGAATACCTTGGGAATAGCGGTAAAAGCCGCCAAAGCTGACGAACCAGTCCTGGGTCAGAGGTCCGCCATAGAAGCCATCGACGCGGTAGCCGTGATCCGTGCCAACTGTCAGGCCGATATCGCCGTGCGGGTCAGCGGTACCCTGCCGCAGGATGAAGTTGGCTGTCGCGCCGAGCTGGCCGTTGGAGAACACCACTCCCGGGCCGCCTTGCAGCACTTCCGCGCGCTCGACACTCTCGTCGATGCGGAACAACGAGGAATTATCCATGAAGGAGATGCCGCCCGAGGCGGGAAACAGCGGCGAGCCGTTGAGCTGGTAGGTTATATAGGGCGCATCGCCGCCGCCGGGAAACCCGGCGATCTCGATGTTGGCTCCGGTTTCTCCCCCGGAGGACTCGGCCCACACACCGGGTACGATCTTCAACAAGTCCGCCGCGCTCGAGGGCTGCGCATCGCGGATCTCCTCCAGGCTGGCCGTGGTGATCGAGAAGCTGGCGTCGAGTTTCTTCACGCCGCCGGCTGTGGCGGTACCCGTCACGACGACTTCCGCCAGGTTGCTCGTGTTGACCGTGCTCGCATCGCCCGCAGGCGTTGCCTCCGTGGCCTCCTGGCCGTAAGCATGCCCCCCCAGCACCGCGCCACTGAAGGCGAGCAGGCTGGCCATGCGGGTGAAGAATCCTCGCTGCCTCATGTTGATATCCCCCTGGTTTGGTGACTGATTCCGGACGGGGCTCTGCGCCTGAGGCCCGCTGTCCGGCGCGTCGCGATGCGGTACGGCATCGCTGGCCCCGTCGATGGCAATCGTGGTCCGACTGACTTGCTTGAACGACAAGCCGCTGCCATCGAGCAGCTTCCGCAATGCCGTGACTACCGTGAAATCGCCGCGTAACCCACTCGTCTGGCGATTCGCGACGAGGGTGGGAGAGAACACCAGGCTGATGTCAGCCTGGCGCGCGAACTCTTTCAGTCCGAGGGCGGCGCCCTGGGACTGGATGTCAAAGTGCCGCAGTGTTGCATCCGGATCGGCCCACGCCGCCGGGTGACTGGCCAGGAGCGCCAGCACTATCCAGGCCAGGACCGCTCGTTGCGGCAAAGAGACAACTCGCATTCCATCCCCCTCTCGGTACAGAAGAGACGGTTAGCGACGCAAAAGGCACTACTCGGGGAAAGAAAAACCCGTAGAAGCTCGCACGATGCGCGCGCCTCAGGTTGAATGAGCCGCGCCTCAGCGGCGCGGCGCGATGGTGACGGTGCCGTCGGGCAGACGTTGGATTGTGATCGGCAGCGCGGCTTCCAACCCGTCGAGAAAGCCTTGCAGATCATCGGTCTTGAAGCGACCGCCCACGGGCAGCGTGCTGATTCCAGGATCGCTGATGATGATCCGCGCGTCGGTGTAGCGTTGGATCTCGGCGATAGCCTCGGACAACGGCGCGCTGTCGAACACAACGGCGCCGTTGCGCCAGGCGAGCTCGCTCGAGACCTGCTCGGGACTGACTGGAGTCACGGCGTAGTGGGCTGTCGCAGTGGAGAGATATTGTCCGGCGCTGACGGCACGAACTGTCACTACGGGTAGCGCGTCGGCCGAGCCGCCCATGACGCGCTGTGCCGGGCCCGATAGATCGGGACGGACCTCGACGCGGCCCTCATTCACGAGAACCTCGACGTGCCGGTCCGAGCGGAGCCGGACCTCGAACCCGGTGCCCACGGCCCGCACCAGGGCGTCCCCCGCATGGACGAGAAAGGGCCGGGAACGATCCCGCGCGACCGCGAAATGCGCCTCACCTTTGCGGAGAAAGGTCTCGCGCACGCGCCGGCTGAAGTTGGTTTCCAGGATCGTGTTGGTGTTCAGGGTCACTACGGTACCGTCGGACAGCGCGACGTTTCTGTGTTGACCCACTGCGGTCGCCAGCGTCTGGATCTCGTTCCCCGACTGGACCCATGTGATCCCGACTATGGTCGCAACCAGAGCGGCGGCCGCCGCCAGCCACCATTGCCAGCGCTCCGCCGCGCGAATGTCGTTCGTGGTGTCCGTCAGGGGGAGGGTGGGTTGCGCGCGGGCGAGCCCGTCGAGCGCATGCCACGCTTTGGTCAACTCCTCCATAGCGCGGCGGTGGCGCGGATCCAGACGCAGCCAGCTCTCGTAGGCTTCCCGCTCCTCCTCCGGGAGCGTCTCGTCCATGCGCCAGAGCCACGCGGCAGCCTCCTCATCTATTTCCGCGCGCGTGCGCAACCTAACGACTCCGCTCATTCCCCGCCCCCGCCATCTCTCAAACCCCGTAACGGTCGCGAGCGCTCCTTTGCATCGGCAACGTCCAACAGCCCCAGCTCTCGCAGATAGTCCCGGCAACGCACCAGACCCTTGGCGACATGCTTCTCTATGGTGCTGGGCGAGACTCCGAGTACCTGTGAAATCTCGGCATGCGAAAGCTTGTGAACCTTGCGGAGCACGAACACCCGCCGGCACAAGGGCGGTAAGCGCTCGACAGCCGCGCAGAACGACTCGAAACGACGGCGTGCGTCGGTCTGCTCATCCGGCGGCGCCTCAGTAGAAAAGACGGTCAAGGTCTCCAAATCCCCCATCGGGTCGGTGGCCTGGGCCTTGCGCTGGCGGGCTCGTTCCACAGCGAGGTTGTGGGCAATCCGGAACAGGAGAGCTTTTGGAGATTCGATGCGCTGGTAGTCGGGCAGGGCATAGATACGGACATATGCTTCCTGCACCAGGTCCTCGATGTCCTGCGCGCCGGAGGTCAACTTGCCGAGATACCGGTGCAATGCCGCGCGATGATGGAAGACCTGGCTCAGGAACCAGTCATGCCGCGTGTCCGCCATGGAAGCTCCCCCGCCGGCTCCCCCTGCCGGCGCTTCGAGGAGAGTGTAAGCGTTTTGCGCGGCCGCGCTATAGCGTGTGTTATTCCGGTCGGACGTCTACGTTGTCGGTGCCTGCAGTGCCTTCCATGACGCTCTCAGCTGTCACCGGTGGCGGGGACGTGGCTGCGTCCTGAGGATCTTTGAAGGCAGGTGATGCCGACGGTGCGGCCACAGAGAGCGGCGGGGGCTCTGCGGCGGGCGTGGCCTCAGCTGCGAAGGGTTGCTCGGGAACGCGCGTTTGATTGACCGACTGCGATGCAGTTGTGTTGGTTTCTGTCGCCGGGTCCGGCTCCCAGAGCCCATTGCGCCACGACGAAATGCCCAATGTGACGAGGAAAACCGCGCCCGCCAGCCCCCAGATGAGAAATCGCCCTTTCATGGCTGTCCTTGCCTCATGACAGTTTGACGCTTGTATAACAGTCGAATCGGCTCAACCGGCCGCAATGTGCGCAGTCCATTGTAATCCAGGTCTCCCGTGGGACGAAGCCTCGGGTAGCGCCGTTCCCCGCGCGGACCCGATGCCTACGCGGTAACGGTGCGGCGCTCGAATCTTGTCAGGATCCATAGCGCCGCCGGCAATGCCGTGAAATCCGCAATCAGGGCAAGGACGAATGCCGTGGAAGAGACGATCCCGAACTGGCGCATGGGAGGGAGGTCGGAGAGCGCCAAAGCGAGAAATCCGCTCGCGTTGATGAGAGTGGCGAACAAAATGGGCCGGCCGGCAATGATCAAGGCGTGCCGCAGGGCCGCGGCGGTCGCGCCGCCCGCCTGCCCCCCGTTGTGGCCTTCGTTGTAATGATAGAAAAAATGGATCTGATCATTCTCGGTCGCTCCCAGAATGGTCGAGCCGATCAGGATGGTGGCGATGTTGAGGGGCAAGCCCGTGAGCCGCATGATGAGAAACACCGACAGTATGGCGAACAGCGATGGGATCATGGTCATCAGCCGGGCCGCGGGACTGCGGAAGACCAACAGAAACGCGGTGAAGATCACACTCGCGGTGATGGCGAAGCTCTCGGTGAGTGTTGGTAACAGGCGAGTCGTGATCTCGCCCGCGACCACGCCCTTGCCCACAAGTGTGCCGCGCGCGGTCCGCAAGGCGGGCTCCGCCGCTTGCGCTTCCGTCCAGGTGTTGCGCAAGAAAGCTTCGATCGACCCGTGCCGCCCGAAATACTCTCCCCGGCCGCGGATGCTGAGCCGTATGCTGGCGAGATTCGCGACGTCGATGTAGCTGCGCGCGCCCGGCTCGGTGAGCGCGATCTGCTCGAGATCCTCGGCCAGCCTGGGCCAGGCGGCGGAGTCGGTCGGCAGCCGATCCGAGCCGGACTGGATGTAGCGTTCCCAGGTCAAGACGGAGGTCGGGCCATCGACCGCGGTAATGCCGGGGCTCTTCTCCAGACGCTGGGTCAACAGGTAGATGGCGCGCAGGAACTCCGGATCCAACGCGTGGCCAGGCGGGGTTTGTACCCACAGCTCCATGACATCCAGGCCGTTGGATTCCTGGAAATGACGCGTATCCTGCGCGACGCGCTCATCCGGATTGACGTAGGTCAGCGGATCCGTCTCCAGTGCCAGCGGCTGCAGCTGGCCGGGAATACCAAACAGAGCCGCGGCCCCGCATAACATCAACACGAACGCCGCGCCGACGAAGAGCCAGCGATAGCGCCGCGTGGCTGGCACCAGGAAATCGACCAGACGCGTGAACCATCTCGCTTGCGCCGCCCGCTCGTTGCGCAGCGGTGTCCGCAGCAGCGCCTGCAGAGCGGGGAACAAGGTAAAGCAGGCTACCCAAGCGATGATCAAGCCGGCGGCCGTCCAGATTCCCATTTCCCGAACAGGCCTGATGTCCGAGACGGCCAGCGCAGCGAAGCCGACGGCGGTCGCAAACATGGAAGCGGTGCTAGGCAGGAATTTGTTCGCCAGGGCGCCGGCGTGGTGGTCCAGTGGCGTCGGTGCGTCGTCAGGCTCCATGTAGCGGGAATGGATGTAGACGAGCGTGGCTGTCGTCGTCACCAGTACGGTCAGTGGCACCAGAGCCGATACCACAGTGTTTGTCCAACCAAAGATGCATGCCTGTCCCACGGCGATGGCGATGACGGCTCCCAGGGTGAGCACCATCGCCAGAAGGGCACGCCAGGACCGGTAGATGATGAACACCAGCGTGACCAGAAAAATGCCAAACAAAGGCATGGAACGCGCGGTCGCGGCGCCCGTTTGCTTCTCCAGCCAGGCGTCGAGCCACGGCGAGCCGACGCGGCGGATGGCGGTGAAAGGCTTCCCCGCTTTATCCAGCGGCAGCACGAGCGCGTCGATGTCCGCCAGAGCTTTGTCGCGCGCGGCGGGGGTGGCAGCGCGCAGCTCGAGGCCCATGCCGAGGTAATGGTCGCCGAGCAAGCCGGCACGACGGAAGAGCTGCGTGCCGGTCGCGAATTTGTGGATTTGCTCTATCTGGCTGTCGGTGAGCTCGGAGGTCGCAGGGCCGTGGCGGTAGAGGGTGAGCAGGCTATGCGCCTCGACGTATGGAATCCTCGCGAGCTGCTGCTCGAGATGATCGGCCGCCCGCAGGATGCCGGGACTCAGAGGATCCGGCGCTTCCAGCATGAGCAGCGCCTGGTCGCCTTCGACGTAGATCTTCTCGAATTCGAGTGTGGCCTTGGCGACCGGATCGTCGGGCACGATGAGGCGGTCGATCGCCGAGTCGGTGGGAATCCGCAGGGCCCCGTAAATGCCGGCGATCGTCAGGATCAGGAAAACGCCGGCTATCCAGTGCCGCGCGCGTAACACGCTGAGGAAGAGCTGATGCATCGTTTCAGTGGTTGGCCCAGGCAGGCGCGCGCGGCGCGCCGGAATGATAGCCTAAAGACATGAGCACACTATTAGCTGCTGCTGTCTCGACTCTGGTGTTCTGCGCCCCGGGCTATCCCGGCGCCGCCGGTGATGCGCAACCGTTTGTCGACCAGTTCGCGGCGGCCGTGGTCAAAGCCGCCGGCTGGCCGACGGGTCTGGCAGCAATCTACGACCCCACCGACGAAGGGAGCGTCGCGAAACTCTCCAGCCCGGAGGCGGTGCTGGCATTCGTGCCCTACCCGTTCTTCATACAGCATGGCTCGCAGTTTCATTTCACTCCGCTCGCCCAGGCGGATGTCGCTGGCACCGGTACGAGGCAACACTGGACCCTCGTGGCCAAGCCCGGCAAGGTGACCGGACCTGCCTCGCTGGCCGGTTACACCATCGTCAGTGTCGCCGGCTACGCGCCCGAATTCATACGGCACGCGGCGCTTGCGGCGTGGGGGCCGCCCCCGGATGTCAAAATAATATATTCGGGACAGATCCTCAGCGCCTTGCGGCGCGTCGCCGCCGGAGAGCAGTCGGCGACGCGCCGCAAGGCGCT
>Ga0207667_10001530_pt1 | contig 29067 bp, 26 predicted proteins | sample KBSCornC52_FD_184301 | JGI IMG/M metagenome (GOLD analysis project Ga0207667, IMG submission 184301) | Corn rhizosphere microbial communities from Kellogg Biological Station, Michigan, USA - KBS Corn C5-2 (SPAdes) (version 2) | ecosystem: Host-associated > Plants > Roots > Rhizosphere > Soil ...
AGCCGGTCGAGCATCCCGTGGGCCATCGCCGCGAAAGGGCTCGCAATGGCTGAAGATCTCAATCTGCTCTCGAATGACGAGTTCCGGCAGCGCTGGCGCTCCTGGCTGGAGGAGAACTTTCCCCAGGAATGGCGCGTTCCCATCATCCTGCGCCTCGCCGGCGATGAAGAGCGCCGCTGGCACCGGATGACCTACGCGGCGGGCTGGCGCGCGCCGGCCTGGCCAAAGAAATACGGCGGCCTCGGCCTCAGCCTCGAGAAGCAGCTGATCATGAGCCGCGAGATGGAGGCCTACAACTGCGCCCGCGTGCTCGACAGCGGCGGCACCCTCTTCGCCCCGGCCCTGATGAAATACGGCACCGAGGAGCAGAAGCAGCAATACCTGCCGCCGATCCTGCGCGGCGAAAAGCTGTGGTGCCAGGGCTATTCGGAACCGAATTCCGGTTCGGACCTCGCGAGCCTGCGCACTGCCGCCGTGCGCGACGGGGATGAGTTCGTCATCAACGGCCAGAAGATCTGGACGACGCTGGCGTCCTACGCCGATCAGATATTCATGCTCGTCCGCACCAACAAGGACGTCAAGAAACAGGCTGGGATCAGCTTCATCCTGGCAGACATGCATGCCCCGGGGATTACCGTCCGGCCGATCATGAACCTCGCCGACGAGGACGAGCTGTGCGAAGTGTTCTTCGACAACGTTCGCGTCCCCGCCGCCAACCTGGTCGGCGAGGTCGACCAGGGCTGGACCGTGGCCAAGGCCCTCCTCGGCGAGGAGCGCATCGTCAACGGTGCGCCCAGCCTGTCGAACCAGGCCTTCCAGTGCCTCGAGGAACTGATCGACGGAATCGGACTGCTCGATGACCTCGGCCAGACCGACCGCACGGCGGCCCTGTTCTGCGACCTGGAAGACCTGATCGCGCTGCATACCCAGATCGCCGATGCGGCGATCCGCGGCGAAATCGACAACGCCGTCGTCAGTCTGATCAAGGTGATGGCGACCGACCTGTTCCAGCGCGTGTCGGATGAACTGCTGCGCGTGGCCGGCGAGGACGGCGGCCTTCAGCAACCGGTAGGCATCGGCGGGGTCGGCCTCGACCTGCGCAAGGTCTACATGGTGGCGCGGCCGGCGACGATCTATGCCGGGGCCAACGAGGTCCAGCGCAACATCGTCGCGAACATGCTGATGGGTCCGGCCGGGCGTTGACCGGTGCCGGCCCTGAGATCTGATGCAAGCTGGTAACGGCCGATGCTGATCAATTTCCGGGAGTTCGGCGGCATCGAGACCAGCCACGGGCGGGTTCGTCCAGGCCTGCTGTTCCGCTCGGGCCACTTCGGCCGGCTTGCCGATCCGGATACCGCATTCCTGCTCGGTCACGATTTCCAGCTGATCGCCGATCTGCGCTATCCGGGCGAACGCAAGTCCGACCGCTCACCGTGGCCGTCAAGCTATGCCGCAAGGCTGTGCGCGCATGACGAGCAGGCGAATCGGAAGGCCCCTCACGTCGAACTGCTGCGCACCAATCGGCTAACCACCGACACGGTCCGCGAACTCTATCTCGAAGCCTTCCGGGTCATTCCCTTCGAGTGCGTGTACCGCGAGCTGTTCGCGCAGGTGGTTCGCCGCATGGCGCGAGAGGGGGGCAAGACCCTGGTCCACTGCAGCGCGGGCAAGGACCGGACCGGCGTCCTCTGCGCGCTCATCCTTGAGCTGCTCGGCGCACATCGCGACGCCATCGAACACGACTTCATGAAATCGCACGGGGCCCCGGCTTTCGCGGAAATGAAGGCAAGCCTCGCCGCCAGAGCCTTCGAAAAGTTCGGCCATGAAATCCCCGCGGACGCCATCGATGCCTTCATCGGCGTCCACCCCGATTACCTCGCCGCCATGTTCGCGGAAATCGAGCGAACCTGCGGGTCAGTCGCGAGCTACTTCCGTTCGCAAGGCGTGAGCGACGACGAACTCGACACGCTTCGACAGCGCTTCACCACTATTCACGATGCCGCCTGACGGCTGACCCGTTCCGGGCTAAACCCTGCCGGCGCTGTAAGGGAGCACCCGCGTGACCTTTCCCCCCCGCCGGCTTGCCGGCAAGATCCTCTATCTCGATGCCGACGGGCGCGAGTGGGGGCGTGAGCACTGCTCCGACTCCGTCCACACCGGCGGCAGCCGCACGCGCCGTGCGCTGTGTGAAATGGACGATGCCCGCCTCCTGCGCGAGGCCAGCTGGTCGCTGGGCCCGGACTGGCGCGCCCGCGAAGGCTTCGTGCGCAACACCCGCGCGGGCCAGACCATCGGCTCCTGCTGGTACCGGATCGAGGATCGCACCGTCGAGTGCGAGGGCGTCACCGCCGATCATGGCCGGGTGTCCCGCCGCCTCGCGGCAGAGCGCCCGATCGAGCTCCTCGGCATGCACCCCCTCTCGGGCGACTGCATCGCCGCGATGGCCCGCGGGTGCGACGCGCCCGGCGAGGAACGGCCGATCGTCTGCGCCGCCAATTCCGTGTCCTATCTCGGCGACGAAGGCCTCGACGTCCTACTGATCGAACCCCTCGTCACCTTCATCGGCGCGGAGCAGACCACCGTCCGCGCGGGCAGCTTCGACGCCTTGCACTACACCATCCGCTGGACCGACCACGTCCCCCTGCTCACCCATTTCTGGATCGAACCCGCCGATTGCCTGCCCCTGCTGACCGTGCTGCCCGATAACGGCGAACGCTACGAACTGGTTTCGCTCGAACGCGGCTGACCACGGGCGGGCGCAAATAGTGTCCACCTGTCGGAGACCAGGGCCAAGCCGCCCCGTGCGCGCCCGCTCCCGAGTCATGCTGCGCGTTCAACCACAAGACCCCGGGGATACCGCATGACAGCCACCACGGCAGCCGGCGCAGAGGCATTGGCGGCCTCCGAAATCCCGTCCTCGTCCTTGTGGCGCATCCGCATCGGCTCGTTCCTCGTGCCGGTCGCCCATGCCGCGGGGATGAACGTCGTCACCGTCCTCGGCCTGCGCTACCTGACCGACAGCCTCGCCATCTCGGCGGGGACGGCGGGGCTGATCTTCGCCCTGGTCAAGATCTACGACGGCCTGCTCGATCCCACCGTCGGCGCGATGAGCGACCGCGCGCGGACACGCTGGGGCCGGCGCCTGCCGTTCCTCTTCGCCGGCGGCCTCGCCATGCCGCTCGGCGTCGTTGCCCTGTTCGGCGCGCCCGATTTCGGCTCGGTCCTGCTCGCCGAACTGTTCGTGACCCTCGCCCTGATCCTCCACGCCACCGGCTATACCCTGCTCACCATCCCCGGTTTCGCCATGGTGGTCGAAGGCTCGGCCGACCCGCACGAGCGCACCCGGCTGATGGCCTGGCGCGTTCTCGGCAATTCCGGCGGAACCCTGATCGGCTCGACCCTGCCGGCCTGGATCCTCGCCGCGCTCGGGCCCGGGCGGCAGGGTCATCTCGCCATGGCGCTGACGATCGGCGCCCTGGTCCTCGCCGCCGCGCTCGGCGCGGTCCTGCTGCTGCGCGATGCGCCGCGCACCGTTCCGGCTGAGACCCCGCCCGAAGCCTACAGCCTTGTGCGCCAGGCCCGGCTCGCCTGGCGCAACGTGCCCTTCCGGGTGCTGACCATCGCCCACGTCTTCCTGCTGTTCGGCACGGCGGTCGCCTCGGCCGGCATGGCCTATTTCAGCCGTTATGTGCTGCGCGCCGGCGACGGCTGGCTCGGCACCTTCTTCATGGTCGCCACCGTGGGCACGGTCGCCTCGATGCCGGTCTGGGTCCGGCTGACCAGGGTCATCGGCAAGAAGGCGGGCTACATGGCGGCGCTCGCCGGCTATGGCCTGCTCAACCTCGCCTGGTTCACCGCCACCAGGGACGAGCCGATGGCGCTCAGCGCCGCCCGCGCGCTCGGCATCGGCGTCGCCGCCGGGGGCATGATCCTGTGCGCCTATGCCATGCTGTCCGATGCCGTGCGCTACGATTTCGTCCGCAATGGCGAGCGGCGGGAAGGGGCCTTCGCCGGCTTTACCACCCTGTTCGACAAGCTCTCCGCCGCGCTCGCCCTTGCCGCCATGGGCTGGTTCCTCGCCGCCATGGGCTATGTCCCCTCGGCCGGGGGCGGGGCCGCGCCGCAGGCGGCCGGCGCGACCCTCGCGGTCAAGCTCTGCGTCACCGTGGTCCCCGCCGTGGCCATGGCCGCCGCCTTCGTGACCGTCTCGTTCTACCGCCTCGATCCCGCCAGCCTGGTCGAGGCCGAGGAAACCGCGCCATGAGCCCGGCCCCCATCGAACTGGTCGGCCTGATCGCCACCACCCGCGGTTCCGAAGCCAGCACCACCCCGCAGCCCGCCTTCGATCCCACCTTCGTCCCCGAAATCGCCCGCGCCTACGAGGCCGCCGGGTTCGACCGTGTCCTCGTCGGCCAGAACGCCCGCTGCGCCGACAGCCTCCAGGTCGCCTCATGGGTCGCCGCCGCCACGACCCGGCTCAAGCTGATGGTCGCCCACCGCCCCGGCTTCATCGCGCCGACCATGGCCGCCCGCGCCTTCGCCACGCTCGACCAGCTCAGCGGCGGCCGCGCCGGGGTCCACATCATCACCGCCTTCAACGATATCGAGACCCGCTGCGACGGCGATTACCTGACCAAGGACGAACGCTACCACCGCAGCCGCGAATACGTGCAGATCCTGCGCCGGATCTGGGCGGCGGAAAGCCCGGTCGATCACGCGGGACAGTTCTACCGCTTTGACCAGGCCCTGTCCGAGGTGCGCCCCGTCAATGGCACGATCCCGGTGTTCTGGGCCGGCACCTCCGAATTCGGCCTGCGTTACGGCGCCGAGCTGGCCGACGTCTACGCCATGGCCCCCGGCAGCGTCGAACAGGTCGGCGCGCTGGTCGCCAGAGTCAAAGCCGAGGCCGCGCAGCACGGCCGATGCCCGCGCTTCTCGATGTCGATGCGCCTCGTCGTCGCCGATAGCGATGCGGCCGCCTGGGACCGCGCCACCGGCCTCCTGCGCGCCGTCGAACAGCGCCAGGCCGCGCAAGGGCTCCTCGGCCGCGATCTCGGCGCCGCCGCCAAGGCCGCGCAGCAGAAGGCCGCCGAGGCCGATGCCGCCGGCGCCGATCCCTGCCTGTGGACCGGGCTCACCCAGGCCACCCAAGGCCGCATACAGGTCATGTGCCTAGTCGGCTCGCCCGAGACGCTGGCCGATGCGCTGATGCGCTACTGGCACGCCGGGATCGACAACTTCCTCGTCATCGGGTTCGACTGGCTGCCCGACACTGCCCGGATCGGCGAGATCGGCGCCGAGCTGCGCCGCCGCACCGCCGCCGCCGTGCGTGGGTCCGCCCTGTCGCCTGTCGGATAATTGCCCCGGGCGCGCTACGGCCCCACCCCGCCGATCCTAACCTGCCGCCGGTCGTCCAACCTCGGAGAGTTCAATGCCGGTCGAGATTAACGGTTTGCTCAACCACTCGGTGTCGAGCGAAACCCATCCTCTGCCCTATACCCTGTTCGACCGTGACGGCATCGCGAAGATGGCGCGGCTGCACGACGAGTGGGGCTACGACAAGGTCCTGATCGCCAACGCCGCCTCGATGCCCGACAACATCTCGATCGCCGGCTTCGTCGGCGCGCATACCCAGCGCCTCGGCGTCATGCTCGCCCACCGCCCGGGCTTCATCGCGCCGACAATGGCCGCGCGGATGCTCGCCACGCTCGACAACATCATGCCCGGCCGGGTCTGCGTCCACATCATCACCGCGGCGAGCGACCACGAAACCCAGGCCGACGGTGACTACCTGACCAAGGTCGAACGTTACGACCGGGCCCGCGAATATATCGGGATCCTCCGCCAGGTCTGGCAGGCGGAGCAGCCGTTCGATCACGAAGGCAAGTGGTACAAGTTCAACGGCGCCTGGGCGGCGGTGAAGCCAGCGGTGAAGCCCACGATCCCGGTCTACTTCGGCGGCATGTCCGAAGCCGCGCTCGCCGTCGCGGGCGAGAGCTGCGACGTTTTCGCCACCCTCTCCGACACGGTCGAGGGGATGACCGAGGTCGTCGGCAAGGTCCGCGCCGCCGCCGCGCCGCACGGCCGCAATCCGCGCTTCCTCGTCTCGATGCGCATCGTCATCGCCGAAACCGAGGAAGCCGCCTGGGCGCGCGCCGATGCCATTCGCGACACGGTCGCGGCCAACCTCGGCAAGCTCACCGTCAATGTCGCCGCCGCCAAGGCCGACGGCTTCCGCCGCACCGAAGCCCTCGCCCAGCGGGGCGACCGGCTGGAGAAGTGCTTCTGGAACGGCATCAACCAGCTGCGCGGCGGCCAGTCCAACTCTGGCGCGCTGGTCGGCAGCCCCGAGCAGCTCGTCGACGCGCTGATGGACTACTACAAGGCCGGCGTCTCCGCCTTCATCCTGCGCGGCTTCGATCCGGTGGAAGACGTCATCGCCATCGGCCGCGACCTCATCCCCGCCTTCCGCAAGGCGGTGGCGGAGTATGATGCGGCGCGGGGGTGAGGGGCGCCAGCACCCTTCGACAAGCTCAGGGTGAGCGGGCCTAGCGCTACAGGTAGGGTTTGACCGCCAAGCTAAACGCAAAGCCCGCTCGCCCTGAGCCTGTCGAAGGGCCACAGCGCTACGATCGAGCCCCACTTCACCCCCGCCGCAGCGCCAGCTCCATCACCACATAACGCCCGTTGTAATTGCAGCTCGAACCCGTGGCGCTCCGCCCGTCCGCGGCAAAGGTCAGCTGCGAGATCCCGAAGAACGGATGCCCCGCCGTCGCCCCATGCTCCGGGTCGGCCTCATAGCCATAGCGCAGCAGCCACCCGCCATCTTCCGTCGCCGTCAGCTTCTCGGCAAACGACACCGAGCGCGAAGACTTGAACCCCGCAGTCTCGATCGCCACGCCGAAAGCCTCGCCCAGGGGGGTCAGCGTCAGTTCGGCATCCCACTCGTAAAGCGTCCCGCCATCGGGCCCCAGCGTCACCCCGTGCAGGGCCCAGGTGCCGCCAAGGTCCGGCAGGCCGCTCACTCGGAAGCCCCGGCGGGAGCCTTCTGCGCGTAGACCTTGTCGAGGAAGGCCAAGAGGTCCTTGCCGGTCTCCTGCGGCATTTCCAGCATCGGGTAGTGCCCCGCGTCGGGATAGCGGATCAGCGTCACCGGGGCATGGGCGAACTGCTTCACCGCCTCGTCGGCCCGCTCGTTGGGGATCACCGGATCGCGCTCGCCCCATTGCAGCAGGATCGGCACGCGGACCTTGGCGGCCTGCTCGCCCGCGCCCTTGGCCCAGACCGCCTTGAGGTTCGCCTGGTAATACTGCCGCACCCGGGCGAACCCGCCGGGAATGTTGTTGGTCTCGTAATACCAGTCGACCGTCTCGTCCCGGAGGTTCTCCTTGCGGCCATAGAGCTCGGCCAGCGAATTGCGGTAGTACCAGCGCGGGTAGTAGTTCGGCACGAGGTTCTCGTGCAGCCAGGTCATGCCCATCACCAGCGGGCTGAGCTTGGTCGGGGGCGGGGCCTTCAAGGGCAGGGTGGAGAGCGCCAGCGCCTCAACCTTCTCCGGATGCAGCGCGGCATAGAGCACCGAGATCGTCGCCCCGCTCGACGTGCTGACGATCGCGAACTTGTCCACGCCCTTGGCCGCCAGCAGCCTGTCCATCAGCGTCACCACGCCCGGCATCCCGGTTGAAGGTGCGCTGTCGGTGGAGAGGCCATAGGGCGGCCAGTCGAACCGGATCACCCGGTAGCGGGTCTTGAGCATGTCCGCCCAGGCGTCCCACTCGCGCAGGTTGGTCATCGAGGAATGGAGCATGACGACGACCGGCGCCCCGGAGCCGGATTGGGGACCCTCGTCGCGCAGGTGGATCGTCGCCGTGCCCACCTTGACGAACTGCGAGGGCGGCGTCGCCTGCCGGGCCTTCACGCTCTCGTAGCCCGGGTTCCACCAGCCGAGCCGCATCGTGGCCAGCACCAGCACGACGGCAAGGGCCACCAGGCCGACAATCTTCATCGCGCGCATTGCGGCTCCCCTGTTCGAAGGATCAAAGGCTATGCGCGGCGGGCGCAAGGGCGAGCCGGACCCGCCCGTTCTCCGCAGGTCGGATAGGCTGGGACAGGCTAGGCGCGGCCCGAGGCGACGAACCACGAGCGGAACACGCCGTCCGACTGGTCCTTGAACACCTTGGGCGACTTGTGCGCATCGGTCGCGGTCGACTGGTAGCCGACCTTCACGTCGCCGAAGCCGGCGGCGGCCATCAGGCTGGCGTAGTCGGCCGATAGCGCCCCGCGCCAGTTGGGCTCGTTGTTGTACTGCGCCTCCAGCTCGCTCGAGAGCTCCTGCCAGACGTCGCCGAACTCGTGGATCAGCGGCACTTCGAGATGGATCGCGATCCCGCCCGGCTTCAGCAGCCGCTTTGATTCGGCGAGGATCGCCGCCATGGCCTCGGGCGAGGTCTCGTGGAGCAGCACGCAGGAATAGACCACGTCGAAGTGGCCGTCCGGATAGGGCGTATGCTCGGCGCTGCCCTGCCGGAAGTGGACCGCCGCGCCGAGATGTTCGGCCCGGGCATGGGCATAGCGCAGGATCGATGCGCCCACGTCGATCCCGTGGACCTCGGCGTCGGGGAAGGTCGCTGCCGCCGGGACCGTGCTCGCCCCGATCCCGCAGCCCATGTCGAGGATCCGCTCCGGCTCGATGTCCGGCGCGATGGTCAGCAGGTGGGCCATGGCGGTGTGCCCGCGCAGGTCGTTGAGCATCCCGCCGTTACGGCCGAGCATGTAGACCGCGCCGCCCCGATCCATCACTGCGCCCTGCAGCAGCGAACCGTCGTCGAACCCGTTGCCGCCCGGCATCAGGTGGATGTCGGCGTCGGCGACATAGTCGGGCACCGCAAATTCCGGATCGACCGTCACCGACCCGCGCGGGCTGTCGAACCGGCCCAAGGCCTCCAGCTCGTCGGCCTGCCGGGCGACGCTGTCCCCCACGGCGGACCACAACTGGCGCTGCGATTCCCGCTTGAGGCTGAGCCACGTCCGAAAACTATCCAGCCCGGCCATCTGCTCGCGCAGGTTCGCCGCGGGGTTGTTGCTGGCGCGGGCCTTGCCGTCGGCGAGCAGGACCTGGGCGATCTCGCGCTGCACCGGCTCAACCTCCTGCATCACGTAGAGCTTGAGGTCGCGCACGAACAGCTGTTCGACCAGCTCGTCGTGGTTGGGCGCGGCCAGCATCGGGTGGCTCTGGGCGGCGGCGCTTTCGGTCCAGGTCATGGCGTCTGATCCTTCACGGCGGCGAGCTCCGCCCGCGCCTGCTCGCGCAGCGGCCGCAGCACCTTGGCGATGGTGTGCTGGCGCGCCCGCTCGCGCTCGGCCTGGGCCGCCGCATCGGGATCGAAGTGGTCGACCGCGCCCGCCGCCAGCGCGCCGGAGGCCACCAGCAGCCGCTCGCAGGCATCGAGCCGCGCGCGCAGGATCGTCACCTCCGAGGTCAGCGCCACGATCATGCCGAGCAACTGCTCGTCGCGCCCGCCCTCGCCGGGGATGGCGTCGAGCCGGTTGGGCGTGCGGGGGAGGGGAACGCGGGTCAAGCCGGCCTCTTCGCTGAAACTGTCACGGGCAAGTCAATGCCATGCCCTGCGCTGCCGCCAGCGCGGCGATACCACTGTCCGCCCTGCGGAGAGGCGGTCACACCACCCCCGCGGCGTGCATCCGCTCCAGCTCGTCGGCCCCGATCCCCAGCAGCTCGCCGTAGATCTCGGCATTGTGCTGGCCGACCTCGGAAGGCGCGGGCCGGCGCACGCCGCTCGGCGTGGCGGAAAGCCGCGGGAAGGCGTTCTGCATCTTGAGCGGGCCGAACTTCTCCGTCTCCACCTCGATGATCGCCTCGCGCGCCTGGAAGTGCGGGTCGGCGAGCATGTCAGGCGCGCGGTAGACGCGGCCGGCGGGGATCGAGAACTCGTTCATCTTCGCCTCGACCTCGTCCATCGTCAGCGTCCGGGTCCAGTCGTCGATCAGGTTGTCGATCTCGGTCTGGTTCTCGCCGCGAGCAAGGTGCGTGGCGAAGCGCGGATCCTCGCCCAGCTCGGGCCGCCCCATGGCCTCGGCCAGCCGCTTCCACAGCGAATCCTTGTTGGCCCCGATCATGAACTCGCCGTCCTTGCAGCGATAGACGTTCGACGGCGCGATGCCGGTCAGGATCGAGCCCGAGCGCTCGCGGATGAACCCGCTCGAATCGTATTCCGGCACCAGCCCTTCCATCACCTGCAGCACGCTTTCATAAAGCGCGGCGTCGATCACCTGGCCCTTGCCCGTCCGCTCGCGCACGTGGAGGGCGGCCAGGATGCCCATGCAGCCGTAGGTGGCGGTGAGCGAATCCCCGATCGAAACGCCCATCCGGCTCGGCGGCCGGTCCGGCTCGCCGACGATGTAGCGCCAGCCGCCCATCGCCTCGCCGATCCCGCCGAAGCCTGCGCGGCTGGAGTAGGGCCCGGTCTGGCCATAGCCGCTCATCCGCGCGATGATCAGGCGCGGGTTTTCGGCGAGCAGGCTCTCGGGCGAAAGGCCCCACTTCTCCAGCGTCCCCGGCTTGAAGTTCTCCACCAGCACGTCGGCCGTGGCGATCAGCCGCCGCACCAGCGCTTGACCCTCGGCCACCCGCAGGTTGGCCGAGACCGAGCGCTTGTTGCGGCCGATCACCTCCCACGAGACCTTCTTGGCCCCCTGGCCCCACTCGCGCATCGGATCGCCGCCCTCGGGCGGTTCGACCTTGATCACGTCGGCGCCCATGTCACCAAGCAGCTGGCCGCAGAACGGCCCCGCGATCAGCTGGCCCATCTCGACCACGCGGATGTCTGCCAAAGCTCCTGAGGAATGGGGCGCGCCGGAAGAAGCAGGAGAAGTCACGCGAAGGTACTCCGAAAGATCAGGTGCGGGGCTGGGCCAGCTGGCCCGGAAACAGCGGGGCGCGGCTCACCATGCTGGGCAGCGTGCGGTCCATCACACCGCCCAGCCAGTGATTCGCCTCGACCATGGCGGCAAGATCGAGCCCGGTGCTCACGCCTGCGCGCTCGAGCATGTAGGTCACGTCCTCGGTGGCGACATTGCCCGCCGCGCCGGGCGCGAAGGGGCAGCCGCCAAGGCCGCCCAGCGCCGCGTCGACGACTGCCGCCCCTGCCTGGACCGCCGCCCAGACATTGGCGAGGCCGGTGCCTCGCGTGTTGTGGAAATGGACCCGCACCGGAATCGGCGCGATCGCTTCCACCACCCGGCCAACGAGCCGGCTCACGTGCGCCGGATCGGCCACGCCGATGGTGTCGGCCAGCGCCACTTCCACCGGATCGGCGGCGGCGATCGCCTCGGCCATGGCCAAGACCAGGTCTTCGCTGACCTCGCCCGAAAAGGGGCAGCCGAAGGCGGCGCCGATGGTCGCCTGGCCGGTCTTACCGGCCGCGCGCGCCGCGGCCACGATCTCGCGGGCAACCTCGACCGATTGCAGGCTGGTCTGCCCCTGGTTGGCCATGGCGAAGGCGTCGCTCGCCACGGCCACGGCGCCAAGCTGGTCGATCCGCCCGGTCGCCAGCGCCCGGTCCGCCCCGCGCCGGTTGAGCACCAGCCCGATGTAAGTCACGTCGTCGCGCTCCGGCAGCCCGGCGCAGACTTCCTCGGCGTCCGCCATCTGCGGCACGGCCTTGGGGTTGACGAAGCTGGTCACCTCGATCCGCCGCGCGCCAAAGCCCAGCGCGCGCTCGATCAGGCGCAGCTTGTCGGCCGTGGCGATCTGCTGCTTCTCGTTCTGCAGCCCGTCGCGCGGGCCGACTTCGACCATCTCGATCGCCTTGGGCGCCATTGTCCTGCCTGTCTGTGAATTCATTTGTTATAAGATGATGACTTATACCCGCCCGTGCAACCGGGCAACGGAATTTGCAAGCTCTCCGCAGTGCGACAAATCTGCCGCAGTCTCCGTGGATTGCAAGCGTCCGTCAGGGCAGGCTCAACCGGCGGAGGCCGCCTTCGCGATCGCCCCCACCAGCCGCGGATAGGTCCCGCAGCGGCAGATGTTGCTCACCTGGTCGCGGATCTGCTGCTCGCTCGGCCTGGGCGTGGTCTTGAGCAGGGCGGCCACGGCCATGATCATCCCCGGCTGGCAATAGCCGCACTGCGGCACCTGCTCGCTCACCCAGGCTGCCTGGACCGGGTGCAGCGGCCCGCCCTCGGGCGAGAGGGCCTCTATCGTCGTAACCTTCCGCTCGCCCAGTTCCGACAGCGGCAGCTGGCACGAACGCACCGCCTCGCCGTCGACATGGACCGTGCAGGCCCCGCAAAGGCCCACCCCGCAGCCATATTTGGTCCCGGGCAGGCCCAGGTCTTCGCGCAGCACCCACAGCAGCGGCGTATCGCCCGCCGCATCCACCTCGCGGGGCTGCCCATTCACGGAGAGCTTCGTCATCGTCATGGCTCCCTCAAACCGTCAGCACGCGGGTGATCGGCAGGGCGCGGATGCGCGGCCCGCCGGCGTCGGCAATGGCGTTGACCAGCGCCGGCGCGATCACCGGCGTGCTCGCCTCGCCGCAATTGCCCGGCCGGTCGCTCCCCGGCACCAGCGCCACCTCGATCGCGGGCATGTCGGCGAGCAGGGGCATCCGGTAATCCGAAAAGTTCTGCGCGGTCGGCTTGCCGCCCTCGAAATGCACCTCGCCCCACAGCGCCGCCTGCAGCCCGAACACGATCCCGCCGGTTATCTGCCCCTCCACGCTCACCGGGTCGATCATCAGCCCGCCGTCGAAGGCGCAGGCGATCCGCTTGATCGCCAGGGCCTTGCCCTTCACCGTCACTTCCGCCGCCTGGGCGCAGTAATTGCTCTCCGAATAGCACAGCGCGATCCCGCGCCCGGTGCCCCTGGGCCTCGGCTTGTCCCAGCCGATCATCGCCGCCGCCTTGTCGAGCACGGCCAGGATCCGCGCCTGCCCGGCCAGGTGCGCGCGGCGGAACCGGTAGGGATCCTGCCCGGTCTCCCGCGCGATCTCGTCGACCAGGCTTTCGGCGAAGAAGGCATTCTGCGACATGGTCACGCTGCGCCAGAACCCCACTGGCACCTCGAGCGGCACCGGGTGGAACTCGATCAGCCTGGCCGGGAAGTCGTAGGCGCCATAGATCAGCTGGGCCGCGGCATTGGCGTCGGCCAGCCCCTCGAAGCCGGGGATCGGGGCCTTGCGGTGATAGGCCATCAGGCTCTCGCCCGAGATCCGGCTGTGCACCGCCAGCACCTCGCCATTCGCGCCGAGCCCCACGGTGGAGCGCACCGCATGGGCCGGGCGGAACTGGTCCCAGGCCATGTCCTGCTCGCGGGTCCAGATGGTCTTGACCATGCGCCCCGGCGCGGCCTTCGCCGCCTCCACCGCCACGCCGACGAAATCGGTGCCCCACTTGCGCCCGAACCCGCCGCCAAGGAAGGTGACCTCGCAGCGCACTTTGTCCAGCGGCAGCCCGGCCAGGCTCGCGCCGAGCTTGCGGCTGGCCTCGGGGTCCTGCACCGGCCCGCGGATCAGCAGGCCCTCGGGCGAGACCTTGGCCGAACAGACGATCGGCTCCATCGTCGCATGGGCCAGGTGCGGCACCGAATAGGCCCGCTCCAGCCGGCGCGCCGCCCCGCCGATGGCGCTGGTCACTACGGCCTTGTCCACCCGCTCCAACTTGGGCGGCCAGACTCCGGGGACGATATTGGGGAAGGGCTGGGGCGGCACCTTGTCGAAGGCCTCGCCCAGCATCTTCGCCAGGCTGGCATTGCTGAGCCCCTCGATCGGCGAGGCGCTGACCTCCAGCGTGATCGCCTCCGCCGCCGTCTTCGCCCGCCAGAACCGGTCGGCCAGCACCGCGAGCCCGCCGCTTACCGGCGCGACCGCGACCACCCCCGGCATGGCCCTGGCCTTGTCCACGCCCTGCGGGGTGAAGGTCGCCTTGGGATGCGGCGCGAGCACCAGCGCGGCGACCAGCATGCCCTCCTCGTGGACGTCGATGCCGAACTCGGCCCGGCCAGTCACCTTGGCGAGCAGGTCCTTGCGCGGCCGCTTCTGGCCGATCAGCCTGAACGCGCCCGGGGCCTTCAGCGCCACCTCCGCCGGAACCGGCAGCGCGCTCGCCGCCTCGGCCAGCTCGCCATAGCCCAGCTCGCGTGCCGACGCCGCGTGGCGCACCTTGCCATCGGCCGTCGCCAGCTCCGCCGCCGCAACGCTCAGCCGCGCTGCGGCCGCCTGCACCAGCATGGCCCGCGCACTCGCTCCCGCCTTGCGCAGCATGGCGTGATAGCCGGTGACGGTCATCGAATTCGCCGTCAGCTGCCGCCGCGCCGCGGGGTTGTTGAACGCCGGGTCGGCCCAGGGCAGGCGCACGGTCAGGTGCGCGAAATCGCAGTCCAGCTCCTCGGCCACGATCCGCGCGAGGGCCTCCTGCGTGCCCTGGCCCATCTCGCTCGACGGGCAGACGAAGGTCACCGCCCCGTCCGACGCGATAGCCAGCATCGCCCCAAAGCTCGCCGCGCCCGCGGCCGCCCGTGCCGATCCGCCCAGTGGCGCGCCCAGTACCAGCGCTCCCGCGCCAAGCCCCAGCGCGCCGATGAAAGAGCGCCGGCTGATGTTGGCGAAGTCGCCCTCCATCCTCACTGCTCCTTCGCCGTCAGGTCGCGCGCCACGCGGAAGCCGAAGATCCAGGTCACCTGGTCTTCGGGATCGCGCCCGCGCCAGGTCACGCGGTTGCGGAACGGCGCCGACATCCACGACCCGCTGCGCACCGCGCGGCGCGGGCACTTGCCCGTGACCTCGTAGGCGCTGCCGTCGGTCGGCACGTCGGCGGGGTAGGGGGCAGCATAGCAGTCCTCCGTCCATTCCCAGACATTGCCGATCATGTCGTAGAGCCCGAAGGCATTGGGCTTGTAGGAGCCCACCGGGGCCGCGCCGGCATGGCCGTCGGAGCACTTGGCCGAAGGCAGCGGGCCATTGTCGGCGCTGAACACCGCGAATGTCCCGGCCTTCATCCCGTCCTCGTCAAGCGTGTTGGCATAGGCGCAGCCCTGGTCGATCGACGGGCCCCAGTAGAAGTCGGTGCTCGTGCCGGCGCGGGCAGCCCATTCCCATTCCGCCTCGCTTGGCAGGCGATAGGGCTTGCCGGTCTTCCTGGCGAGCCAGGCGGCATAGTCGTGCGCGTCGGTCCAGCTCACGCAGACCACCGGCATGGTCGGCTTGCCCTCGCCGGCGCCCGGGCCGGGCTTGCGCGAATTGCTCGCGGGATCAGGATCGACCTTGCCCGTCCTCGGATCGAACCAGCGGCAGCCGGGGGTCGGTTCGCGCCGGGTCTCCTTCAGGAAGCGCTCGTATTCCGCATTGGAAACCTCGCGCGCGCCCAGGGCGAAGCGGCGGGTGATGGTCACCTGGTGCGGCGGACCTTCGGGGCGACCCTCCTCGCCGGCATCGGCGCCCATGCGGAAGGTGCCCTTGGGCACCACCACCATGGCCGGGCAATCCTTGCCACAGTCGCGCAGCACCGCCCCGTTCTTCACCGGCGCCGCTCCGGCGGCACCCGCGCCGGACAGCCAAACCGCCAGCGCCGTCAGCCCTGCGCGAATCGCCTTGCCGCTGGTCATTTCCAGTCCTCTTGCAGTAGCGTTGCAGTGCCGTTGCAAACCGCCGGCCGCGCGCCCCCCGTCATGCGCCCACCAGCATGATCGAGATTTCGGCCAGCCCCTCACGCAGTTGTTTCGCCTCGATATATTCGGGCGAATTGTAGAAGGCGAGCGCCGTCGCCCGGTCCGGCCACTCCGAGACGATCACCGAGGCGCCCTCGGCCCCCGAGCCCTCCAGCATCGTGGCCCCCGGCGCCCGGATCACGTATTTTCCGCCATGCTTTTCAAGAATTTGCGCCGCCTTCTCGGAGTAACCACAGGCCATGAACGCGGCGCGGTCGGGGATCGTGGCGGTAACGATGAGCCAGGCGGCCATGGCATTGCTCCGGTTGGGAAAACGGGGTGTTTCCGGTCTCAAGCCGCCTGCCGCCGGTCAAGGCGCGGGCCCCGCGCTATCCGCTGTGCGGAGTCCGGCAGCCGGCCGCTTGCTCCGGGGCGCGCAAGCGCGGTTCCTTGTCCCTCGCAGGATCAGCAAGGGTAAGTGGGCTATGGACGGAACGATCGCGGCGATGCCGGCGATGCATGCGCAAAGTGCTGGAAAGGAAGGGGAATTCAGGCGCGGGTGGCAGATCGTGCTGGCCTCGCTGTTCATCTTCGGCTGCGGCCTCGCCGCCTTGCCGTTCTACACCATCGGGGTCTTCACTCCTCACCTCGTCCACGAGTTCGGCTGGTCGGTCGGCCAGATCATGACCGCGATGATGATCACCACCGTCTCGGTCACGGTCGGCGGCCCCGCCGCGGGCCTGCTCTGCGACCGCTACGGGACGCGCCCGGTGGTCCTCATCTCGCTGGTGCTGTTCGGGCTGAGCTACATGTCGCTGGCCACGCTCGGCAATTCCCTGCTGCGCTTCTACCTCACCTTCGCCACGATCTCGCTGCTGGGCGCCGGGACCCTGCCGATCACCTTCACGCGGACGATCAACCGCTGGTTCGATCGCCGCCGCGGCCTCGCGCTCGGCCTGGCGATGATGGGCACCGGCCTGTTTGGCATCCTGTGCAAGCCCCTGCTGGCCTGGGTGATCGGCGACTGGGGCTGGCGAACCGGGTTTGCCGTGCTTGGCGCCCTGCCGCTGGCGCTGGCCCTGCCGATTGCTTTCGTGCTGTTCCGCGAACCGGGTGGGGAGCCCGCGGTGGCGGAAAAGACCGCAGTCGCGGAGGAACTCGCCGGAATGACCTGGGCCGAGGCCGTGCGCTCCTGGCGGTTCTGGCTGATGGCGACGATCCTCTTGCCCATATCCTTCGCCCTTGCCGGGACGGTGCCCAACCTCGAGGGCGTCCTCACTGATCGCGGGCTGACCCCGGCCACCATTCTCAGCCTGACCCCGCTGGTCGGCTTCGCCTCGATCACCGGACGGCTGATCGGCGGCTGGCTGCTCGACCGGTTCTGGGCCCCGGCCGTCGCCTTCGTGCTGCTCAGCCTGCCGTGCCTCTCGTTCGTCATTCTCGGCGGCGGGCACCTCGACCACACCTCCGGCGCCCTGGCGATCCTGCTGCTCGGGTTTGCGCTCGGAATCGAATACGACGTGGTGGCCTATATCACCGCTCGCTATTTCGGGCTGAAGGCCTATTCCTCGATCTACAGCGTCTTCTACGTGTGCTTTTCCATCGGGGCCGGCTTCGGCCCGATGGTCTTCGGCATGGTCCGCGACCGCGCCCACGATTTCGCCCCGGCCTTGCAGCTCGCGACCGTCCTGCTCCCGCTGTCGGCCGCCGCCTTCCTCCTCCTCGGGCGCTATCCTGTTGCATTCCTGCATCACCCAAAAAAGGATTGATTTGGCCATTTGACATATGGGTATGACAATATACCAATATGGCTCAGGCGAATGTTCGCCGGTTCAGGGGATGGACCATGATCGACCACCGACTTCTGCTTTCCAGCTGCGTGCTGCCGCTGATTCTCGCCGCCGCGCCCGCCAGTGCGCAGACCGCCAGTGCTCCCGCTGCCGACACGGCCGATAACGGCGGCCTCGAGGCCATCGTCGTCACCGCCCAGCGCCGCGAGGAAAAGCTCCAGGCAATTCCCGTCGCCGTGACCGCATTCGGTGAGCGCGCGATCGAGCAACTGCACCTCAACGACGCGATCCAGACCTCCAAGTTCGTGCCGGGCATGATCTCGCAGCACAACGCCGGTCTCGGCTCGGCCAACGCCTATTACCTGCGCGGCCTCGGCAACAGCCAGTCGACAGCGACCTTCGACGCGCCGGTCACGACCTATGTGAACGACATCTACGTCGCCCGACAGAACGCCAACAACTATGCGTTCTTCGATACCGAGCGCGTGGAAATCCTGCGCGGGCCGCAGGGCACCCTGTTCGGCCGCAACACCACCGGCGGCGCGATCAACGTGATCCTGCGCAAGCCGGCCGACCACATGGCGTTCAGCGCCGAGGCCACCGCCGGCTCGTTCGACCGCTACACCGGCAAGGCCACGGTCGATCTCCCGCTGTCGACCACCGTGCTCTCGAAGCTTTCGGCCTATGTCATCTCCGACAAGGGCTTCCTCAAGAACATCACCACAGGCGACCGCCTCAACGGCGAGAAGAACTGGGGCGTGCGCGGCGACCTGCGCTTCCTCCCCAGCTCCGACGTGACGATCGACTTCGGCGCGGAGCATACCCGCAATGCCGGCACCTACATGGGCATGCGCACGGTTGCGGGCGTCAGCCCCTACATCGTGAGTGGCGCCGCCGCGGCCACCGTTCCGGTGTTCTACGAGAACGCCTCAGGCCTCAACAAGGGTGACTGCACCGACGACAACGTCAACACCCTGCTTACCCGGGGCACCGGCCACTGCAACCTGACCGAGGTCAACGCCCTCAACGGCAAGGTCGCGTGGAACGTCGGCAGCGGCACGGTCGAATGGATCTCCGGCTGGCGCCACATGAAGCAGGGCTATTCCAACCAGTACGACCAGAACCCGAACAAGTACGCGGGCTTCATCCTCGTCGACAACGGCACCAACGACCAGTGGTCGCAGGAGCTGAAGTATACCGGTAACCTGACCGAGCAGATTCACCTGACGATCGGTGCCTTCTATCTCGAGGAAATCACCAACGACCGCCAGACCACCTTCTCGGGCGGCACGACTGCGTTCAACGCGATCCAGGACGCCTACTACCGCTTCCATGCGCGGACGGCGGCAGCCTATGCCCAGACCGATATCAACATCATCGATCCGCTGACGATCACGCTGGGCGGCCGTGTCACCTGGGAAAAGAAGGACGTCCACTTCCCCAAGTCGACGCAGTTCCCGGCTCTTAGCTACAATGATGCGGCGGTGATTGCCGCGCTGCCGGGCGATCCCGATCCGCTGACGCAGTCGATCACCAAGTTCACCCCGCGCGTCGCGGTGAACTACAAGGTCACCCCGGACGTCATGCTGTTCGCGTCCGTCACCAACGGCTTCAAGTCGGGCGGGTGGAACGGCACGGCGGGCAATCCGAACCAGATGGTGAAGTTCCGTCCGGAAATCACCTGGTCCTACGAAGGCGGCATGAAGGCCGACTTCCTCGACCACAAGCTGCGCCTCAACATCACCGGCTACATCGCTCGGACGACCGACCTGCAGGCGACCGCCGGCGTCGCCCGCCCCGGCTTCCCGATCACCTCGCTGCCGTTCAACGCGGGCACCCAGCTGGTGAAGGGCGTGGAGATCGAGAGCCAGGCCCGCGTGGGTGACCTGACCCTGTTCGTGAACCCCTCGTTCATGGACGCCAAGTACACCTACATCAGCCCGACCGCGACGACGCTGACCACGGCGCTGGTCCCGGTCCGCGCGCCGAAGTTCCAGGTCAGCACCGGCGCCTTCTGGGAGCATGAGGTCCCCGGCCTCGGCACCCTCGGCGCCTCGGCGGCCTGGCGTCACAACTCGCCCTACTGGGTGGCCGTGCTCAACACGACCCACACCACGACCGAGGACTTCGTCGATCTCGGCATCAGCTTCAAGCTGCCGGGCGATCACCTGACCTTCGCTTTCGACGTCACCAACGTGACCGACCAGAAGACCGTGACGGCGAACTTCCTCTCGCTGTTCCCGGGCGATCCGCGCCGCTTCACCGCGCGCGTCAAGTACAAGATGTAAGAACCAGGGGCGGGCCGCCGCGTTCTCCTGCGGGAGGGCACGGCGGCCCGACCATTTTCCGGCTGGCCCCCGCGTGGCCGATGGCCGGATAAGCAGGGCTTGATTGCGGACAGGGCAGGGGGGATTCCTGTCTGTGAGGTTCGGATCCGCAAAGGAGCATGCAATGGACATCGTCGGCACGAAGATGGTCAGCGACGGGAAGACCGCGCGGCAGATCTTCGAGGAAGTCATGGCGAACCCGGCCCGGGCCAAGTTCGGGTTCGGCGACAAGCTCGCGATCGTGAACGTCGACTTCCAGAACGCCTATACCCGGATCGACCGCTACAAGACGGCCTACGAAACCGATCCGCGCCAGATCGAATATACCAACACGATCTCCCGCCTCGCCCGCGAGCGTGGCATGCCGGTGATCTGGACCCATGTCGCCTATGCCGAGGACGCAAGCGACGCCGGCGTCTGGGGCACGCGCACCAACACTCCGGATTCGCTGCAGAACATCAAGTACGACAGCGATCGCCACGCCTTCGACGAGCGTTGCGAGATCGCCCCCTCGGACATGGTCTATACCAAGCGCATGCCCTCGGCCTTCTTCGAGACGCCGCTGCAGAGCCTGCTGGTCTGGCACAAGGTCGATACGGTGGTGATCACCGGCGGCTCCACCTCGGGCTGCATCCGCGCCACGGCGGTGGACAGCCTGTCGCGCGGCTACCGCACCATCGTCCCGATCGAATGCTGCGCCGACAAGCACGAATCCTATCACTTCGCCAACCTGACCGACCTCCAGCTGAAATATGCCGACGTCGAGCCGGTGCAGACGGTGATCGACTGGCTGGAGGCGCGCTGACATGCAGGAAGGCGCCGCCGATCCCGGGCTCTACGATTTCACCCCCTATCGCGGCCGCAAGCCCTTCGCCTGGCCGAACGGGGGCAAGGTGGCAGTCTGGGTCTCGCCCAATCTCGAATATTACGAGATCGACCCGCCGCTGAACCCGCACCGCAAGGCTTGGGCCAAGCCGCACCCGGACGTGGTCGGCTACGCCCACCGCGACCACGCGAACCGCGTCGGCCACTGGCGCATGGCCGAGGTCATGTCCAAGCATGGCTTCCCCGGCTCGGTCTCGCTCTCGGTCGCCCTGTGCCAGCACCATCCCGAGGTCGTCGCCGATGCCAATGCCCGCGGCTGGGAGTTCTTCAGCCACGGCATCTACAACACCCGCTATTCCTACGGCATGGACGAGGCGCAGGAGCGCGCGATCATCGAGGATTCGATCCGCACCGTGCGCGAGGCCACCGGGCAGACGATCCGCGGCTGGCTCGCCCCCGCGCTGACGCACACCCCGCGCACGCTCGACCTCATCGCCGAATACGGCATGGACTATACCTGCGACCTCTATCACGACGACCAGCCGTTCCCGGTCCACACCAGGTCCGGCCATCTGATCTCGATGCCTTACAGCCTCGAGGTCAACGACCACTACGGTTTCTTCGTCTACAACATGAGCCCGCGCGAGTATGCCCGGACGCTGATCAACCAGTTCGAGCGGCTGGCCGCGGAGCAGAGCGGCACGGTCATGTGCATCCCGCTCCATTCCTACCTCATCGGCCAGCCCCACCGCATCGGCCCCTTCGAGGAAGTCCTGCGCCACATCGCGGCGGACGACCGCGCCTGGATCACCCGCTCGGGCGACATCGCTGGCGCCTGGCGCGCGGCCCATCCGGAGGCGCTGTCATGAGCCTCGATCCCGCCTATCTCGAATATCCGAACCGCCGGCTCGGGTACGATCACGACCTCTATCCGTACTCGCCGCTGCCCAAGCGCAAGCCTTTGGCCTGGCCCGGCGGCAAGGGCGTCGCCACATGGTTCGTGGTCAGCCTCGAATGGTTCCCGATCACCCCGTCGGACAAGCCGTTCCGCGCCCCCGGCCACATGCAGACCGCCTATCCGGACTACCGCCATTACACCTCGCGCGAATATGGCACCCGCGTCGGCTTCTACCGCCTGCTCGATGCCTTCGCGAAAGCGGGGGTGCGGGTTTCGGTCGCAGCCAATGCGGCGATTGCCGAGCGCTATCCGCAGGTCATCGCCGACATTGTCGCTGGCGGACACGAACTGATCGCCCACTCGACCGACATGAACGGCACGATCGCCTCGGGCCTGCCGGAGGATGAGGAGCGCGCCCTGATCACCCATGCGGTGACCGCGCTGGAGCAGGTCTCCGGCCAGAACGTCCGCGGCTGGCATGCGATCGCCCGCTCGCAGAGCTTCAACACGGTGAACCTGCTCAAGGAGGCCGGGCTCGATTACTGCGTCGACTGGGTGAACGACGAAGTGCCGTGGTCCTTCGCGAACGGCGTGGTCAACGTGCCGCTCAACCACGAGTTGTCCGACCGCCAGATTCTCACCGTCCAGCAGCAGTCGGTCGATAGCTACGCCGAGCAGGTGCTCGACGCGCATGACTGGCTGGCGGCGGAAGCCACCGCGCAGGGCGGGCGGCTGCTGCCGCTGCACCTCACCCCCTACATCATCGGCCTGCCCTATCGCATGGACGCCTTCGAGCGCCTCCTGGCCGATCTGTCCGCTCGCCCGCAGACGTGGTTCGCCACGGGGGCCGAGATCCTCGATTCCTACAGGAGCCAGATGTGAAAGCCTACCAGCTCGGCAGCCAGACCGGCATTTCCTCGCTGACCGAAACGACCCGGCCCGATCCCGTTGCCGGCCCGGGCGAGGCCGTGCTCAAGGTGCGCCTGGTTTGCCTCAACAACCGCGACATCCAGGTGCTGGAAGGCCGCTATGGCGTGAAGAAAGCGGAAGACCGCATTCCCCTGTCCGAGGGGATTGGCGAGGTGGTTTCCGTGGGCGAGGGCGTCGGCACGGTGGCCGTGGGCGACCGCGCCATCTTCGCCCATTTCGCCGCATGGACCGGCGGCGCCTTCGGCTATTTCGCCTTCGCCCAGGACTACGGCATCACCCATGACGGCTGGCTCGCCGAATACATCAAGGTCCCCGCGGCCGCGCTGGTCAAGGTCCCGGCCAAGGTTGCCGACCAGGACGCCGCCCCGCTCTCCGCCTCGGCGCTGACTGCCTGGCACGCCGTGGTCGAGGTCGGCAAGGTCAAGGCCGGCGATCTCGTCCTCGCGCTTGGCACGGGCGGCGTCGCCATCTGGGCGCTGAAGATCGCCAAGGTCGTCGGCGCGCGGGTGGCGATCACCTCGTCGAGCGACGAGAAGCTCGACCACGCCCGCCAGCTCGGCGCCGATATCACCATCAACTATGCCACCCATCCCGATTGGGAGGCAGAGCTGATGAAGCTCACGGGCGGCGCCGGGGCCGACATCGTCGTCGAGACCGGCGGGCAGGGCACCCTTGCCAAGTCGATCGGCGCGGCGGCGGTCAATGGCAGGGTCGTGCTGGTCGCGGTCGGTTCGGCCGATGCGCCGCTGCCGAATTACGGCGGGATTATCGGCAAGAACCTCGTCATCAAGGGCATCGCCGCTGGCAGCCGCGCCATGCTGGCCGACCTCGTCCGCGCGGTTGAGGCCAACGGCATCACCGCCGAGATCGACCGCGTCTTCCCCTTCGATCAGGCCCGCGAGGCGCTTGAATACCTCAAGTCCGGCAACCACGTCGGCAAGGTGATGATCAAGCTCCACTAAGGAGAGGCGGCGATGGCCGAAACCTGGCTAATAACCGGCGCAAGCCGGGGCATGGGACTGGAATTCGTGCGCCAGTGCCTGGCCGATGGCCACACGGTGATCGCCGTGGCCCGAAATCCCGGTTCGGCCGGTGAACTGGCGGACCTCGCGCGCCAGCATGGCGAGCGTCTGCGGATCGAACAGGCCGACATGGCCAGCGAGGCGGCGATCGCCGATCTCGCCGCGCGGCTCGCCGGAACCCCGATCGACGTCCTGCTCAACAACGCCGGCATCAGCATCGCCGGCTGGCCCGGCGCTCCGGTCCAGCCCGAACCGGCAGACCTTCCCTACCAGGCCTGGGAAGAGGTGCTGCGGACCAACCTCTTCGCCCCCTTCGCGCTGACCGTGGCCCTGCGCACCAACCTTTCGGCCTCCGCGCGCAAGCTGGTGGTGATGATGTCCTCGGATCTCGGCTCGATCGCCCAGAACACCATGGGCGGCTCCTACGCCTATCGCGCCAGCAAGGCGGGGCTCAACATGGTGACCAAGGGCCTGTCGCACGATCTCAAGGCTGACGGGATCGCCGTAGTATCGATGGCCCCCGGCTGGGTCCGGACCGAGCTCGGCACTTCCGCCGCGATGTGGTCGGTGGAGGACAGCGTCGCCAACCAGCGCAAGGTCATCGCCGGGCTCACCGCCGCTGATACCGGCAAGTTCGTCAACCTGAAGGGCGAACCGGTTCCCTGGTAACCGCCCCCGATTGACCGCTCTGCGGAGAACCCGCGGTCGGCCGGCCAATCTCCCCCGCATGCTGCGAAGCTGATGCTGGACCGGGCGCGGCCGCGCGGGCAAGCTTGCCCGGAGCCGCACCGGCCGGGGATTGAGCGATGGAAATCAACGCGGCGGTCATCGCCGAAGACCTGGCGTCGGAAGCTCGCGCCCACGACACCCACCACGTGCCGACCGGCATCGTCCTGCGCTACGGCGTCGGCCAGCTCGGCGCGCAGGTGTTCCGCGATACGCCCGCCGTTCTGCTGCCGCTGTTCATGACCACCATGCTCGGCGTCGAGGCATGGATCGCCGGGCTGGTCGTGCTGATCCCCAAGCTGTGGCTGATCGTCTGCGATCCGCTGGTCGGCGCCTGGTCCGACCGGGCCAAGCACCACCGCGGCCGCACCCCCTTCCTCGTCGGCGGGGCGATCGCCACCAGCCTCGCCTTCGTCTCGCTGTTCACGATAACCGCGGCCTCCAGCCCGCTGCTCTCCGCGGCGATCACCTGCGCGCTGTTCTTCCTCGGCTCCACCGCCTTCTCGATGTTCTCGGTGCCTTACCTCGCCATCGCCGCCGCCCTCTCGCCCGATCCGCACCAGCGCACCCGGGTGATGATCTACCGGATGATCTTTGCGACCGTCGGCGTGCTGATCGGCGTCGGCGTGGCGCAGCCGCTGATCTATGCGCTCGGGGGCGGGGCGCATGGCTGGACGATGATGGCGCTGGTCCTCGGCGCGGTCTGCCTCGTCTCGATGCTGGTGACCGCGATCGGCATGGCCAAGGTACCCCTGATCCGTGACGATCTCACCCCCGGCACGCTCCTCAGCCAGCTCGGCGCGGTGCGCATCAACAAGCCTTTCCTCGTCCTGCTGGCGACGACCTTCATCCAGAACATCGGCCAGGCCGCCAGCTATACGGCGATCGGGTTCTTCTATCTCTACGCGGTCAAGGCCGTGTGGCTGGTGCCGATCTTCATCCTGGGGATGGCGATCGCCGGCATCCTCGTCCAGCCGGCATGGCTCGGCATCTCGCGCCGGCTCGGCAAGGAGCGCGCCTATGTCGTCGCCTCGGTCGCCTGGATCCTGGTCACCGTGTCGTGGTTCTGGGCGCGCCCGGCCGACGACGTGCTGCTCACCATCCCCGGCCTCGGCGCGCTCGGCACCCAGCACCTGCTGATCATCCTGCGCGGGATCGTCATCGGCCTCGTCAACGGCCCCTTCGTGGTCCTCGCCATGTCGATGCTGACCGACACCATCGACTACCAGCGCAAGCGCACGGGCCTTGCCAACGAGGGCGTCTTCGCCGGCCTGTTCTCCGCTGCCGAGAAGCTCGCCTTCGCGCTGGGCCCGGTCGTCGCGGGCCTGGTGATGAGCGGCTTCGGCTTCGTCTCCTCCACCGGCGGCGCCGTGGCGCAGAGCCAGCAGGCGATCACCGGCATCGTCCTGCTCTACAGCCTCATCCCCGTCGGCGTGCAGCTGGTCAGCCTCGCCGTCTTCTCGCGCTACCGCCTGCCCAAGGACGGCTGACATGCGCCGCCTCGCGCTCCTCGCCGCCGCCCTGCTGGCCGCAAGCCCGGCCATCGCCGACACGGTCGCAGACGAAGTCAACGCCGCTGCCGCCGCCGCGCCCAACTACGCCGATCCCGCCATGTGGTCGCAGGCCGCCGCCGCGCTTCCGCCCGGCGCCAGTCCGGCAGCGACAGCGCCGCAGGTCGACGTGTTCTACGTCCACCCCACCATCATGGGCAAGGCGCGTCCTTTCAACCAGGATCTCGCCGACGCCGCCCTTAACCGCCTGACCGACGAGAGCGCCATCGCCCGCCAGGCCTCGGCCTTCTCCGCCTGCTGCGCGGTCTATGCCCCACGCTATCGCGCTGCCGGCCCCGGCAGCCTCGTCACCCGCGAGCAGCGCGATGCCGCCTTCGCGCTCGCCTATTCCGATGTGGAGCGCGCCTTCGACTGGTTCCTCGCCCATGTCAGCAAGGGCCGCCCGTTCATCCTCGCCGGCCACAGCCAGGGGGCCATGCACCTCGCCACCCTGCTGGAACAGCGCATCGACGGCACTCCGCTCCAGCGCCGCCTAGTCGCCGCCTACATTGTCGGCATCAACTTAGCCGAAGGCGAATTCGGCCTGCGCTACAAGACGGTCAGGCCATGCCTCGGGCCCACGCAGACCGGCTGCGTGGTGCAATGGAACGCCGTTGCCGCCGGCAGCAAGCTCGAGCCTATCGTCGCCAATTTCCAGAAGATCTTCGCCGACAGATATGCCGGCAGCCCCGGCGCGCAGACCCTTTGCGTAAACCCGGTCACCTTCGACGCGCGCCAGCCGGCCAGCCTTTCCGCCCAGAGCAGGGGCGCCGTTCCCGGCCAGCCCGGCCTCGGCGCGATGCTGCCACTCGTTGCCGGGCGCGTCGCCGTCTCGTGCCAGCAGGGCCTCGCCGTCACGGCCTACGATCCGGCCCTTGCCCTCCAGCCGCTCCCCGGCGGCTCGCTGCACTACCACGACATCGGCCTGTTCTGGGTCGACCTGCGCGCCAATGCTGTGCAGCGCAGCCAGGCCTGGACCGGCGCAAATGCCTTGGCGGTCAGGCAGCAGGAGGCCGACCTGCGCCGCCGCTATGCCCTGCCGAACTCCCGCTTCGTCAACGTCGCCGGCCAGCCGCTGCACTATGTCGACGAAGGCAAGGGGCCGCCGGTGATCCTCGTCCATGGCTCCTATGACAGCCTCCGCTCATGGGACACCTGGGCCGCCGCCCTGCGCAAGCACTACCGCGTGATCCGCTTCGACCGCCCGTTCTCCGGCCTGTCCGGCGCCGCCCCCGACGGCCGCGGCGACGGCCTCGCCGAGGCCGAACTGATCGGGCGCTTCGCCGATCACCTCCACCTCAAGCGCTTCGCCCTGGTCGGCACCTCCAGCAGCGGGGAAGGGGTCGCCCACTTCGCCGCCATCCACCCTGAACGGCTCTCCGCGCTGATCCTCGCCAACATCGCCGCCCGCCCGTTCAAGCCCGATCCGTCGCACATGACCCCCGCATTCAGGGCCGTAGTCGCCGAGGACGCCAAGCTCGGCGGCTGGCACAAGCCCGAGTTGTGGCGCGGCGTACTGGAGATGAACTGGTCCGATCCCGGCAAGATCACGCCGGCGCTGGTTCAGCGCTGGACCGATCTCAACAACCGCCTGCAAGGCGCGCGCCGCGTGCCCCGTCCCGATGGCCAGCCGTTCTTCTCCGGCACACCCGCCGATCTCGCCGCGATCCGCACGCCCACCCTGCTGCTGTGGTCTGACGGCGATCCCGAAACGCCGGTCGAGACCCACGGCAAGGATGCCCTCGGGCTGCTCGCCAGCGCCGACAAGGCCCTCGTCGTGATCCCCCACTGCGGGCACATGATGCCCTCGGAATGCGGCGCTCCCAGCGTGGCTGCGGCCCAGGCCTTCCTCCGCCGCGTCTTGCCCGATTAGCGGATAGACCGGATGGCCCTCGCTTGCGCCGCCCCGCGCCTCGCGGCAAAAGCGCCGCCATTCAGCCCTCGGCAAAGCGCGTCTGCGCATGAACGCTCCCAGAAAGGATCTCCGCCGATGACCCTCGTCCGACCTGCGCTGATCGCGCTTGCCGCCGTTATCGCCGCCCCTGCTGCCGCCCAGGCCGCCCCCGTTAACCCGGCCGCCGGCAAGCTCGTCTTCATGCGCTGCGCCGCCTGCCACAATGCGGTGAAGGGCCAGCCCAACAAGATCGGCCCGAACCTTGCCGGCGTGGTTGGCCGCAAGTCGGGCACGGCGCCGGGCTTCCGCTACTCCGCCCCCTTCGCCAAGGCCAACCTCACCTGGAACGAGGCTACGCTGGACAAGTGGCTGACCCGTCCGGCCGCGCTGGTCCCCGGCACTTCGATGGTCTTCGCCGGCCTGCCCAACCCGCAGGACCGGGCCAACGTCATCGCCTATCTCAAGAAGCCGGTTCCCTGACCGTGGCCGGGGCAGGGGGGCAGCTGAACCGGCGCGCCGTGCTCGGCGGCGCGGCCGCCGCCGCCGCCGCACTGGCCCTGCCGCTCCGCGCGGCGCCGCAGCCCGGGCCAAACTGGTTCGAACTCAAGGCCCCCGATGGCCGCGCCATCCCGGTCTACGAATACCGCCCGCTGGGCCGGGCCAAGGGCACGATCCTGTTCTCCCACGGCGCCGGCTCGTCGCCCGCCTACTATCCCGACTTCTTCGGTGAGTGGATCGCCGCGGGCTACCATGTCCTCGCTCCGCTCCACGTCGACAGCCGCGAACACCCCCACACGAAGGACTATCCCGGCCTCGCCTCGTGGAGGGCCCGGGTGGAGGACATGCGCGCCCTCATCGCCAATATCGGCCCGGCGCCCTTCGTCGCCGCCGGCCACTCCTATGGCGGCCTCGTCGCGCTGACCCTCGGCGGGGCCGAGCCGGTGCCCCCCGCGGGGATGAGCCTGCCGCTCTATCCGCGCCTCGCCCGCGCGGTCATGGCCTTCTCGCCGCCCGCGCCGATCCCGGTGCTGGTCACCGAACAGGGCTATGGCGCGCTCAAGGTGCCGGCCCTGGTGCAGACGGGCACCAAGGACCTCGTCCCCGGCATCACCGCGCCCGATCCCGAAGGCTGGCGCGGCCACCTCGTGCCGTTCACCGCCGGTCCGGCCAACGGCAACCGCTACGGCCTCGTCCTGCCGGGCGTGAACCACTATTTCGGCGGCGCGATCTGCGACTATTCGCAGCCTGGCCCGCCGCAGCGCGAAGGCCTGATCGTCGCCGCGCGCCTTTCCGCCGTGTTCCTCGCCGCCTATGCCGAGGGGCGCGCCTCGGCGCGACGCCGGCTCGATCGGTCCGTCGGCGAAAACCCCCAGCGGCAACTGCTTCGGCGCTGACGAAAAAAGGCCCGGCACAACCAGGGCCGGGCCAGTGTGGAGAGCCT
>Ga0207667_10001532_pt1 | contig 29045 bp, 24 predicted proteins | sample KBSCornC52_FD_184301 | JGI IMG/M metagenome (GOLD analysis project Ga0207667, IMG submission 184301) | Corn rhizosphere microbial communities from Kellogg Biological Station, Michigan, USA - KBS Corn C5-2 (SPAdes) (version 2) | ecosystem: Host-associated > Plants > Roots > Rhizosphere > Soil ...
GGTCCTCGGCTACGTCGAGGAGCGCGAAGGCACGCGTTCGCTGGTGCGCCTGGGCGGCATCGGGGTGGCGAATCCGCGTCTGGCCGGCGCGCTCTGCATCGCCGCTCTGGCCGCGCTGGGCCTGCCCGGCCTGGCCGGCTTCGTCGGCGAGATCGTGATCTTGACCGGCGTCTACCAGGCGGGGATGCTGTGGCCGGTGGTGCTGGCGCTGATCCCGATCGTGCTGGCGGCGGCCTACATGCTGCGGCTCTATCAGGGGATCGCCAACGGGCCGGTGCCCGACGATCTGCCGGTCCGCCGCGACCTCACCTGGATCGAGGGTCTGGCGGTCGCGCCGCTGCTGCTCGCGCTGGTCGCGATCGGCGTCGATCCGCACGCGCTCGTGATGGGACTGCTGCCGTGAACACGTTCACCAATGCCGATTGGGCGGCGATCCTTCCGGCCGCGGTGGTCGGAGCCGGCGCGCTGCTGGTGCTCTTCGTCGACCTGGTCTCGCGCGGCCACGCCAAACGGTACGTCTCGCTCGGCCTCGGCATCCTGATCGCCGTCGCGGGCGGCTACTTCGCCGCCAAGCAGTACGGCACGAACTACAGCGCGTTCTCCGGCGGCTTCGTGGTCGGCGGCTTCGCGAGCGTCTTCCAGGAGATCGTGCTCGCGGCGCTGGCCGGTTCGCTCGCGCTCTACGGCGCGATCGGCAAAGAGGAACGCATCGCCGGCGCGACCGCGCTGATGTTGTGGGCCGCGGCCGGCGCGATGGTGATGGCGGGCGCCGCCAATCTGATGACCATCTTCCTGGGGCTCGAACTGCTCTCGCTCGCGCTCTACTGCCTGTGCGGGCTCTCGGACCGCAACCCCGCGCGCGAGTCGGCGCTCAAGTACCTGATCCTCTCGTCGACCGCGTCGGGCTTCATGATCTTCGGGATGGCGCTGCTGTTCGGCGCGTCGGGCAGCGTGCAGCTGGCCGACCTCGCCAACCCGGCCCTGGCCCACAGCCCGCTGTTGTGGATGGGCGCGGCGTTCTTCTTCGTGGGCATCGCGTTCAAGCTGAGCCTGGTGCCGTTCCATGCCTGGTCGCCCGACGTCTACGAGGGGGCGCCGCTGCCGGTCACCGCCTTCATGTCGGTCGCCACCAAGGCCGGGACCCTGGCCGTGCTGGCCCGCTTCATCTATGCCGCGCTGCCGGGCGGCGTGGCGGACCGCCTGCTGCTGCCGATCTGGATCGTGGCCGGGATCTCGATGATCGCCGGCAACGTCGGCATGCTCGCGCAACACGATCTCAAGCGGCTGTTGGCGTACTCGGGCATCGCCCAGGTCGGCTACATCCTCACGGCCTTGGCCGGCTCGACCGCGCTCGGCCTGCGCTACGCGATCTACTATCTGGCCGCCTACACGCTGATGAACCTGGGCGCCTTCGCGGTCGCCGCGGTCCTCTCGGGCGATGCGGAAGAGGGCTCGCGCCTGGCGACCTATCGCGGACTGGCGGGGCGCAAGCCGCTGCTGGCCGCCGCCATGACGATCTTCCTGCTGGCGCTGGCCGGCCTCCCCCCGACCGCCGGTTTCCTCGGCAAGATCCTGATCCTCGAGACGGGCGCGTTCACCGGCTATTGGTGGCTGGGAGCGCTCCTCATCGTGGGCACCGCGATCTCGCTGTTCGCCTACGCCAAGGTCATCCGGGCGATGTATACGCCGGGGGGCTCGGGCGAGCGCACCGGCCACGAGGCGACCGGAGCGGTGCCGCTGGCCTGGGCTAGCGTGGCGATCTGCGCCGTCCTGGTGGTGGCGATGGCCTTCTACCCGCTCACGCCGAGCGCAATCCTCCCGCTGGTCCGCTAGGTTCCGGCCGGTTAAGCGACGTTAAGGAGCAGGGCAAGCCTTCGTAAAGGAGCGCCCGCGCGAGACGAGTATGATGTAGGCTACCACTACAAGGCCGTTGGGTGGGCCGATAAACGAATCGTTTGGAGGCTACCACTACATGTCCATTCGCATGGCGCTTCGCGCCGCCGCTCTCGTCGCGGTCGCGGCCCTCGCGTCTGCACCGCTCGCGGCCAGCGCCGGTACCGCCACCAACACCTTGAGCGTGACGGCCAGCGTCGCCAAGAACTGCACCGTCGGCTCGTCGACCATGGCGTTCGGCGCCTACGATCCGGTCGTCGCGAACCTGTCGACCAATCTCGACCAGACCAGCACGATCACGCTGACCTGCACCAAGAGCGCCAGCGGTATCACGCTCGGCTTCGGCGCCTCGGCCAACGCGCCGGGCGGCTGCACCTCGCCGGCCCGCTGTATGATCAGCGGCAGCGACTACCTGCAGTACCAGATCTACAGCGACTCGGGCCGCACCAGCGTCTGGACGACGGCGATCGCCGAGACCGTGACGGGCGGCACGACCACGCCGACCGACGTCACGATCTACGGGCGCATCCCGTCGGGTCAGGACGCCGCCGTCGGCGCCTCGTACGCCGACTCGGTCACCGCGACGGTCAACTTCTAATCACCGATGCGGACCATCCGTACGGCGGTCGCCATCGCACTGACGGCGGCCTCGTTCTGGGTCGTGCCCGGCGCGGTCTCGGCCGGAAGCTCGACCGGCACGCTCTCGGTGACGGCGAGCGTGGCGCAGAACTGCATCGTCAGCAGTCCGACGCTCGCGTTCGGCGCCTACGATCCGGTCGTCGCGAACCTGTCGACCAACGACGATCAGTCGACCACGATCGTGCTGACCTGCACCAAGGGCGCGAGCGGCATCACGCTCGGATTCGGCAACTCCGCCAACGCGCCGGCCGGCTGCACCGCGCCGCAGCGCTGCTTGGTCAGCTCCGGCCACTACATGAACTACCAGCTCTACAGCGACTCCGGACGGACGTCCGTCTGGACCACCGCCATCGCCGAGACGGTCAGCGGGGGCATCACCACGCCGACCAACGTGACCGTCTATGGGAGGATCCCCTCGGGGCAAGATGCGAGCATCGGCGCATCGTACACGGATTCGGTCACGGCGACCATCAATTTCTGAGCGTCTTCGGCCGTGGGCGGCGCTCGCGTTCGCGGGCGCGCTGCTCGGCGCGAATCCGACGAACGGAACGTTGCCGCCGAGCGCGACCGTGATCGCCAAATGCACCATCTCCGGCGCGACCGCGCTGGCCTTCGGCGCGTACGACCCGGTCGTCGCGAACCTGTCGACCGACCTGGACGTCGCGCCCAACGCCCTGTCGATCTCCTGCACGCGCGGCGCGCCCAGCGTCACGGTCGGTCTCGATCTGGGATCGAACGCGACCGGCTCGACGCGCCGGATGATCTCGGGCGGGAATTTTCTGACGTACGAGATCTATACGACGGCGGGGCGGACGGTCGTGTGGAACGCGAGCAACACGGTGACGTATGCGTCCACCTCGATGGTCGCGTCGACGCTGCCGGTCTACGGCCGGATCCCGGCCGGTCAGGACGCGGCGATCGGCGCCAATTATACCGACACGATCACCGCCACGGTGAACTTCTGATGCGGTCCGTCGCCCGCCTCGTGGCGATCGCGATGCTGGCGTTCGCGCCCGCGAGCGCCGAGGCGGCGGACGCGACGGGCACCCTCGCGGTGGTCGCCTCGGTCTCCGCCAACTGCCAGATCGCGACGAGCGCCAACGTCGATTTCGGCACCTACGATACGGCCGTGCACCTGCACGACGGCCCGGTCGACGTGACCGCCCAGGCAGTCTCGATCGCCTGCACCAAGGACGCAACCGGGGTCTCGATCGCGCTGGACCAGGGCGAATATGCGCGCGGGAGCCATCGCGGTCTGGGCGGCGGTCCGGGAACGGCGACGGTCGCGTACGACATCTATACGAGTCAGCAGCGCTCGACCGTCTGGAACACCATCAACACGGTGGCCTACGCTCCCCGTACCAGCCGCTCCGTCACTATCCCGCTCTACGGGCGGATTCCGGCAGGGCAAACGGTCGCGCCCGGCCGATATAGCGACGTGCTGCTCGCCATGGTGAACTTCTGAGGCGTTCGACCCGCACGCTCCTCGCCGCGACGATGCTCGCGGCGTTAGGCGGCGTTGCGGCGGATGCCGGCGTCGCCCGGACCCCGATCCAGGTCGGGGTGACCGTGACCAAGCCATGCGAGATCGCGGCCCCCGCTTCGATCTCGCTGGACGCGTCGGGAAAGCCGCAATTGACGCGTGCGGCCCTGGCTGCCGACTGCGGCGGCGTCGCACCCGAGGTAGCGGTGGCGGTCGACGTATCGAAAGGAACCGGGTATGTGGTCTCGATATCTTTCTAGGCGCGCGCGTACGCGCGCCGTCTCCCTGATCGCCGCGTACGCGCTGCTCGCGCCGATCGCGGCCGCCGCCGCGACGTTCTCGGTCGATCCGATCTCGGTGACGCTCGCGAAGGGCGATTCGAGCGCGACCATCGCCGTGGTCAATCAGAGCGGTGCGAAGCTGCGGCTTCAGGTGACCGGCTTCGCCTGGACGCAATCGCCGTCGGGCGAGCTCAAGCTCGCGCCGACCGACGACCTGGTGTTCTTCCCGCAACTGCTCAGCCTCGACCCCGGCGAGACCAAACGCATCCGCGTCGGCGTCACCGCGGCGCAGGGCCCCACCGAGAAGACCTTCCGCGTCTTCATGGAGGAGCTCCCGTCGCTCGCGAGCATCCTGGCGCCGGCTTCGGGACCACAGTTGACGATCCGCATGAAGATCGGCGTCCCGATCTTCGTCCGGCCGCAGGGCCCGGCCAACGTCTCCGGCGAGGCGCGAAACGTGACGGTGCGCGGCGGATCGCTCCAGTTCGACATCGCGAACACCGGCAACGTGCACTTCTCGATCCAGGACGTTCGGATCGCGGGGACCACCGCTTCGGGCGCCACCGCCTTTTCGCAGGACCTCAGCGGCTGGTACGTGCTCGCCGGCGAGACGCGTCACTACGTCGTCCCGCTCTCGAAAGAGCGGTGCGCGTCGCTCGCCTCGCTGACGATCGCGACGAAGACCGACGCCGCGTCGTTCAAGAACGCGTTCTCGAACGTCCAGAAGGACTGCGCCGCCGCCGCCCATCGATGAGACGCGCGCTCGCGGCGCTGCTGGCGGTCCTCACCCTGATGGGTGCGGCGCCCGCCGCGAGCCCCGGTACGCGCGTCTTCGTGACCCTGCGCATCAACGCCATCGATCAGGGCGAGACGGTCGCCGTGCTGGTCGGCAAAGACGTGCTGATCCCGGTCGCCGCGATCGAAGGCGCCGGGATCCGCGGTTTTAAAGGAACGCGATCGACGCTCTACGGGCGGGCCTACGTCTCGCTCGCCTCGCTCGCACCCGACGTCACCTATACGTTCGACCTGGACGCGCTCACCCTCGACGTGACGGTCCAGGCCGGACTGCTGCCGCGGTCGGTCTACGATCTCGGTGCCGGGCGGCCGACCCATCTCGAGTACGTCGCCAGCGACTCGGCCTATCTCAACTACGCGTTGAGCGCGGCGCGGGGCGGCGTCTCGACCGGCTTCGTCGAGGGCGGCTTCACGCAGCCCGGCGGGACGTTCTACTCGTCCGTCAGCGGCGTCTCCGGATCGTCGATCACCCGCGGGCTGACGTACTTCGAGCACGACGACCGTCGGACCGAGATCCGGCGCACGCTCGGCGACGTGCTGGTCGAGACGGGCGATCTCGGCGGCTCCGCGTTCATCGGCGGCTTCTCGAGCGCGCGTGCCTTCGAACTCGATCCGTATGCGGTCCATTTCCCGCAGCCGAGCATCTCGGGCGCGGTCACATCGCCGTCGACGGCCGACGTATACGTCAACGGCGTCCTGACCAACCGCATCACGCTGGCACCGGGCACGTTCGACCTGAGCCGCATCCCGGTGACCAACGGCAGCGCCAATACCACCGTGGTGGTGACCGACGCGTTCGGGCGATCGCAGACCTACGAGCAAGGCTATTACTCCAACGTGGCGCTGCTCGACCCGGGAACCTCCGATTTCGAATACGGCGCCGGGATGCTGCGCCGGTCCGCATTCGCGATCGGGGACCACTATGTGGGCTTCGCCGCCGCCGGGCGCTACCGGGTCGGCCTGAGCAATACCCTCTCCGCCGGCCTCCGACTCGAGGCCGCACCGCAGACCGTCAGCCTCGGGCCGTCGATGGACATCGGCCTGCCGATCGGCTTCCTCCACCTCGCGGCGGCCTACAGCCGCTCTGCCGGCGAGTCGGGGGCCGCGTTCTCGGCCGGATACAATTTCATCGCGCCGCGCTTCGGCATCGGGGCCTCGGTCGTCGGTCAGTCGTCGCGCTACGCCACCCTGAGCCAGGATCCGGATGCGGACCGCGCCCTGTTGGCGGTCTCGGCGTTCGCGAGCCTGCAAGTCGGGCGGCGGTCGAGCGTCGGATTCCAGTACTTCCACCGGGTCGACCGGGACGCGGGAGCGAGCACCCAGACCGCGATCACCGACACGATGTCGCTCGGACGTAATCTGAGCTTGACGGTGATGGGTCAGCATGCGACCGGAGCCGCGACCGGCGCGACCGACGCGATCTCGCTGGCGCTCAATCTCTCGCTCGGGCGACGCGACCTGGTCGCATCCACCCGGGTCGGGACGGACGGGTCCGATACCGCTTTGCAGATCCAGCAGAGTCCGCCGGGAACGTATGGACTCGGATACGTGGGCTCGGTCGATCGGGGCAGCAGCACCGTCTTCAACGGTTCGATCCAGTACCGCGGCCACGACGGCGACTACGGTTTCGACTATTCGCACGACGTGAACGGCGAGGCCGGTTACGACGTGCGCGCATCGGGCGGGCTGGCGCTGATCGGCGGCGGCATCTTCGCCACCCGCCCGATCGACGGCGCCTACGCGCTGGTCGACCTGCCGGACGTCGGCGGGGTGCACGTCTATCTCAACAACCAGGACATGGGCAGGACCGACGCCCGCGGCAAGCTGCTCGTACCCGGCCTGCTCGCCAACTACGGCAATCTGTTGCGCATCTCGGACGACGGAGCGCCGCTCGACGCGAGCATCCAGACGCTGGAACGCACGATCGCTCCGCCCGTCCGCGGCGGCGCGGTCGTCACCTTCCCGGTTCGCCGCATCCGCGCGCTCGTCGGCAAGTTGCGGGTCCGCGTGCACGGTGCGAGGATCGTGCCCGCCTATGGCGACCTGCGCATCGATGACGGCGACGTGCATGCGGATTCGGCCATCGGCGACGACGGCGAGTTCTATCTCGAGGACGTCCCGCCGGGAACGTACCGGGCGCAGACCGCGTACAAGCAAGGCACTTGTACGTTCGCGCTGAAAGAACCCGACGGGGCGGGCGTCCTCGTCAACCTCGGAACGTTGGAGTGCGTCGTACCATGAACGTCAGGTGGCCGGTCCTCGTCGTCGTCCTCGTCGCGGCCTGCGCGGTCGCGAGCGGCGGGCGCGCGCGGGCCGCCGCGACCTGCACGGTGACCACGGCCATGATGCCGTTCGGCAACTACGACGTCTACGGCCCGGCGCTGGCGGTCAGCGGGACGATCGACATGTCGTGCACGGGCAGCGGAAACCCCGCGCCGACGGCCACCCTGGGCAACGGCAACGGGACGGTCGCCGACCGGTATATGCTGTGCGCCTCGGGGGCGTGTCTGTCCGGATTCGCGGGCGACCAACTCCACTACAATCTCTACACGACCGCGGGGCACACGACGGTCTGGGGCGCGACCGGCGTCGCCTCGACGCCGGCCGGCTGCAAGAACACGACATGCTCCTGGACCGTCTTCGGGCTGATCCCGGCCGCGATCGGCGGCGGCGTGAACGACGTCGCGGTCGGCGGCTACACCGATGCGGTGACGATCACCGTCGCGTACTGACGGCTGCGGTGTTTACACGCCCTTAACACGACAAAAGTCGATACGTCAATCCCACCCGCTTAAGGATTCCGCCAAGATTTTGTAAGAGCGGCCCGTTCGGCTGGACGCGCCCCCGTGCCTTGGGTACTGTGGCCTTGAGGACTTGGCGCAACGTATGAGCGGCGGGTCCATCGTCGTAGTACTGTTCGGAGGTCCAGCTGTGCGGCACATCGCTGTTTCCTTCGCCCTGGTTCTGGCCGTCGCGTCGTTGACGCCGGCGGCCGCCCTGGCGAAGCCCATCGTCCAACTCCATCTTTCCGGCGTCCTGGTGACGCGCGCGGCCGACGGCCGCGAGACGACCACGCCGATCGAGAAGGTGACGCCCAAGAAGGGCGAGCTCTACCGTTATACGGTCGTCGCGTCGAATACCGGGACCGACCCGGCGTTCAAGCTCGCGACCAGAGAGAACGTCCCCAACGGCACGGCGTTCGTCGCGGGCAGCGCGAGCAAGATCGCCGGCGTCGCGATCGAGTACACGATCGACGGAAAGGTGTGGTCGGCACGGCCGACGATCGTCGTGACCACGTCCAAAGGCCTCGTGCGCCGTCCGGCGGATCCGTCCGCATATACGGCCGTTCGATGGATCGCACCCAAGGTCGCGCCCAAGTCGGCACTGACCTTCACTTATGAGGTTCGCGTCAAATGAAACTCCTTCGCATCGTCGTTGCGTTGGCGGTATTCGCGAGCAGTGTGACGGCCGGTGTCGCGACGCAGTCTCCGCAGCCCGTCCAGGCCGCCCAGACCGCTCCCAACACCACGATCCAGAACACCGCGAGCGCCACGTATACCGACGCCAACAACGTCACCTATACGACCCAATCCAACACCGTGACGACCCTCGTCGGCAACGCGCCGACCTTGACCGTCACGACCAATAACGGCGCCTCTGCCGGTACGTCGACGGTCGCGCCGGGCCAGGTCGTCACCGACACCTACACCCTGACCAACACCGGCAATGCGGCCGGCAACTTCCAGCTGACCGCCGCCGGCGTCTCCGGCGCGGGCAACGACAACGCCAGCACGTCGTCGGTCCAATACATCTACAACGCGACGACGTACGGCACGCTCGCCCTGCTCAATGCCGCGCTGAACTCTGCCACCGCGACGGCCGTCAACGGCACCATCACGGTCGGCGTGCAGTACACGCTCTCGGCCTCGCCCGCCAACGTCCCCGGCGCGGTGACGACCGGATTGACCGGCACGATCACCTATCCGACCGTCGGCGGCGCGTCGACGCAGACCTCGCCGACGGCGAACAACACCTACAGCGACACCGTCCAGAGCGACGCGCGCCTCGACCTGCAGAAGACCAGCAGCCAGGGCGGTTCGTCTCCGTACGACATCACCTACACCATCAAGGCCAACGACGGCGGCAACTTCCCGGCCAAGGCGCTCTCGGCCGCGTTGAACAACGCCCTCGGCTTCCCGAACTCGGCCGGCTGCGCGATCATCGTCGATAAGGTCCCGACCTACGGCGGCAGCTCGCCGGTGATCAACGGCACGCCGTCGATCACCGCGACCGCCGGCACGAACGGCTATCCGGCCTCCGGCACGTCGACGGCCGTGTACTACACGACCAACGCCACCGGCTCGGCGGGCTGGACGACCGTCAAGCCGGGCAACCCCACGTTCGTGGCCGTCTTCGAGACGGTCACCGTCGGCACGACCTGCTTGAACACCAACGCCGGCTCGTCGGCGGGCAGCGTTCCGGCCCCCGCCATCACCCTCTCGTTCGTCGTGCCGCAACCGTCGGGTGCCGGCTCGGGCAACGCGGGCGCCTACCTCAACATCGCCAACGGCATCGTCGGCGACAACCAGCCCACCGAGCACATCCTCGGCCCGGGCATCCCGAACACCACGGTCGACAACGCCGCCGGAGCGACCGTCGTCACGACCGCCGGCCAAGGCTTCGAGAACGTCACCGCGACCAACGGTCCGAGCGGCGCCTCGCAGATCACGTCCGACAAGGCGCATCAGGCGGCCGGCATCCTCAACGGCCCGACGGCCGTCACCTACAGCCTGGCCAACCTGCAGACCAGCGCCGGCTGGACCGGCAGCTACGACGGCGTGGTCGCGACGAACACGTCGGACGACTTCACCGAGGCCTCGCTGACCCCGGCCGCGTTCACGTCGATCAATAGCGGCACGGTCGCGGGCACGCCCAACGGCAACACCTACAGCTCGACCGCGACCGTCAACGTCGCCAACGCGCTCTACAACAGCGGCAACGTGGACGACTCGTTCACGGTCGTCGCGACGGCCCCGGCCGGCGGTTGGACCGTCCAGCTCTACCCGGACAATGCCGGACACACCGGGCCCGGAGCGGCGGCGTATGCCGGCTGCACCGCGGCGGCCGCCAGCTGCACCACGACGATCGCGCTGACCTCGGGCCAGGCCATCCAATACTGGGCCGTCTACGTCTCGCCGAACGGCCAACAGGCGTTCGTCCGCAAGGATGCGAGCGTCGTCGCGACCAGCGTGGCGGACGCCACCCAGACCAACGCGACGCACAACGAGATCTACTCCGGCTTCATCGTCTTGACGAAGTCGGTCGTCGTCACCAGCGACGGCTGTCCGGCGGGCGTCACGCCTCCGGCCGGCGGCGTCTGCCCCGGCGGCGTGCTCACGTATAGCGTCGACTATCGCAACATCGCGGTCGCCGGCAACGGCACGGAAGTCGCCAACCCCGGGCTGTTCCTGGCGACCAAGCCCGGCACGCTGATCGTGTCCGAAGACGGCGGGGCCATCGGCAACACCTGGGCGGCCAATACCAACGGACTGAACGCCCCGGCCGTCGACACCCCGGGAACGGGCGGTCCCTGGACGTCGACGTTCACCACCAACACCGCCGCATCGACCGCATTCACGTGCACGATCGGCGGCGCCGCGTTCCAACTGCAAGCCGGCTGGAACGGCGTCGTCAGCTTCGCCGTTACGATCAAGTAGCGTCGGGCTGAAAATCGATCGGCACTGAGTCTGCGATGCGGAAGCATCTCCGGCTGATCGTCGGCATCGTCATGGTTCTCGGGCTCGCGTTCGGGAGCCATGGCGGTGTCTTTGCCGCATCCGCTCCGCGACCGAGCGGTTCCTCGCCGACCGCCACGCAGGGCGGCACCGCGATCCTCAACGTCGCGACCGCGACCTACGCGGACGAGGCGGGCGAGACGTACTCGACCATCTCGAACACCGTCCAGACGACGGTCGCGCTGATCGGCGCGCTGGTCGTCGATCCGAAGGTCCCGACGCCGGACCTCTCGGCGGCGGCGACGGACCGCGCGCCGGCCGGACAGACCACGCGCACCTTCACCATCACCAATACGTCGAATATCCCGGACGCCTACACCATCACGGCCGAGGCCAACGCGCCCGCCGCGCTCGTCTCGATCGTCTATCGATCCGGCAGCACCTCGATCCCGGTGACGGTCGGTTCGACCGTCTCGCCGACGGTCGCGCCGGGCGGGTCGATCAGCGTGGCCGTCAAGGTGGATACGAAGGGCCTGAGCGTCGATACCGCCGTCCCGGTGACGATCGCCGCCCGCACCACCGCGGCCGGCACCACCAACGGACTGCAGTCCGATTCGGGCGAGCAATGGATCGTGGTCGCCAAAGGCGCCGACCTGGTCGGGCCGGGCGGTCCGAACACGCGCATCGCGAAGACCGTCGATCGCGGCACGGTCGTGCAATCGCAGCCGGGCGGCACGGTCACCTACGATATCGTCGCGATGAACTCGGGCGGTTCGGCCGCTGCCAACGTGGTCGTCACCGACGTCGTCCCGGCCGGCCTGACCGCGAATCCGGCGACCGTGGTGGCGAAGATCGACGGCGCCGTCGTCCCGAGCTCCGCGAACCTCGCGAGCGGCACGCTGACGGTCCGGATCGCATCGCTGCCGTCCGGGAGCACGCTCGACGTCTCGTTCGATTGCGCGGTGCCGAACGGCCAGACCATCGGTCTGACGTACGTGAACGTGGCGACCATCTCGGCCGACGGCATCCCGAACCTTCCGACCACGCCGACCAGCGTCCTGACCGGCAGCGCGAACGTCGTCTTCGACGGCTACGGCGGCGGGGCGCAGCCGGTCGGCGGCGCGACCGTCACGCTGCTCGACGGGAGCGGTCAGCCGGTCGTGCTCTCGACCGGCCGCGTCCAGAGCCTGCCGGGCGCGCCGGCGACCGCCAGAAACCCGTACGTCACCGGTCCGGACGGCACGTACGGCTTCGATCTCGATCCGTCCGCCATCACCGGTCCGACGCGTTACACGCTGACGATCAGCGCGCCGAACTACCTGAACCGGCGGATCGAGCTCGACCTGACGCCCGGTTCGGGCGGCACCCCGCTCTACGACGTCGCCATCACGGCGCTCGATAACCAGCCGCTCGCGATGGCGGGCGGGTTCTCGTTGACGTCCACCGACGTCAACATCCAGAACATCTTCGGATTTTTCGGCAACCTGCCGCTCTTCCGGGCGCGCACGCTTGTCGTCACCAAGAATGTCGACCGGCAGGTCGCCCAACCCGGCGATCGCCTCAACTACACGATCGATATTCAGAACACCTCAGCTTCGACGATCGGCTCCACGCAGATCGTCGACACGCTGCCGGCCGGGCTCGCATACGCGCCCGGTACGGCCAAGCTCGATGGCGCGACGCTGGAACCGACCATCAACGGCCGCACGTTGACCTGGACGGTACCGGCGCTCGCGCCATCGAGCGACACGCACCTGACGTACGTATGCGTCGTCTATCCGTCCGTCGCGAGCGGTACGAACCTGACCAACAGCGTCGGCGTGACCGGTCTGATCCCCGGCACGACCGCGACCACGACGGCCAATGCCAACGTCTCGGTCCAGATCGTCGGCGGGGCCTTCTCGCAGCGCCAGGTGATCACCGGACGGGTCTTCGTGGACGCGATGAAGACGGGCCGCTTCCGCCCGGGCGACACCGGAATCGCGGGCGTCCGGGTCTTCCTCGAGGATGGTTCCTCGGTCGTGACCGACGCGCAGGGCCGGTTCTCGTTTCCGGGCGCGCGGCCGGGCATGCACGTGCTGCGCGTCGACCCGACCACGCTGCCGCTCGGCGTGCATCCGTACGACGGGTATCCGGTCACGTCGTCGCGCTCGGCCCAGCAGCTCGTGCACGGCCTGATGGACGACGGCCTGATCGACGACGTCGAGTTCGCGATGGCCCCGCAATGACGGACGTCCTCCGGCGCATCGCGGCGGCCGCGGTGACGATCGCGTTGGTCTTCACGACCCACGACCTGTCGTTCTCCGCCGCCACCGAACCGGCGCCGGTGCCGACCGCCTCGCCCGCGGCGGCGAGCGTCGTCGCGGCCGGCGGGGGCGCCAATCCGGGCATCGCGCCCGCCTCGCCGTCCTCGCCGGGTCCGGTCGGCAACACCACGCTGTACGGCGATCTCGCGCATCTGGTCTATACGGCGACCGGCGATCTGTCGGCCGACTTCGTCACGCCCAGCGACGGCTACGCGTCGCCGACCATCTCGCAGCGTTTCGTCGTGACCACGGTGCGCGACGCCGGCGTCGAGATCGCGGTCGACGGCGAGGTGATCCCCTCCAAGCAGATCGGCAAGCGGGTCGTCGTCATCAAGAGCGGGCTGACGCAATACGAGTTCTTCGGCGTGATCCTCAAACCGGGTCCCAACGTCGTCTCGATCACCCCGCTGGGTCTGGACGGCCTGCGCGGCCCGTCGAAGACCGCCACGATCTACGGTCCCGGCATGCCCGTCTCGGTGAGCGCGACGCTCTCTCATCCGCTGGTCGCCGACGGCAAAGGCGTGGAACGGCTCCAGATCGCCGCGATCGACCGGTGGGGACATCCGGCGATGCCGGGGGCCACCGTCAAGGTGTCGGTCGTCGAAGGCGACGTCAAGCTCGGCAACGCCGCACCGGCTCCGGCCGTCGCCGCCGCTCTCCCGGGGCCGCAGCCGTCGGCGCAGCCCGACGATACGGCCGCGGCCGACGCGAGCCCGGACCGGTCGCTCGACGCGCCGCTCGGCGACGGCGGCGTGCTCTCGATCCCGATCCACGCCGGCTTGGTCCCGGGGACCCTGCGTCTCTCGATGGTCTCGGGCGACGTCATCCAGACGCAGACGTTCTACATCGCTCCGTACGTGCGCAAGGCGTTCGTGAACGGGGTGCTCTCGATCGGCGCCGGCGCGATCCCGGCGGCCGTGAACGGCGACGGCGAGTACGACGGCGGCGGCGCGCGCCGCGGACGGGCGGCGCTCTACGCCAGCGGCAAGGTCGGCAGGCAGTCCGTGCTGACGTTCTCGTACGAGTCGCAGAACCGTCTGGCGCCGCTCTCGTCGGTCGGACAGTTCGTCGACAATCCCAACGAACGCCCGTACCTCACCTACGGCGACGCCTCGACCCGGACCGACGACCTGCACTCGAACGACCACGTGTTCGCGCGCCTCGACTCCGGCCGCAGCAGCTTCATGTGGGGACAGTTCACGGCCGACACCGGTTCGGCGTCCAGCGTCGGCAACTTCCGCCAGCTGCTGAGCGGCGCCAAGGCCGATATCAACATCGGCGCGACGCACCTGACGGCGTTCACGGCGAAGAATCCGGTCGGCTACGCATCCGAGGTCCTGAGCGCGACCGGCCTCTCGGCGCTGGCGCAGCCGCTGCACGCCGACATCCTGGTCGGATCAGACTACCTGACGTTGGTCTCGATCGACCGGCGGACCGGCGCCGTGCTCTCGCAGACGCCGCTGCAGCGCAACATCGACTACACGATCGACTACGCGACCGGGACGCTGCGATTCATCAATCCGCCGCTGCCGTTCGACGCGAACTTCAATCCGCAATCGGTGCTGGTGCAGTACCAGTACGCGGGCGTCGGGGTGGCCGCGCAGACCACCGGAGGACGGCTCGGATTCGATTTCGGCCGCGGCGGCGCGACCAATCTCGAATTCGGCTACGTCAACTCCGCGAGCGGTTCGTCGGACTTCGCGCTCTTCCAGCAATCGCTCTCCGGAAAGCTTCCGGGCGGCGGATGGTCGATCTCGCACGCCACCAGCCGCGGTCAGGCGCCGACGACGACCGGATTGATCCGGCCGATCGGCCTGGACTCGGGCAACGCATGGCATGCGGCCTATCTTCAGCGCCGGGGTTTCAACACGCTCAGCCTCGACTACCAGAACACCTCGGCCGGCTACGCCAACCCATACGGCGGCCTGTCGGTGCCGGGCTTCATGTCGTATCGCCTGGCGTTCCAGCGGACCGTTCCGCGCCACAGCGACCTGACGCTCTCGATCGACGGCCAGCGGAATAGCGGCGTCGGCATCGACAACGCGCAAGCCGGCGCGTCGCTCACCTTCCGGCAGTACCTCGGCCAGCGGCTCTCGATGATCCTCGGCATGAACGTGCACACCCAGCACGACGGCGTGATCGATCCGTCGGGGACCGGGACGCCCGTCACCTCGAGCGGGACGGTCGCCCAGACCGAGGTCGGCATCGACTACCGCCCGACCTCGAGACTGGCGCTCTCGGTCGATCGGACCGCGACCTTCGCGGGCACCGGCGTCGACACGACGCAGCCCGCCCAGACGATCGCGCAGTTGACCTACAATATGGACAAGCGCGGCAAGTTCTACGTGCGCGAGTTGATCAGCGACGCGCCGGTCGCGGCCTTCGCGCAGGCGACCTCGAACCTGTCGATCGCCGGGAACGCGACCCACGCGACCCAGTTCGGGATCGAGCGCACGCTGAGCCCGGCGACGACCGTCACCTCGGACTATCTGATCTCGCAGACCGGCAGCGGGACCGATATCTATTCGGCGATCGGCGTCCAAGAGAAGTTCCGGATCGGCAAGAATCTCGGCGGCAATCTCTTCGTGCAGAGCGCCAACGCCAGCGGCGCGTCGGCCGAAGGCTTCACCGTTTGGGGCGCGACCTTGAACTACGCCTCGCCCAACGGACTGCGCGCGGCGCTGGCCTATCAGACGCGCACCGGTTCGAACGGCGGGTCGACGCTCTCGGCCGGCTTCGCCGGACCGATCAACCCGAACGCCTCGATCGTCGGCTCGCTCAACCACGCCTATGCGGGCAACGCCGCCTCGGTCAACGACCAGGTTTCGCTGGCCTATCGCCCGGCCGCCGACGACCGGCTGATCTCGCTCTTCGGCTGGCAGCGTTCCAGCGGAACCGCATCGCTGACCGCCGGCGCCGGCACCGACGTCGTCTCGTTCGAAGAACTCTTCCGTCCGTGGGACGGCTTCGAAGTGGCCGGCCGGTTCGCGTACAAGCTCGACGGCGACTCGTTCTACAAGGCGCATACGTCGCTGGCCGGCGTGCGCGTGCGGCAGAACCTCGGCCGCCGGTTCGACGTCGGCGCGGAAGTGCGCCAGCTCAACGCGGCGAATATCCCGGGCGCGCGCTCGACCGATCTCGCGATCGAGAGCGGCTATCAGATCGGCGGAGGTTCGCGCATCGCGGCCGGCTACAACTTCTCGGGGAGCGCCGATCCGTCGCTGACCGGCACGCCGGTCCGGCGCGGATTCTACGTGACGTTCACGACGCTCGTCGATCGCATCTTCGGCTGGGGCAAGCAGTGAAGAGACGGTTGGTCTCGGCGATGCTGGTCGTCGCGCAGGTCGTCTCGATCCTCGCTCTGGGCGAAGTGATGACGCGCCTGCCGGCGCGCGCGGCCGGCTTCGTCTGCACGGGCGGCAGCGACGGCCCCGGCGGCACGCTCTCGGGCCAGGGAGCCAACACGTATTATCAGCCGCCGCTCGGGACGGTCTCCGCCGGTTCGACCAGCCTACCGCTCGGTACGCTCGACACCGGCGGCGGCGGCGGTTCGACCGCGATCGGCGCGGGCGATCTTGCGCTCGTCATCCAGATGCAAGACGGGACGTTCACGTATTCCAACTCTGCGTCGTACGGCTCGGGCGCTTCGATCGCCAACGCCGGACTCTACGAATACGTGCAGGTCACGGCGGTCGCCGCGGGTACCGCGACGATCGTAGGCGGCGGGGCGGGCGGCGGGCTGATCAACTCGTACACGCGATCCGCCGCGACCGGAACGCACGGCCAGCAGACCTACCAGATCATCCGCGTCCCGCAGTACTCGACGGCGACGCTCAGCTCGACCTACACGGCGGCCTATTGGGATGGAAAGACCGGAGGGGTCGCCGCGCTCGACGTCGCTTCGACGCTCAACCTCGGCGGCGCGAGCATCTATGCGACCGGCGACGGTTTCCGCGGCGGCGGCGTCTCGGTCGCGTCGACCAGCCCGGCGGCCGTGTTGAACACGGACTACGTCGACTCGGCCACGATGAACGGCGCGAATCCGAGCACCGCGCCGCCGGCCATGGGATTCAAAGGCGAAGGCATCTTCGGGACGCCCGACTACACCTTCGGCTATACGACCTTCACGAACCCCGCCTCGCCCGCCGGTCCGACCATCGTGAAGGCCACCAGCGGCAACGGATATCCGGGCGGCGACGTCGCGATGGGCGCGCCCGGAAACGGCGGCGGCGGCGGTACCGATATGAATCCGGCGGCCAACGATTCGAACACCGGCGGAGGCGGCGGATCCAACGGCGGCAGCGGCGGCAACGGCGGCTATCCGTGGTCGAACCAGAACCCGAAATATTCGCAGACCAGCCCGGCCGTCCACACCCAGGCCAACTTCGCGACCGCGGATGCGACCCACAACCCCGATCTCGGCGGCCGCGGCGCGGCCGCGATCGCCTCCGGGACGCGCGCGCTCATGGGCGGCGGCGGCGGAGCGGGCTCGAACAACAACAGCTCCAACAACAACGCGTTTTCCGCCGACGGATCGTCGGGCGGGACCGGCGGCGGCATCGTGCTCATGCGGATCGCGTATACGAGCGGCAGCCCGGCGACCATCTTCGCCGACGGGACCACCGGCCTGGCCCCCGACAACGACGGCGGCGGTGGCGGCGGCGCCGGCGGTACGGTGATCATCACGTCGCCCAATCCGTTCAGCGGGATCACCGTCTACGCGCGCGGCGCGGCCGGGACGTCGGCCTATTTCGCCTCCGGCGACACGACGGTCACGACGGCGCACGGTCCGGGCGGCGGCGGCGGCGGCGGCGTCGTCTACAGCAGCAGTTCGGTCGGCGCGACCGTGTCGGGCGGCGGCAACGGCGTCACCGTCTCGGGACAGGCGCTGTCCTACGGCGCCACCTCCGGATCGGCCGGCATCTCGGGAACGATCTCCGACGCGTCGGTGCCGGGGGCACCGTCGGGCGCGTCGTGCTTCTCGTCGGGCGGTTCGGGCACCGCCACCCTCTACACCGGACCGGTCGACGGCACCGAGCCGACGTACTTGGGAGCCGACTATACCGGTTCGTACGACGGAAGCGTCTCGGCGACCAACGACAACGACTTCACGGCGACGAGCATGGACCTCTCCAACGCTTCGGCCACGCCCACCAACACCGGCACGGTGCCGGGGACCTGGCTCGGATCGGCCTTCACGTTCTCCGTCGCGCCGACCGTGCAGATCCCGCACGAACTCTATTACGTCGACACGATTCGTCGCCGCTACCACCAGCTGTCGCTCGTCGCCCAGGCTCCCGTCGTTCCGGGGAATTGGTCCGTCCACGTCTGCCCGGACAACGGCGCGAACGCGCCCAACTGCGCCGCCGTGAACACCGGCTCGTGTTCGACGACGGGGGACCGCAATACGTGGATGACGGTGACCGCGGCCTCGTCGGTGTCCACCAACACCGGGGTGTTCTGCTATTACTCCGGAACGACCACGCCCGGGGTGAAGCAATCGATCAAGTACTGGACGGTCTATACGCCCGCGGCGGGCACGTATACGACGTTCAATCGCTACGATGCGTTCGTATCGGCGAGCGACGATCAGGCGACACCGGCGCTCAACAATACCCACGACGAGATCTACGCCGGCTTCGTGCCGATCACCAAGACCGCGACGATCGTGACGAACGGCTGCCCGGCCGGCGTCACGCCGCCGACGAGCGGTCTGTGCCCGGGCGGCACGATCCGCTACTCGCTCGACTTCCGCAACATCATGGCGGGCGCGGGCCTGGGGAGCGAAGGCCAGCTGCTCTCCGCTTTCGACTACGTGAAGGCCGGCTCGCTCGTGATCTCCGACTCGGGCAACGCGACGTTCACCAATGGCGCGGCCACGAACAACACGGCGACCTACACCAACGGGCTCGCGAGCGTCCTGTCCGGCACGGCCGCGACCTACGCGGCCTGCGGCGCGACCGCGAATTCGTGCGGCGTGCACACCGACAACGATGCGAGCGTCGGCACGACCACCTTCACCGGCAACGTCGTCGGATCGACCGCCTGGACGGCGACCATCGGCGGCGCGTCGTTCCAACTCGTGCCGTCGGGCTATACCCTCGGCGCGAACCAGGCCACCCAAGGGACGATCACGTTCGCGGAAGTCGTCAAGTAAGGCGGCGGACCATCCATCCGAACACCAGATAGACCGCCACCGCCAGGGTGGGGAGCGCGAGCAGGGCGCTCTCGGAGGCCCGCATGACGCTGGCGTCGATCTCGGGGAAGCGCGCGGAACTCGCGATCAGCAGCACGACCAGCACCGGGACGTAGGCGAGTGCCCGCCACAAGCCGCGGTGTTCGCCGCCCGCCGCGCGCGCGATCTGCACGCAGGTCAGCGCGGCGAAGATGAAGAGCAGCGGATCCGAGACGTCCGCATATTCCGGCAGGACGCGCTCGTACCCGAACGCTAGGAAGAGCCCGAGGACGAACCACGGATGGGTCAGCCGGGGCGCCCGCCACCGGCCGAAGAAGATCGCGCCGGCCGCGACCAGATAGGTGCCGGCCGCCGCCGTCTGCAGATACGGTGACGGGTTCACGCCGGCGGGGAACCGATGACCGGCTTGACCGCATCTCCCAGGGCATGCTCGATCGCGGCCAGCATCTCCGGGTCGGTCTCTTGCTCGCGAGCGCACAACAGGATGGGCAGCCGCCAGTCCCGATCGGCGGTCGCCAGCTGCCGGACGATGGCCAGACGCATCGTCCGGTCGAACGCCCGCTGACCGGTTCCGAGCAGCAGGGGCCAGTAGATCCCGGCCTCGGGCGACGCGGTCGCGTCGGGAGGGTCCGGGTGCCGGCGCAGGGCGGCCAAGAGAAAGAGCGCACCGGCGAACAGGCTGGCGGCGAGCCCTATCTCCTGGATCGGCATCGCCCCGAAGGTTCTGCGATGTACGGGCCCGCTCATGCCGGGCGTCACGCTCCCCGGGTCGAATGCGTTAGGCTAGCGTCCTGCTGTTGGAGGCGTAAAGCATGCGGCGTCTCGGTCTCGCGTTTTCCGGTCTGCTCCTCGCGTTGGTATGCGTCGGCGCGACGGCGTTCGCATCCGACGAGAAGATCATCCTCAACCCCAACGGGGCCCGCCAGGGCGTCGACTTCGCGTCGGATCCGGCCGGTGCGATGAAGTCCGCACGCGAACGCGTCGCGGCGGGCGATCTGCCGGGCGCCATCAGGGGCCTGGCCACGTACGTGGCCGCGCATGCCACCGAGGTCGATCCGGCCCGTCTGCTCGGCGATCTCTACTACCGCAGCGGCGATCTGCCCAAGGCCGAGGTCGCCTACCGCAGCATCTTGGCGCTCTATCCCAAGGACCGCGAGACGCACAACCGCCTGGGAACGGTGCTCGCGACCGAGAACCGCGTCGACGACGCCATCTCCGAATTCAACGCATCCCTGCCGGGCACCGATTCGGTCGGCGACCTGGTGGCGCTGCACGCCAAGAAGGGCGATCTGCAGGCCTACCGCGCGAAGCTCGAACTGCTCGCCGATACCTACCCGACCTTCGCCGCGGCGCAGAGCGAGCTGGGTCAGGCGTACGCGGCCCTGCACCGGCCGAGCGAAGCGGCGCGGATGTTCCGGCGCGCGCTCGACGACGATCCGACCGACATCACCGCGCTCAACGGGCTCGGTCTCGCGATGCTCGACTTGCGCGCGTACGATCTCGCGGCCGGCAACTTCAAGCGCTGCCTGCAGATCGATCCGGCCGACTACTCGTGCGCGGATAATCTCGGCGCCACCTATCTCGAGACGGGCCGGCAAGCCGAGGCCGAGGCGATCCTCACGACGGCGCACAACCTCGCCCCCGAACGGGTCGAGGCGCTCGTCAACTTCGGCTACCTGTCGGACATCCGCGGGGACTGGAAAGGCGCGGTCACGTGGTACGTGAAGGCGCTCGCGCTCTCGCCCTTCGCGCGCGATGCGTACTTCGACTTGGGGCTCGTCTACGACCAGCACCAGCTCTACGATCAAGCCGAAGCGGTGCTCGTCAAGGGCATCGCGGTCAATCCGAACGACGGGCCGCTGCATGCGGTGCTCGGGCAGACCTATCAGGACGCGGGGAAGAACGCCTTGGCTTTGGAGCAGTTCCGCCTTGCGGCGGCGTCGCTCGACCCCACGATCGTGGCGTTGGCCCGGTCGCGGTTCGCGGCCTTGGACGGGGGGCACACGCCGGCCCCATAGCGCTGCCTGCGTTGCCGTTGCCGGAGACGTCGCGCCGGGGCACGGGGACGTTGGTTCAGACCGGACGTACAACACGCGCCCATCGTGGGCGCGTGAGGCCTCGTTGGTGCTCTGTCGCTCCGCCCTCCAGGCTCCGCTCGTCGCACGCGCCGGCTTCACCAACGTCCCCGTGCCCCGGCGCGACGTCTCCGGCAACAGCGGTGCGATCGACCATCAGCGCCTGGCGGTCCGGTCGCCTCTCCCCTTTCATTGCCGTGCTTCCTCGTCGCAGACCCGGGAGAGACGATCGTGGGATCTCGCTCCCGTTATTTTAGGAGGGCGATGACTTCGATCTCGACGCTGCAGTGTTTGGGGAGGGTCTTTACGGCGATGGTGGAGCGGGCGGGTTTGGTGGTCGGGAAGTAGCTTCCGTAGACGGCATTGACGGCGGCGAAGTCGGACATCTCGGCGAGGAAGATGGTGGTCTTGACGACGTCGTGGTAGTCGAGGCCGGCGGCGCGCAGGATGGCGCCGACGTTCTTCATCACTTGGGTGGTCTGCTCGGCGATGTCGCCGTGGACCAGTTCGTTCGTGACCGGATCGGTCGGCGTCTGGCCGGAGCAGAAGAGGAAGCCGCCGGCGGCGACGGCGTGGCTGTACGGCCCGATCGGCGCGGGCGCCTCGGGTGCGGTGACGGGTCGTGCATTGCTCATAGACAGGAACCTTGGCGGTTGACGCGCAGAGTCTTTTGCGGCGATGCACGCAGACGATATCGACGTCCTGGCCGCGGTCTATGCGGCGGTCGTCCCGGACGGCGCGCCGAGCGACGGGGCGGCGCAGATGGCGCTGGCCATCGAACGGTTGGCGCCGCCTCGCGCGAAGAAGCTGCGCTTGCTGCTGCGGGGATTGCGCGCGCTCAGATTCGTGCGGCGATCGCGCGACGCGCGCGGGCGGATGTTGCGCAGCATGGCCGCGAGCCCGCTCCCCGATCTGCGTACGGGCTATGCCGCTCTGGTGCGCTTGGCGGCGTTCCTGGCCTATGCGTCGGACGACGGCGAGCGCAATCGCCTGTGGGAGCGGATCGGGTATCCCGGACCGCGCGAGGATCTGCCGCCGGCGCCGGAACCGCATCCGCGCGCCGACATCGCGCCGCCGGAACGCGTGGACGCGATCGTGATCGGCTCGGGAGCGGGCGGCGGTTCGGCCGCGGTGACGTTCGCGCGCGCCGGACTGCGCGTGGCGGTCTTCGAGGGCGGCCCGTGGCCGGATGCGATCGCGCGGCGCCAGCGCGAGCGCGATGCGTTCGCGGACCTCTACCTCGAATCGGGACTGTGCGCGACGACCGATCTGGGCGTCTCGATCCTGGCCGGCGCCTGCGTCGGCGGCGGCACGGCGGTGAACTGGACGACCTCGCTGCGCCTGAGCGATGCGGTCGCGCGGCAATGGGAACGTTCGAGCGGGATCGAATTCGCCGAGTCGCTGCGGCCGCATTACGAAGCGCTCGAACTGGAACTCGATCTGCGTCCGGCGGCCTCGCACAATCCGAACAACGCCGCCATCCTGCGCGGCGCGGACGCGCTCGGCTGGCACGCGATCGCCCAGCCGCGCAACGCCTCGTGCACCGGCGACGGCTGCGGATATTGCGGATTCGGATGCGCGTATGCGACCAAACGTTCGACCGACCGGACGTTCCTGCGCGAGGTGCTCGACCGCGGCGGTTTCGTGGTCGGCGATGCGCCGGTCGAAGGTATCCTGGTCGAGGACGGCGCTGCGGTCGGCGTACGGGTGCGGATCGGCGGCGCGTCGCGCGACGTTCGTGCGAGGACCGTCGCGGTCGCGGGCGGCGCGCTGCGCACGCCCTCGCTGCTGGCGACCGCCGGCGTCCGCTCGGCGCATCTGGGCGCGCATCTGCACGTCCATCCGACCTGCGCGATCCTGGCCGAGTTCGACGCGCCGGTCGAGCCGTGGCGCGGGCCGACCCAGTCGGCCCTGTGCGACGAGTTCGCGGCGCTCGACGATGCCTACGGCGTCGTCCTCGAGGTCGCGCCCGCCCACCCGGGCTTGGCGGCGCTGGCGGTGCCCTGGCTGGGCCGGGACGCGCACGCCGCGGAGATGGAGGGGATCGCGCGCACGGCGGCGCTGATCGCGATCGTCCGGGATCGCGGGGAGGGCCGCGTCGGCTCCGGCGCCGCGCCCGCCGTCGACTACCGGCTCGACCGGTACGACGCGCGTCATCTCGCGACCGGTCTCGAGCGGCTGGCGGAATTGGGATTGGCCGCCGGCGCGACCCGCGTGCGCACGCTGCACGCATCGCCGCTGGAACTGCTGGCCGGCGCCTCGCCGGCGACGCGGGCCGCGTTCGAAACCGCGATCCGGCGCGCCTCGATGGCGCCCAACCGCATCGGCTTGTTCTCGGCGCATCAGATGGGGACGGCACGGATGGATCGGAGCGCCGCCGGCGGGGTGGTCGATGCGGCCGGCCGGGTGGGCGGCCTCCGCGGTCTCCTGGTCGTCGACGGCAGCGCGTTTCCGCTGGCCTCCGGCGTGAATCCGATGCTCACGATCGCGGCCTTGGCGCGACGGACCGCCACGCAGGCGCTCGAACGGCCGGCGTAGGACAACGACCGCGGATGGATCTCTTGCAGACCGAGTTCGCGCGGGTCGGCCGCTTCATCGACGACTACCTCGAACATCCCGAGCGGTACCCCGTCCTCGCCCGGACGCGGCCGGGCGATATCGTCGCGGCCCTGCCCGAGTCGGCGCCGGAGACGGGCGAGCCGTTCGACGCGCTGATGGACGATTTCGAGCGCGTCGTGCTGCCCGGTATCACGCATTGGAACCATCCGCGTTTCTTCGCCTACTTCGCGACCAGCGCGGCCCCGGTCGCGATCGCCGCCGAGACGCTGGCGGCCACCCTGGACGTCAAGGCGATGCTCTGGCGTACCTCGCCCGCGGCGAGCGAACTCGAAGCGGTGGTGATGCGCTGGCTCGGGCGGCTGCTCGGCTTGCCGGACGCCTTCACGGGCATCATCTACGACACCGCCTCGATCGCCGGCTTCACCGCGCTCGCGGCCGCCCGCGAAGCGCTCGATCTCGACATCCGGCGCAAGGGCATGAGCGGGCGCGATCTGCCGTGCTTGCGGGTGTACGTCACCGAGCATACCCACTCGCACGTCGAGAAGGCGGCGATCGCGCTCGGCGTCGGTCAGGAGAACGTCGTCAAGATCGCCTGCGACGAGGCGTTCCGGATGCGCCCCGAGGCGCTCGACGCGGCGATCGCCGCCGACCTCGCGGCCGGTCACCGGCCGATGGCGGTCGTCGCGACCGTCGGCACCACCTCGACCACCTCGATCGATCCCGTCGCGCGGATCGCCGCGATCGCGCGCGCGCGTGGCGTGTGGCTGCACGTCGACGCCGCGTATGCGGGCGCTGCCGCGATCGTGCCCGAGTTCCGGCACGTCCTCGACGGCGCGGAGCGGGCCGATTCGATCGTCTTCAACCCGCACAAGTGGCTGTTCGTGCCGATGGACTGCTCCACGCTCTTCGTCCGCGACGAAGCGCTGCTGCGCCGCGCCTTCAGCCTGGTCCCGGCCTACCTCGAGACGACCGACGGCGACGTGCGCAACTACATGGACTACGGCCTGCAGTTGGGCCGGCGCTTCCGCGCGCTCAAGCTGTGGTTCGTGCTGCGCTACTATGGGGCCGAGGGGTTGCGCGCGCACCTGCGCGCGCACGTCGCCCTGGCCGGCGAGTTCGCGTCGTGGGTCGAGGCCGAGCCGCACTGGCGCGTGGTCGCGCCGCACCCGTTCTCGGTGGTCTGCTTCCGGTACGAACCCGCGGGCGCGGATGCCGCCGCGACCGAAGCGGCCAATCGCGCGATCCTCGAACGCGTCAACGCGGGCGGCATCGCCTTTCTCTCCCACACCGAGATCGAGGGCGCCTACGTCTTGCGGCTCGCGATCGGGAATCTGCGCACCACTCGCGACGACGTCGCGGCCGTCTGGGCGGCGCTGCGCGAGGCCGCCCGATGACGGGGTTGCGCGCGCGCTTGGAACCGAGCACGATGGCGCTTTCGGCCATCGTCCTGGGCACCATCGTGGTCGGCATCCTGGCCTACGCGCTGATCGCCAATATCCGCACCGACGCGCGGCTCGCGAACAATACCCGGCTCGACCTCCAGACCATGCTGGTGCTCGCGATCGACGAGGAGACCGGCGTACGCGGCTTCGCGGCGACGGGTTCGCCGCTCTTCCTCGATCCCTATCGCGAAGCCAACCGGCAGTTCCCCGTCACCCTCGCCACGCTCAGCAGGTCGGCGACCAACCCGAACCTGACCAGTATCCGAGACGACCTGGAGGCCTTGCGCACCAGCCACGCGATCTGGGAGGAGGACGTCGCGACGCCGATCGTCCGCGGGACGTCGACGGCCGATTCGGACCGGCGCCTTAGGACGGGCAAGGCGCTCATGGACCGGGTGCGCGCGCACATCGGCCAGGCGCGCGCGGAGGTCGAGGCGGTCGCGAATCGTCTGAGCCTCGAGGTCCAGCAGGCGATCATCGTCTCGATCCTGGCGATCGTGCTGATGACCATCGCGCTCGGCATCGTCGCGGTGCGTTTCGAGCACGCGCGTCTGCGCGAAGAACAGCGCCTGCGCGAGCAGGTCGACGAGCGCAACGCCGCGCTCGAACGGAGCAACCAGTCCCTGCGCGAGTTCGCCTACGTCGCCTCGCACGATCTCCAAGAGCCGCTGCGGACCATCGCCTCGTTCACCGAGCTGCTGCAGAAACGCTACGCCGGCCGTCTCGACGCCGACGCCGACGAGTTCATCGGCTTCGTGGTCGACGGTGCCAAACGGATGCAGCAGCTGATCGACGACGTGCTCGAATACTCGCGCGTCTCGACCCACGGCAAGCCGCTCGTCCCGGTCGACTTGGACGCGGTGGCGCGGCGCTCGGTCGCGAACCTGCGGGCGTCCATCGAGGAGCGCGGCGCCGACGTGACCGTCGGAGCGTTGCCGCGCGTGATGGGCGACGAGGTCCAGCTCGGCCAGCTGTTCCAAAACCTGGTCGGCAACGCGCTCAAGTACAACCGGTCGCCGCGGCCCCGGGTCGACGTCACGGCCCGTCGCGAGGGTCGCGACTGGAAGATCGCCGTCTCCGACAACGGCATCGGCATCGCGCCGGAGTACCACGAACGCATCTTCCGGATCTTCTCGCGGCTGCACACGCGCGGCGAGTACGGCGGGACCGGCATCGGTCTGGCCATCTGCAAGCGGATCGTCGACCGGCACGGCGGACGTGTGACCGTCGACTCAGAAGAGGGCAGGGGCGCCTCGTTCGCATTCACGCTGACCGGTACCGAGGAGACCTCGTGGCAGAATCCGTCGACATGATCCAGGTGTTGCTGGTCGAGGACAGCCCCTCCGACGCGCGCCTGACCGAGGAGGCCTTCCGCGACGGCAAGATCGCCAACGTCCTGACGGTCGTGACCGACGGACACGAGGCGCTGCTCTACCTGCGGCGCGAGGGCAAGTACGCGGACGCGCCGCGACCCGACCTGGTGCTGCTGGACCTCAACCTGCCCAAGATGGACGGCCGCGAGGTGCTGCGCCAGATCAAGACCGACGCGGATCTCAAGACCATCCCGGTGGTCGTGCTGACGACGTCCGAGGCCGAACAGGACGTGATGAAGGCCTACGAATATCACGCCAACTGCTACATCCGCAAACCCGTCGACCTGACGCGCTTCCTCCAGATCATCTCGATGATCGAGGACTTCTGGCTGACCGTCGTCAAGCTGCCGACGGACGCCCCAGCGTAGCCGGCCGCCCGATGCGCGTCCTGATCATCGAGGATAATCCGGCCGACGCGGCGCTCGTGCGCGCGCTCTTGCGCGATCCGGCGGGCGCTTACGAGACCGCGCTCGCCCAACGCGTCGCCGAGGCCGAGGCCCGACTGCGCGAGCGCCGCTTCGACGTCGCGCTGCTCGACATGTCGCTCCCGGATGCCGAAGGGGTCGACGCGCTCCACCGCGTTCGCAACGCCTCGCCGAGCCTGCCGATCGTCATCCTCAGCGGCCAGGACGACGAAGCGCTCGCGAACAAGGCGGTCGCGGCCGGCGCCCAGGACTACCTGCTCAAAGGCCACGTCACCGAACTGACCTTGCGGCGCGCGCTCGGCTACGCGATCGAGCGGCAGGAGATGCACGAGCGGCTGAGCGCCAGCGTCGAAGAGCTCGAGGACCAGCGCGCGTCGGTCATCCGGCTCAATCAGCTCAAGAACGATCTCATCACGGTGCTCGCGCACGATTTCAAGGGCCCGCTCACGACCATCCTCGGCTTCGCCGAGCTGATCGAAGAAGGCGCCCTGGTCGACGACGACGCGCGCGACGCGGCCGGCACCATCCGCCGCAACGTCTTCCGCCTCACGACCCTCGCCAACGACACGCTCGCGCTCTCGCGCATCGAGCACGGGGAGCTCGAGATCGCCGAGGAGAGCGTCGACCTGGTCGCCCTGCTGCGCGAGATCGCCGACCGGACCGACGAGCCCGAGCGCTTCACCGTCGCGGCCACCGCCGACGGGACGGTCGTCCCGGGCGACCGCGAGCGGCTGCGCCAAGTCTTCGAGAACCTGCTGCGCAACGCGCTCAAGTACTCGTCCGACGAATCGCCCATCTCGGTCGCCGTGCGGGACGGCGAGGCCGGCTTCGTCCGCGTCGACATCACCGATCGCGGCATCGGCATCCCGCCCGACGAGATCCCCGCGCTGTTCCGCCGCTTCGCGCGCGCCTCGAACGCCAAGAAGGCCCGCATCCCCGGCACCGGCCTCGGCCTGTTCGTCGTCAAGACGCTCGTCGAGAAGCACGGCGGCAAGCTCACCGTGCACAGCGAGGTCGATCGCGGCAGCACGTTCAGCGTCTCGCTCCCGCGCTCGGGCGCGATCGAGCGCGCCCCCCAAGTCGCCGTCGTCGTCGGCGGCGCCACCCTCGGCCCGTTCATCGCCTACGAGCTCCGCTCCAACGGCTACCGCGTCCGCGAATACAAGGACCTCGACGAACTCCACGCCCGCTTCGCCGCCGAACCGAGCGACGCCGTCATCGTCGACCGCGACCGCAACCCCGCCGACCCCGCCGCGATCCGCCTGGCGCTCGACGGCGCATCGCCGCAGCTCATCGGGATCGGCGGCGCGAAGAACCCTGACGGCTGGGATGCATCCTTGCCGAAGACCTTCCTCGCCGCGGATCTCCTCGCGGCACTTACCTCCGCGCGGTAGCGCCATTGGCCGCGCCTGTCAGGCGGGCCGGGGCGTTCCCCACCTGCATCGAGGGGACGCTCGCTTTTTTGCATCGTGCAAAAAAGCTGCTCGCCTCGTCGTCGCTCCCGCCATCCATGGCTCCGCTCCTCCCTTCACACGCCCCTCGATACAGGTGGGGAACGCCCCGGCCCACCTGACAGGCGCGACCAAAGTATTCAAACGAGCAACGCTGCGGCAAGCACCGCTCGTCGGTGTGTGTGATGCGGTGCTCGTTTGAATGCTTTAACCGCAACATCGCCCGGATGGAGCGTCTGCTCGCCACTCGACTTCGTTCTCGGGTGGGTGGTTCGGGATGCGGGGTGTGCCCAAAGCGAGGCGTCTGATTTTTTCACAATCGCCATGGATGGCGACTTCCTTTGGTCGTTGTGAAAAAACGGACGAGTAGGAGCGGCCCCGGATGGGCCGCG
>Ga0207667_10001535_pt1 | contig 29037 bp, 25 predicted proteins | sample KBSCornC52_FD_184301 | JGI IMG/M metagenome (GOLD analysis project Ga0207667, IMG submission 184301) | Corn rhizosphere microbial communities from Kellogg Biological Station, Michigan, USA - KBS Corn C5-2 (SPAdes) (version 2) | ecosystem: Host-associated > Plants > Roots > Rhizosphere > Soil ...
GCGCTTCGTGCGCACCGAGCAGCGCGACAGCGTGTGGTTCGGCGACAGCATGGAAAAGCTGTTCCACTGGATGGAGCACTACCAGGGCCAGTACAGCCCGAAGTGGATCGACCGCAGCAGCGTCGAAGCCTGACCGCCATCCTCTCGGACCTCGCGCCATGACCGATCACGACTTCCGCGCCTTCCGCATCCACAACGATGGCGCCGGCTACCGCGGCGCCGTCGAAAGCATGAGCACCGCCGCGCTCAGCGCCGGCCAGGTGCTGGTCAAGCTGGCCTGGTCCTCGGTCAACTACAAGGACGCGCTGGCCGGCACCGGCAAGGGCAAGATCCTTCGGCAGTACCCGCTCAACGGCGGCATCGACGCCGCCGGCGTCGTGGTCGCATCCACCGATGCGAAGTTCAAGGAAGGCGATGCGGTGCTGTGCACCGGCAGCGGCCTGTCCGAGACGCGCGACGGCGGCTACGGCGAGTTCGCGCGCTTCGATGCGCAGTGGACGATTCCCCTGCCCGCCGGCCTGTCCCTGCGCGAAAGCATGGTGCTGGGCACCGCCGGCTTTACCGCGGCGCTGGCGCTGCTGCAGATGGAAGACAACCGCCAGACCCCGGCGCTGGGCCCGATCGCCGTCACCGGCGCCTCCGGCGGCGTGGGCATGCTGGCGATCGACATGTTCAGCCGCGCCGGCTACGAGGTGCATGCGATCAGCGGCAAGGCCGATCATTTCGACTTCCTGCGCAGCCTGGGCGCGAGCGCATGCATCGACCGCCGCGAGCTGGTCTTCAGCGGCAAGCCGATGGATTCGGCGCGCTTCGGCGGTGCGCTGGACAATGTCGGCGGCGCCATGCTGGCCGGCCTGCTGCCGCTGGTGGCGCCCTACGGCAACGTGGCGATCTGCGGCAATGCCGGCGGCTTCGGCTTCGACAGCACGGTGATGCCCTTTATCATTCGCGGCGTCAGCCTGCTCGGCGTCGCCTCGGCCGGCACCGCGCGCGACCAGCGCGAACGCGTCTGGGAACGGCTGGCCGGCGACTGGAAACCGCGGCACCTGGAGCGCATCGCTACCCGCGAAGTCAACCTGGATGAACTGCCGGGCGTATTTGAGCGCATGCTGGCCGGAGAATCGTTCGGCCGCACAGTTGTGCGCTTGGAAGTGTAAAGCCCAACCTGAACCGACTTGGAAGAGTCGCTGGCGCGGCTTAGAATCCTTCGAAACACGAAACAACTAGGGGACTCCCACCTTATGGCACGTATTCTGATCGTCGACGATTCGCCGTCGCAGTTGCTTGGCATCAAGCGCATCGTCGAAAAGCTGGGGCACGAGACCCTGACTGCGGAAGACGGCGCCGCCGGCGTGGAAGTCGCCAAGCGCGAGAAGCCCGACCTGATCCTGATGGACGTGGTCATGCCCAACCTCAACGGCTTCCAGGCGACCCGTACCATCAGCAAGGATCCGGAAACGCAGCACATTCCGGTGATCCTGGTGACCACCAAGGACCAGGAAACCGACAAGGTGTGGGGCCTGCGCCAGGGCGCGAAGGCTTACGTGACCAAGCCGATCAAGGAAGAAGAGCTGGTGGAAACGCTGAAGGGTTTGCTGCCGGCCTGAACTGGTCGTGCAAAGCAGTACAGAAAAACGGCGCCCGAGGGTGCCGTTTTTTTTCTCGTCATCCCGGCGCAGGCCGGGATCCAGTAACGATCACGCTCGACCAAGCGATGTCGCCACTGGATCCCGGCCTGCGCCGGGATGACGGCAAAGCTCAACGCCGCGGATCGAAGTCTTCGAACTCCTCACGCAACGCCTCGTACGCCTTCCGCTGCCCCTCCGACTCCGCCACCGGCGCGCGGATCGACAGCTCCACCAACTGGTCCCCAGGGTGCGCTCCCGGCAGCCCACGCCCCTTCAACCGCAGCTTGCGGCCCGACTGCGAGCCGGCGGGAATGCGCAGGTCCACCGCGCCGGCCAGGGTCGGCACCGGCACCGTGGCGCCCAGCGCGGCCTCCCAGGGCGCGATCGGCAGCACGTGGAGCACGTTGCGGCCTTCCAGGCGGAAGCGCGCATCGTCGCGGAACTGCACTTCCAGCAGCAGATCGCCGCTGGGGCCGCCACCGCGGCCGGGATGCCCCTGGCCGGACAGGCGGATCACCTGCCCCGGCTGGATGCCGGCCGGAATCTTCACTTCCAGCACGCGCTCATTGCCGCTGCCGTCGTGCAGCGCCACGCGCGTACGGCCACCGTCGAATGCGGTCTGCAGCTCGATCTGCACCTGCGCCTGGACATCGCCGCCGCGGCTTGCGCGTGCCTGGCCCTGGCCGCCGGCCGCGCGGCCGAACAGGCTTTCGAAGAAATCGCTGAAATCGCCACCGCCGCCACCGCCGAAATCGAAGTTCTGCCCCTGGCCCCAGCCCGGCGGCGGACGGAACTGCTCGCCGCCGCGGTAGCCGCCGGCGCGCACGTTGTCGTAGGCGCGGCGCTTTTCCGGATCGCGCAGTACCTCGTTGGCCTCGTTGACGGCCTTGAACTTATCTTCGGCGCCCGCTTCCTTGTTCTTGTCCGGATGGTATTTGCGCGCGAGCTTGCGGAACGCCGCCTTGATCTCGGCTTCGCTCGCGTCCGGCTTCACCCCGAGGGTGTCGTAATAGTCTTTGAATTCCACTGCCACTCCCGCCAATGGCTGCTGCAAGTCCAAACAACGCGGACGGCCCGCCACGGATCATCGTCCGTGGCGGGCCGTGGCCGCAACACGCAGGCTCTTTTACGTCACCCCAGCGAACGCTGGGGTCCAGAGCCTTAGAGGCACTGGATTCCGGCTTGACCAGCTTCGCTGTTATGAAGCGCCTCGCCGGAATGACGAGTCTCTGACTGACGTCCACGTCACCCCAGCGAACGCTGGGGTCCAGAGCCTTAGAGGCACTGGATTCCGGCTTTCGCCGGAATGACGAGTCTCTGACTGACGTCCACGTCACCCCAGCGAACGCTGGGGTCCAGAGCCTTGAAGGCGCTGGATGACTCGCTGCGCTCGCCCCTTCGGGGCCGCCCTGCGGGCGTTCTTCGCGCTGCGCGCTCGTCCGGCTTGACCAGCTTCGCTGTTATGAAGCGCCTCGCCGGAATGACGAGTCAACGAGTCAGTGCGTAGTTTCGATGTTGATGCGACGCGGGGCGCTCTCGGCCCGCTTCGGAATCGATACCTCGAGCACGCCGTTGCTGCCACGCGCGCTGATGCCTTCCGCATCGGCGCTGTCCGGCAGCGCGAAGCGGCGCAGGAAGGCGCCATGCGCGCGCTCGACACGCGTAAAGCGATGACCCTCTTCCAGGTTCTCCTGCTTGCGCTCGCCCTTGATGGTGAGCACGCCCTTGTCCATGCTCACTTCGATGCCGGCCGGGTCGATGCCCGGGATATCGGCGAGAATCACGAAGCGCTTGTCGTCTTCCTTGATGTCCACGCGCGGCGCCCACTGCGCCTCGCCGGTATTGGCATGAGCGGGCTGCTCCACTTGAAACAGGCGGTCGCCCAGGCTGTGCCGGGGCCAGGAAAGAGTGCGTCCCAGATACATGGTGAATCCTCTTGAATTGGTTGCGGTGCCATCACCGCTTGCCTTGCTAGATAGGTACGCGCCGCGGCGATTCAAGACGACAGCTACAGGCCCGACGCGCTAGCATCCGCGCGCTTGCCCTTCTCAGACTTGCCCTCCTCAGAGTGATCCCCATGACGACGATCCAGCCCGGCCAGGCCCTTCCCGACCTCGAGATCAAGGCGATCGTCGACGGCCAGATCGAATCGCGGCAGAGCGCGGCGCTGTTCGCGCGCGGCAAGGTGGTGCTGTTCGCGGTGCCTGGCGCATTCACGCCGACCTGCTCGAACAAGCATCTGCCCGGCTATGTGCAGCATTTCGCGCAGTTCCGGCAGCGCGGTGTCGAGGTGGTGTGCATGGCCGTCAACGATGCTTATGTGATGCAGGCCTGGGCGCGCGATCAGCAGGTGCCGCCGGGCATGGCGATGCTGGCGGACGGCAATGGCAGTTTCACCCAGGCGCTGGGGCTGCAACTCGACGGCGCGGCGTACGGCATGGGGCTGCGTTCGCGGCGTTTTGCGTTGTATGCGGAAGATGGGGTGGTGAAGCAGTTGCACGTGGAAGCGCCGGGCGAATTCCGCGTATCGAGCGCCGAGGCGATGCTCGCCGTGTTGGACGGCTGACGTCCCTCCCACCCCATTCGTCATGGTGCGAAGGCACTGGCGCCGACTCGCACGCTTTTCGCAAAGTGGCGAGATCACGACCGCGGGGGGCAGGCATGAAGACGATCTATCGCGCTGTAGCGATCATGCTGGCCGCAGCATGGCTGAGCATGCCCGCCATCGCACAACGCGCCCCCATCGTGCAGACCTTTGATCTGCGCGTGCCGTGGCAGCCCACGCCGATCAAGATCGCGGGCCAGTGGCAGCTGCTCTATGAGCTGCACCTCGATAACTATTCGACCGAACCGCTGCAACCGAAGCAGCTGCGCGTGCTCGATGCCGACGACGGCCATGTCGTCCGCGAATACGACGAAACCACGCTGCGCACGATGCTCGGCGGGCCGGGCATGTCCGGCAAGAAAGGCGATATGACGATGGCACCGGGTGCGCACGCCGTGGTCTACCTCAACCTCAGCTTCGACGAGGCGCCGGCGGGCCTGCATCTCACCCACGAACTCAGCGCCGCGCGCGAAGGCGGCACCGCCTTGCAGGCCCAGGGCGGCATGCTGACCGTGCGGAACTGGCCCGCACCGGTCACCTTCGCGCAGCCCCTGCGCGGCGGCTATTGGGCCGTGATCTACGACAGCTCCTGGCCGCGCGGCCATCGCCGCACGCTCTATGCGGTCAACGGTGCCGTGCACGTGCCCGGACGCTTCGCCATCGACTGGATCAAGGTCGATATGCAGGGCCATTACACCAAGGGCGATCCGACCGACAAGAACAGCTGGCTGGGCTACGGCGAAGAAGTGCTCGCGGTCGCCGACGGCAAGATCGCGGCCGCCATGGACGGCATGCCGGAACCGGCCAAGGTCGACCCCGGCAAGCCGACGCGCGTGCCGCTGCAGGATGCCAGCGGCAACTACGTGAGCCTGGACCTGGGCGGCGGCCGCTATGTGTTCTACGAACATCTGAAGACCGGCAGCATCACCGTCAAGGCCGGCCAGACGGTGCACCGCGGCGAAGTGATCGGCCGGCTCGGCTATACCGGCGAAACCACCGGCCCGCATCTGCATATGCATGTGGCCGACGCGAATGCGCCGCTGGATGCGGAAGGCATGCCCTATGCGCTGGATCGCTACACCTTGATGGGTCATTACCGCTCGATCGAGGCCTTCGGCAATCAGCAAGGCTGGACGCCGGTGGCCCTGGGCATGGGGCGGCTGGCGGAGCTGCCCGCGCCGCTCGCCGTGGTGAGCTTCAATCCGGCGATCTTCTATCCCAAGGAGACGACTCCGACGGCCAAGCAGCCCTGACTGAGAAACGCCTCAAGGAAAACTCTGAAATGTAGGCGTACATCTCGAGCCATCACCATCGCTCGGGGAAGCTGCCATGGTCATTCGTCGCATGGGCTGCGCCTGGTTCGCCGCTGTCGCACTGCTGCTGTCGCCTTGCGCGGGCGCGCAGCAGGGAGTCACCCATTTCACGGGAAGGCTGGTTACGCCGGCTGCGCCGCTTCCTACCTCCGGCGTACATCAGCTGCAGGACGGTAATGCGGCGATCACTTACAAGCAGCCGCTGAACACCGCGCTGGCTGGCGGCCATGCGCCGGAATTGCTGGCGTATTTCGCCGGCTACGCAAAATCCGACACGCAACTGACGGTCACCACCTATGAGTAGGCGTTTGCTCGTCATCCCGTCGCAGGCCGGACGAGCGCGTAGCGCGAAGAACGCCTGCGCCGGGATGACGAGTAAAAGGCTTTCCCAAAATGAAAATCCCCCGCCGCAATGCGGCGAGGGATTTCATGCGGAACAATCTCAGCGATTAATCGCTTCGATCATTCCTCCGGCGTCGGCTCAGTTTCATCGCCGGCATCCGGAGCAGCCACGTCACCGCCCTGCTCCACGCTGCCGTTGCCGGTGTCGGGCGCTTCCGCACCGTTCGCTTCGACCTCAGACTCTTCCTCCGCATCCAGCCTCACCACGCTAACCAGCGCCTCGTCGGCCGGCAGCTTGATGAGGGTCACACCCTGCGTATTGCGGCTGAGCTGCGACACTTCCGCCACGCGGGTACGCACCAGCGTGCCCTGGTTGGAGATCAGCATCAGCTCGTGCGCCTCGGTGACCTGCACCGCCGCGACCAGCCCGCCGTTGCGCTCGGAGCACTGGATGCCGATCACGCCCTGGGTGCCGCGGCCCTTCTTCGGGAACTCTTCCAGCTGGGTGCGCTTGCCGTAGCCGCGTTCGGTAGCGGTAAGGATGTCGCCGCCTTCCGGCGCGACCACGATCAGCGAGACCACTTCGGCTTTATCGGCCAGCTTCATGCCGCGCACGCCGGTGGCGGTGCGGCCCATCGAGCGGACCTCGCCTTCGTCGAAGCGCACCGTCTTGCCGTTGGAGGCGAACAGCAGCACATCGCTGTTGCCGTCGGTGAGCGCGACGTTGACCAGGGCATCGCCCTCGTCGAGGTTGATGGCGATCTTGCCCTTCTGCAGCTGGAAGGCGAACTCGTTCAGCGGGGTCTTCTTTACCGTGCCCTGGCGGGTGGCGAAGAACACGTAGCAGTCGTCGCTGTATTCGCGCACCGGCAGCACCGCCTGCACCTTCTCGCCGGCGGCGAGCGGCAGCAGGTTGACCATCGGCTTGCCGCGCGCGTTCGGGCCGGATTCCGGCATCTGGTACACGTTGAGCCAGTACACGCGGCCGGTGCTGGTGAAGGTCAGCAGGGTGTCGTGCGTGTTGACCACCCACAGCTGCTCGACGAAATCCTCTTCCTTCAGCGCGGAGGCCGAACGGCCCTTGCCGCCGCGGCGCTGCGCGCGATACGTGCTGGCCGGCTGGCGCTTCACGTAGCCCGTATGCGACAGCGTGACGACCACGTCTTCCGGCGCGATCAGGTCCAGTACGTTGAGGTCTTCCTGCGAATGCTGGATCTCGGTGCGGCGCTTGTCGCCGAACTCTTCCTTGATCACCTCGAGCTCGGCGCGGATGACGGCCAGCAGGCGTGCCGGGTCTTCCAGGATCTCGATCAGGCCGCGGATGGTTTCCAGGATCTCGCGGTATTCGTCGGACAGCTTCTCCTGCTCCAGGCCGGTCAGGCGGTGCAGACGCATGGCCAGGATTTCCTGGGCCTGCACGTCGGACAACTGGTAGCCGTCGGCCTTGAGGCCATCGCGCGGGTCGAGGTCTTCCGGACGCGAGGCATCGGCGCCGGCGGCGCCGAGCAGGGCCGAGACCATGCCCGGCTGCCACTTGCGCGCCAGCATGCGTTCGCGCGCTTCCTGCGGCGAGGCGGAGCTGCGGATCAGCTCGATCATCTCGTCGATATTGGCCAGCGCGACGGTGAGGCCTTCGAGGATATGCGCGCGGGCACGGGCCTTGCGCAGTTCGAAGATGGTGCGGCGGGTGACCACCTCGCGGCGGTGGCGGATGAAGGCCTCGAGGATGTCCTTGAGGTTGAGCAGGCGCGGCTGGCCGTCCAGCAAGGCCACCATGTTGATGCCGAAGGTGACCTGCAGCTGGGTCTGCTGGAACAGGTTGTTGAGCACCACGTCGGCCATCGAATCGCGGCGGATCTCGATCACCACGCGCATGCCGTCCTTGTCGGACTCGTCGCGCAGTTCGCTGATGCCCTCGAGCTTCTTTTCCTTGACCAGCTCGGCGATCTTCTCGATCAGGCGCGCCTTGTTCACCTGGTACGGCAACTCGCTGACGATGATCGTCTCGCGGCCGTTGGATTCGGTTTCGATCTCGGTGCGGGCGCGCACCAGGATGCGGCCGCGGCCGGTGCGGTAGGCCTCGATGATGCCGGAGGAACCGTTGATGATGCCGGCGGTGGGGAAATCCGGGCCGGGGATGAACTGCATCAGGTCGTCGATCGACAGCGAAGGCTCGTCGATCAGGCCGATGGTCGCCGCGACCACCTCGTTGAGGTTGTGCGGCGGCACGTTGGTGGCCATGCCCACCGCGATGCCGGCGGAGCCGTTGACGAGCAGGTTGGGCACGCGGGTGGGCAGCACCAGCGGCTCGCTTTCGCTCTCGTCGTAGTTGGGGCCGAAGTCGACGGTTTCCTTGTCGATGTCGGCGAGCAGTTCGTGGGTGAGGCGCGACATGCGCACCTCGGTGTATCGCATGGCGGCGGCGTTGTCGCCGTCGACCGAACCGAAGTTGCCCTGGCCGTCGACCAGCATGTAGCGCAGCGAGAACGGCTGGGCCATGCGCACGATCGCGTCGTAGACCGAGGCGTCGCCGTGCGGATGGTATTTACCGATCACGTCACCGACCACGCGGGCGGATTTCTTGTAAGGCTTGTTCCAGGAGTTGCTCAGTTCGTTCATCGCGTACAGCACGCGGCGGTGGACGGGCTTGAGGCCATCGCGGACGTCCGGGAGGGCGCGGCCCACGATCACGCTCATGGCGTAATCGAGATAGCTCTGGCGCATCTCGTCTTCGATGTTGACGCGGATGATTTCTTTGGCGAGTTCTGCCATCAATCGGCTTCCCTGGATGAAGAAAAAGGGCCACAGCGCGCGAGCTTCAGCCACGCGTGCCACGAACCCGGAAAGAACCGTTGAAGTGTATCAGAAATACTATCGAAACGACAGTATTTTGATGAATGGAATCAATGGTTTACGCAGAGCTTTTGGAGCCCTTGAAAAGCACCCCGCGCGCTGTCGAAAAATTGACCAGCGCAGCCACCGCCGAACCGGCCAGCACGGCCGCCGCCGGCCAGCGATGCAAGGCCGGAAAGCTGATCAGCATCAGCGCGTACGTGGCGTAGTTGATCAGCGCGCCGGCGGTCATCAGACCCATCCAGCGCAGCCATTCCAGGTGCAGCGGCTGGCCGCTGGCGCGATGAGCGAAGGTGTAGCGGCGGTTCCACCACCAGGTTGCGGTGGCGGCAAGCAGGAAGGATGGCACGCGGGCTACATACGCATTCCAGCCGGCCAGCGATACCAGGGCCTGCACGCCGCCCGCATCGACGATAAAGCCGATCACGCCGCCGACGAAGAACAGGCCGGCCTCGCGGCGCAGCCTCATGGCGCTGCCCTCATGAACCGAACAGCGCCTGCATGGCCAGTGCGTTCGGATGCTCGATCACGCCGCGCTCGGTGACGATGGCGTCGATCAGTTCGGCCGGCGTCACATCGAACACCGGATTCCACGCCTGCGCGCCCTCGACCACGGTGCGCTGCCCCGCTACCGCCAGCAGCTCGGCCGGATCGCGCAGCTCGATCTCGATCGCCTCGCCCGAGGGCGTGGCCATGTCGACGGTGGACGACGGCGCCACCACCATGAACTTCACGCCGTGGTGGCGCGCGGCGATGGCGAGCTGGTAGGTGCCGATCTTGTTGGCGGTATCGCCGTTGGCGGCGATGCGGTCGGCGCCGACGATCACCCACTGCACCGCGCCGGAACGCATCAGATGCGCGGCGGCGGAATCGGCGATCAGGCGCGCCGGCACGCCGTCGCGCACCAGTTCCCACATGGTCAGGCGCGCGCCCTGCTGCCAGGGACGCGTCTCGCCGGCATAGACCTCGCCGATGCGGCCGGCGCTGACGCCGGCGCGGATCACGCCCAGCGCGGTACCGAAACCGGCGGTGGCCAGCGAGCCGGTATTGCAATGCGTGAGCACGCCCGAACCCGGTGCGATCAGCGCGGCGCCCAGCTCGCCCATATGGCGATTGGCGGCCAGGTCTTCGTCCTGGATCGCCTGCGCCTCGCGTTCCAGCGCGGCGGCATCGGCGCCGGCGGCGATGCGCGCCTTCATGCGGTCCAGCGCCCACATCAGGTTCACCGCGGTGGGACGCGCGGCGCGCAGCATCGCCAATGCCTGCTCCAGCGGCGCGCCTTGCTGCGCAGCGAGCACCACGCCCCAGGCCGCGGCGATGCCGATCGCCGGCGCGCCGCGCACGGCCAGATCGCGGATGGCCTGGGTCACTTCGGCGGCGTCGCGGCAGTCGATCCAGCGCTCCTCGCGCGGCAGCAGGCGCTGGTCGAGCAGGCGCAGATGGTCGCCGCGCCACTGCACGGCACGGATGCGGTCGTAACGGTCGTAGTCGATGCTCATGGGGAATCGCTCAAAACGAAGAAGGCGCGAGCCTGGGCCCGCGCCTTCCGAGGGCAGGCCGATCAGGGCTCAGACGTCCTGCGGCATCACCAGCCACAGGATCACGTAGATAAGGATACCGGAGCCACCGGCCAGGGTCAGGACGATCCACAGCAGACGCACGACGGTGACGTCCCAGCCGAGGTATTGCGCGACGCCGCCGCACACGCCGGCGATCATCTTCTGGCTGCTGGAACGGACGAGCCGCTTATCGCTGTTCATGGTGTTTTCTCCTTAATCCCTGGAACGCAGCCACTGGTGAATGGCCGGCGGCACTTCGCGCTGCGCGCGGCCCGATACGTAGATGCCGATATGCCCGCCCTTGAAGGCGAGCTGGGTGTAGTCGGTGGTGCCCACATGCTTGCCCAGCGCGCGCGAAGCGTCCGGCGGCACCAGGTGATCCTGCTCGGCGAAGATGTTCAGCACCGGCTGCGTCACCATGCCCAGATCCACCGGCTGCTTGCCGATGGTGAGCGTGCCCTTCACCAGCTTGTTGCCCTGGTAGAAGTCCTTGATGAATTCGCGGAACGCTTCGCCGGCCTGGTCGGGCGAATCGAAGATCCAACGCTCCATGCGCAGGAAATTCTCCATCTCCTTGCGGTTGTCCAGCAGCTCGACCATCGACACGTATTTCTGCTGGTTGAGGCGCACGGGTTTCAGCGTGAGGTAGACGTAGTTCATCAGCTCGGCGGGGATATTGCCCAGCGTGTCGACGAACAGATCCACGTCGAGGTTCTGCACCCAGTGCGACAGCATGTTGTCCGGCGTGTGGTAATCCACCGGCGTGACCATGGTGACCAGGTTCTTGACCTTGTCCGGATGCATCGCCGTGTAGCACAGCGAGAACGCGCCGCCCTGGCAGATGCCGAGCAGGTTGATCGCGTCCAGGCCGTGGAGCTTGCGCACGGCGTCGACGCAGCGGTCGAGATAGCCGTTGAGATAATCGTCCAGGGTCAGCCAGCGATCGGCGCCGTCCGGATAGCCCCAGTCGATCAGGTACACATCCTCACCCTGCTCGAGCAGGTTGCGCACCAGCGAGCGGTCGGCCTGCAGGTCGGTCATCCACACCGTGTTGACCAGGGCGTAGACGATCAGCAGCGGCGTCTTCGAGGTCGGCTTGCCGTTGCCCTTCATATGCCAGACGGTGAGCTTGTCTTCGCGATAGACGGCTTCGCGCGGCGTGTTGGCGTAGTCGGGCTCGTGCAGGCCGCGCAGGCTTTCGAGACCCGCGGCGAGCTTGCGCTGGAAGGCGGCGACTTCGCCGAGGAGCTTGGCCGGATCGATGCGTAGCGGGGTGAACATGCGTCAGTCCTTTACTTGCGCGTGCGTTGCGTGCCGCGGGCCGGCGCGGTCTTGGCGGTGCGGCGGGCGGCGGCGGGCTTGCGCTTGCTCATGCCCTCGCTTTCGGTTTCCGCGCCCAGCGATTCGGACAGCACTTTCTTCGGCGCATGGCTGGCTTCGGCGCGGCCGGCCAGCTTGCGCTTCAGCGCGGCGACTTCGGCGCGCAGCGTGTCCAGTTCGGCATCCGGCACGGACGCGCGCGGCGCGGCGCCGGCCGAGGTCTTGCGCAGCTCGCGGCGCAGTTCCTGCACGCGCTTGCCCAGCGAATCGACTTCGCCGCGCGTGGGCATGCCCAGCTCGCGGCACCAGGCGTCGGTCTGGCGCTGCTGCAGCTGGCGCACGTGCATCTGCGTGTTGACCATGGCGCCGTAGGCTTCGCGGAATTCATCCGACAGCGCGATCTCGGCATAGGCCTCTTCGGCGGAGTCGACCCACAAGTCGTACAGCGCCTTGATCGAATCGATCTGGCGCGCCGGCTCGGCGTTCTGGCTGAGCTTTTCGCGCAGGCGCTCGAAGCCTTCGGCGTTGGCGCGCAGGATCAGCGTGTTGTAGCGCGAGGATGCATCGTTGTATTGACGCATCGCTTCCAGCAGCGCCTGCTGCTGCATCTGGCGTTCGCGCGTATAGCCGAAGGCCGGCGAATCGCCGCCGCCGAAGGCCGCGCCCCATTCGCCGACGCGCGGCTGCGCCGCCTGCAGCCAGCTCTGCCATTGCTGGGCGAAACCGTGCGCCGCGGCGTTGTCGATACCGGCGAAAGCCTGCGCGAACGGCTGGTTCATGCCGGCGAATGGCGCGCCCATGAAGGACTGGCTCATCCACGGCGGGTTCATCGATGGCTGCTGGCCCATGAAGAGCTGGCGCAGCGCCTGCTGCCAGTCGTCCTGGCCCTGCCCCGCGATGCCGCTGGTGGCGGCGGCCTGCAGCCAGTCGGCATAGCTTTTCAGCCCGCCCATGGCGCGCGACAGCAGGTCGTCGGCCGCGGAAGGCGCCGGCGACGCGGGCCGCTGCAGCGATTGCATCCATGCATCCCAGGATTGCTGCGCCCAGGCCTGGTATTGCTTCATGACATCGTTGGCGTGATCGCTCATGCCCGCATCCTCGTTTGCGCTTTCCGCATCCTAGCAAAAGCTCCGATACGGCTGCGTGGCAGCGCGAGTCCGCAAAAAAAAAGAAGGCCCGGTGAAAACCGGGCCTTCTTCAGGACACGCCTGCGGCGGAAGGCTTAGGCGCCTTCTTCCTCGGTCACGGCCTTCATGGACAGGCGGATACGGCCCTGCTTGTCCACTTCCAGCACCTTGACCTTGACGATGTCGCCTTCCTTCAGCTTGTCGGAGACCTTCTCCACGCGCTCGTTGGAGATCTGCGAGACGTGGACGAGACCGTCCTTGCCCGGCAGGATCGTGACGAATGCGCCGAAGTCCATCAGCTTGGCGACCTTGCCCTCGTAGATGCGGCCCGGCTCGACGTCGGAGACGATCTGCTCGATGCGCTTCTTCGCGTCGTCAGCCGCCAGGCGGTTGACCGAGGCGATGATGACCGTGCCGTCGTCGCTGATGTCGATGGTGGTGCCGGTCTCTTCGGTGATCGAGCGGATGGTGGCGCCGCCCTTGCCGATGACTTCGCGGATCTTGTCCGGATGGATCTTGATGGTGAGCAGGCGCGGGGCGTACTCGCTCATCTCCGAACGCGGCTCGCTGAGCACCTTGGCCATTTCGCCCAGGATGTGCAGACGGCCACGCTTGGCCTGCTCCAGCGCCACCTTCATGATCTCTTCGGTGATGCCGTCGATCTTGATGTCCATCTGCAGCGCGGACACGCCGGCGGCGCTACCGGCCACCTTGAAGTCCATGTCGCCGAGGTGATCTTCATCGCCCAGGATGTCGGACAGCACGACGTAGTCGCCGCCTTCCTTCACCAGGCCCATGGCGATACCGGCCACCGGAGCCTTCAGCGGCACGCCGGCGTCCATCATGGCCAGCGAGGAACCGCACACCGAGGCCATCGAGGAGGAACCGTTCGACTCGGTGATCTCGGAGACCACGCGCAGCACGTACGGGAACTCTTCGATGGTCGGCTTGACGGCCTGCACGCCGCGCTTGGCCAGGCGGCCGTGGCCGATCTCGCGGCGCTTCGGCGCGCCGAAGCGGCCGGCCTCGCCCACCGAGAACGGCGGGAAGTTGTAGTGGAACAGGAACGGATCCTTCGACTCGCCTTCCGGCGCATCGATGATCTGCGCGTCGCGGGTGGTGCCCAGCGTGGCCACGACCAGCGCCTGGGTCTCGCCGCGGGTGAACAGCGCCGAGCCGTGGGTGCGCGGCAGCACGCCGACGCGGACGGTGATCGGGCGCACGTCGTCCAGCTGGCGGCCGTCGATGCGCACCTTGGTCTTGAGCACGCTGTCGCGCATGGTGTGGTATTCGAGCTCGCCGAATTCCTTCGCCAGCTCGGCGGACGGCCAGGCGTGCTCTTCGGCCTGGGCCTTGAGCGAAGCCAGCACGTCGGCCTTGATCGCGGCGATGGCGTCGCGGCGCTGCAGCTTGTCGCGCACCTGGAAGGCTTCTTCCAGCTTGTTGCCGACGGCGCCCTGCACGGCGGCGGCCAGCGCCTCGTTACGGACCGGCGGCTGCCAGCCCATCGACGGACGGGCGGCCTCGGTGGCCAGCTCGGCGATCGCGCGGACGGCGACCTGCATCTGCTGGTGGCCGTACACCACGGCGCCCAGCATCACTTCTTCGCTGAGCAGCTTGGCTTCGGATTCCACCATCAGCACGGCGTTGGAGGTGCCGGCCACGACCAGGTCCAGGTCCGAGCTCTTCAGCTCGGTGGCGGTCGGGTTGAGCACGTACTTGCCGTCGATGTAGCCGACGCGGGCGGCGGCGATCGGACCCTTGAACGGGATGCCGGCGAGGCTCAGCGCAGCGGAGGCGCCCAGCATGGCCGGGATGTCGCCGTCCACTTCCGGGTTCAGCGAGACGACCTGCGCGATGACCTGCACTTCGTTCTTGAACTCTTCCGGGAACAGCGGACGCACCGGACGATCGATCAGACGCGAGGTCAGCGTCTCCTTCTCGGTCGGACGGCCTTCGCGCTTGAAGAAGCCGCCCGGGATGCGGCCCGCGGAGTAGAACTTCTCCACGTAGTCGACGGTGAGCGGGAAGAAGTCCTGCCCATCCTTCGCCTTGGCAGCGGCCACCGCGGTGACCAGCACCACCGTGCCGTCCATGCTGACCATGACGGCACCGGAGGCCTGCCGGGCGATTTCGCCCGTCTCCAGCGTGACTTGGTGATTACCGTACTGGAATGACTTGGTTACTTTCGCCACGTGTGATTGTCCTTGTCCGATTAACGGCGCAGGCCGAGGCGTTCGATCAGGCTCTGGTAGCGAGTCACGTCGCGAGCCTGGAGGTAGCTCAGCAGACGCTTGCGCTGGTTGACCAGCTTGAGCAGGCCGCGGCGCGAGTGGTGGTCCTGCTTGTGGGTCTTGAAATGGTCGGTCAGGTGGGTGATGCGGGCCGACAGCAGGGCCACCTGGACTTCCGGCGAACCGGTGTCGTTCGGCACGCGGCCGTAGTCAGCAATGATCTTGCCGGTCTGTTCTGCAGTAAGGGACATGGGTCTCTTTTCCTCAAAAGCGGGTGCGAAGCTTGCGCAACGTCACCGTCGATGACGTTGCGCAAGCTTCGGATGGATGGGTAAGGCTTTGGAACAAGCGGGATATTCTAGCCGGCCGATGCGCATTACAACAAGAGCATGACAAAGGCGCCGATGGCGTTGTCACGCCTTTTGTGCCGCCAACGGCAGCAGATTGAAGCCGCGCTGGATGCGCAGCAGGCCGTCCTGGTCCAGCTCGCACAGCGCCACCGGCTGCCCATCGGGGGCAAACGCGGCGTAGGCGCCAGCCGGATGGCCGGGAAGCTGAATGCGCTGCCCGCGGGTCACCGCCCGGCTCTGCTCCTCGTCCAGGGCCAGCGCGGGCCAGCCGGCCAGGCCGGCGGCCACCGGCAGCAGCAGGGCGTCCATGGCGGCCTCGCCCTGCTCCGCCGCGGCGTCCAGCTGTTCCAGGGTGACCATGGCCGGAACCCGGAACGGCTCGACCCACAGCCGGCGCAGCGCGGTCAGATGCGCGCCGCAGCCCAGCGCCTCGCCCAGATCGACGGCGAGGCTGCGGATGTAGGTGCCCGAGCCGCATTCGACCTCCAGCACCAGGGTGTCGGCGCTGCGCGAGAGCAGTTCGAGCCGGAAAATCTCCACTTCGCGCGGCGGCGCCTGCACGTCCTCGCCGCGGCGCGCCTTCACATACAGCGGCTCGCCGCCCTGCTTCAGCGCCGAGTACACCGGCGGAATCTGAACGATCCGTCCGCGCAGGCCGGCCAGGGCGGTTTCCAGCGTGGCGTCGTCCAGCGGCGGCACCGGGCGTTCCAGCACCACCCCGCCTTCCAGATCGGCCGTGGTGGTGGTGGCGCCCAGGCGCACTTCGGCGCGGTAGGCCTTGCGCGAACCCAGCAGGCTGCCGGCGATCTTGGTCGCCTCGCCGAAGCACAGCGGCAGCAGGCCGGTGGCCAGCGGGTCCAGCGCGCCGGTATGGCCGCCCTTCTCCGCGCGCAGCCGGTGCCGGGCCTTCTGCAGGGCCTGGTTGGAACTGAGGCCCAGCGGCTTGTCCAGCAGCAGCAGGCCGTGCAGGTCGCGGAAGCGGCTGCGGCGCATCAGGCCTCGCCGTCGTCCTTGACCGGACCCAGATCGCGCGCCTGCTCGCGCAGCAGTTCCTCGATGCGCTCGCCCTTGTCGACCGAGTCGTCGTACTTGAAGCGCAGCTCCGGCACCCGGCGCAGGCGCATGCTGCGCGAGAGCGAGCGGCGGAATTCGACGGCCAGCTCGTTCAGCGCCTTGACGGCCTCCTTGGACTGCTCCGGCATCAGCGCGGTCACCCACACCGTGGCCCAGTCCAGGTCGCGGGTCACTTCCACGTCGGACACGCTGACCGAAGGCAGGCCGTGGTCGCGCACGGAGGCGTGCACCAGCAGGCCAAGTTCGCGGCGCAGCTCGGCGCCGACGCGGTCGGTACGCTTGAAATCGCGTGAGGGCATAAAGCCTCCTTGACGGCCGCGATGCGCGGCCGATGGCGCGCTGCCGAAACCGAAGCGCAGCGCGGATACGAAAAACGCCGAAGCCCGGACAGGACTGTCCGGGCTCCAGCTCTTACGGAATAACCCTACGGCATGGAGAGCTTGCGCCCTCCAACCGGATTACAGCGTACGGGCCACCTCGATGCGCTCGAAGCACTCGATCTGGTCGCCGACCTTGACGTCGTTGTACTGCTTCACGGCGATACCGCATTCCATGCCGTTGCGCACTTCGTCGACCAGCTCCTTGAAGCGGCGCAGCGATTCCAGTTCACCCTGGAACACCACGGTGTTGTCGCGCAGCACGCGGATCGGCTTGCTGCGCTTGACCGTGCCCTCGGTGACCATGCAACCGGCCACGGCGCCGAACTTGGAGCTGCGGAAGACCTCGCGCACCTGGGCGATGCCGATGATTTCCTCGCGCACTTCCTTGCCCAGCAGACCCGAAGCGGCCTGCTTCACCTGGTCGATCACGTCGTAAATGATCGAGAAGTAGCGCACGTCCAGGCCGGCGGTATCGATCACCTTGCGGGCCGAAGCGTCGGCACGCACGTTGAAGCCGATCACCAGCGCCTTGGATGCCGCCGCCAGGGTCGCGTCGGACTCGGTGATGCCGCCGACGCCGGCCGCGATCACGTTGACCTTCACGTTCTCGTTGCCGATCTGGCTGAGCGACTCGCGCAGCGCCTGCACCGAACCCTGCACGTCGGCCTTGACCAGGATGTTGAGCGTCTGCTGCTCGGCGCCCTGGCCCATCTGGGCGATGATGTCCTCAAGGCGGTTGGCCTTGCTGACCATGCGCGTTTCGCGGCGCTTGAGCTGGCGCTCGGCGGCCACTTCGCGCGCCAGGCGCTCGTCGGCCACCACCACGAAGTCGTCGCCGGATTCCGGCACGCCGGACAGACCCAGCACCTGCACCGGAATCGACGGGCCGGCTTCCTGCACGGTCTTGCCGTTCTCGTCGATCAGTGCGCGCATGCGGCCGTATTCGATGCCGCATACCACGAAGTCGCCGCGCTTGAGCGTGCCCTGCTGCACCAGCACCGTCGCCACCGGGCCGCGGCCGCGGTCCAGGCTGGATTCGATCACCACGCCGGAGGCCGGACCGTCTTCGACGGCGGTCAGCTCCATCACTTCGGCCTGCACCAGGATCGCGTCCAGCAGGTCGTCGATGCCCATGCCGGTCTTGGCCGAGATCGGCACGAACGGGGTGTCGCCGCCCCACTCTTCCGGAATCACTTCCAGGTTGCCGAGGCCTTGCTTGACGTGGTCCGGGTTGGCGTCGGACTTGTCCATCTTGTTCAGCGCCACGATCAGCGGCACCTTGGCGGCGCGCGCATGCTGCACGGCTTCGGCCGTCTGCGGCATGACGCCGTCGTCGGCCGCCACCACCAGCACCACGATGTCCGTCGACTGCGCGCCGCGGGCGCGCATCGAAGTGAACGCGGCGTGGCCCGGGGTATCCAGGAAGGTGATCACGCCCTTCGGCGTTTCCACGTGGTACGCGCCGATGTGCTGGGTGATGCCGCCGGCTTCGCCCGAGGCGACCTTGGTGCGGCGGATGTAGTCCAGCGTCGAGGTCTTGCCGTGGTCGACGTGGCCCATGATGGTGACCACCGGCGGACGCGGCTTCTTCTCGCCTTCAAGCTCCGCGTTCTGCGTGTGGGCAGCCAGCGCGGCTTCGGCGTTGTTCTCGCTGACGGCCACGGGCTTGTGGCCGAGCTCCTCGATCACCAGCACCGCGGTGTCGTGGTCGATGGTCTGGTTGATGGTGGCCATCACGCCCATCTTGAAGAGCGCCTTGACCACTTCCGAACCCTTCACGGCCATCTTCTGGGCCAGGTCGGCGACCACGTTGGCGTCGCTCACCACCACTTCGCGCACCACCGGTGCGGTCGGGCGGGAGAAGCCATGCGGGCCGGAACCGGAGCCCGAGGAGCTGCCACGGAAGGGTTCGTTGCGGCCACCGGAGCGGCCCGGCTTGCCGCGCTTGTTGCGGCGCGCGCGGTCGGCTTCGGACAGATGCAGTTCGCCGGCGGCGAAACGCTTGCCGCCCGGACCCTCGTCACGGTCGCGTCCACCGGCGCGCGGCTTGTTGCGCGCATCGGCTGCAGCGCCGGCGCCAGCGGCCGGCGCGGCAGCTGCCGCGGCGGGAGCCGCAGCCGGTGCGGGCGCGGCGGCGGCGGGCGCCGGAGCCGGAGGCGCTACCGGCTTTTCGCGGCGACGCGGCTCATGAATGCGCGGCAGGATCATGCCCAGCGCCTTCGGATCGATTTTCTGCACGGACGGCGGCGGCGCGGCGGCGGCCCTTTCACGGGCGGTGAGTGCCTGCGGCTCGGCGACGGCAGCCTGTGCGGGCTGCTCGACCGGCGCTTCCTCGCGCTGGGCCGCAGCTGCCTCGGCGGCCCTGGCAGCCGCCTCGGCCTCGGCTTCCGCCTGCAGGCGACGCTGCTCGGCTTCGGCCTGGCGCTGCTGCTCGGCTTCCTCGCGCTCGCGCGCCTCGTCCTGGCGGCGGCGCTCGGCGTCGACGCGGTCGGTTTCTTCCTGCTCGCGCTGCTGCTGCGATTCGTGCAGCTTGCGCAGGGCTTCGCCGCGCTCCTGGTCGGCGCCGGCTTCCTCGGCGATGACGCTGCGCTTGACGTAGGTACGCTTGGCGCGCACTTCCACGTTCACCGTCTTGGCGCCGCTGGTGCCGCGCCCGCCGGGCGTGGCCACCTTCAGCTCGCTGACCTTGCGCCGCTTGAGCGTGATCTGGCGCGGAGCGCTGTCTTCAGCCTCCACCGTCTCCTCGCTCTTGCCATGCGTACGGCGCAGGAATCCGAGCAGCTTCACCTTTTCGGTGCTGCTGATGACCTGCTCCGAATCGGAGAATTTCATGCCGGCTTCGGCAAGCTGCCCGAGCAGCCTGTCCACCGGCAAGCCAAGTACCTTGGCAAGTTGTTTGATCGTTACGTCCGACATCGTGTTCTTTCTCCGCCGTTCCCGCGCTTACCCCGAGCGACCGAAGGCCGTCCGGATACCGCCATCCATGGTGGAAGCTTTTGAAGGCTTCCCTCGGCGCGCCCATCCAGGGCGCGGCCGTCCGCGGTTAGCCGCCCCTCTCCAGCCGCTCGATCATGGGCTTGCGCGCTTCCATGATCAGCTTGGCGGCGAGGTCTTCGTCCACGCCCTCGATATCGATCAGATCGTCGACCGCCAGGTCGGCGAGATCGTCCAGGGTCACCACTTCACGCTCGGCCAGCGCATAGGCGATCGGCTCGCTCATGCCCGGCAGCGCCAGCAGTTCGTCCGACGGCTCGTTCACGCCTTCTTCCACCGCCAGCGCCTCGGTCAGCAGGGCGTCGCGGGCGCGGGCGCGCAGTTCCTCGACGATGTCCTCGTCGAAGCCCTCCACCGCCAGCAGCTCGGCGCTGGGCACGTAGGCGATTTCCTCGACCGTGGAGAAGCCTTCCTGCACCAGGATGTTGGCGATCTCCTGATCCACTTCGAGCTTTTCCATGAACAGCTGGCGCGCGGCCTCCTGTTCGGCTTCGCTCTTGGCGGCGACCTGGTCCTGCGTCATCACGTTGAGCTGCCAGCCGGTGAGCTTGCTGGCCAGGCGCACGTTCTGGCCGCCGCGGCCGATGGCCTGGGAGAGCTTCTCCTCGGCGACCGCGATGTCCATGGAGTGCTTCTCTTCGTCCATGATGATGGACTGCACTTCGGCCGGCGCCATCGCATTGATGACGTACTGCGCCTGATTCTCGGCCCAGGTGATGATGTCCACGCGCTCGCCGTTGAGCTCGTTCGACACCGCCTGCACGCGCGAACCGCGCATGCCGATGCAGGCGCCGATCGGATCGGTGCGGCTGTCGTGGGCCACCACGGCGATCTTGGCGCGGTCGCCCGGATCGCGGGCGCAGCCCTTGATCTCGACCAGGCCCTGGCCGACTTCCGGCACTTCGAGCTTGAACAGTTCGATCATGAATTCCGGCGCCGCGCGAGAGACGAACAGCTGCGGGCCGCGGATTTCCGACTTCACCTCGAACAGGTAGCCGCGCACGCGGTCGCCGACTCGATGCGATTCGCGCGCGATGGTCTTGTCGCGCGGGATGAAGGCCTCGGCGTTGCCGCCCAGGTCCAGATACACGTTGCCGCGCTCGACACGCTTGACGATGCCGGTGATCAGCTCGCCCACGCGGTCCTTGTAGGCGTCGACCACCTGCTGGCGCTCGGCTTCGCGCACGCGCTGCACGATCACCTGCTTGGCGGCCTGTGCGGCGATGCGGCCGAATTCGGCGTTCTCGATCTGCGTCTCGATGTACTCGCCGACCTGCGCGTCTTCGCGCTCGTCGACGGCGTCCATCAGGCGCAGCTGGTGATACGGGGATTCCATCTCGCCGTCGTCGGCGATGATTTCCCAGCGGCGGAACGTCTCGTACTCGCCGTTCTGGCGATCGATGCTCACGCGGATGTTCGGATCCTCGTCGGGGTAACGCTTCTTGGCGGCCGAGGCCAGCGCGGCCTCCATCGCCAGGAAGATCACCTCGCGCGGCACGCCCTTTTCGTTGGCAACCGCGTCGACGACCAGCAACAGTTCTTTGCTCATTGCAGCAACTCCGTAGACGCCCGTCCGACGCCCGATCGCACTTGATGGATGACTCAGGCCTTCTTGGCCGGCTTCTTGCCCGGCTTGGGCTGCGGCACGTAGCCGAGCGCTGCCCAATCCGGTACGACGCGCGCGCTTTCCACCGCGTCATGCTCGAACTCGAAAACCTTCCCTTCGGCTTCCAGCGAAATGCGCTCGCCTTCCACCATGGTGACCTTGCCGCGCAGGCGGCGGCGCCCTTCGATCGGCGCCTTCAACAGCACTTTCACTTCCTGGCCGGCGACCTTGCCGAACTGCGCCGCGGTGAACAGCGGGCGGTCGATGCCCGGCGAGGACACTTCCAGCAGGTAATGGCCCGGAATCGGGTCTTCCACGTCGAGCATGGCGGACAGTTCGCGGCTGGCCGCCTCGCAGTCGTCGAGGGAGACTTCGCGCCCTTCCACGTCCAGATAAACGCGCAGGGTACTCTGCCCCTGCGACGGGGAGAACTCCACGCCAAGGCATGCCAGGCCCAGATCGGCCAGTACCTCGGTGAAGCGTTGTGCCAGTGCCTGCGTGTCCATAAAACCGTCTGTAATACCGTGGTCAGTTCTGCTGCCGCCAGAAACGAAAAATGGGCTCGAACGGCCCATTCCCTGATCTCGCCGATGTCCCGACTCTTCCGGGCTCTTTCCGGGCACAGGCCGCGCGCAAACCGGTACGAATACCAAGCCCGGCGTGACGACCATGCGACGCATCCTTGCGCCCAACAAAAAAGCCTCCCGAGGAGGCTTTCTTGTTCAAAGAAAGATCCGGTAGCGGGGGAACTGGATGCGCCGGTGAGGCGCTTCGTCATTCCGCTTTGGCCGCTTCAGAGTTCGAGAAGAATAGTCCCAAAGCATCGGATTTGCAACATTCAGGCCATGAAACGCGGGCTTTGGCGGCACGTGGTCATGTACCGGACAAAATCGATGTCGCATCGCGATAGCGCGGCATCCATCGTGGATCAGTGACGCGCAGATACAAAAAAAATCGGCGCCCTCTTTCGAGGGCGCCGATTCGAATAGTTGGTAGCGGGGGTAGGATTCGAACCTACGACCTTCGGGTTATGAGCCCGACGAGCTGCCAGACTGCTCCACCCCGCACCAGAAAAGAAACTATAGCGGGATGGCCGATTTCTTGCAAGAGCTCCAATCAAATATGTAGAGTTTTTTTTGCGAAATTCTTACCGGCCGCATCGTGCCCTGCTCTTCTATTGCTGCTGCAGACGCACTACGAAATACGGCGGCCAAAGACCGCCGCATCATCAACCCGGAAACACGCTCTTGCACCAGCCCAGCAGCGGACCCCACGCAAGGCCGAGCACCAGCAAGCTCAGCGCATTGAGCGACAGCACCAGGCGCATCGCCGGATCCTGCTGCATCTTCATTTCAGTGCCTTCCACCGGCGCGTCGAAGTACATCACCTTCACCACGCGCAGGTAGTAGTACAGGCCGATGATCGCGAACACCGCGCCGACGATGGCCAGCCACAGCATGCCGGCATGGATCGCCGCCTGCAGCACCAGGAACTTGGCGAAGAAGCCGAACAGCGGTGGCACGCCGGCCAGCGAGAACATCACCAGCATCATCAGGAAGGCCATCCACGGCGAACGCTGGTTGAGGCCCTTGAGGTCGTCGATGTTCTCGCACTCGAAGCCCGCGCGCGCCAGCGCCATGATCACGCCGAAGGCCGCGGTGCCCATCAGCGCGTAGCTGATCGCATAGAACAATGCCGAGGCATAGCCTTCCGGACCGGCATTGACCAGGCCCAGCAGCAGATAACCCATGTGCGAGATGGTCGAATAGGCCAGCAGGCGCTTGAGATTCGTCTGCACGATCGCGACCAGGTTGCCGATCGCCAGCGACAGCACCGCCAGCGCGGCGAGCATCTGCTGCCAATGCTGCGACAGATCGCCCAGGCCCGATTCCAGCAGGCGGTAGGCCATGCCGAACGCGGCCAGCTTCGGCGCCGAACCGATAAAGATCGTCACCGCGGTCGGCGCGCCCTGGTAGACGTCCGGAATCCACATATGGAACGGTGCGGCGCCCAGCTTGAAGCCGATACCGATGATCATGAAGATCATGCCGAACAGCAGCAGGGTCGGCACGCCGGTATGCGCGGCGGCATTGTGCAGGGTGGCCAGGTCCAGCGTGGCGGTGGCGCCGTAGACCATCGACATGCCGTACAGCAGCATGCCCGAGGCCAGCGCGCCCAGCACGAAGTACTTCACCGCCGCTTCGGACGACAGCGCGGAGTCCCTATTCAACGCGACCAGCGCATACGAAGACAGCGTCAGCAGCTCCAGGCCCAGGTACACCGTGATCAGGTTGCCGGCCGAGACCAGCAGCATCACGCCGATCACCGCGAAGATCATCAGCGTGTAGAACTCGCCGACGTAGAGCTTGCGGTCGGCCAGGTAGTAGCGTGGCGAGACGAAGATCATCGCCACGCTGAGCAGCGCGAACACCTTGAGGATCTCCGCCACGCCGTCGCGCACGAACATGCCGCCGAAGGCGCGCACCGGCTGCTCCGGCTGGCCGGAAATCACCAGGTAGATGGCCACCAGCACCACCGCGATCGACAGCCAGTGCAGCAGGCCGCGCTGCTCGGGCTTCATGAAGGCGTCCAGCAGCAGGAGCAGGCACGCCGCCGCCACCAGATAGAGCTCCGGCAGCATGATCAGAATGTCATTGATATTCGGCATGGTCATTCTCAGATCTTGTGGTTGCCAAGCTGCTGCACCAGCGCCGACACGGAGCTGTCCATCAGATGGATCAGCGGCTGCGGCCACACGCCCAGCGCCACCACCGCGGCGGCGAAGGCGATCAGCACGAAGGCTTCGCGCCCGTTGATGTCCTTCATCTCGGCCACGTGCGGGTTGGTCACCTCGCCCCACAGCACGCGCTTGACCATCCACAGGGTGTAGGCGGCGCCGATGATCAGGGTGAAGGCGGCGAACAGCGCGATCCACGGATTGGCCTGGAAGCTGGCCAGGATCACCTGGAATTCGCCGACGAAGCCGCTGGTGCCCGGCAGGCCGCTGTTGGCCATGGCGAACAGCACGTAGAAGAAGCCGAACCACGGCATCACGTTGATGACGCCGCCGTAGTCCTTGATCTGGCGCGAATGCAGGCGGTCATAGAGCACGCCGATGCAGGAGAACATCGCGCCCGACACGAAGCCGTGCGAAATCATCTGCACCATCGCGCCCTGCATGCCCAGCTTGGCCGCGTCGGCATTGCCGGCGCCGCGCACCAGCATGAAGGCGATGAAGATGCCCAAGGTGACGAAGCCCATGTGCGCCACGGACGAATATGCCACCAGCTTCTTCATGTCCTCCTGCACCAGGGCGACATAGCCGATGTAGACCACCGCGATCAGGCTCAGGCCGATCACCACCCAGGCGTAGGCTTCGGAGGCATCCGGCACGATCGGCAGCGAGAAGCGCAGGAAACCGTAGCCGCCGATCTTCAGCATCACCGCGGCCAGCACCACCGAGCCGCCGGTCGGCGCCTCCACGTGGGCATCCGGCAACCAGGTGTGCACCGGCACCATCGGCACCTTCACCGCGAACGCGGCCAGGAAGGCGAAGAACAGCCAGGTCTGCTCCTGCATGCTCAACGGCAGCGCCGCCAGCGTGGCCAGATCGAACGAGCCCGCCTTCAGGTACAGGTAGATCAGGCCCACCAGCATGAAGATGGAGCCGAGGAAGGTGTAGATGAAGAACTTCAAGGTCGCGTACACGCGGCGCGGACCGCCCCAGATACCGATGAGGATGAACATCGGGATCAGCATGGCCTCGAAGAACACGTAGAACAGCAGCGCGTCGGTGGCGCAGAACACGCCGATCATCAGGCCTTCCAGCACCAGCATGGCGGCCATGTACTGGTGCGGCTTGTTCTGGATGACCTCCCAGGCGCCGACGATCACCAGGATGCCGACAAAGGTGGTCAGCAGGATCAGCGCCACCGAGATGCCGTCGACCGCCAGGCCGTAGTGCACGCCGAGCGAGGCGATCCACAGGTAGCTTTCACCGAGCTGCTTGGAACTGTCCGCCGGGTTGTGCTGGGTCAGCAGGAACAGGCTGAGCACGAAGGTGAGCACGGCCACCAGCAGCGAGATCCAGCGTGCGGTGTTGGGGCGGCCGGAGCCGGCCAGCAGCACGGGGATGGCGCCGACGATCGGGAGCCAGATCAGCAGGCTGAGCAAGTGATTGAACATGGAGCTGGGTTCCCTTATTGCCCGACCAGCCAATACCCGCCAAGCAGCAGGATCAGGCCGAGGATCATCGCGAAGGCATAGTGATAGAGGTAGCCGGACTGCAGCGCGCGCATGCCGTTGGCGATGCGCTGGACCAGCGAAGCCGAGCCGTCCACCAGCACGCCGTCGATCACCGCGGCGTCGCCGCCCTTCCACAGCGCGCGGCCGAGCTTCACGCCGCCCTTGGCGAACACCGCGAAGTAGACGTCGTCGACCCAGTACTTGCGGTCCAGCACGGTCCACAGCGGCTTGAGCGCGCTCTTGATCTTGTCGGCGACGGACGGGTTGAACAGGTAGATGTAGGTCTGGATACCGAAGGCCAGCGCCACCAGCCAGAACGGCCACTGCGCGAAGCCGTGGATGCCGGCGGAGAACCAGTCATGGAACTCATGGCTCAGCTCGGCCAGCACGTTATGGGCTTCGTCGACGTGGATCGCTTCGCCGAACCAGCCGTCATACAGCATCGCCTTGGCGCCGATCGCACCGATCACGATGGACGGAATCGCCAGCAGCACCAGCGGCAGGGTCACCACCCACGGCGACTCCTTCGGCGCATGGTGCAGCACGCCCGGCTCGTGGTGGCCGTGGTCGTCATGGTGCGCGTCGTCATGATGTGCATCGCCATGGTGCGCATCGTGGTGCGCCGCGTGCTCAGCGTGGCCATGGCCATGGTCGGCCACTACGGTGAAGCGCTCCTTGCCATGGAAGGTCAGGTACATCTGGCGGAAGGTGTACAGCGCGGTGACGAAGGCGCCGATCAGCACGCAGGCATAGGCATAGCCCGCGCCCCAGCGATGCGACTCGCCCACCGCCTCGATGATCGCGTCCTTGGAATAGAAGCCCGCGAAGAACGGCACGCCGCACAGCGCCAGCGAACCGATCCACATGGTGATCCAGGTGATCGGCATGTACTTGCGCAGGCCGCCCATATAGCGCATGTCCTGCTCATGGTGCATGGCGATGATCACCGAGCCCGCGCCCAGGAACAGCAGCGCCTTGAAGAAGGCATGGGTCATCAGGTGGAACACCGCGCCCGAGTAGGCGGAGACACCCAGCGCCACGGTCATGTAGCCCAGCTGCGACAGCGTGGAATACGCCACCACGCGCTTGATGTCGTTCTGCACGATGCCGATCAGGCCGGTGAACAGCGCGCCGGTGGCGCCGATCACCATGATGAAGCTGAGCGCGCCTTCGGACAGCTCGAAGATCGGCGACATGCGCGCGACCATGAAGATGCCCGCGGTCACCATCGTCGCCGCGTGGATCAGCGCCGAGATCGGCGTCGGGCCTTCCATCGAATCCGGCAGCCACACGTGCAGCGGCACCTGGGCGGACTTGCCCATCGCGCCGATGAACAGCAGCACGCCGATCACGGTGGCGGCGTCCCAGGCATGGTTCTGGGTGATCTGCAGGGTCTTGCCGAGCAGGGTCGGCGCGCTGGCGAACGCGGTGGAGTAATCCAGCGTGCCCAGGAAGTACAGGATCGCCGCGATACCCAGCAGGAAGCCGAAGTCGCCCACGCGGTTGACCAGGAAGGCCTTGAGGTTGGCGAAGATCGCGGTCGGACGCTTGAACCAGAAGCCGATCAGCAGGTACGAGACCAGGCCCACCGCTTCCCAGCCGAAGAACAGCTGCATGAAGTTGTTGCTCATCACGAGCATCAACATCGAGAAGGTGAACAGCGAGATATAGCTGAAGAAGCGCTGGTAGCCGTCGTCTTCCGCCATGTAGCCGATGGTGTAGATATGCACCAGCAGCGACACGAAGGTGACCACCACCATCATCATGGCGGACAGCTTGTCGATCAGGAAACCGACCGTGGCGGTGTACTTGCCGATCTCAAACCAGGTGTAGATGTTCTGGTTGTAGACCGGCACCGCGCCGGTGCACAGCTGGTACAGCACGTAGATCGACAGCGCGCAGGAGATCGCCACGCCGAGGATGGTGGCGCTATGCGCGCCGGCGCGCCCGATGAACTTGCCGAGGAAGCCGGCAAGCAGGCAGCCGAGCAGCGGCGCCAACGCGATGATCAGCAGAATGGAGGTGGAGATTGCCATCGGCTCAGCCCTTCATGCTGTCGATTTCGGCGATGTTGATCGTGCTGCGGTTGCGGAACAGCAGGACCAGGATCGCCAGGCCGATGGCGGTTTCCGCCGCGGCCACGGTAAGGATGAAGAACACGAACACCTGGCCGGCCACGTCGCCGAGGAAGCGCGAGAAGGCGACGAAGTTGATGTTCACCGCCAGCAGCATCAGCTCGATCGACATCAGCAGCACGATGACGTTCTTGCGGTTGATGAACAGGCTGGCCACCGCGATGCAGAACAGCACCGCGCCAAGCACGATGAAGTGCGACAGCGTGATCATGGCTTGGTCTCCGGATTCTGGGCAGGCGCGGCTGGCGTTTCCGTCGCGGGGCGCTCGGCGGCCATCTTGATGATGCGCACGCGGTCGCTGGCCTTGACCGCGACCTGCTGCGCAGCCGTCTGGTGGCGCGTGCCGCCGCGGTGGCGCAGGGTCAGCGCGACGGCGGCGACCACGCCTACGGTAAGGATCAGCGCGGCGATCTCGAACGGCAGCAGGAACTGGGTATACAGCGCCTGGCCCAGCCACTGCGTATTGGACAGGCCGGCGGCAGTGGCCGGGTTGGCCCCCATCACCGCCTCATGCATGGTGCGCACGCCGATCAGGGCGAGCATTTCCACCAGCATCACCACGGCCACCACGATGCCCACCGGCAGGTAGCGGATGAAGCCTTCGCGCAGATGTTCCTGCTTGATGTCCAGCATCATCACCACGAACAGGAACAGCACCATCACCGCGCCCACGTAGACCACGATCAGCGCGATGGCGAGGAATTCCGCCTCGGCCAGCAGCCAGATGCAGGCGGTGCTGAAGAAGGTGAGCACCAGCGACAGCACGGCATGCACCGAGTTGCGCAAGGTGATGACGCCCAGCGCCGCCACCACGGTGACCGCCGCGAAAGCGTAGAAACAGACGAGTTGGAACACAGACGGATCGATCACGGTTGTGTCCTTTAGCGGTACGCGGCGTCTTGAGCGCGGGCGGCGGCGACTTCATGCTCGAAGCGGTCGCCGATGGCGAGCAGCTGCTGCTTGTTCACCACGTTTTCGCCACGCTTTTCGAAGTGGTATTCGTGCACGTGCGTCTCGACGATCGAGTCCACCGGGCAGCTCTCTTCGCAGAAGCCGCAGAAGATGCACTTGAACAGGTCGATGTCGTAGCGCGTGGTGCGGCGCTGGCCGTCGCTCTCGCGCGGGGCGGAGTCGATGGTGATCGCCAGCGCCGGGCACACTGCCTCGCACAGCTTGCACGCGATGCAGCGCTCTTCGCCGTTGGCGTAGCGGCGCAGCGCATGCAGGCCGCGGAAGCGGTTCGACTTGGGGATGTGCTCCATCGGGTAGCGC